>Ga0247806_10000113_pt1 | contig 52257 bp, 51 predicted proteins | sample UWRJL059202B1_FD_179935 | JGI IMG/M metagenome (GOLD analysis project Ga0247806, IMG submission 179935) | Plant litter microbial communities from Arlington Agricultural Research Station in Wisconsin, United States - UWRJ-L059-202B-1 | ecosystem: Environmental > Terrestrial > Plant litter >... | reverse complement strand
GAAATCGAATATGCCGATTACGAGAGCGACACCATCTGGGTGAAGTTCCCGGTGCTGGGCGCCTCGACCACCGTCGATACCAATTCGCCTTCCGGCTTTGCCGATGCAGCAACAGCCATCCGTGGTCTTGAGGGCGCCTCGGTCGTCATCTGGACCACGACACCCTGGACCATCCCGGCCAATCGCGCCATCAGCTATTCCAGCAAGATCGCCTATGGCCTCTATGAAGTGACCGAAGCCGCCGATGGCAATTGGGCTGCCGTGGGCGAGCGCTATGTGCTGGCCGACAAGTTGGCCGCCGAAGTCTTCACCAAGGCCAAGGTCACCGGTTTCAACCGCCTGCACGATGTCGATCCCGCCCGCATCACGGCCTGCGCCCATCCCCTGCGCGGCCTTGCCGACGGCTACGCCTTCAAGGTGCCGCTGCTCGATGGCGAACACGTCACCGATGACGCCGGCACGGGCTTTGTGCATACCGCCCCCGGCCACGGCCTCGACGACTTTGAAATCTGGATGAACTCGGGCCAGTTGCTGACCAAGCGCGGTATCGACACCGCCATCCCCTATGTCGTCGGCGACGATGGCTTCTACACCGACGAAGCCCCGGGCCTCGAAGGCGCGCGCGTCATCGACGATAACGGCAAGAAGGGCGACGCCAACAACCGCGTCATTGCGGCGCTGGCCGAGCGCAACGCCATGGTCGCCCGCGGCCGCGTAAAACACTCGTATCCCCATTCCTGGCGCTCCAAGAAGCCGGTGATCTTCCGCAATACCCCGCAGTGGTTCGTCTACATGGACCGCGATATCGAGGGCGTTGCCGGCGATACCCTGCGCCACCGCGCCCTTAACGCCATCGACGCCACCAAATTCTACCCAGCCGCCGGGCAAAACCGCCTCCGCGCCATGATCGCCGATCGCCCCGACTGGGTGCTCAGCCGCCAGCGCGCCTGGGGCGTGCCGATCACCGTGTTCGTCGAAAAGTCGAGCGGGGAAATCCTCAAGGACGAAACGGTCAATCACCGCATCGCGCAATCCTTCGAGGAAGAGGGCGCCGACGCCTGGTTCAAGCTGGGAGCTGCACAGCGCTACCTCGGCGAAACGCGCAATCCCGATGACTACGAAATGGTCACCGACGTCCTCGACGTCTGGTTCGATAGTGGCTCGACCCACTCGTTCGTGCTGCGCAACAAACAAAAATGGCCGCACCTCAAGTTCCCGGCCTCGATGTACCTCGAAGGCTCGGACCAGCACCGTGGCTGGTTCCATTCGTCCCTGCTCGAAAGCTGCGCCACCAATGGCCACGCCCCCTATGAGAGCGTGCTGACGCACGGCTTCACCATGGATGGCGATGGCAAGAAGATGAGCAAGTCGCTGGGCAACACCGTTGCCCCGCAGGATATCATCAAGCAATACGGCGCCGATATCCTGCGCCTTTGGGTCGCCTCGTCCGATTATTCGGAAGATTTGCGCCTCGGCAAGGAAATCATCCAGACCACGGTCGATGGCTACCGCAAGCTTCGTAACACGCTGCGCTGGCTGCTGGGCAATCTCGCCCATTACACGCCCGCCGACGAAGTCGCGTTCGCCGACATGCCCGAGCTTGAGCAGTTGATGCTGCATCGCCTGGCGCAGCTCGATGTCCAGGTGCGCACGGCCTACAAGGAATATGACTACCGCCGGATCGTCACGCTCCTGACCAACTTCATGAACATCGAGCTCTCGGCGTTCTATTTCGACATCCGCAAGGACGCGCTGTATTGCGATCCGATCTCCTCGGTCCGCCGCAAGGCGTCGCTGACGGTGCTCAATCATCTGTTCGACTGCCTCACCGCCTGGCTCGCGCCCATCCTGGTGTTCACCATGGAAGAAGTCTGGCTCGAACGGCACCCCGAGGCCGGCTCGTCGGTGCATTTGCGCCTGTTCCCAGACGTGCCAGCCGAATGGCTCAACGACGCTTTGGCGAGCAAATGGCAGCTGATCCGCGCGGTTCGCCGCGTCGTCACCGGGGCGCTCGAAGTGGAACGCCGCGAAAAGCGCATCGGCTCGTCGCTCGAAGCCGCGCCAAAGGTGTTCATCGCCGATGAGCGCTATGTTGCAGCGCTCGCCGGGCAGGACCTCGCCGAGATCGCCATCACCTCGGATATCGAGATCGTCACGGGGGCAGGCGAAGGCTTCACCCTCGACGACGTTCCGGGCATCGCCGTGGTTTCTGCGCTGGCCGAGGGCAATCGCTGTGCCCGCTCGTGGAAAGTTCTGCCTGAAGTCGGCACCGATCCTGAATACCCGGACGTTTCCCTGCGCGACGCTCAGGCGCTACGCGAACGTGCCGCGGCGGGGCTGTAAGCTTTGGTGGATCATCAAAATCAAATTGCAGCCAAAGCGAACAAATGGCTGCAGCCATCGGTCTACTATTCCCTGACACTGGCCATTCTGGCGTTCGGCATCGACCGGGCGCACAAGGCGTTTCAGGTCTCGGCCGAGTGCATCGCGGTCGGTGCTGCGCCGTGTGTCGAGATTTTCTCGAGCTTCATCCCGTTCTCCATGACCAATTGGCGCGGCGGGGAAGTGGTGCGCGTCACCGACTTCTTCGACTATGTGCTGGTCTGGAATACGGGAATTTCCTACGGCATGCTGGAAGGCCTGCCGGTGTGGGGCCTCGGCGTCATCATGCTCGGCGCCATCATTGCACTGGCGGTGTGGTGGGTGCGCGCCGACGCCATGCTGATCCGCCTCGGGCTGGCACTCTGTGTCGGCGGGGCGCTGTCCAATGCGCTCGATCGTCTGCTTTACGGGGCCGTGGCGGATTTCTTCCACTTCCACTGGGGCAGCACGTCGTTCTACATTTTCAACATCGCGGATGTCGCCATCACCGTTGGCGTCATCCTGTTGCTGGCCGATCTCATCGGGCTTGGCCGCCCGCGAAAAGCGACATCTTAGCGACAGCGAACACGCTGCCGCCAGAATCTGGCGTTAACCGGCAAATTAAGCTACAACCGCGACCGATGAGTTGAAGGACGTTTTATGGCTATGGGTTTGACCGGGCAGGGCGCTGGACTTCGAGGTTTCTACCAAACGGGCAAGATCGTGTCCGGTCTGCTGCTGGCGCTGGCCTTGACCGCCTGTACCACTGTCGAAGGCACCAACGCGCTGACCGATGCGGGCACCTTCGAGCGCGAAGTGATGAGCTCCACCGCACGCGGTGTCGGCCTGATCCCCGGCGAGGCGCCAAAGGAAGACCTGACCAAGCCACGCGCACCGCTGGTGCTGCCCGCGTCGGGCCAGGCCCTGCCGGCCCCAGCTCCAGAATCCTCGATCGCGCAATTGCCGGTCGATAGCGACACGGTGCGGATCGATACGGCAAATCTGAGCGAAGCCGACATCACGCGGCTGCGCAATGCCAAGGTCGTCGACATGCGCACGCTTTCGGGCCGCGCGCTGACCGAAGGCGAAGCCCGTGCCCTGACCGCCCGCATGCAAGCTGCCAATATGAGCGTCAGCGTCAACGGCAAGCGTCCGCTGTACATGCCGCCCGAGGAATACTTTACCCGCGTCGGCAATGCCGATCTGGTCTGCGCCGTGGGCAATGGCGAAATCGTTTCGCTCAACGATCCGAAATGCCCCGAATCCGTGCGCAAGGCCATGCGCGCCAATGCGCCGAGCCCGCTGAGCCCCTCGATTGCCGGCGGTCCCGATGTCAGTCTTGATGACATCGTCGACCAGTAAGGCTAAAGCCTGATTTGCAAGCGGCTGGATCATCCAGCCGCTTCTTCTATTCCGCGCTGCCCCTTCGGGTCCCGCATGACATGAAAGATCTATTCGCCATGAGCGATATTGCTCCCGCCCAGCCCGACACCGGTGACCGTCTCGCCAAGGTCATCGCCCGCTCCGGCCTTTGTTCCCGCCGCGACGCAGAAGTCTGGATCACCGACGGGCGCGTCGTCGTCAACGGAAAGAAGGTTCTCACGCCCGCTTTCAACGTCACCGGCCGCGACAAGATCATCGTCGACGGCGCGCCCCTTGCGGCCCGCCAGGGCACGCGCGTCTGGCTCTATCACAAGCCCGCCGGGCTGGTGGTTACCGAGAAGGATCCCGAGGGCCGTCAGACCATTTTCGATCACCTCGAAACCCACGGCCTGCCACGCGTCGTTACAGTTGGCCGTCTCGATATCAATACCGAAGGTCTGTTGCTCCTGACCAATGACGGCGGCCTCAAGCGCGTGTTGGAACTGCCCGCGACCGGCTGGCTGCGCCGCTATCGGGTTCGCGCCCACGGCAGCGTCACCCAGGCAGCGCTCGACAAGCTCAAGGACGGCATCGAGATCGACGGCATCCGCTATGGCTCGATCGAAGCGACGCTCGAGCGCGACCAGGGCTCCAACGTCTGGATCGTGATGGCGCTGCGCGAAGGCAAGAACCGCGAGGTCAAGAACGTGCTCGGCGCGCTTGGTCTTGAGGTCAACCGGCTGATCCGCGTCAGCTATGGCCCGTTCCAGCTCAACGATATTCCGGTCGGCGGCATCGAAACCGTCAAGGCCTCGACCCTGCGCGACCAGCTTGGCAAAAAGCTCGCCGAAGCGGCCGATGTCGACTTCGAGAGCGAAATGCCCGAAGCCCATCAACTGGTCGGCAAGCCGACGCGCGACCGTTTGACCGGACGCGGTACCAATACCGTCGAAATCGCCCGCGAGCGGTTTCGGTTTACCGACCATGCCGAAAAGACCGAGGAAGAACTCCGCGCCGAGCGTCCGCGCCAGGATCGCCCCGGCCGTTTCGATAGCCGCAAGCCCGTGTTGCAACGCGAAGAGCGCGAAGAGGACGTCGCGCCGCCGCGGCACATCCATTTCGACGAAGATGGCCGTGCGCCGGAAACCTTCGTGCAAAAACGGCTCGGCAAAGGCACCGCCTGGCGCGATCCCGACGATCAGCCGGCCCGGACCTATGGCAAGAAGCCCGAGCGGGCGCCCGGCGCCAAGAGTTTTGGCGACAAGAAGCCCTTCGAGAAGAAGTCGTTCGGCGACAAGCCAAACTTTGCCAAGAAGAGCTTTGGCGACAAGCCGGCCTATGCCAAGAAAAGCTATGGCGACAAGCCAGCGTTCGACAAGGCGCGCGGTCCGCGTCCCGAGGGTGGTGATCGGCCAAAGCGTCCCTATGGCGATCGTCCGGCCAGCGCCCGTCCAACTGGTGATCGCAGCGAACGCCCCACCCGCGATTTTGGTGATCGGCCACGCCGTGACGAGGCGCCCAAGCGCAGCTATGGCGGTCGCCCCGAAGGCGGCGCGCGTCCACCGCAGGGCCGTGAATTTACCGGCACGCCACGCGGTCCACGCCGCAGCGATGCGGCAGCAAGCGACGCACCGCGCAGCTTCGAGCCGCGTTTGCGCCCGGATAGCGAACGTGGCGAAGGCGCTGCCTTCACCGGTGGGGCCAAGCGTCCCGGCCGTAATTTCTCCGAGAAGCCACGCAGCTTCCGTCCATCCGGCGACCGTCCCGAGGGTGGCCGTCCTGAAGGCGGTCGTCCGGAGAGTGGCCGTCCATCGTCAGGTCGTCCGGCATCGGCCCGTCCCGGCAATGACCGGTCGAGCCGTCCCGGCCGCGATCACCTGGGCTCGGAAGCCAAGACCTATGGCAAGCCCAAGATGCGGGCCGATGGCAAGCCCTATCCCAAGCGCGATGGCGCGGCGCCCCAACGTGGTCCCAAGCCCGGTGGCCGTCCGACCGGTGCTGCAGGTCGCGTCGGTGGGGCTGGTCGCCCGGCATCGGGCGGTGGTCGTCCATCGGGCGGGGCAGGGCGTCCTTCCGGTGGTGCCGGTCGGCCAAGCGCTCCGCGTCGCCCCAAGAGCTGAGTTATCTCCGGACTCGCGACAGTCTGTACAATGAGCCTGACAAACCAGAGGGGTGTGGCCCAATCCACGCCCTGACCTCCTGCTGAAGGCTTTAATTCCATGCGCATCGTAGCTGGCAAATTCCGTGGCAAGCCCCTGACCTCGCCGTTGGACGACAGCATCCGGCCAACAGCCGATCGCGTGCGCGAATCGATGTTCAACATCCTGGCCAGTCGCCTTGGTCCGGTCTTCACCGATATTCGGGTGCTCGATCTGTTTGCCGGCACCGGCGCGCTGGGCTTCGAAGCGCTGTCGCGCGGCGCGGCCCACGTGACGTTCGTCGAGACTGGCGCCGAGGGGCGGGGTCTGATCCGCGATCACATCGAGGTTTTCGGTGCTGGCGGCATTACCAAGCTGCTGCGCCGCGACGCTACCGATCTCGGTCCCCCGGCCACTTTCGGGCAGTTCGATCTGGTGTTTCTCGACCCCCCCTACGGGCAAGGCCTGGGCGAGAAGGCCTTGGCCAGCCTTGCCGCCAATGGCTGGCTGGCGCCCGAGGCGATCATCGTGTTCGAAGAAAGCGCTGCGGCCGAAATCGACCTGCCTGCCGGCTACACGCTCGACGATCGCCGCGAATATGGTTCCGCGTCGATCCACTTCCTGAGTTTTTCGGGCTAACTCGCGCGCGCAATGCACGCCGCGCACTGGCCGCGCATTTCCATCGTGGTGCGCGCGACCTTGAAACCCTTGGCGAGGGCCCAGTCGCCAAGACGTTCCTCGATCACCGTGTCGGCGAACTCGTCCACTTTGCCGCAGCTCTCGCAGATGGCAAACGCGATCATCCCCTTGCGATGGCAATGCTCGTCGGCGCACGCCACGAAGGCATTGAGCGACTCCAGCCGATGCGCCAGCCCGCGCTCGACCAGCTTGTCGAGCGCGCGATAGACCTGCAGCGGCGCCTTGAGCCCATCGCCGCGCAGCCGGTCCAGGATGTCGTAGGCCGACAATGGCGCTTCCGAATGGGCCAGCGTGCCCAGCACCAGCCCCTGGTTCTTGGTCAAATCCGGCGCCCACACATGGTCGTGGCCGCTGTGATCCTCATGCGAATGCGCCATTACCTGCCTCCTTGTTTGGGTTATTTGCCGGTCATTGCCGGGACCAGCAAGGCAATATTGTGCTCGAACATTTCAAGATAGCTCGCCGCACCCTGGCCGGGTTCCGACAGCGCATCGGCGTAAAGCTCGCCACCGATCGTCACGCCGGTCTCGCGCGAAATCTGCTCGACCAGTCGGCCATCGCTCATGTTCTCTATGAACAGCGCCTTGACGCCCTCACTCCGGATTTGCTCGATCAAGCGCCCTACATCGGCAGCCGATGCCTCGCTGTCGGTCGAAATGCCTTCTGGAGCAAGGAATTGCACGCCATACTCTTCACCAAAATAACCAAAGGCATCGTGCGTGGTAATGACCTTACGCTGGGCGGCAGGCACGGTGTCGATGGCGGCGATTACCTTGGCGTCGAGCGCGGCGATCTCATCCGAATAGGTCTTGGCATTGGCCTCGTACGTCGCGCACCCGTCGGGATCGGCCTTGCACAGGCCGGCGGCGACGTTCTTCACATACACCAGGCCATTCTTGAGGCTCTGCCACGCATGCGGGTCGGTTTCGCCGTGGTCGTGCCCTTGGTCGTGCTCGCCCTCGGCGTGTTCTTCCTCGGCCATCTCATGGGTGGCAACGCCCTCACTGGCGACAACCACTGGACCGCCAAAACCTGTGGCCTCCACCAGACGATCCAGCCAGCCTTCAAAACCCAGGCCGTTGACGAAGAACACGTCGGCCTGGCTGAGCGCCTGCGCGTCGGCGGGCTTGGGCTCATAAACATGGGTGTCGGCATTAGGGCCGACGATGGTTGTCAGGTCCACTCGATCGCCACCAACCCGGGCAACGATGTCCCCTAGGATGGAAAAGCTCGCGACGGCCTTGATGTCCGCTGCATGCGCTGGCAGCGCCAGCGTCGTGCCGATGAGAGCAGCCAGTAAAAGCTTGAGCGTCATGGGAATAGTCCTCTTGTTAAAGGCTGTAAAACTCACGCCACCCGATGGCGCACCGGGCGCAGATTGCTGGTCACCACGCCACGCCGTCCAAACAGCATCGAAACGAAGTAGACCGCCCCTGCGACGAGGATGATGGCCGGTCCCGAGGCTATGCTCAGGTGATAGGAAATCAGCAGACCGACATAGCTCGACGCCATCGCGATCAGCACCGCCAGGGCGCACAGCGCTTCGAGGCTGCGGACCCAGAACCGCGCGGCTGAAGCGGGCAGCATCATCAGGCCCACGGCAAGCAGCGTGCCCAGCGCCTGAAAACCGCCAACCAGATTGATCACCACCAGCGCGAGAAACAGGAGATGGACGGGGTGCCCGGCGCGGCTGACGCTGCGCAGGAAGCTTGGATCGAGGCACTCGGCCACCAACGGCCGCCACAGCACCGCCAAGGTGACGAGGCTGATCGTTACGATCGCCCCGATCATGATCAGCGCATCATTGTTGAGCGCCAGGACTGTGCCGAACAGCACGTGCATCAGATCGACATTGGAGCCCTTGAGGCTCACCAGCATGACGCCCAGCGCCAACGAGATCAGATAGAATGCGGCAAGCGAGCTGTCTTCGCGCTGAATGGTGAAGCGCGACACCAGCCCTGACAGCACGGCAACCACCAGCCCGGCAGCGAACCCGCCGAGCGTCATCGGTAAAATGGCCAGTCCTGACACGAGAAATCCCGCGGCTGCCCCCGGCAAAATGGCATGGGCCATGGCGTCGCCGGTCAGGCTCATGCGGCGCAGCGTCAGAAAGACGCCCACTGGCCCGGCGCTCAACGACAGGATCATGGCGCCCGCGAGGGCCCGGTTCATGAACCCGAACTGCGCAAACGGGGCGATCAGCAGATCGTAAAAGTTCATGGCCGCCCCCCAGCATGGCTGTGGCCAGCGTGATCGTGCGCGACTGGTGCATCGTGCCAGGGCGCATCGTCGTCCCAGGCTTCCACCATGGTGCGGGCGGCCAGCAGATTTTCTGGTGTGAGGGCGGAAGCCGTATCGCCCCAGGCAATCTGTTCACGCGCCAGCAGCAGGGTCTGCGGGAAGGCCGCGCGCACCAGATCGGCGTCGTGCAAGACGGCGATCACCGTGCGTCCCTCGCCGTGCCAATGCTGGATCAGGCTGGTCAGATCGGCCACAGTCCGCTGATCAATTGCCGCAAATGGCTCGTCGAGCAGGATCACCGGCGCGTCCTGTACCAGTACGCGGGCAAACAGCGCGCGCTGCAACTGTCCGCCAGACAGGGTATCGATGGGCCGCTGCTCGAATCCGCTCAGCCCAACTGCGTCGAGCGCCGCTTCGAGCGCCTTATGATCAATCCCCCGGATGGCGGCAAACAGACCACGCTGCTTCCAGAACCCGAGCGCCACCAGATCGGAAACGACAGCCGGAAAGCTGCGATCGATCTCGGCGCTTTGCGGCAGGTAGGCAATGTCGCGCCAACTGAGGTTGTCGAGCACGACGCGCCCGCCGAGCGGCTTGACCGCGCCGATGATCCCCTTGAGGAGCGTCGATTTGCCGGAGCCGTTTGGACCCATGATGGCGGTCAGCGAGCCCTGCTCGAACACACCATCGAGATGGTGCACCGCCGGGTGGCCCTCATAGCCCAGCGTCAGATCCTCGATGCGAATGGCACTCATGGCTGCAGCAGGCGCCAGAGCGCCAACCAGATTGCCACGATTGCCGGCAGCACCAGGCCAAGGCGGGCCAGGGCGCTCATCTGTGCCAGCGCAAGCCTTCTCGCTGCCGGCTTTCGAGCGGACGGAAATTGCTGATCAACCATGGCGGCCTTCCGAAACCAATAAATTCGGAGGCGATGTAACGTAATTACATTACGCAGGCAAGCCGTGATTTGTGCCGGTCTGCTCGCAGCGACATATTCGCTACTTCAGCGGGCCCTTGAAAATGAAGAAGGCGCCCAGGCCGATCAGCGCGAAGCCGACCCCGTGGTTCAGCGTCAGCTTCTCGCCGAAGTAGAACACGGTGAACACGGCAAACACACTGAGCGAAATGACTTCCTGAATGGTCTTGAGCTCGGATGGCGTGTAGACGGCTTCGCCGATCCGGTTGGCCGGCACTGCCAGCCAATACTCGAAAAACGCGATGCCCCAGCTGATCAGCACCGCCAGCCAAAGCGCGGAGCTGGGCCATTTGAGGTGCCCATACCAAGCAAAGGTCATGAACACATTGGATGCAAGCAAAAGCCCGATCGGGGCGAAGGTGGCGAAGTTGAAGCCCAAGGCTTCCTCCTGAACGAGCCGAAAATTCGGTCACGCTTAGTAGCGAAATCCGAGGCGGCGTGGAAGCAATTTGCTAGCGCAACTGCCGGGTGCGCTGCTCCAGCCCGTACAAATCATCGTGCAGGCTGTCCATGCGCTGCTTGAGCGCCGCCTGCGCGTCGTGAACGCCGCGGTTGTAATAATAGGCACCCATCTTGTCGGCGAAGAATGTCATCAGCATCTCGGCTGGCATTACCCCGATGTCCTGGTCCAATTCCTCGCGGAAATAGTCGCGAATCTCGCTGACGATGGCCTTCGTCTCGTCTTTGTCGAACGCAATTGGTTTCATCGCCTTGGCCTTCCTGGATTTTCGAGTCGCTGCTGTGATGGCGTTTTCTTACGCCAAAAGCGGCCGGGCCAAGAAGACTGTTTGTCGCCCGGCGATTGACCCCGTCTCCGCCAGCGCGTAACGCTTGTCAGGTGTTGGTTTCCAAAGGCCGTTGTGCCGGAGGGATCAAAAGGGAACACGGTTAGGCGTACCCATCAGGGACCGATTCCGTGGCTGCCCCCGCAACTGTAAGCGGCGAATGCACTCCGAAATGCCACTGATCGTTCAGGTCGGGAAGGCGGAACTGCATGATGACCCGTGAGCCAGGAGACCTGCCAACGCACCGAGCCGGGCCTTGAGCCTATTTATTCCGCGCACGGAGGGTGCTGCCATGAATACCAACTTGAATATCACGACCAATACCGCCACCACTGGCCTTCAATCTCTCTCGGTTTCCCAGCGTGTCGTCGCTGGCTCCCTGGCCCTTTTGCTTGGCTTGACCCTGCTGGTCGGCACGGGCTTTGCCGGTGATTATCGCCTGCACAACGGTGCCCACGATACCCGTCATGCCATGGGTTTCCCCTGCCACTAGGGCAGGCACAGAGAGACACAACATGATCCGCAATCTGTTTGCCGCTGCGCTGCTTGCAGCGCTGGCCGCTGGCCTATTGACCGCCGCGATCCAGCATTTTCGCATCACGCCCATCATAACGCAGGCCGAAACCTTCGAAGGCGAAGGCGGCCACAGCCATGGCGTGGAAGCCGCTGCCCACGTCGACGCAGCTGGCACACCGGCCCATAGTCATGCCGCTGCCGCCACCGAAGAATGGGCGCCACAGGACGGCTTCGAGCGCACTGCCTACACGACCCTCGCCACGGTTCTCGCCGCAGCCGGCTTTGCGCTGGTCATCGGGGCCATATCGATGTTCGCCAATATCCCGATCACCTTCGCCAATGGCTTCGCTTGGGGTCTCGCCGGTTTCCTGTGCTTTTCGCTGGCACCCGCCTATGGCCTGGCGCCGGAACTGCCTGGCATGCCCGCTGCCGCGGTTCTGCCGCGCCAAATCTGGTGGGTCGGTACGGCGCTCGCCACCGGTGCTGCAATCCTGCTGCTGGTCAAGGTCCGCGCTAGCTGGGCTATTGCCCTCGCAGTGGCGCTTGTTGTCGCGCCCCATATCATCGGCGCGCCGGTTGCGCCCGACGAGCCAAGTGCTGTACCGGCCCATCTCGCCAGCGAATTTGCCGCTATCACCCTGGGTTCGTCCGCGGTGTTCTGGCTGGTGCTGGCGAGTGTCTTTGGCAAACTGAACGATGTTTTCGCCCGACAGAGCGTCACTGCCCCGAATGGAGTGCTTGCATGACCACGAAGATCCCGACCACCGTCATCACTGGCTTCCTCGGCGCCGGCAAGACCACACTCGTGCGGCACCTGCTGGCCCACGCGCCTAAGGGCAAGCGCATCGCCCTGATCATCAACGAGTTCGGCGATCTTGGCGTCGACAAGGATATCCTCGCCGGATGTGGCGACGAGACCTGCCGCGAAGAGGATATGATCGAGCTGTCCAACGGCTGCATTTGCTGCACGGTGGCCGATGAGTTCATTCCCACCATGCAGGCGCTGCTGGCGCGACCGGAAAAGTTCGACCACATCGTCATCGAAACCTCTGGGCTCGCATTGCCGCAACCGTTGATCCGCGCCTTCAACTGGCCCGAGATCAAGGCACAGGTGACGATCGACGGCATCGTCACGGTTGCCGATGCTTCGGCGCTCGCCGAAGGGCGCTTTGCCAGCGACGAGGCCGCCGTCGATGCGCAGCGCCGGCAGGACGAGATGTTCGACCATGAAACCCCCCTGGGCGAATTGTTCGAGGACCAGTTGTCCGTCGCCGATCTGGTCATCATCAACAAGGCCGACCTCGTCGATGCCGCCATGCTGGCCAAGGTCGAGGCCAATATCCGTGCCGAACTGCGCCCCGGCGTCGGCGTCATCCATGCCCGCAACGGCCATGTCGATATCGCGGCCCTGCTCGGCATGGGCATGGGCAGCGAAGACGACATCGCCAATCGCCCGAGCCATCACGAGCTCGAGCACGGCGGGGAAACCCACGAACACGACGACTTCGACAGCTTTTCGCTGCGCATGCCATCCGTCGGCAGCAAGGACGAGTTGCTTGCCGTCATCGAGCAGACCATCCGCGACCATAACGTGCTTCGTCTCAAGGGCTTCGCTGCCATCCCAGGCGCTGCGGCGCGTCTTGCCATCCAGGCGGTCGGGCCGCGCGTGACGGCCTATTTCGATCGTCCCTGGAAGGACGGGGAAGTCCGCGAGACGGCTCTGGTGGTAATCGGGGAAAGCCCGCTCGACCACGGCGCCATCACGGCAAGCCTGCAACGGGCGACCAGGATCGCCGCGTAGCCCATGCATCTTCTCTCAGCCCAGGCTGGCGCCATCCAGCAGGAAGGCGAGGCCATCGACCTCAACCAGCGCCCCGGGGCGCTGGTTTTTGCGTCGTCGGCCGATAGCGAACTATCGATGCTGGCCGGTGCTGCCGACCGGGCAGGGGAGGGCGAACTCCGCCTCGCCAACACCCTGCGGCTGTCCAACAATCTTTCGGTCGATCTCTGGCTCGAACAAACCGTCGCGCAGGCGCAGATCGTCGTGCTACGACTCATCGGTGGCGCGGCCTATTGGCAATATGGCGTCGACGAACTCACCGCCCTCTGCGCCAATCGCAAGATCCCGCTGGCTCTCATCCCCGGTGACGCCAATCCGGACCCGATCCTGCAGTCGCGGTCCACCATCCACCCCAAGGACTGGACACGGCTGCACAGCCTGTTCATCGCAGGTGGCCCCGACAATGCCGACACGATTTTGCAGGCATTCAATGAGCTGGCAGCTCAGCGCCCAGGCTCCGATCAGGGGTCGAGCGGGGACGGAGTGCTGCAATCACCCCCCAAGCCCTTCGCTCGGTTCGGCCTGTGGCACCCCGACCATGGCGTCACCGACATTGACACCCTGCGGACCAGTCTGTGCGGTGCCTCGCGCCCGCAAAAGCCGGCGCATGTGCCGATCCTGTTCTATCGCGCGGCGCTCGAGGGAGCAGGTACCGCCACCATCGAAGCCCTCGTCGCCGAACTGCTGGCCCAAGGTCTAGCGCCTGTGCCGATGCTGGTGTCCTCCCTCAAGGAAGCCGCCTGTATCCGCTTTGTGCAGCAAACCTTGGCCGCCGTGCGCCCAGCGGTCATTTTCAATCTGACCGGTTTTTCCCTGGGCATCGACGGGCTCGATCCCAAGTCAAATCCTTTCGCCACCACCGATGCTCCCGTCATCCAGTTGATCCAGTCTGGCCGCTCCGAGGCGCAGTGGCAGGCTGACAGCCAGGGCCTATCTTCCAAGGACATGGCGATGTTTCTCGTGATGCCCGAAGTCGACGGGCGCCTGGGGGGGCTCATCGTCGGTCACAAAGCCGACGCCGTCTGGCACGAGCGCTGCCAGGTTCCGCTCACGGCCTACACGCCGGATGCGTCAGGCATCGAGCGTGCGGTCAGCCTGGCCAAGAACTGGTCGTCCCTCCGCGGCACGCCGCGCGCCGACAGAATGCTTGCCATCGTCCTCGCCAACTATCCTATCCGGGACGGCCGGATTGCCAATGGTGTTGGATATGATGCGCCGGAGTCGACGGTTCGTATCCTCACGGAACTCGACAAAGCCGGCTACACGCTCGGCGACGCGATCCAATCGTCCCCGTCAGCCGACGAGCAGACCGAAACTGGCAGCTTGTCGGTGCGTAACTTGACGAGCGCCAGCCTCATCGATGCCCTCCAAGCTGGTCCGACCAACGCCAACCCGTCACGGGGCGCGTCGCCGGCAAGACTCACGCTGGCAAATTACATCAGTCTGTTCGCCAAGCTCCCCGCCCCAATCCAGTCTGCCGTCAGAGCGCGCTGGGGCGAGCCTTTGACTGATCCATTCGTGCGAGATGACGCATTCCATCTCCCTGTTCTGATTTTCGGCAATGTCGCTGTCCTGCTGCAGCCCGCCCGTGGCTATCAACTCGACGAAACCGCCAGCTATCACGACCCGGCCCTGGTTCCACCCCATGCCTATATCGCCGCCTATCTTTGGCTGCGGCATCAGTTCGGCGCCCACGCGCTGATCCACAATGGCAAGCACGGTACCTTGGAATGGCTCCCCGGCAAGTCCACGGCGCTCGACGAAGCCAGCTATTCCGACGCCCTGTGGGGTCAGCTGCCGCATCTCTATCCCTTCATCGTCAACGACCCCGGCGAGGGCACCCAGGCCAAGCGTCGTACCGGCGCGGTCATCATCGATCATCTGGTGCCGCCGCTGACGCGCGCCGAGACCTATGGCCCGCTCAAGGATCTCGAGGCGCTGCTCGACGAATATTATGCCGCATCCGGCATGGACCGACGCCGGCTCGCCGATCTCAAGCGCCGGATCATCGACTTCACGCGAGACAGCCGTCTCGACCGCGATATCGGCCTGCCCGAAAACGAAACGGAAGCGCTGATCAAGATCGACAATTTCCTCTGCGACCTCAAGGAAGCCCAGATCCGCGATGGCCTGCACATCTTTGGCCAGTCCCCCAGCGGCGCCCTCGAACGCGACCTCATCGTCGCCCTCGCGCGGGTCCCCCGTGGCGATACTCCCGGCGAAAACTCGCTCATCCGGGCCCTTGCCGATGATCTGAAACTCGGTTTCGACCCGCTGACCGTCAAACTTGGCGATCCCTGGACTGGGCCGCCTTTATCTCCGGCTTTCGGAGCCGACCCGATCAGAAGTGTTGGCGACGTCGTCGAGCACCTCGAGTCCATCGCTGCGGACCTCGTCAGCCGAACCGTCACTCCGGATCCGGGCTGGACCGCGACCCGCGCGGTCCTCTACACCATCGAAACCATCATCCGCACTCGGCTTGGCCAGTCGGGTCCCGCCGAGCTGGCGGCTCTGCTCGATGGCCTGGACGGCAAATTCATCCGTCCTGGCCCCTCTGGCGCCCCCTCACGGGGGCGGCTCGACGTCCTGCCGACCGGTCGCAATTTCTTCTCCGTCGACAGCCGCGCCATCCCCACGCCGACCGCCTGGGAACTTGGCAAAAAATCTGCCGAAAGCCTCGTCCTGCGCCATTTGCAGGACCACGGCCACCATCTCCGCTCGGTGGCGCTCTCCGTCTGGGGCACGGCCAACATGCGCACCGGCGGTGACGACATTGCCCAGGCCATGGCGCTCATCGGCGCCAGGCCCGTCTGGGACCCAGGCTCCCTGCGCGTCTCGGGCTATGAGATCATCCCATTGCCCAAGCTGGGACGTCCCCGCGTCGATGTCACCCTGCGCATTTCGGGTTTTTTCCGTGACGCCTTCCCCGACCAGATCCGGCTGTTCGATCGTGCCATTCGCGCTATCGGTGCCCTTGACGAGCCCACCGATGACAACCCCATCGCCGCCCGCATGCGCACCGATGCGCTGGGCCTGATGGGCTCTGGCCACTCTGAAGCCGATGCCGCGCTGTCGGCCGGCCATCGCATCTTCGGCTCCAAGCCGGGCTCGTACGGCACGGGCCTGAACGCGTTGATCGACACCGGCGTCTGGACGTCCAAAGCAGACCTCGCCAAGCAAGTGCTCGATTGGGGTCAATTTGCCTATGGTGCCAAGGCCCAGGGCACGCCCGAGCGCGATCGCTTCGCCGCCCGACTTGGTGATATCGATGCGGTCATCCACAATCAGGATAATCGCGAGCACGACCTGCTCGACAGCGACAATTATTTTCAATTCGCGGGCGGATTATCCGTCGCCGCGGAAACGCTGACGGGTCAAAAACCAGCCGCCTATCACAACGATCACTCGCGCCCCGAGCGCCCCCTGATCAAGACGCTGGAGGAGGAAATCTCGCACGTCATGCGCTCCCGCGTGGTCAATCCGAAATGGCTAAACGGCGTCAAGCGCCACGGTTATCGCGGCGCCTTCGAGATCATTGCCACGGTCGACTTCATGTTCGCTTTCGCCGCGACCACCGGCGCGGTCAAGACGCACCATTTCGATCTGGCCTTCGAGGCGTTTGTCGAGGATGAGGCCACACGCGACTTCATCCGCACCAGCAATGGCTATGGCTATGCTGAACTCATTGCCAAATTCAACGAAGCCCGCGCGCGCGGCCTATGGGTGCCTCGCTCCAATTCAGCCTATGCCTATCTCGAGGATACGCCATGACCGATCAGCCGATGCCCGAACGGCCGCTGAAAAAGACCGACTTGATGACCGAGGCCGAGCGTGACGCCTATCACGCCGAAAAAATGCGCAAGAAGCGCGAGGCCCGCAACAAAATCCTGGCGACGAAAACCGAGGAAAAGGGCCTGCTGATCGTCCATACCGGCAAGGGCAAGGGCAAGTCTACGGCGGCCTTTGGCATGGTGTTTCGCGCCCTGGGGCACGGCATGAAGGTCGGCGTCGTGCAGTTCGTCAAAGGCGTCTGGGAAACCGGGGAGCGCGATGTATTGATGAAGTTTCCCGACCTCGTCACCATCAACGCCATGGGCGAAGGCTTCACTTGGGATGTCGCGGACCGCCAGCGCGACCTGGCCGCTGCCCGCAATGCCTGGGAGCAGGCCAAGCGGCTGATCGCCGATCCGAGCTACAAGATGGTCCTTCTCGACGAGCTCAACATCTGCCTGCGCTATGATTACCTGCCGATCGCGGAAGTGGTCGAAGTCCTCAAGAACAAGCCTGTCGACAAGCACGTCATCGTCACGGGTCGCAATGCCAAGGACGAACTGATCGAAATCGCCGACCTCGTGACCGAGATGACCGAAATCAAGCATCACTTTCGCTCAGGCGTGAAGGCACAGCTGGGGATCGAGTTCTAGCGCTGCCTAGAGTACCACGATCCCTGAGTGCTTGGCTTTTTGCTCAGGCTCGACGTGGATGGTGACCTGCAGATCGTCCACGGCATCGCGCAGCCTGCCTTCGATGGAATCGCAGATCACATGAGCATCGTCCACGGTCATGCTGCCGGGTACCACCAGATGAAAGTCGATGAAGGTCATCTTGCCCGCCTGCCGGGTGCGGATGTCGTGGGCTTCGATGGCGCCATCGGCACTGTTGGCGATGACCTCGCGAATGATCTTTTGCGTTGCCGGCGCCACCGAAACATCCATCAGGCCGCCGACGCTGTCTCTGATGACGGCCCAGCCTGACCAAAGGATGTTGAGCGCGACCAGCGCTGCGAGAATCGGATCCAGAATTGCCCAACCGGTAAGGATGACCAGTCCGAGGCCGATCAATACGCCGAGTGTGGACACCACGTCGGTCATCAGATGCTTGCCGTCAGCCTCAATGGCGGGCGAGCGTGCCTTGCGCCCATGCCGGAGCAGGACCCGTGCCCAAACCAGATTGATGACGGTCGCAACCGCGCTGATGACCAGCCCCTGCGTGGGCGATTCGGGCAGCGACGGCGAGATAAAGCCGGAATAGGCCTCGCGCAAGATCAGGATGGCCGCGACGATGATCATGACCCCGACGACGACGGCCGAAAAATACTCGGCCTTGTGGTAGCCGTACGGCAGAGCCGCGTCCGCCGGCTTCTGGGCCAGGCGGACCGCCACCAGCGCCACGATCGCCGTCACGACATTGACGATCGATTCGAGCGCGTCCGAATACAGCGCCACCGAGCCGGTGATGTACCAGGCGATGAATTTAAGCCCGAGCACGGCAAGCCCGACGGCCAGACTGGCGCCGGCAATGGCCAGCGTTCTCTTTTCGGTAATGCTCATAACTTGCCCCGCGCCAACAGGCCGCACGCCATAAACCTATCGGCAGCCGCCTACAAGTCGTTGAATTTGCAAATCATTTTCAGAAGCATTCCGATCTGGCCGCGGGTATCGCCAACCCTTTGATTGACCACGCGCTTCTGTGCGCCTAGAACGGATTTCTGCGCAGAGTTCCATTTAGGAACTGAAACAGAATCTGGTGCGGTCGACCCAAATCGGGGACCAATTCCGGAGCTGCAACGGTCTTGAGCGAACCTGCCTCTTGGCTTTGAAGAGGCGAGACAATGACGAATGACGAATGCCCGATCCTGATCGGGCTTGGCTGCGCAAGTGCTGCCGGTGCTGCCGAAATTATCGCGCTGGTCAACGCTTGCCTGCTCGAGGCAGGCTGCGATGCCGACCAGATTACAGGGTTTGCAACGCACAGCCGCAAGCGCGGCAGTCTCGCTTTGATGCAATCCGCCAGCCATTTCGGCGTGCCGCTGTTTTTTCTTGAAGACGACGAGCTTGCGCCAGGTCTCCCAGGTACCTGTGAGGCGGTCGCCGCCAGTGCCGGTCCGCTGCACCTTGCCAAGCGCAAATCACGCTACGCCACCTGTGCCATCGCCTTTTGCGCTGCCGATTATAGCATTCCGCCGCTGACGATTGCTGCAATGGCACCGTCGACGCTGTCGACTTCGGTCGCAAGCGCATAAAATGGCCGCGCGATCATGACCACCGCCACACCCATGTCGCGGGCTGCCTGCAGCTTTGCTGCAGTTTGCGTCCCGCCCGAATTCTTGGTCACCAGATGAGTGATGTTTTCGCGCGCCATGAGATCGCGTTCCGCGCCGAGGCTATGCGGCGGTCGCATCTGCAGCAGCGTTGCATTGGTGGGCAGAGCCAGGCTCGGCGCCTCGATGGTGCGCACGATAAACTGGCAATCGTCGCGCGACAGGAACAGTTCGAGCCCGGCATGGCCAGTGGTCAAAAGGACTTGAGCCCCAGCGGGCAGGACCTTTGCGGCCTCGGCCACACTGTTTACATGCAGCCAGTTATCACCAAGCTGCGCCGCCCAGGCCGGACGCAGATAGCGCACCAGCGGCACGCCACTGGCCTCTGCTGTTGCCACCGCGTGCGCCGACATCTGTCCCGCATAGGGGTGGGTCGCGTCCACCAGCCACTCGATCTGCTCGGCTTGCAGATAGGCAATCAGGCCCGCCACGCCGCCGAACCCACCCGTTCGAACGTCGCCCAGTGGCAGCTTCGGGTCCTGCGTGCGTCCGGCGAGCGAGGTGATGACATCATGTCCCGCCGCCACCAGCCGGTCGGCCAGTTCTCGCGCTTCGGCCGTGCCGCCAAGGATCAATATTCTCATCCCGCCTCGTCTACGCCTTCGGAAAACTTTGTCTACCGTCTGGAAGTGCCTGAGGGGCGCATTCGCTGATGTTCGGGTGGATCCGCAAGGCATTTCCGCGGCGGCATTTTGCAGCGCTTGATGGCGCGGATTTCCCGCCGCTGCAGCCCGGCAGCGTTTGGCTGGTCGGCGCTGGTCCCGGCGGGCCGGGGTTGGTGTCGCTGCTGGCCTATCACGCTTTGGGGCAAGCCGACGTCATCGTACATGATGCGCTGGTGTCCAAGGACCTGCTGGCCATGGCGCCGCGCCGGGCCGAACTGGTGTTTGCCGGCAAACGGGGCGGCAAGCCATCGCCCAAGCAGGCCGATATTTCGCTGCAGTTAATTGACCTCGCCAAGGCAGGCAAGCGGGTTTTGCGCCTCAAGGGCGGCGACCCCTATATGTTTGGCCGCGGTGGCGAGGAGGCTGGCGCCCTGGTGCGGGCCGGTGTGCCATTCCGCATCGTTCCGGGCATCTCTTCGGGGCTGGGTGGACTGGCCTATGCCGGCATCCCGGTAACCCACCGCGACAGCAACCAGTCCGTGCTGTTTCTCACAGGGCACGACGAATCGGGGGCTGTGCCGCACGGCGTCGATTGGGCGACGATTGCCCACGCCAGCCCCGTCATCGTCATGTTCATGGCCGTCAAGCATCTGGGGTCGATTGCCGAAAAACTGCTTGCCGCCGGGCGACCCGCAGACGATCTTGTGGCCATCGTTTCGCATGCAGCGACGCCCCGGCAATCAGTCATCGCGACCACGCTGGGACAGGCGGGTTCGCTCACCGACCTGCCGACGCCCGCAATCATCGTCCTCGGCCCCGTCAGCGCCCATCGCGCCACGCTCGACTGGTATGTCGGGCAATTAAGGAGCCATGTGTTTGGCTAAAGGTCTCGTCGTCGCCGCGCCGCGCTCGGGCTCGGGCAAAACCGTTGTGACGCTCGGCATTCTGGCAGCCTTGCGCCAGCGCGGCGTCGTGGTGGCGCCGGCCAAGACAGGTCCCGATTACATCGATCCCGCGTTTCTCGGACGGGCAGCGCTGCGCGATGCGGTGAACCTCGATCCCTGGTCGATGGCGCCGCACCGGCTCAAGGCGCTCGCGGCAACTCAGGCGACTGGCGCCGATCTGCTGGTCGTCGAGGGCGTCATGGGCCTGTTCGACGGCGCTGCCGATGGCTCCGGCTCGACCGCAGACCTCGCCGAATTGCTCGAACTGCCGGTGGTTTTTGTGGTCGATGCAGACCGGCAAAGCCAGTCTGTGGCGCCACTGGTCGCGGGCTTTGCCAATTGGCGCGTCGGCGTGCGGGTGGCCGGCATCATTCTTAACCGCGTCGCCACTGCCAAGCATGAGCGCATGCTGATCGATGCCCTCTCGGCCACGGGTATTCCGTGCCTCGGCGCTATTCCACGCACGGCAGAACTGGTTACTCCCGAGCGCCATCTTGGCCTCGTGCTGCCCGGCGAAGTCAGCGCTTTCCAGATTTTTCTCGATAGGGCCGCCCAGACAATAGGCGATTGTATCGATCTCGATCGGCTACAGGCGTTGGCGGCACCGCTTACGCCAGCCGACGACGCCCCGGCCTTGCCGCCGTTGGGCCAACACATCGCCATAGCCCGTGATGATGCCTTTGCGTTTATCTATCCCCATTTACTGGATGGTTGGCGCAGTGCAGGTGCCGAAATCAGCTTCTTTTCGCCCTTCGCCGATGAAGCGCCGACTGCGGCTGCCGACGCGATATTTCTGCCCGGCGGCTATCCCGAACTGCATGGACCACAACTCGCGGCGGCGGCCAATTTCAAGGCCGGCCTCATTGCTGCGCGCGACCGCAATGCCTTGATTTACGGCGAGTGCGGCGGGTTCATGGTGCTCGGCGAGACGCTGATCGACAAGGCCGGGCAGGGCCACGCCATGGCAGGTTTGCTGCCCGTCACCACCCGCATCGACCGGCCCAAGCGGGTGCTGGGCTATCGACGCCTGATCCAGGCTGGCGGTTTGCCCTGGCCAGCCCGGCTCAATGGCCATGAATTTCACTATTCATCCGCCAAGCAATCGCGCCTGACGCCGCTGTTTGCCGCGACGGACGCACGGGGGGATGCCATGCCGCCGATGGGGGCTGTGATCGGGCGGGTCATGGGATCATACGCCCATGTCATCGACGCGGCATGAGGCTGGTATGACAGCAAAAGCCTTGATGTTCATGGGCACCGGTTCGGATGTGGGCAAATCGCTGCTCGTGGCCGGGCTCTGTCGCGCGCTGGCCAATCGGGGCATCAGCGTGGCGCCGTTCAAGCCGCAAAACATGAGCAATAACGCGGCTGTAACTGCTGATGGCGGCGAAATCGGGCGGGCGCAGGCCTTGCAGGCCCGGGCCGCGCGACGTGAGCCGGTGACAGCGATGAACCCGGTTTTGCTCAAGCCCGAACAGGAAACCGGCTCACAGGTCGTGGTGCGCGGCGAGCGTCGCGCCTCGATGACGGCGCGCACCTATTGGCAGGAACGCGGCAAATTGCTTCCGGATGTGCTGCACGCTTTCGATGAGCTTTCCCGCTCGGCGGAGGTGATCCTTGTCGAAGGCGCCGGCAGCGCCTCCGAGGTCAATTTGCGGGCCAACGATCTGGCCAATTTTGGCTTCGCGCAGGCCGCGAATGTGCCGGTTGTGCTGGTCGGCGACATTCATCGCGGTGGCGTCATAGCGTCGGTGGTCGGCACCTTCGCGGTAATTGATCCGGCTGATGCCGCGCTGATCCGGGCAACGCTGATCAACAAATTTCAGGGCGATCCCAGTCTGTTTGTCGACGGTGCGAAGTTCATCGCCGAGCGGACCGGCGTACCGTGCCTTGGCCCGGTGCCGTGGTTCGCCGACGCCGGCAAACTCCCCGCCGAGGATGTGCTCGCCCTGGATGAGATGATTACAAATGGCGCGGGCGAGTTCGTCATTGCCGTGCCCCGACTGCCGCGGATTGCCAATTTTGACGATTTCGATCCGTTGCGCGCCGAACCCGGGGTTCGCATCATCATGGTCGAGCCGGGCCAAAGCTTGCCGCGCGATGCAGATCTGGTCATCCTGCCCGGCTCGAAGGCGACGCGCAGCGATCTGGCGGCTTTGCGCGCCAACGGCTGGGATATCGATATCGCAGCCCACCACCGCGCCGGCGGGCGGATAATCGGGATTTGCGGTGGCTACCAGATGCTGGGGCGCACCATTGCCGACCCTGACGGGATCGAGGGCGCTCCCGGTACTAGCGAAGGTCTTGGCCTGTTGGACGTCGAGACTGTCCTGACCCAGACAAAACAGCTCCGCGTCGAGCGCGCCCAGCACATCGCCTCGGGCGAAATCATCAGTGGCTATCACATGCACATGGGCGTCACGGAAGGCGCTGACCGGGCGCGTGGTTTTGCCCGCATCGGCGATCAGCCCGAAGGCGCGGTCAGCGCTAATGGTCGGGTTAGCGGCACCTATCTGCATGGCCTGTTTGCCGCGGATGGCTTTCGCCGAGCCATTCTCGGCACTGTCGCAAGTCCTGATCTCGCGTACGAGCAGTCCATCGAAGATACGCTCGATGCGCTGGCACGGCATCTCGAAACCCATCTCGATATCGATGCGCTGCTGGCGCTGGCTCAGCCGGTCGTGTTGTCATGATCGCAGCCGCCGCCTTGCTGCTTGAGCGCTGGCTCGGCTATTCCCCGCGCCTCGTCAGCAGCATTGGCCATCCGGTCATGTGGTTTGGCGCCGTCATCTCCTACCTCGAAACCCGGCTGAACTCTGCAGATCGCTCCCGTGAGAGTCGTCGTGCCATGGGGATTGCTGCGCTGCTTGCCCTGCTCGTTCTGGTGCTCACGATCAGCTTGATCATCCAGCAAGCGCTCCATGCCATTCCGGGAGGATGGCTGGTCGAAATCCTCCTGGTCACCCCATTTCTCGCGCAAAAGGAACTTGGTCGTGCCGTCAACGCAGTGGCCATTGCTCTGCGCACTTCGCTCGATGCTGGCCGCGAGGCGGTCAGTCATATTGTCGGGCGCGATCCTAAGCAGCTTGACGAGGCGGGCGTGTCACGGGCTGCCATTGAAACCTTGGCCGAGAGTACCTGCGATGGAGTGGTGGCGCCGTGGTTCTGGCTGGTGCTGCTGGGCCTTCCTGGCATTGCACTCTACAAGGCCATCAATACCGCCGATTCGATGATCGGCCATCTCAACGAGCGCTATCGCGACTATGGTTGGGCTGCAGCCAAGCTCGACGATCTGGCAAATTTTCTGCCGGCACGCCTGACCACCCTACTGATTGCCACTGCCTGCTTCCTTGTGTCTTACGCCAGCCCGTCCAAGGCCTGGGGCGTTGCGCGGCGCGATGCGCGAAAGCATGCTTCGCCCAATTCCGGCTGGCCTGAGGCCGCTTTTGCCGGAGCCCTCGGTTTCGCATTGGGAGGTGCGCGCAGCTACGACGGGGTAATAATCGATCTACCGGTGTTCGGAGAGGGCAAATCCCGTCTGGTCGGCAGCGATATCTTGCGGGCGCTGGTGCTCTACCGCGCGACGCTCAATGTGCTGCTGGCGCTCAGTGTCGTCATCGCGCTGCTGGTGTTCGGAGCGACCCGCTAGGCCTCGTGAATGCGGCTGCTGGTACGGTCGGGCGCCTCGCCTTTGAGCACCATAGGCAACCCTGCGACTATGAAATAGACGTCGTCGCAGATTTCGGCCAGCCGCTGATGGGCTGACCCCGCCAGGTCGCGGAAGGTCCGGGCCATGGCATTGTCGGGTACGATGCCCAGACCAACTTCATTGCTGACCAGCACGATCTTGGCGGTGTCGATCTCGACCAGCGCTGCGCCCAATTCGCTAACATGCTGGGCAACGTCGGCGTTGGCCATCAGCAGGTTGGTGATCCACAGCGTCAGGCAATCGACCAGAATCACATCATGGTGCGCCGCCGCCTTGCGCAGGGCCCTGGCCAAAGCCAGAGGCTCCTCGATAGTCGCAAACTGTTGGCCACGGCCGGCCTGATGCGAGGCGACCCGGTCCCGCATTTCTCCGTCGAGCGCCTGGGCGGTGGCGAGGTAGGCGGGGCGGCTGCCCCCGCGCATCGCCAATCGTTCCGCAAACGCCGTCTTTCCCGACCGGGCACCACCCAGCACCAGCACATGTCGCGTCATCTCGCTCTCCAGTTCGATGCCACTCTAACCTCAATCGCGACCCACGCACACAAGCCATGCAAGTGCCGATATCGGCTGGCGTTTTTTGTGCCTTATTCTACTTTCGTCTAAGCGGCTTTCGCATTATGGTCCGCCCGAAAACAAGAGCCTAGACTTTGCGCAAATGCGTTCGCCGGAAATCGGACACCGGCTTTCCTGCCGGAAACGCAGCAAAAGAAGACCCGGAGATACTCAGCGTGACCAGATACTACCTTGGCGTGGACGGCGGCGGAACCAATTGCCGCATCCGGCTTGCCGATGAAAATCTGAATACGCTGGCCGAAGTCAAGAACGGTCGCTCCAATCTGCAGATCGACGACGGCGATCCCGCTTACAAAGCCATCATGGACGGCACCCGTGACGCGTTCGAGACGGCCGGGCTCGACTATGCGCAAACTGCCAACACCTATGCCTGCTTCGGCATGGCCGGTGGCCGTATGGATAGCGCCCGCGCCGAGTTCGCAGCGCGCGCCTGGCCTTTTGCCGGGGTCAAGGTCTACGACGATATCGATATCGCTCACGCCGGCGCGCTCGATGGCGGGGAGGGCGGCGTTATCATCGTCGGCACCGGCTCGGCCGCCATGTCCATCGTCAATGGTCAGCGTTACCAGGCCGGCGGCTGGGGCTTTCCCACCGGCGATCAGATGAGCGGCGCGATCCTAGGCCGCGAGTTGATGCGCTATGCGGTCGAGGCTGAGGACGGTCTCGTCGAAGCGTCGCCATTGACAAAGGCAGTCATCGCCCAGTTGGGCGGCAATAACCAGGCGGTCATGGCCTGGGCCTTTGCGACCGAACTCAATTTGCGCGTGCTTAGCAGCGACGGCTCGGAAGGCTGCGACGATGCCCTGATCGGGCGTGCCCCGGCGGAGTTCGGCAAGCTGATGCCGCTGTTCATCGAGTATCTCGAACAGGGCGATCCGGTGGCCCAGAAGATGCTCGATATCGAGCTTGGCTATATCGACACTTATGCGCGCTGGTTCAAAAAACACGGCGCGACGGTGATGGCCATCGTCGGCGGTTTTGGCCAGCGACTGTTTCCGATTTTGCAGCAGCAGCACGGCGACTTCGTTGCCCTGCCCAAATTTGAACCCCTGCATGGCGCAGTCATCCTCGCCAAGCAGAACTTCGCCTGATCCCGACACCCCTACTGCCTAAAGCCGCCGACCATAGAGGACTTGCCCTGTGTCCAGCCGTATTATTCCCGTCCAGCCGTTCGACTATGTGGTGTTTGGTGCCACAGGCGATCTGACCAAGCGCAAACTGATTCCGGCGCTGTATCATCGCTTCAAGGACGGCCAGTTCGACGAGAAAAGCCGCATCATCGGCGTATCGCGGTCCAAGCTGAGCAATGCCGAATTCCAGACTTCGGCCCGCGATGCGGTGACGCAGTTCGTTGAACCCGACTATCAGGACGAGGCCGTGATCGAGCGCTTCGTCAAGATTTTCTCCTATGTTCCGGTCGACGTCAGCAAGCCCGAAGAGGCTGGCGATCTGGGCAAGGCACTGCGCGACGATGCAAAAATCGTGCGCGCCTTTTACCTGGCCGTAGCGCCGGATCTGTTCGAGCCGATCGCCGAATATCTGCAGAAGAAAAAGCTCTATCGCCGCGATGCGCGCGTTGTGATCGAAAAGCCGCTGGGCCATGATCTGGCGTCGTCGATGGAAATCAACGACGGGGTGGCCAAGATCTTCAAGGAAGATCAGGTTTATCGCATCGACCACTATCTCGGCAAAGAGACGGTGCAGAACCTTTTAGCGCTACGGTTTGCCAACACGCTGTTCGAGCCGATCTGGAATTCGGCGCATATTGACCACGTCCAGCTGACCGTGGCCGAAAGCGTCGGCGCTGGCACGCGCGGTTATTATGACGAGTCGGGCGCCCTGCGCGACATGATCCAGAACCACATGCTGCAGTTGCTGTGCCTGGTGGCGATGGAGCCGCCCGCCAGCGACGACGCCAATGCCCTGCGCGACGAAAAGCTCAAGGTGCTGCGTTCTCTCAAGGCCATCGTCAATGGCGATGTCGCCAAAAACACGGTGCGCGGCCAGTACAAGGGCGTCAAATCCGAGAGCACTTCGGTCGCGAGTTATCAGGACGAGTTGCCCGAAGACAAGAAGGGCAGCCGCACCGAGACCTTCGTGGCGCTGAAGGCTGAAATCGAAAACTGGCGCTGGTCGGGCGTGCCGTTTTATTTCCGCACCGGCAAGCGCATGGCCAGCCGCGTCTCGGAAATCTGTATCCAGTTCAAGCCGATTCCCCATTCGATCTTCGATCACGCCGAAGGCGCCGCCAAGGCCAACAAGCTGATCATTCGGCTGCAGCCCGACGAGGGCGTCAAGCTGATGATGATGATCAAGGATCCGGGCCCCGGCGGCATGCGGCTGCGCGAAGTGCCGCTGAATTTGAGCTTTGCCCAGACCTTCACCGAACGCACGCCCGAAGCCTACGAGCGCCTGTTGCTCGACGTGATCCGCGGCAACCAGACGCTGTTCATGCGCCGCGACGAGCTTGAGGCCGCCTGGCAATGGGTCGATCCGATCCGCGAAGCCTGGGATCGCTCGAGCGAGCCGCCGCAGTCCTATGTTGCCGGCACCTGGGGCCCGAGCGGCGCCATCGCGCTGATCGAACGCGACGGTCGCACCTGGTATGAGGATGATAACTAGTGTCAATCGAACGCCGCACCTTTGCTGACAAGCCGACCCTGGCCACCGAGCTGGCCCAGGCCGTTGCCGCGCACATTCGCACGGCGATTGAAGAGCGTGGCATTGCCGCTATAGCGGTCAGCGGCGGCTCGACGCCAACGCGGTTCTTCCAGTCGCTGGGCAAGACCAAGGACATCGACTGGTCCAAGGTCATCGTCACGCTGGTGGACGAGCGTTGGGTGGACGACACCAACAATCGCTCCAACGCGCTTCTGGTCAACGAACGCATGTTGCAGGGGCCTGCGGCTACCGCGCGGTTTTTTCCGCTGTTCTCCGGCGGGCACGAACCGGACGCTGCCCACGTCGCCAAGACCAATGAGTTGCTGGCAACGCTGCCAGAGCCGTTCGCTGCGGTCGTGCTCGGCATGGGCAGCGACGGGCATACGGCCTCGTTCTTTCCCGGCGGCGATACGCTGGCTGCAGCGCTGACCGAAGAGGGGCCGGCGCTGGCTATCCACGCGCCCGGCGCCGGCGAAGCCCGCATCACCTTTACCCTTCCGCGCCTCCTCCGCACGGATGGTCTGTACCTTCACATTGAAGGGGAGGAAAAAGCCGAGGTGCTCGACAAGGCGCTGGGTGATGGTCCCGTCGAGGACATGCCCGTACGTGCCGTCCTGCGCTCGGGCCACACTGTCAACGTCTACTGGTGCCCATAGTCCCCGCTGCGATCCCCAATCGACCGCTCCGGCCACGAAGGGCTCCATAACAAGGAGCCGCCCATGTCTGTCCGCCAGGCCATCCAGGATGTCACCGATCGCATCGCTGCGCGCAGCCGCGATAGTCGCCGCGATTATCTCAACCGTGTTGACGCCGCGCGCGAGGCTGGCGTCAACCGCGCCGTGCTGTCGTGCGGCAACCTCGCGCACGCCTTTGCCGCCTGCACGCCGACCGAAAAAGCCCAGCTCGCCGGTGGCAAGACGCTGAATCTCGGGATCGTCACCAGCTATAACGACATGCTGAGTGCCCATCAGCCCTACCAGTTCTATCCCGACATCATCAAGGAAGCGGCCCGAGCCATCGGCTCTACCGCGCAAGTTGCCGGCGGTGTGCCGGCCATGTGCGATGGGGTGACACAAGGCCAGCCGGGCATGGATCTCAGCCTGTTCAGCCGCGACGTGATCGCCATGGCGACGGCGATTGCGCTCAGCCACAACATGTTCGACGCGGCGGTGTATCTCGGGATTTGCGACAAGATCGTGCCCGGCCTGCTGATCGGCGCGCTGACCTTTGGGCATTTGCCAGCTGTGTTCATCCCGGCAGGACCGATGCCTTCGGGCATTCCCAACGACGAAAAATCCAAGGTCCGCCAGCTTTATATGGAGGGCAAGGTCGGCCGGGCCGAACTGCTTGAGGCCGAGAGCAAGTCGTACCATTCCGCCGGCACCTGCACCTTCTATGGCACCGCCAACTCCAACCAGATGCTGATGGAAATCATGGGCCTGCATCTGCCGGGCGCGAGCTTCGTCAATCCGGGCACGCCGTTGCGGGACGCCTTGACCAAGGAGGCGACCGTGCGCGCGCTGTCGCTGACGGCGCTGGGCAATGATTATACGCCGGTCGGTCACGTCATCGACGAGAAGGCGATCGTCAACGGGCTCGTCGGCCTGCACGCCACGGGGGGTTCGACCAACCATACCATGCATTTGATCGCCATTGCTGCTGCTGCCGGGCTGCATGTCACCTGGGACGACATGAGCGATCTGTCGGACGCGACGCCTTTGCTGGCGCGGGTCTATCCCAATGGCGTTGCCGACGTGAACCATTTCCACGCGGCGGGCGGCATGGGCTTTTTGATCCAGGAATTGCTCGAATCCGGTCACCTGCACGAGGACGTCAAGACCGTCTGGGGCAAGGGGTTGTCCGGCTATGCCGTCGAGGCCAAGCTGATCGAGGACAAGCTGACGTTTGAGGCCTCGCCCAAGGAATCGGCGCTGCCCAAGGTTTTGACCAAGGTCGCGACGCCCTTCTCGCCCACCGGTGGCCTCAAGCTGCTCGCGGGCAATCTGGGCCGTTCGGTCATCAAGGTGTCGGCCGTCAAGCCCGAGCACTGCGTCATCGAAGCGCCCGCCCGAGTGTTCCACAGCCAGGAGGGCCTGCAGGCGGCGTTCAAGGCGGGCGAACTCAATGGCGACATGATCGCCGTGGTGCGCTTTGCTGGGCCCAAGGCCCTCGGCATGCCCGAATTGCACAATCTTACGCCGGCCCTCAGCGTGCTGCAGGGGCGCGGCTTCAAGGTCGCGCTGCTCACCGATGGCCGCATGTCCGGCGCCTCGGGCAAGGTCCCGGCCGCCATCCACATGACCCCCGAAGCGGTCGACGGCGGCCCGATCAGCAAGATCCGCGACGGCGACATGATCCGCCTCGACGCCAACGAGGGCACGCTGACTTTCCTCGGCGACGAGAAGGAATTCTTCTCGCGCACGCCGGCCACCGAAGATCTGCGAGGCCAGCATTTCGGCATGGGCCGCGAACTGTTTGCCGGGTTCCGGAGCCTGGTCGGCGTGGCCGATCGCGGGGCGAGCGTGTTTCAGTAATCGTTCAGGCTGCGGGCAGGCGCATCGGTTCGATCAACCGTAGCGCCGCGTCCGCAGCTGCTTCCGCCAGGGTCAAATCGTACGTCCCCTGCAGGTTGATCCAGAATTCTGGGGTCATCGAAAAGATGCGACCCAGCCGCAGTGCGGTATCGGGCGTGACCGACGTTTCCTCACGAACCAGCCGTTCGATGCGTGTCCGCGGCACACCGAGCCGAGCAGCCAAGCCGTAGGCCGTCAATCCAAGCGGTTTGAGCAATTCTTCCCGCAGATACTCGCCGGGATGCACCGGCGGCGTGATCCTGATGCTCATCATCATGCCCTTTCAGTGATAGTCCACGATTTCGACGTCTTCCGCGCGTCCTTCGACCCAGCCAAAGCAGATCCGCCACTGTGCATTAATGCGGATCGAGTGTTGCCCTATCCGGTTGCCGCTCAGCGCTTCAAGGCGATTGCCCGGTGGGACACGAAGGTCGCTTAACTCAGTTGCTGCCATGATCGCCGCAAGCTTGCGCTGCGCCGGTCGTAACAAATCTGAGGGAAAGCCTTTTGGACATTGTCCTCGGGCCACAGCCTCTGCAAAACGACCCTTGTAGGAAGCAATCATCAGCACCTCGGATCAGAGCCAATTGATACACGAAATTCGCGTTAGTATCAAGGTGTGATACTACCGGCTCCGCCCGAAGAGCCTCTCGATGTCTTTCTTTTTGAGTTCGACGTAGGTCGGGCGGCCGTGGATGCATTGGCCGGAGTGGGGGGTGGCTTCCATGTCGCGGAGCAGGGCGTTCATTTCATCGACGCGCAGGCGGCGGCCCGAGCGGACCGAGCCGTGGCAGGCCATGCGGGCGATGATGGCTTCCATGCGGTCGCTGACGGCGGCGGTGGTGTCCCATTCAGCGAGGCCATCGGCGAGATCGCGGATCAAGCCGTCGATATCGGTATTGCCCAACAATTCCGGCGTCTCGCGCACCGCGATGGCGCGGGGTCCGAAGCGTTCGAGATAAAGCCCGAAGCGCTCAAGTTCGGGCGCGGTGTCCTCAAGGCGGGCACAATCTTCCTCGGGCAGTTCAATGATCAGCGGGATCAGCTGGGCCTGGCTGGCTACCGGGCCCGAGGCCAGTTGGGCCTTGAAGCGTTCGTAGACCAGGCGTTCGTGGGCCGCGTGCTGATCGACCAGCAGCAGGCCTTCGGCATTCTGGGCGATGATGAAATTGTCGAACATCTGGGCCCGGGCGGTTCCTAAAGGATAGTCCATCGCTGTCGGGACGGGCTCGGCTTCGAAGCGGGCGCTTGGCTCGTTCAATCCAGCGAGAACTGCTGGGTCGCCGAAGGACGGCGAAAAAGGATTGTCGCGGCCAAAGCCCTTGGGCTGTTCAAAGCCTGAGAAGGGCAGGGGATCGCGCTGCACGAACTGGCTGGTGGGCGCAGCGCTGTATTCGGGTGCGGTGAAGGCCCCCAGCACGTCCTCGGCAACGGTGCTCGAAGCCTTGAAGCCGGCGGCGGTCAGCGCTTCGCCGATGGCCCGGATCACGGCGCTGCGCACGCCACCGGCATCGCGGAAGCGCAGTTCGGCCTTGGCGGGGTGTACGTTGACGTCGACCTCGCCGGGATCGATGGCGATGTAGAGCGCGATCACCGGAAAGCGGTCGCGGAAAGTGTAGTCGGCATAGGCGGCGCGAATGGCGCCGATGAGGACCTTGTCGCGCACCGAGCGGCCGTTGACGAAATAGAACTGGGACAGCGAATTGGCGCGGGTGTAGGTCGGCAGGCCCGCGAGCCCGGCGACCACCACGCCGTGGCGGCTGCTTGCCAGCGTCACGGCGTTTTGCGCAAAATCATCGCCGATCACTTGCGCCAGCCGCGCCTGCAACGCGCCGGTGCCGTTGATGGCGGGCCAGTTCGAGGCGGTGCGGTCCGAGCCGTTGAGCACGAAGTGCACCGATGGATTGGCCATGGCGAGGCGCTTGAGCACATCGGTGATGGCGGCGCCCTCGGCGCGGTCGCTCTTGAGGAATTTGAGCCGTGCCGGCACGTTGGCGAAGAGGTTTTTGACCTCGACGATGGTGCCCCGGTTCATCGCCTGCGGCACCGGGCCCGTCCTGAAGCCGCCCTTCACATCGAGCCGCAGCCCGCTGTCCGCGTCGGCAGTGCGCGATGAAATCGTCAGTTCGGCGACCGAGCCGATCGAGGCGAGCGCTTCGCCGCGAAAGCCCAAAGTGCGAATATCGTCGAGCTCGTCTTCGCTGAGCTTGGAGGTGGCGTGGCGTTCGACCGACAGGATCAGATCGGCGCGGTCCATGCCGTGGCCGTCGTCCTCGATCCGCAGCAGCGTCTTGCCACCACCCGCCGTGGTCACGACGATCCGGCTGGCGCCAGCGTCGATGCTGTTTTCGACCAGTTCCTTGACCACGCTGGCCGGTCGCTCGACCACTTCGCCGGCGGCGATGCGGTTGATCAGGTCTTCGGGAAGCTGGCGGATGGGCAAAGGCGATTCTCCTTGGAGGCCTAATCTACTCCACCCGGACGGCGATGCCGACTCTACGCGACCGGTTACGGCACATCATGACACGGTGGTCGGTGGCCGGGGATAATCAGGGAGATTCGACCATGGCCCTGCCGGGGGGCTGGCTGAGCGGCAGGTCCGACTGAGTTGCCTGTTTGGGGCAATCGCGTATAGCTGGCGGCAGCTCAAACCCGGTTGCGCGATGTCGATACAATCCCCGATGGAGATGGCCCTGACGCTGGCCGCAGAGGCCGCTGCCAATGGCGAGGCGCCGGTTGGTGCGGTGGTGATGGAGGGCGAGCGCGTGCTGGCGGCCGAGCGCAACCGGATGAAGGCGCTGAACGATCCGACGGCGCATGCCGAAATGCTGGCGATCCGGACGGCGCTCGCGGTGCGCGGCAGTGGGCGGCTCGACGGCTGCGATCTCTATGTGACGCTGGAGCCCTGTGCGATGTGTGCCGGGGCCATCGCGCATGTCCGGTTGCGGCGGGTGTATTTTGCGGCCGAGGATATCAAGGCCGGGGCGGTGGAAAACGGCGTGCGGCTGTTCGAGCAGCCGAGTTGCCACCATTCGCCCGAAGTCATCGGCGGCATTGGCGCGGCCCGGTCGGAAGCCATGTTACAGGGCTTTTTTCGCGGACTGCGCAAGGGCTAGGTTCGGTCCCGTCAGCCTCGGGTACGGGCGATTTCGCGCCAGCCGATATCGCGGCGGCAGAAGCCTTCGGGCCAGTCGATCTTGTCGACGGCTGCATAGGCGCGGGTCTGGGCTTCGGCGAGGTTTTTGCCGAGAGCGGTGACGTTGAGGACGCGGCCGCCGATGGCCAGGAGGTCGTCGCCATCGTGCCGCGTCCCGGCGTGAAACACCTGTAGCTCGGCGTTGTCGAGGCCGTCGGCGCCGGTGATTTTCGTGTTCTTGGCGTAGGAGCCGGGATAGCCGTTGCTCGCCATGATGACGGTCAGGGCGTAGTCGTCCTTCCAGTGCACGTCGTGCCCCTTGAGCGTGCCGGTCGCCACGGCGTGCAGCAGCGGCAGCAGATCGCTCTCCATCCGCATGACGAGGACCTGGGTTTCGGGATCGCCGAAGCGGGCGTTGTATTCGACGAGCTTGGGCCCTTCGGCGGTCAGCATCAGTCCGGCGTACAGCACGCCCTGATAGGGGGTGCCGCGCGCGGCAAGGCCACGGACGGTCGGCCAGATCACCCGGGCCAGCGTCTCCTCATAAATCTCGGGCGTCATGACCGGGGCGGGCGAATAGGCGCCCATGCCGCCGGTGTTGGGGCCGGTATCGTCATCGAAGGCGCGCTTGTGGTCCTGCGCCGTGGTCAGGGGCAGGATATCGGCGCCATCGCACAGCACGAACAGGCTGACCTCCTCGCCTTCCATGAACTCCTCGATCACCACCGACGCGCCCGAGGCACCGAAGGCGCCGGCGAAGCAATCGATAACAGCGGCTTCGGCTTCTTCGATGGTCATGGCGACGGTGACGCCCTTGCCGGCGGCGAGGCCATCGGCTTTGACCACGATGGGCGCGGATTGGGTGTAGAGATAGGCGAGGGCCGTGGCTTCATCGTCGAAGCGCCCGTAGGCGGCGGTCGGGATGGCCATTTCGTCGCAGAGAATTTTGGTGAAGCCTTTGGAGCCTTCGAGCTGGCCGGCGGCTTTGGACGGGCAAAAGCAGGTGATGCCGGCGGCGCGCACATCATCGCCGAGGCCCGCAACGACCTGGGCATCGGGGCCGACGACGACGAAGTCGATCTGGTAGGCGTGGCACAGCGCGATGACGGCCGCATGGTCGGTGATGTCGACCGCAAGGTTTTCGGCGACCTGGCCGGTGCCGCCATTGCCGGGGGCGATGAACAGCTTGGTCAGGCGGGGCGACTGCGCGATTTTCCACGCCAGCGCATGTTCGCGGCCACCTGAACCGATCACCAGAACCCGCATGTTTTGTCTCCATTGTTCAGATGGCGTGATGCACGAAGGGGGCGGGGGAGGCAAGGTGGTTTTGGTTGGGACGTGCCGAAGCACCGCCTGTGGTGCGGGTTTCGTTTGAGCGAGCGATGGCAAGACCGTGATCTCGTTTTACGCGCGAAGGGTTAGAGGGGTGAGACCGGGTCTCGCCATCGCGCCGGGATTTTTCACACACGCATCGAGCAGCCCCCCCTTTCGGGATGGACATACCGGTGATGCAGGAGGTTCCCCTGCAATACGGGCGTCCGACTGGTGGTCAGCATCCATGCGGGAGCCTGGCGACCCATGCTCCCCGGCTGTCGTTCCTGCCCATCCACTCGTCATGACCGCGCTCTGGCAGGGCGATGGGGGGAATATGCCATGGGGGAAAGGGAGGGGGATAAGATGGATAAGTTTGGGTGTTGGGTGTGGGTTCTCGCACCGCTGGTTCTTCCACTGATCGCTCACAGCACCCGATCGTCATCCTCGGGCGAAGACCCGAGGACACTGCACTTGCTACGCGAATGGCCAGTGCAGAGCCCCCGGCTCAGGCCGAAGGTGACGACCGGTGGTGGGGAAAGTTTGGGGTTCTCGCACCGAACGCCCACCAAAACTCGGTGTCATCCCGGGCCTGACCCGGGATCCATCTCGAGATGGTACCACAGCCGCGAGGTGGGTGGAGCTGGGCGACCTGGCGGCGTGGGGCGGAATCTCGAGATGGGGCCCGGCCTGCGCCGGGGTGACACCGGGGGTGGGGTGAGTGCAGGGCTGGAGCCGATGGCTCGGTCAGTGGAGAGCCCTCGGGTCAGGCCCGAGGGTGACGGCTGGTGGGTGGGTGGGTGGTTGAGTGGGGAGAACCCCCACCCGGCCTCCCCCTGGGAGGAGGGGGAGGGGCGGGTCGGTGGGTGGGGCGGGCGATGGGCGACACCCTGGATGGGGTGGGCTTGGTGCTTGCAGCTAGCGGCGCGAGCGGATCGGGCCCTGCCCTACATCTCGGCTTCTTTGAAGATGCGGGTTAGGTCGCCGTTCCAGTCGTTGCGGGATTTGTCGATCCAGCGTTCGGCGGGGGTTTTGGCGAGGCGGAAGGTTTCTTCGAGGGGGGCCAGATGGATCGATTCGTCGCGGCCCTGGGGGTTGAGGCGGTTGCGGCGGACGAGGCCGGCTTCGGCGATGCCGACGGCCTGGGCGGCGATGTCATAGGCGTTGGAGCGATCGTGGGGCGCGTCGAGGCCGAGCTTTGGCACGTTGAGGCGCAGGTCTTCGCGCTCCTCGCGGCTCCATGGATTGATCATCTCATAGGCGGCTTCGAGCGCGATATCGTCGTAGAGCAGGCCCGTCCAGAAGGCCGACAGCGCGGTGACGGATTTTTCGTCGCCCATGTCGGCGCCGCGCATTTCGAGGAACTGCTTGAGGCGAACCTCGGGGAAAATCGTCGAGAGGTGGTCTTCCCAATCCTTGATGGTGGGCTTTTCGCCGGGCAGCTGGGGTAGTTTACCTTCGAGGAAATCGCGGAAATTCTCGCCGGCGACGTTGACGTATTCGCCATTGCGGATGACGAAATACATCGGCACATCAAGCGCATAGTCGGCATATTGCTCGAAGCCGAAGCCCTCGTCGAAGGCGAAGGGCAGCATGCCGGTGCGGGCATTGTCGGTATTGAGCCAGATATGGCTGCGGAAGCTGAGATAGCCGGATTCCTTGCCATCGACGAAGGGCGAATTGGCGAACAGGGCCGTGGCGATCGGCTGCAGCGCCACGGCGACGCGCAGCTTTTTGACCATGTCGGCTTCGCTCGAAAAATCGAGATTGGTCTGCACGGTGCAGGAGCGGAACATCATCGAGGTGCCGAGCGTGCCGACTTTTTCCATGTAGGGTTTCATGATCGCATAGCGCGATTTGGGCATCGAGGGGATCTGGTCGACCGACCACAGCGGCGTGACGCCGAGACCCAAGAAGTGGATATCCAGCGGGGCGGCGATCTTTTTGGCCAGCCGCATGTGCTCGGCCAATTCGGCAGCCGAGGCGTGCAAATCGGGCTGCGGCGCCCCGGAGAGCTCGAACTGCCCGCCGGGCTCGAGCGAAATGCCGCCCGCGACCTCGTTGTTGCGCAGGCCAATCGGATTGTCGCCGTCGTAGAACGGCTCCCAGCCGGTTTCGGCCTGCATGCCCATCAACAGGGCGTGAATGCCGTCGGGGCCATCATAGCTGACGGGTCGGATCGGGTTGGTGTGGAACACGTGCTTTTCGTGCTCGGTGCCGATCGCCCATTGGCTTTGCGGTTTGCAGCCGCGCGACATTGCCTCGATCAGGTCGCTGCGCGAGGAGATCAGAGGCGAGACAGTATCGGCACCGGCCATGAAATATTCCCTGGTTTTGCGAGGGCAGAATGTTGGCGGGAACATAGCGTTGCGCCAAAACAAAGCAATCGGCTTTTATCGCCAATCGCCGATGGTGGCTTGAATGACTGCTAGCGCCGCGACGGCTGCCGTGTCTGCGCGCAAAATGCGGGGGCCGAGGCTGATCGGGACGACGAAAGGCAGGGCGTTGAGCTTGGCGCGCTCGTCATCGGAAAAGCCACCTTCTGGGCCGATGAGCAGGCCGATGGGCAGGTTTTTGAGGCTGGAGAGAGTTTGGATGGGGGAGGAGGACGCGGCGCTCTCGTCGGCGAAGATCAGCCGGCGGTCGCCATGCTCGGCGGCCCAGCTATCGAGGAGGCGCTCGAGCGTCGTCTCGGGTGCGACAATCGGTACGCTCAGAACTTCGCATTGCTCGGCGGCCTCGATGGCGTTGGCGACGAGCTTGTCGTGCTTGAGGCGATTGGTCTGGGTGAATTTGGTGATGACCGGCTGGATGGTGCCGGCGCCCATTTCGACGGCTTTCTGGATGACATAGTCGAGCCGCTCGGTTTTCAGCGGGGCAAAACCGTACCAGAGGTCGGAGGGCGGGGTTTGCGGGGCGATTTGCTCGACGAGGTCGAGCATGACGGATTTTTTGGCATCGCTGCTGAGCCGCGCCAGCCAGGCGCCGTCGCGACCATTGAACAGCACGACCTCGTCGCCCACGGTTTTGCGGAGAACCGCGGCTAGATAGAGCGACTGGTCCTTGTCGAGCGCGATCTGCGTGCCGGTGGCGAGATCGGGGGTTATGAACAGGCGGGGCAGGGTGGCGTGGGTGCGGGGCATGGTGACGGCGGCACAGAGTGCCACGACCTCGTGGTTCGACAGGCTCGCCATGAGCTCTACTCTAAATGCGGCGAACGCAGTAGACCTCATCCCGAGCTTGTCCAGGGCTGCGGTCATGACAAATACTCGCGTTCGATCTCGTCACTCTCCAGAAGGCCGCTGCCTGATGCCCGATACCAACATCCCCAGACCTGTCGCCGATGCCCAGAGGGGCAATTGGGTCGACCGGCATGCCCCCGACTGGCTCAAGCCCTATGCGCGGCTGGCGCGCTGGGACCGGCCGATCGGGATCTGGCTGTTGTTTTGGCCGTGCGTCTGGGGACTGGGGCTGGCGGCCAATGCCTATCCCGGCGCCGGATTTAACTGGTGGCATGCGGTGTTGATGCTGGTTGGGGCGGCGCTGATGCGCGGCGCCGGGTGCACGTTCAACGACATCGTCGATCGCGATATCGACGCCAAGGTGGCGCGGACCCGCTCGCGGCCGATCCCGTCGGGGCAGATCACGGCGCGCCAGGCGCTGTATTTCATGATCGCGCAGGCGCTGCTGGCGTCGATCATCCTGTTTCAGTTCAATGCTTTCACAATTTGGGCGTGCATCGCCTCGCTGGTGCTGGTGGCGATCTATCCGTTCATGAAGCGGGTAACCTGGTGGCCGCAGGCGTTTCTGGGACTGGCGTTTTCCTATGGGGCACTTGTCGGGTGGAGTTCGCAGACCGGCGGGCTCGGATGGCCAGCGATCCTGCTCTATGCTGGGACGATTCTTTGGGTCATCGGCTATGACACGCTCTATGCGCTGCAGGATATCGAGGACGATGCGCTGATCGGGGTTAAATCCACGGCGCGGCTGTTTGGCGACAGGGTGCGACCGGTGGTGGCCGGCTTGTATGTCGGCGCCTATGTGCTGTGGCTGGGGGCAGTCCTGCTGGTGGGTGGTGCCCTGGTTTTCGTCGTGGTGTCGCTGCCGGCGGCGGTGCTACTGGCCTGGCAGGTCTGGACCATCGATGTCAGCCAGCCGCAAAACCCGCGGGCGCGGTTTTACAGCAATCACTACGTGGGGATTGTGTTGTCGCTGGCGCTGCTGGCCGACTGGGTCTGGTAAAACGCCAAAAGGGCTGACCGCACCACTGGTCAACCCTTTCAACGTGCTTTGGAGGAGCAGGTAAACTGTTACGCCTCGGGATGACCCGGCTGGCGCCGGTTGAGGAAGCGGGGGCGGCGGCCGGCTTCGGCGGCGAGCTTGCGACGCGAGGCGGTGTTGCCGACCATGACGCCATCGACGTGCTGGCTATAGGGCATGTACTGGCCGTCGCCGGTCTTGATGAACAGCGGCAGGCGCAGCTTTTTACCCCAGTTCTGCCACTCGGCGACGACGCTGTGATTGCCCTCTTCCTCGAACACTCGATAGTTCAATTCGGCATCAGGATGGACCAATTCGATCGAGCTGGTGAGCAGACCCTCGTCGGAGATCGTGGTCGCGACGGCGACGCCGATGAACTCGGTGACCGGCACCTTGAGCTTGATGGCGACGCCACTCTGCTCGAGGGTGCGGCGGACCGTGACGGTCTGGATCGGATCTTTGGGGCCATTGTCGTTGGCGGCGACGAAGCGGCGCTCGGCCAGATTGGGCAGGCCAAACGCCAGGACTATTGATGTGCCTTCCATTGCAACGCCATGAAACATTTTTGAGCTGCCTTCCTGTCAATCCGCGAGAGCTTTTGCTGCTCTCTTTGTAGGGCCAACATAGCCGCCGGGGTTACCCAGCGCCTTAATCGGTTGGGTTAAGTTTATCTTGCTTTTGGAAAGGGTTAGCAGGGTGTTGCAGGGTGTAGGACGCGGTTAACTGCGTCAGCTGGGAGGGCGTTAACCGTGCCGGATTGCGTCAAGATTACGTGCGCAATTCTGCCCTCACGCCCGTGGCTCTTGTCGAAACCGCGCACCGGGCCTAAAAGGCGGCGCAAATGCCTTTGCCGCCCACCACCTATGCCGACGATCTCGAACTGCTCCGCTCCTCGGCGGTCGCGGCGGGTATCATTGCGAGCGGATTTTTCCGGCGCGAGGTCAAGAGCTGGACCAAGGACAATGCCTCACCCGTGAGCGAGGCCGATATCCTGGTCGATCGGTATCTGGCGGCGTCGCTGCTGGCGGCGCGCCCCGATTATGGCTGGCTCAGTGAAGAAACAGCGGACAATGCCGCCCGGCTCGATTGCGAGCGGGTGTTCATCGTGGATCCGATTGACGGCACCAGCGGTTTCCTGCGCGGCGAGGACAGCTGGTCGGTGTCGCTGGCGGTGGTCGAGAACGGCGTCCCGGTGGCGGGCGTGGTGTTCGCGCCGGTTCGCAACGAAATGTATGACGCTGTCAAAGGCGAAGGAGCGCGCCTCAACGGCAAGCCGCTAACCCGGCATCGCCGGGCCGGAGCGTCGCCGGTCATTCCGGCGGCTGGAGCAGTGCATCAGGAGATGCAGGCGGCGGGGCTGAGCTATACGCGCGGGCCGTATTATCCGTCTCTGGCGTATCGGCTGGTGCAGGTCGCGACGGGCAAGCTCGATGGCGTGGCCAACCGCCGCGGCAGCCAGGACTGGGATATCGCCGCAGCTGCGCTGATCCTCGAGGAAAGCGGCGTCGGCTTTGAGGATGTGTGCTGCGGGGTTCCCGTCTTTAACAAACGAGATGTGCGCCATGGGGCGCTTGCGGCGCTTGGCGACATGAGCCTAAAACCCATCGTACACGCGGCGCTGATCAAGGTTTACGGCTGTCCGGCGCCCGATGCCGGCCTGGCGGATGCGCTGAGCGACTATGGCACTCCTGACGAAAGATTTGAGCGATGAGCGATATTGTAGATTCCCCCAAGCAGCTCCTGCATCTGGTAATCGGTGGCGAACTCTCTAGCCTTGAAGGCGTGACCTTCGCCGATCTGGACAAGGTCGATATCGTCGGGGTGTATCCCAACTATGCCAGCGCGCAGGTTGCGTGGCGCCAGAAGGCGCAGCAGACGGTCGACAGCGCGCAGACGCGGTATTTCATCGTACATTTGCACCGGCTGCTCGATCCGGCGAAGTAGCACTGTTCAATTAGCGTGGGTACCGTCACCGGCTAGGTGCGCTCTGCCGCCGAAAGCCTTCCGCGCGTCACTCTCGGGCTTGACCCGAGGGCTTTGAGCTTCCGTTTGGGATCGTCAAGTGCAGTGTCCTCGGGTCAAGCCTGAGGATGACGGGCCGTGGGGAGATGACGGCCGGTGGGAAATCGTCGGTTGGCGGGGTTGATCGATCAGGCGAAGCAGGTTTTGGCCGGTGGTCTCTCCGCCTCTAAGCCACCAGCGCCGTGACGATCTTCTCCATGGCGCCGGGCGGGCCGATCCGTTGCTGCCCGATGGCGCCGAGGCGGTGGCGTTCCTCCTCGCTTTCCAGCAGTTGGCGCAGGGCCGAGCCGATGGCTTGGGCCTCGGCGGGGACGACGGTGCGGGCGTCGCCAAACAGGATTTGTTCGTCGTCGAAGCGCGAGCGGCGATCGCGGGGGTTGATGAAGGTTATGGCAGGCTTGCCCGATCCGAGGGCCTGAATGGTGGCGGTGCCGGCCTGCGACAGGACCAGATCCGAGACCGCGAGCAGATTGCCCATGGCACTGCCGCGCGCCATGTGGACGGTTAGATCGCCATCGGACAATTCGCCGAGATCGGACGGCTCGGCGCTGAGCATGGCGGTGCGGCGCAGGCCGGTCTGCTTGGCCAGATCGTCGACATTGATGCCGCCGGCGACGGCCAGGAACACATCGGGCCGCACATCGGCGGGCAGGGTTCGGATGCCCGCGATCTGCAGCGCGAAACTCTCGGCGGTCAGGGCCCGGCTGCCGGGGAGCAGGGTGATCGCTAAGGGCTTGGTGCGGCGGGCAGTGGCGTCGTACTGGCCAGTCGGGATAGTGTCCATCATGACATTGCCGGCGCAGCGGGCATCGACGCCGATGTGCTGCAGGGTGCGGGCGAGATTGTCGGCGCGGCAGAACACCGTCTGGCAGGCGCGCTGAATGAACCAGCGCTCCGGGCTGGAATAAAGCCGCGCGGCGCCGGTCTTGTAGACGTCGAGATAGACGAGGTTTCGGTGGCCGGTGAGATAGGCGGCGATGACGCCAACCATGTCGCCGACAACGACGATGCGGTCGTATTTTCCGATGATGGAGCGCAGGAATTTGAGGGCCGGGGGAATCGTGGCGAGGCCGCCGGTAGCGATGTCGCGACGGAGCGAGCCCTTGACGTTGCGCCAGCCTTCCGAGGCCAATGCCGCACGCGGTCCGACGGTGCGGCAGACGCCGTTATATGCCGTGCCCGCGCCGATCATCGGATAGGCTTCGACTTCGATATCGGAGGGCAGGCGCGCCACGATGGCGGCGGAAATCCAATCCTCGCCATGACCGTTGGAGATGAACAAGTAGCGGCGGCGGACTGACGCTTCCGCCACGATCTAGGCTCCGATGCCGTATCGCTCGTAGGCCGCATGGGCGGCCACCGCATCGGCATAGGGTTCCTGGCGATCGACATTCCAATAGAACAGCTCATCGAGCGGGATCGGCTTGCCGGTCATGGCGCAACGCACAAAGCTGCCGGGCCTGATCACGACATAGTCGCCATCGAGGTAACGCACGCCGGCTTCGGTGGGCGCAAAGCCCTTGTCAAAGATGTTCAAAGCAATACTTCCCTCTAAATGCTGTAAACATAGCGGGCATTGACGGCCATCAAAAGAGACTTTCCTGACTGCCGCTGTCAGATTGCGGTTTCGGCTTCTTTTTGAGCGGCGGACTGCCCGCAATTGTCGCATCGACGGCACCATCGGCGAACTCGATGCTGACGCCATCGCCCGGCGAGAGGGCCGCGCGTTCATGCACCAATTGGCCGCTCGCATCCTTGATGACGGCATAGCCGCGGGCCAGAACGCTTTTGTAGCTGAGCGAGAGCAGGAGTTTGCCAGCCTGGTTGAGCCCTGTGCGGCGATCGCTGAGACTTGAGGACACGCTGGAGCGCAGCCGGGCGACGAGGGGCGTCAGCAGGCTATGGCTATGGCGCAGCTCGGAGCGCAAGGCATTGGGAGAGACTTTTGGCCCCAGGGCGCCGAGCTGGCTGCGCTTGCGCTCTAGCAGGCGCAGGGCACCGGGGGCAAGGCGCGCGGCGCGCGGATCGAAGGTCAGGCGGGCGCGATCGACGGTTTTGCGCAAGCCAGCATTGGTGCGTAGCGCCAGATTGCGCAGGCGCTCGGCGTGTTCGGCCTGCCGGCGCAGCAGCAGTTGGGGGGTGAGACGCGGCGCGACGCGCGACAGGTGCACCCGCCGGTCGGACATGGAATGACGCAGGCCCGAGAGCAAATTGCTCGAGGCGTGATCGAGCCTTTGGCGCTGGGTGGCGACCAGATCGCCCGGACGGGGCAGGCCGGCAGCCGCGGCGCGCAGGCGATCGCGGGCGCTGACGGTCAGGCGGCGCGCGGCCTGGCGCTGGCGCGAGCCCTGATCGTCGACATAGGCAATGAGTTCGGAGCGTACCGGCACAGCGGCCTCGGCGGCAGCGGTCGGGGTCGGCGCCCGCATGTCCGAGGCGTAGTCGATCAGCGTCGTATCGGTTTCGTGGCCGACGGCTGAAATCACCGGAATGCCGCTGGCGGCGACGGCGCGCACCACGGCCTCCTCATTGAAGCCCCAGAGATCCTCGATCGAGCCGCCGCCGCGGGCGACAATCAAGAGGTCCGGCCGGGGGATTTTACCGCCCGGCAGCAACGCGTTGAACCCCTCAATGGCGTTGACGACTTCGGGGGCGCAGGTATCGCCCTGGACACGCACGGGCCAGACCAGCACATGGCTGGGGAAACGATCTTCAAGGCGATGCAGGATATCGCGGATGACGGCGCCGGTCGGCGAGGTGATGACACCGATAACGCGGGGCAGGTAGGGCAGGGGGCGTTTGCGGTCGCGATCGAACAGACGCTCGGCCAGCAGTTTCTTGCGTCGATCTTCGAGCAGCGCCATCAGCGCCCCGGCGCCGGCGGGCTCGATATTGTCGATGACGATCTGGTATTTGGACGAGCGCGGAAAGGTCGTCAGGCGCCCGGTGGCGATAACCTCGAGACCCTCTTCGGGCTTGAAGCTCAGCTTGGCGTAATTTCCCTTCCAGACCACGGCGTCGATCGAGGCGCTGTCGTCCTTGAGGGTGAAATAGGCGTGGCCGGACGAATGCTGGCCGCGAAAGCCCGAAATTTCGCCACGCACCCGGACGTGGCCGAACTCATCTTCGACGGTGCGTTTGACCGCCTGGGCGATCTCGCTGACGGTGAATTCGGCGGCATTGGAGAGAACGTCAACCATGCTGTGTGGTGGTGGATTTGGGCGCCGCGGTCAAGAGGCGGCGCTTATTCCGCCGCATCCGCCTGGGGCGCCGGGACATCGAGATTGCCCATCGACTGAACGATGTGGTTGGCGAGCGCGTCGTAAATGCCGCCATAGGCGTGGCTGGCGCGCATCAGGGCAATCTGGGCATCGCCGAGGCGCGGCAGGCCGTGGGTGTCGTTGACCACGCGCATGCCGGGCTGCAGCGCGCTTTCGGGCAGGAAGCCGATGGCGAGATCGGACAGCACGGCGCTCGAAATGGCGGTGGCGTTGGAGGAAGTGTAGGCGATGCGATACTCGACGCTAGTACGATCGAGCGCTTCGAGCGCGTCCTTGCGCCAGATGCAGTAGCTCGGGCCCGAGGCGATGGCGAGGGGTTCGCTGGCCAGCGCGCGGCCGCCATGGCTGGCCACCCAGAACATTTTTTCGGTGCGGAACAATTCGCCGAAGTTCTGCTCGGTGCCCTGGGTGAAGACGATCAGATCGTGGCGACCGGCCTTCATGCCTTCGAGCAGATGCTCGGAGGCCATGCAGGCGACGTCGACCGCGATTTTTGGATGGGTGCGCTGGAAGCTGGAGAGGATCACCGGCAGCAGGCGCACGGCGTAATCGTCCGGCACGCCGAAGCGGATCGAGCCGGAGAGATCCTCGTCGGAGAAATGATCGAGGATCTCGGCATTGGTGCGCAGCATCTTGCGCGCCCGGGCATAGAGCGTTTCGCCGTGGCGGGTCAGCGTGACGGTGCGTCCGTCGCGCTTGAACAGCGAATGACCGAGGCGTTCCTCAAGGCGCTTGATCTGCATCGAGACGGCCGACTGGGTCTTGTTCACGCGGCGCGCTGCCTCGGTGAAACTGCCGCAATCGGCGATGGCGCAAAAGCTTTGCAACTGGTCCAGATCGAGGGGAGCGCTCATGGCGGGTCCATCACTGAAATTGATGAGGTGAATGAAATCTATTTGTTGGACGAATGAATGTCCAGAGCGCACACATTCAGCATCGGCTCAGTCATCGAGAGCCGAACACCGCCGGGCTGGCTCGGCACAACCACATGTCTGGAGATTATCATGGCTCTCTCGCTTCCCGGCGAGCGGTCACTTGCGGCCGCCACGCCCGCCCATCCATTTGCCGCAATCATGGCGTGGATTGCTGAGGTTAAAGCCGCACGGACCCGTCGCGTAGCGCTCGAGGCCTTGCTGCAACTCGATCATGACCGGCTCAACGATCTGGGCATTTCGCGCGACGACGTGATTTTCGCGCTGTCGAGCAAGAGCCGCGCCGGTGTGCTGGCGCTGAACGCTGCGCGGTCGCGCAACGCCCGCCTCTGATCGGGTGTGAACTGAATTGCGCCGGGGATGACCTCCCGCTCGGCGCCAATGCGTTGGTACGACTATCTCATTGAGACATGCGTGCCATCTCCCGGACCGGTTTTGCCACCGGTCTCGTTTCCTGATGACTTGCCGGACTGTGCCTTTGGCGCATGTCCGGCTTTTTTTTATGTCTTGACGTTATGGCAGCTGGGCGAAGCCGTCGGCAAAGCCGTTAAGCGACACCGGAATGCCGATGCCCTCTTCGGGGGTCTTGAAGACCACGAACACCGCGTCGGTGCCGCTCGACAGCGTCTGAATCAGCGTGTCGTCGAGCACGACCTCGGCAACGCAGCCATTGGGCAGGCAGCGCACGAAGGCGACGCGGCCCATATCCTTGCCATCGACATTGAGGCCGAGCCCATTAGGCAACAGCACGCCGAGCGGAGCCAGCACACGCAGTAGCCGGGCTTCGCGATCGGCGGTGCGCAGCACGATGACGGACAAGCCTACATTGGGCTGATCCTCGGCCATGACGTTCTGGATGATGGCGCATTGCTCGGTGCTGGCGCCGGGCGGCGTATCGCAACTCATCTGCCAGTCGCCGTATTCGGCGCGCACGGTGCCCTGGGCGAAACTGCTGCCAGAGGCGGCAGTAAAACCGGCAATGGCAAGGCCGGCAACGAGGGCGTAGCGCCTGAAAATCGAATTCACTCTATCACTTCTCCTGCCGAATCGCGCCGCCGCGCAAGGCCTGTCCTGTTTCCGACAGGGAGGGGGTCAAGTCAACCAAAGCCCCCGATTGCTTGGGATAAGCGGCGAAAACTGCGGCGATGATGAGGCGGCCAGGCGGCGCACGGCGGCTGTTTTTGGGCGCCGGGGCACCGTTATGCCGCAATGGACTTGGGGCAAACGATGTGATTTAGGTCGGAGATGAGTTTATCGCTCCGAGGTTGAGTCGGGGCGGCGTTTGCTATGCCGCTTTAAATCCCCCCTCAATCCCGGTGCAGGACGCACCTATTGCAGTCTATACGGGGGATTACGGTGACCAGGTTCGCAAGAAAGATGGGGGCAGTTTCGGCAGCCGCAGTGGCGCTGGCTCCAGCTTTGGCCATCGCGCAGGAAGAGACGGGCCACCCATTGCCCGGCCAGTATCACTTCCAGCGCTCCGTGACCCCGATCATGGATTCCATCGTGTCGTTCCATAACGGCATCCTGCTGTGGACGATCACGGCGATCGTGGTCTTCGTGCTGGCGCTGCTGATGTGGATCGCCTTCCGCTACAACGCCAAGCGCAACCCCACGCCGGCAGCTTTCACCCACAACACGCTGGTGGAAATTGTCTGGACCGTGGCACCGATCGTTATCCTGATCATCATCGCCATCCCTTCGTTCGGCGTGTTGAGCGACCAGCTGACGACGCCTGATGGCGAGCGCAAATATCTCGGCTCCAACATCTTCTCGTTCGGCGAAGTCGATGTTCCCGCACCCGAGCTGACGGTCAAGGCGACCGGCGCGCAGTGGTACTGGACCTATGAATACGTCGACCAGGAAAAGTTCTTCGACTCCAACATGATGCAGGAAGCCGACCGGACCGCGACCAAGCCGGGTCAGCCCCGTCTGCTGGCAGTGGACAATGAATTGGTCGTGCCAGTCGATACCACGGTGCGCGTCCAGGTGACGTCCGACCCGATGGGCGTGATCCATGCGTTCGCCGTGCCATCGTTCGGCATCAAGATCGACGCCGTGCCCGGCCGCCTCAACGAAACCTGGTTCAACGCCCGCGAAACCGGAATTTTCTACGGCCAGTGTTCCGAGCTCTGCGGCAAGGACCATGCTTTCATGCCGATCGCCGTGCGCGTCGTGACCAAGGACGAATTTGCGGCCTTCATGGCAGCGTTCGAGGCGGGCGACTATGCGGCGGCTAACGCCACGCTCGCGGCTGTGCAGTAATAGACGGCTCAGGGGAAAAACAAAAATGACCGACACTGTTCACCTGCAAGCCCACGCGACCGGCCACGATATCGCCTCGCAGCACCATGAGCCGACCGGCTGGCGCCGTTGGGTCTATTCGACTAACCACAAGGACATCGGCGTGATGTACCTGATCTTCGCGATTGTCGCGGGGGTCATCGGCGGCCTGCTCTCCGGCGTCATGCGCATGGAACTGCAGGAGCCCGGCATCCAGATTTTCCACGGCCTCGCCGGGATGGTCTATGGCGTCAATGGCGATGCGGCGCTCGACGCCGGCAAGCACATGTACAACGTGTTCACCACGGCGCACGCGCTGATCATGGTGTTCTTCGTGGTCATGCCCGCCACCATGGGCGGCTTTGCCAATTATTTCGCGCCGCTGATGATCGGTGCGCCCGATACCGCGTTCCCGCGCATCAACAACATTGCCTTCTGGCTGCTGCCGCCGGCATTCATCCTGCTGCTGATGAGCCTGTTCTTCGAGGGTGTCGGCCCGCTGCAGAACGGTTTTGGCGGCGGCTGGACGATTTACCCGCCCCTGTCGGAAAGCGGTCATCCCGGACCAGCGCTGGATTTCGCGATCCTGGCGCTGCACGTCGCCGGTATTTCCTCGATCCTGGGCGCGATCAATTTGATCACCACGATCTTCAACATGCGCGCCCCCGGCATGACCATTCACAAGATGCCGTTGTTTGCTTGGTCGGTTCTGGTGACGGCGTTCCTGCTGCTGCTGGCGCTTCCCGTGCTGGCCGGCGCCATTACCATGTTGCTGACCGACCGTAACTTCGGGACCTCGTTCTTCAAGTCCGCCGAGGGTGGCGATCCGATCCTGTTCCAGCATCTGTTCTGGTTCTTCGGGCACCCCGAAGTGTACATCATGATCCTGCCGGGCTTCGGCATCGTCAGCCACATTGTGTCGACCTTCAGCCGCAAGCCGATCTTTGGCTACATGGCGATGGCCTATGCCATGGTGGCGATCGGTTTCGTCGGCTTCGTGGTGTGGGCCCACCACATGTACACGACGGGCCTCAGCCTCGACGTGCAGCGCTACTTCGTGGCCGCAACCATGGTCATCGCGGTGCCGACGGGCGTCAAGATCTTCTCGTGGATCGCGACCATGTGGGGTGGCTCGATCACCTTCAAGACACCCATGCTGTGGGCTGTCGGCTTCATCTTCCTGTTCACCGTCGGTGGCGTGACTGGCGTCGTGCTGGCCAATGCCGCGGCCGACCGGGCCTTGCACGATACCTATTACGTGGTGGCCCACTTCCACTACGTGCTGTCGCTCGGCGCCGTGTTCTCGATTTTTGCCGGCTGGTACTACTGGTACCCCAAGATGTCGGGCTATATGTACTCCGAGTTCCTGGGCAAGCTGCACTTCTGGATCATGTTCGTCGGCGTGAACCTGATCTTCTTCCCGCAGCATTTCCTCGGCCTTGCCGGCATGCCACGCCGTTACATCGACTATCCAGATGCTTTCGGCATGTGGAACCGCGTCTCCTCGATCGGCTACTACATTACCTTCGTCGCGATGATCATCTTCTTCTATGCGACCTGGGAAGCCTTCAAGAAGAAGCGGCCAGCCGGTGACAGCCCCTGGGGTGTTGGCGCGACGACGCTGGAGTGGACCTTGAGTTCGCCCCCGCCGTTCCACCAGTTCACCACGCTGCCACGCATCGAATCGACGAATGCGCACTAAGGCGAGACAAACCAACGGGCTGCGCTCGCGCGGCCCGTGTTTCAAAGTGAAGGCCAACAATTGACTTTAGCTGACGACAGACTGAACACCCCGGCCATGATGGGCGAAGCGCGCGTCGAGGATTACCTCGCGCTGCTCAAGCCGTCCGTCATGCAGCTGGTGGTGTTTACCGCCGTCGTTGGCCTTGTCGTCGCGCCCGGCACCATCAATCCGATCATCGCGGTGATCTCGGTGCTGTGCATCGCCATCGGTGCCGGCGGATCGGCGGCGCTCAACATGTGGTTCGACAGCGATATCGACGCCATCATGAGCCGCACCGCCAACCGGCCCATTCCATCGGGCCGCGTGTCGCGCGAAGAAGCGCTGGTCTTTGGCATGGTGCTGTCGCTGTTTTCGGTGGCGCTGCTCGGCCTCGCGACCAATTGGGTCGCGGGCGGCCTCTTGGCGTTCACCATCTTTTTCTATGCCGTCATCTACACCATGTGGCTCAAGCGCCGGACGCCGCAGAACATCGTCATCGGTGGCGCCGCCGGGGCGTTTCCACCGATCGTCGGCTGGGCCGCTGTCACCGGGACGGTTTCGCTCGAAAGCGTCGTGCTGTTCCTGATCATATTCCTTTGGACGCCGCCGCATTTCTGGGCGCTGGCACTCTACAAGCAGAGCGACTATGGCGCGGCGGGCGTGCCGATGATGCCCAATGTGGTTGGCAATGCCTCCACCAAGCGGCAGATTTTTACCTATACGGTGTTGCTGGCACTCTCGGCGATGCTGCCGACGGTGCTCGGATTTGCCGGCCTGGCTTATACCAGCGTTGCCGTGATCACGGGTGGGGCGTTCATGCTCTACGCCTGGCGCCTGCTGCGCACCGATGATGACGTCGCGATGCGCAAGACCGCGCGCAGCCTGTTCAATTATTCCCTGAGCTATCTGTTCATCGTGTTCTTCGCCTTCATGACCGACAATCTGCTGACACGGTTTGCGGGGTTCGGCGGATGAGTGCTCCTGATGAAATCCGCCACGTCGAGATCGAAGCGCCAGAAGTGGCCGCGGCTCGCGCCAAGGTACGGCGCCGCCGCTCGATTGCGCTGGCGATTGCCCTCGCTTTGTTCGCCATGACGTTTTACGCGCTGACCATCATCAAGATGGGCCCGGCATTGTTCGACCGGGCGCTGTGATGGCTGACTTCAGCCAGTCGCACGCCGAAACCGCGATGACGAAACGCAACAAGCGGGTCGGGCTGTTGGCTCTTGGGCTGGTCGCCGGCATGGTGGGCCTCGCCTATGCGTCGGTGCCGCTGTATCAGATGTTCTGCCAGGTGACCGGCTATGGCGGTACGACCCAGGTGGCGTCCGAAAGCCCGAAGGGCGCGATCGCCCGGCAAATGACCGTTCGGTTCGACTCCAATGTCGCGGGCGATTTGAATTGGACCGTGCGTCCAGCCGCCTCGATCACCGACGGCATCGGCATGGTCGACACTGTAAACTACGTCGCCACCAACCATTCCGACCGGCCGATTACCGGCCAGGCGATCTTCAATGTGTCGCCGGAGCGGGCAGGCGTTTATTTCAACAAGATCGAATGCTTCTGCTTTACCGAGCAGACGCTGCAGCCCGGTGAAACCGTGGACATGCCGATCGTGTTTTTCGTCGATCCAGAGCTCGACCAGAACCAAGAGCTCGATACCATCAAAGAGATCACCCTCTCTTATACCTTCTACGCTTCAGACAACGGGGGAAGCTGACCATGGCGGACATAGCCAAGAACCACGACTACCACATGGTCGAACCGAGCCCATGGCCGTTTGCCATGTCGGTTGCCATCTTCGTTATGGCGCTGGGCATCATCTTCTGGATGCACAACTGGACGCCTTGGGTATTGGCCATCGGCGCCGTCGGCGTGCTTTACGTCATGTACGCCTGGTGGAGCGATGTGGTGAAGGAGGCCAATAATGGCCACGATCACACGCCCGTCGTCCAGATGCACCACCGCTATGGCATGCTGCTGTTCATCGCCTCCGAAGTGATGGTGTTCTTTGCGTTCTTCTGGGCGTATTTCGACGGCTTCTTCCGCCTGGACGACATCGAGCAATATGCGCGCGTCGCGGCCACTGGCGGCGTCTGGCCACCGACCGGCATCGAGCTGTTCGACCCCTTCCATCTGCCGCTGTTCAATACGCTCATCCTTTTGACCTCGGGCACCACGGTCACCTGGGCGCACCATGCGCTGCTCGAAGGCGATCGCAAGGGCTTGCGCTGGGGCCTCGTGCTCACCGTAGGTCTGGGCATTCTGTTCACCGCCACCCAGATGCTGGAATATTCCGAAGCCGGCTTCTCGTTCTCGGGCTCGATGTATGGCGCGACCTTCTTCATGGCTACGGGCCTGCATGGTTTCCACGTCTTCATCGGCACGGTGTTCCTCGCAGTCTGCCTGATCCGGGCCGAGCGCGGCGACTTCACGCCGGAGCGTCACCTGGGCTTCGAATTCGCTGCCTGGTACTGGCATTTTGTCGACGTGGTCTGGCTGTTCCTGTTTGCCTCGATCTACATCTGGGGCAGCTGGGGCGTTCCCCTCTCTCACTAGTCTGCCTTGAGTTTATTGATGGGGCGCAGCGGCAAGCTGCGCCCCGCTTTGTTTGGAGACCGTTTTTGGTCCAGCCTTCTCCCTTTATTGTCGGTCTGCTCTGCCGCTGCCCGCGCTGCGGAGAGGGCAAGCTGTTTGGTGGCTATCTCAAGATCGTGCCGGTTTGCGCCGTCTGCGGGCTCGACCTCGCCTTTGCCGACAGTGGCGACGGTCCGGCGATCTTCGTGATCTTTCTGGTGGCGCCGCTGATCATCGTCCTGGCGCTGATCGTCACGGCACTGTTCAACCCGCCGCCCTATGTGCATCTGATGCTGTGGATCCCGGCGACGATCGTCTTTTCGCTGGTCTTGCTGCCGCCGTTCAAGGGCGTGCTGGTGGCGCTGCAATATCGGCACGATGCGCACGAGGGTCATCAATGAGCGAGCGGCGGGCCCTTGGTCCGATCATGACGGGCATTTTCGTCGTGCTGATGCTGGCCCTCGCGGTCACCTGCAGCTGGCTCGGCGTCTGGCAATTGCATCGCCTGGCTGAAAAGGATGCGCTGGTCGCGGCGGTCGCCGAGCGGCTCAATGCCACACCGGTGCCGGTGCCGGCAGCCGCGCAATGGCCGACGATCGACCTCGGCAGCCTCAATTTCCAGCCGGTGTCGTTGACCGGGGCGTTTCGCT
>Ga0247806_10000112_pt1 | contig 52433 bp, 54 predicted proteins | sample UWRJL059202B1_FD_179935 | JGI IMG/M metagenome (GOLD analysis project Ga0247806, IMG submission 179935) | Plant litter microbial communities from Arlington Agricultural Research Station in Wisconsin, United States - UWRJ-L059-202B-1 | ecosystem: Environmental > Terrestrial > Plant litter >... | reverse complement strand
TCGTACGAAACTTTGGCGATGTGGATTCGAGTAATTTCTTTCATCGTCTGCTCCTATAATTTCTTTAGTGTTGCGTTAAGTTCTGTAATCTTTTTGCCGACGTGCTCGACAACTTCAGCGCCATATTCGGTGGCCACGTAGTATTTTCGCGGCGGCCCTTGCTCGCTCTCTTTCCATTCATGCGTCAGGAGTCCATCCTTTTGCAAACGGCTGAGGAGCGGATAGATCGTCCCCTCCACGACCACCATCTCGGCGTCGCGCAGCTTCGTAATAATATCGCTCGTGTACTTTGGTTCATGTGAACAAACCTTTAATACACAGTAAGCAAGAAATCCCTTGCGCAGCTGTGTGGCAAGTTGCTCAGCATATGCTTCAGCGGTTGTATCTTTGTGTGTCATAGTTCTATGTTATACAAGGTACTATAAAAAAGCAAGTAGTAAAATGAAAAAGAGTCCTCGATGAGGTGATATCGACGTGCGCGTATTACGCAGGATATCACCCCATCAAAGGGCTCGGGGTTACTACTATCCCCTACCAGGTTGGTTTTGCTTGCGTCCAGGCTGGTGTGTTTGTAGCGAATCCTATCGGCGGCTTAGGCGTTACCTTGCTAACATTCCAAGATGATAGATTGCTATTAAATGAGGTGGCATTCTGGAACATGTAATTCATACTCGTCACATTAGAGGTGTTTAAACTGCTAAGAGACTGATTAAAACTAGTAGCGCCGGAGAACATGTAACTCATATTCGTGACGCTAGAGGTGTCAAATCCAGCAATATGCGTGTTTGGATTGAAGCTGGTAGCGCCGGCAAACATGTAGCTCATATTTGTGACACTAGAAGTGTTCCACGATGTAAACGCATTACTGATGTTAAAGGAAGTGGCATTTTGGAACATGTAGCTCATGTTTGTAACGCTAGGTGTCGCCCATTGGTTCAAACGTTTGTTAAAGCTGGTAGCGCCAGAGAACATATAGCTCATATTCGTGACGTTATTAGTGCTCCAGTTGTAAATATCTTGGTTAAAGCTGGTAGCGCCACGGAACATAGAACTCATGTTCGTCACGGACGATGTGCCCCAAGTATGGAAAACGCCAGTAGGGTTAAATGACGAAGCATTCATAAACATTTGACTCATACTGACAACCTTGTTTACGACCCATGAATCAATAGGTTGATTGAATGAGGTAGCATTGAGGAACATGCTCAGCATAGTTGTTACGTTTGAGGTATCCCAGCCCGCAAGTGGTTGGTTAAAAGCGAATGCGTTCGTAAACATATTGGCCATATTCGTTACTTTTGAAGTATTCCATGAAGCGATAGGTTGATTAAAAGCAGAGGCACTATTAAACATTGTACTCATATTCGTAACATTGGCAGTATTCCATGAATTAAGCGGCTGATTAAATGCGGTTGCACTAGAAAACATGCTGGTCATATTGGTGACTTTTGAAGTATTCCACGCCGTTATAGGCTGATTAAATGGAGTTGTCGCAAACATACTAGTCATATTTGTGACATTAGCGGTATTCCATGAGGCAAGCGGTTGATTATACCCCGATCCTTGGAACATATTGCTCATGCTTGTGACTTTAGCTGTATTCCAACTATTAATTGGTTGATTAAATGCGGCTGCAAAAGTAAACATGCGATTCATATTTGTGACATTTGACGTGTTCCATGAAGCTAAAGGCTGGTTGAAGAGACCTGCTTGATAAAACATCGAATCCATATTTGTGACACTTCCAGTACTCCATGGCCCAATCGATTGGTTGAAAGCAAGTGCACGGTAGAACATATAGCTCATATTCGTGACGTTGGCCGTGTTCCATGAAGCAAGCGATTGATTAAATGCAGCTGCGTTATAGAACATTTGTGCCATGTTTGTAACATTAGCCGTGTTCCACGAATTAAGTGGCTGATTAAATGCGGCTGCACCGGAGAACATAAAGCTCATATCCGTGACGTTGGCTGTGTTCCATGAGGCAAGTGGCTGATTAAATGTCGCTGCGTTATAGAACATCAAACTCATATCGACAACGCTCGTTGGTGGGCTTGCGACAGTGGCTATATTCGTGGAATATTGAAACGTTACCTTTGTTGGATTTGCTCCGCTCCCCCATTGTGTCAAGCTCTCGAGACATGGTCGACTCGCTGAGCTGATTGACCCGGTATCAATTGTCGTAATTGGTCCATTATAGGCAACAGTGTACTGACCTGGACTCGCATACGTATGCGATTGACGTGCAGCAGTGAGTGGCTCGGTTGTGCCGTCGCCCCAGTCAATAACCGAGCCCGGCGCACTCGCAGGTACAGACACTGGTAATTGAATAGTCCGAGCAGCACCACAGCCAGCAAGAGCAGTGTCATACTTGAAGACTGTCCATTCTGCATCGAATCCCGGTGCATTCTGCCCAGCCACATCAGCGCCGTATCGACTCTTTAGGTCACGTACCTCACCCGAACCCTCTTCTTTGTAACGAATTACCCAGCCGAGGCATGCACTTCCAGTTGCACACTCTTCTGTTCCATCACCAAGGTATGCATAGGTGTCATCGCCATTTGTCGTATTTTTACAGACGATGCTGTTATCGATCCCTGCCTTGGCACGAGGTGCTTTGAATGCGGCTGGATCAATATCCCTTAATGTGTCGACACGAATTGTCGCAGGAGCTTGCTGAAGAAGTCGACAACTTGGATACTCACCATTCGCCTGGTAGTACTTCTCGAGTGCCTCACCCAATACTAAAGCATCTGCTTTACGCGCTTCATTACGTGAGTCTTGTTGGATACCGTTTAGAGAAACGGTCGCAATCGTCGCAAGAATACCGATGACAGTAACGACGATAACAAGTTCAATAATCGTAAATGCTCGCCTACCCAAACGTGAGATTTTCATATCCGAATTATAGCATAAGCGGTCTACTCTTGGTGAGAGTCGAACTTCACATCCGGGTAGATAGCCTTGGTCGTTTCGTCGTAATCAAGGCGAAGTTGAGGGAATGGCACGCCTTCACGCGCAGTGACACCTTCAAAGATCCAGAAGACGCGTTCGCTAAAGCCCCATCCACAGGCTGGTGGCATGCCGTATTCGAGCATTTCGATGTAATCGATATCAAGCATCATTGCTTCGTCGTCACCGGCTTCACGCATCGCCTCTTGTTCGCGGAAACGATCAAGTTGGTCGATTGGATCGTTTAATTCAGAGAAGCCGTTACCGAGTTCCGAGCCAGCGATAACAGGCTGGAATCGTTGCACGACGCGGTCGTCTTCGGGGTTTGCCTTCGCAAGTGGAGAGATGAACTTCGGTGTATTAATAAGCCAGACTGGGCCTACAACGTCTTTACGAATATTCTTCCACAGCTTGTCGATACCACGAGCGCGGTTTTCGGTCTGTTCGACTTCGAGCTTGTTATCGAGCAGTGCTTGCTTTACGTCTTCGAGTGAACTTTCGTACACATCAATGTTGTATCGCTCACGAATAATAGTCTCGTAATCCCAAATTTCCCACTCGCCTGCCATGTTGACGTGCTTACCATTAAGGTCGAACTCTAGCGTACCAAAAGTCTCTTGGAGCACTTCTTTGTACATTGCTTCCATAAACGCCATACCATCGCGCCAATCAGCGTATGCCCAGTACCATTCCATGGCAATGTGCTCAGGAAGATGTTCGTCGCTGTAGTTTTCGTTGCGGAAACGTGGTCCAAGGTCGTATACCTTTTCAAAGCCAGCACCGAGCAAGCGCTTCAGTGGAAGTTCTTGGCTAATACGGAGGTAGAAATCTTGATCGAGCGCGTCCATGTGCGTAACAAATGGATTTGCATCGGCACCACCAGTGGTGTGTTCAAGCACCGGAATATTTACTTCAATAAAGTCGTTACGATTCAGGTAGTCGCGAGTGGCCTGCCAGAATTTGCTGCGACGGACAAAACGATCACGAACATCGAGATTCACGTTCATATCAATGTAACGACGACGCATTCGCTCTTCTTTGTTCGTAAAGCCTTCTTGCGCACTTGGCATTGGGCGAAGCGCTTTGGTCAGTAGCCGGAGGTTTGTTGCACCAACAGAAATTTCACCAGTTTTGGTTTTAATCACCGTACCAGTTGCTTCGATAAAGTCGCCCGTATCAAGGAGTGGAAGATCTTCCATACCAAGTTGCCCATTTGCGGCGTCGCGAGGCGCAACTGCAGCATCTTGCAAGAATAACTGAATCTCGCCAGTAAAATCGCGAACCACAATAAACGCGAGCTTGCCAAATTTACGGATACCGCTAATACGACCAGCGACGGTGACGACCTGGTTTTCAAGCGCTTCAAATTCATCCTTCACAACTTTTGTATTGTGTGTACGATTTGCCTTCGCAGGATACGAATTAATACCAAGTTCTTTTAGGTCTGCCAGTTTGCGCAAACGCTCATCGCGGAAATCTTTTAGTGTCGACATATTACCGTCATTATAACAGATGTGGGGGCTGTGCATAAAAATAACCTCCGTTAGGGAGGTTATTTTCTTGCTTTCGAAATCTATTACAAGATCGAAACGATGTCGTAAGAGATGCTACCCTTTGGTGTATCGATAGAAATTTTCTCACCAACTTTTTTACCGTAAAGCGCCATTCCGAGTGGAGATTCATTGCTAATCTTCCCCTCGAGTGGGTTTGCCTCAACTGGACCAACAACAGTGTATGTTGACTTTTTGCCACCTGTTTTTAGTTCAACAGTGCTTCCGAGGTCGATAGTCTGTTTGTGAGTTGCCTTGATGATATCAGCGTTGTTAAGAATTTCTTCGATTTCAGCGATGCGTGTCTCAAGAAGACCCTGCTCTTCACGGGCAGCATCGTATTCAGCGTTTTCACTGAGGTCACCGAAGTCACGTGCTTCTGAGATTTTCTCAGCAACCGCACCACGACGCGCTTTTAAGCCTTCGAGCTCAGCTTCGAGTTCAGACTTTCCTGACGCAGTAATTTGATATTGTTTCTTCATAATAATATTCTTCTTTGTTCCTTTTAATAAGTTCGCCTACGCTATATATAGCGTAGGTCAGTTGTCTCGCACATCTAGTTACACTAGTTTAGCAAGCAGTTCATCGAGTGTCAATACTGACGTTTCACCACTGGCACGAACGGTAAATTCATACTGATTTTCACCTAATCGCTCGCTTGTCGTGACTCGGTATGGCAGGCCCATCAATTCAGCGTCGGCAAACTTAGCACCTGGGCGTTCATTTCGATCATCAAACAAGACAGTCACGCCGGATTTCTGCAATGTTTCGTATAGTTCATTCGCTTGATCAGCGATATCACCAATACTCACGAGAGAGACTTTGTACGGAGCAACCGCTTCTGGCCAGACAAGCCCCTTGTCGTCTGCAAAGTGTTCAGCAATCAAGCCCATCAAACGACTTGGGCCAATACCGTAGCTTCCCATGATAACTTTTTGGCGATTCCCCTCTTCATCGGTGAACGAAAGGTCGAGTGGATCGCTAAATCGAGTGCCGAGCGTAAAGATGTTTCCTACTTCAACCGCTTTGACTTCTTCAAGTTCATCGCGAGTCACACCAAGTTCAGCAAGTACTTCATCATTGTAGACCTCTTCGTTAATCGCAATCTTCTTCTCACGGTGGAGATAAATAATATCTTCGCCGACTGGACTAATCGTCTGGTATTCATGACTGAACTTTGCAAAACTACCACCGCTCGCAAATGTCTTAAAGGTAACATCGCCAAGACCAAGGCGTGCGTACACACGATCGTATGCCTGAGAGATTGTTTCGTAGAATGTATCGTGCTCTTCTTGTGTTCGGCTGAAGCTGTAGAGGTCTTTCATCCAAAATTCACGGCCACGCATCAGTCCACTCTTTGAACGGAGTTCGTTACGGAACTTGATCTGGAACTGGTATGGATATACTGGAAGATCTTTATAACTCTGAATGTATGATTTCATGAGTTTTGTGAGTGGCTCTTCGTGTGTTGGGGCAAGGCCAAGTTCGGTACCGTTCGCAAGCTTCGTCTTAAACCAAACGTCGAGCACTTCGTCGTCCCAACGGCCAGAAGTCTTCCATACTTCACTTGATTGCAAAGCGGTCAGACTAATCTCATTTCCACCAATACCATCCATCTCTTCGCGGATCACTTGGATGATGTTATCAAGCACCAAACGACCGAGTGGCAAATACGCGTACACCCCTGCCATCTCTTTATACACAAAGCCGGCACGAATCAATAGTTGTGCATTCTTGGCAACTTCGTCAGCAGGCGCCTGCTTAAGTGTCTTGGTAAATAAGTGTGATACTCGCATAATTTATCCTCCTAGTGTACTAAGGAACGAGGGATTAATAAAGAGAAAGTAAAAGGCGACGCCGTTTTTAATCATGTGTACGAGAATTGGCGCCCAGAGGCTTTTTGACCAGACGCGAAGTAAACAGAGCACGATACTGAGTACGAACACATCGATGCCAACGTTCCAAGCGAAGTGAACCAGTGCAAACAGCAAGCTCGTAATGAGGATTGAGATCCAAAGCGGTGCGTATTTACGGAGCTTGCCCAAAAGGTAGCCGCGGAAGACGATCTCTTCAGCAATCGGCGCGATAACCACGAGTGTGAGGAACGCAAGGATCGTTTCGTACTGTACAGATATTTGAGTGAAGCCCGTATCTTGCGCCTGCTGGAAATCGATAAAGGTCAACGTACTCATTGCCACCGCCATAACCGCAGCTGAAATAATGAGGTATGTGATGAAGGCAACCGGTGCAATCCCGATATCAAACCAAGATGGCGCGCGCTGCAAGCCAATTTCAGTTTTTGTCGTGCGAGATTTCTTGACCAGCCATGGCACACCGACAACAATCAACAGCGTGAGTGCGTAAATCGCTGCACCAACGAGCGTACTAAACGCCGCCTCCCCTAACCCTACGTATGAAATGCCGAGCGCTTTAGTGATTTCGATTATCGCAATCAAAAGTGCTTGCGAAAGCATAAAGCCAAGGAATACCCAGATCGGCAAGCCAATCGTCATCCACAGACGCCGAGAAGTGTACCAAGGGCCACGCGGAGCTTTAGGCTCAATCGGGTGCAAAGGCTTAGGCTCTAGTGAAACGAGGTGCGCTGGTTGCGCTCCCTCTGGCTTATGAGAAGAATTTTGTAACATCGCTGATAGTCACCAAGATTATTAAGCCCATCAATGCCATAAAGCCGATGCCGTGGATCGTTTCTTCGCGGTCTTTGGTGAGCGGTTTTTTAAATAAACGGAATGCTGCCATGACAAACCAGCGGCCACCATCGAGTGCCGGGATCGGGAGCATGTTCATGACCGCAAGCGTGAGTGAGATGATTGCTGCGAGGAAGAGAACTTGCGCTGGGCCAGCTTCACTTGCCGCCGGGAAGATGACGCCAAGAATGCCGAGTGGCCCGGCAACGCTCGCACCGGCACGACCAAGCTGTTCGCTCGCTGCTTCACGAGCCGTTTCATTTGGATTAAGTTGGCCAAAGAGACCGCCGAAGAAATCACCGACAAGCTGACCGAGGCCCTGTAATGTCACCCAAGTAAACTGCGCGCTGGTCACGACACCAACGATTGGTGCAGACCAGGTTGCTTGAATGCTTTCACGCTGACCAAGTGTCGCACCAAAGACCGCAGAATCTGCGTCACGGAGCGCAACCTGTGCCGTTGCCTCTTTACCCTCACGTTCGTAGACAACCGGGACTGTTTCGCCACGGTTTGCCACTGTTATCTCGATAAGTTGCGTTGTTGTTTCAACCGGCTGACCTGCAACAGAAAGGATCTTGTCGCCCGGTTTTAAACCAGCTGCCGCAGCAGGATAATCGTCGCTGACTGTTCCGATTTCAACAGGAGTGCTGATGGTATTCGTATCAGCTAGAACTGAAAATTGATTCGGGATAATCTTTGGAAGCCCAATCAGTGCAAGAATCGAGAATAGCACTACTGCCGTGAGCCAGTTAACCGCCACACCAGCGAACAAAATCTTTGTTTTCTGCCAAAAGGTTGCCGCGCCAAAGTCACCTTTTTTGCGTGCTGAATCGTTCTCACCCTGCAGTTTTACAAAGCCACCGAGCGGAAGCCAGTTGAGCGTAAAGAGAACGCCGTTCTTAAGCTTTTTGCCCCATGCTTTTGGCGGAAAGCCAATACCAAACTCTTCAACAACCACGCCGTTGCGCTTTGCGACAATGGCATGACCAAGCTCGTGCAGTACAATAAGCACAACTAAAATCAAAATACCCGTAATAATCCCCAGAATCAACATAATCGCCTTTTACCCTCCAAATCGGCGCTGACGTCGCGCGTATTCTTTTATTATAGTCGCCACATCGTCTTTTGTCATATCTGGCCACATTTTTTTCATAAACATAAATTCACTATAGGCTGCGCGCCACAACATAAAGTTGCTTAACCGCTGCTCACCACTGGTACGAATGATCATATCAACCGGTGGAATTTCTGGTGCATACAAATGTTGTGCAATCAGTTCTTCGGTAATATCGTCGGCGGCAATACCCTGGCGAACCAATGACTGTACTGCTTCAACAATCTCTTTTTGTCCACCATAGTTAAAACACACTGCAAAGACCCCGCCAGTATTACCTGCCGTCGCCTCTTCGGCATTTTCAATCGCTTTGATGATCTTTGGGTCAACACCCTCACGAGAACCAATCACGCGAAGTCGTACATTATGCTTATTGAACTCAGGAATATCACTCGTGAGCACGCGCAAAACCAGCCCCATGAGCTTCTTCACTTCATCTGCACTCCGTTTCCAATTTTCAGTCGAAAACACATACGCCGACATATACTCCACACCCGCTTCAAGTGAAGCAAGTGCGACCTCTTTGAGTGCGTTATATCCAGCAAGATGACCTTCGTAAGTCGGGAGGCCGTGCTTTTTTGCCCAGCGGCGATTGCCATCAACAATATACCCCAGGTGTTTTGGAATTGCCGGAGATAGCTTTTCCATTAGATCGTTAGAATATCTTTTTCTTTGTCTTTAAAAAGAATGTCGATTTGTGAATTATATTTTGTCACTTCGTCATCAATACCCTTTTCAACGCGCTTCACGTCGTCTTCTGAGAGTTCTTTGTTGTCTTTGAGGCGCTTTGCTTCTTTGAGGGCATCTTGGCGAATTGCACGAAGTGCGATGCGAGCCTCTTCAACCTTTTCACCGGTCTGCTTCACAAGCTGCTTACGACGTTCTTCGGTGAGTGCTGGGATAGGAACACGGATAATACGTCCGTCGTCGCTTGGGTTAAGACCCAAAGATTGGTCAGCGTGAATCGCTGCAGAGATCACCTGAATACTTGAAGGGTCAAACGGAGTGATCGTCAGCATTTGCGCCTCGGCAGCCATAACGTTTGCCACCTGATTCAACGGCATTCGCTGGCCGTATACTTCAACACTAATGCTATCAAGCATAGAGGGGTGCGCACGGCCAGTTCGGACCTTTTTAAGTTCTTCAGTAAAATGTTCTACCGCATTGGCAAATTTTTCTTCATAGGATTTCGTATCAAACATAGTCTCTTTATTATAACTGAGAGAGAGGGAAAGTGCCAGATAAGGGGCATTACAAGCCCCTCGTATTGATTAAATAATACTAATATGATATAATTATATTAATGGACACCGTTTCACCTATCGACCGTTCGCGTCGATTTTCTCAAAACCCAGAGGTGCGTGCGACACTCGCTGACATTCACGAAGCACTCACCCCTCTTTCGCATGACCTTGATATCCCCGCTTTTAACGGGCTCAGTGTCTACGGACTTGATACGCACTACGCAGGCACGGCGGCAACACTCGTTTCCGTTGACGCGCCCCAGGCAGCTGCCGGACGAAATGACTTTCGCGTGCAAAATATTGATAATCACCGCATCTCCCTCGCCCACACCGCCTTTGGTGAAAACCTAAAACTCAAGCACCCCGAATTTATTGTCAGTTCAATGAAGCCAGAACAGCACCTCACCTGGGCCAATCGACTCACTGTCGATGATGACACTATTGGTGGCGTGCAGTTTGTCTATGACTATCAAAATAATCTCCTCCCTGGCAATGACCAACTAGAGAAAATTTGGGATGCGCACCGCACTACCCTAAGTGAAGTTGGCCGAGCGGTCCTCGCACTTGACCAAAAGACCACCTCGCTTGCCGATAGCCTTGAGATCTTGCCCCCTGTTACGCCGAACGCTTACGTTGTTCGTTGGGATATTGAAAACTCAACTCAGATTGCGCTCTCACCTGATTACGGCGCGCTGCAAAGCTACCAACGTCACTGGCGTCAATCACTCTCTGAGCTCACTCATGACATGCAAGCGACAACGCTCGATCAAGGTGATGGCCAGAACATCATCATCAGCCTCCCACCTCGCCTCAATCCACACGATCAAACCGAGCTTCGACTTTTCGCAACTCGTCACATTCAGCCATTCATCGAAAAAATGCAGCGCGCGCACCATGCTATTGCCGAATCGTACGATGACATTCAACCGACAATCCGTATTGCTATCGGGCTTGGCGCAGTCGAAATAGATCTGCAACACACGCTCAATGGCCCTGTCCTCTGGGAAACCGGCTCGCTTCGAAAAGATGACACTCCTGGCAGTATCTTACTCACACCAGCCGCCCACAACACCCTGCGTCATCTCGAAACCCAATAAAAAACCTCCCCGTACTGAGGAGGTTTTTAAGAGTTGGCGATAAACTAGTCGTTTACACCCAATTCAATGCGAGTGAAGCGGCGGATAATGAGGTTCTCACCTGTTTTTGCAACGTTCTCTTTCAAGAATTCGCCAACAGTTTGTGAGTCGTTCATGATGTAGCTTTGGTTCAAGAGTACCTTGTCTGCAAAGTGCTTCTTTACCTGGCCTTCAACGATTTTCTCAGCCATTTCAGCTGGCTTACTCTTCAAAGAGTCAGCTGCAAGTGCTTCAGCACGAACACGTTCGATTTCTTCAGCAGGAATTTCGTCTTCTGACACGTATTGTGGGTTCATTGAAGCAACCTGAAGTGCAATGTAGTGAGCAAATTCTTTGAATCCTTCAGTACGCGCAACAAAGTCTGTTTCACAGTTTACTTCCACGAGAACACCGATACGGCCTCCGTGAACGTAGCTGTCGATTACACCTTCAAGTGCTTCACGGTCAGCCTTTTTTTCAGCCTTTGTGAGACCTTTTTTGCGCATTTCTTCAAGTGCCTTGTCGAAGTCGCCGTCAGCAGCAACAAGCGCTACCTTTGCGTCAGTGAGGCCAACACCGGTTAGTTCTTTTAGCTTCTTGATGTCATCAATTGATACTGCCATTGTATTAGGCCTCCTCACCCTTTTCTTCTACTGCTACTTTAGTGCTACCCTTTCCTTCGGCAATTGCCTGAGTCACGTAGTCAAGGATCAATTCGATACCCTTGATTGCGTCGTCGTTGCCTGGAATAACAAAGTCAACGAGGCTTGGGTCAGCGTTTGTGTCAACAAGACCGATAACTGGCACACCAAGTGTCTTTGCTTCTTTGATGGCGTTAAGGTCGCCGTTTACGTCGATAAGGAAGAGTGCGCCTGGCTTACCGTTAAGGTTCTTGATACCGCTGTACTTCGCGTTCAATGCTTCGATTTCTTCTTGGAATCGTTGGATCTCAAGCTTGTTGTACTTCTTTTCAAGTGCGCCAGTTGCCATTTGCTTTTCGAGGTCGACAAGCTTCTTGATCTGAGCAGAAACAGTGTTCACGTTTGTGAGTGTTCCACCAAGCCAACGCTCAGTCATGTATGGCTGGTTGATGCTTTCAGCAGCAGCCTTTACGAGGTCTTTTGTTTGCTTTTTAGTAGCAACGAAAAGAATTGGCTTACCCGCAGCAGCAGTTTTCGTCAAGAATGCGAGAGCAGTGTCGAGACCTTCAACAGTTTTAGTCAGGTCAATAATGTGATTGTCCTGGCGCTTGCTGTGAATGTATTTTGCCATTTTAGGGTGCCAACGGCTGGTTTTGTGTCCAAAGTGAACGCCTGCTTCGAGCAGCTTTTTAATATCGACAGTAACTGCCATAGTGTTTTACTCCTTGTTCCTCACCCTCGGCCCTGAAAGTTCAGGAGTATGCGGAGGGTTGTGTCATTAAATATTGTGTACCTCTTTATTATAGCGCATTTGTAAGGGGTTGTCTATGGGCGGCCGTCTCTTTTGTAATGCATTATCCTCGTACAACCCCTAGACAAATCAATTAAAAACAGATACAATAGTTCAGATTATGAAAAGCAACCTACACCCAACCGATTATCGCCCCGTCGTATTCAGCGACGATGTGGCCGGTTTTGCCTTTTTGACACAGTCGACTGCGCAGACCACTGAAACAATTAAATGGGAAGATGGCAACGAATATCCACTCGTTAAAGTGCATATCTCAAGCGCCTCTCACCCATTCTTTACTGGTGAAGAGAAGATCATCGACACCGAAGGTCGTGTCGACCGCTTCAAGAACCGTGCTGCTGCTGCAGAAACACGCAAGATTGAACTCGCAAACAAAGCTAAAAAAGCTGCTGCGAACAAAGCAAAGAAGTCTGACAGCTAGTTAGCCTCCTCACCTTCAAAAAGCCTCTCTCGTCAAAACGGAGAGGTTTTTTTGTTATACTAATCTCATATGCAACCAGAAATCAAACCACCCACTCAGGCACCCCACAAAATGAGCCCTCGCACAAAAACCGCACTCTGGTTAATGATTGCGCCCACTGCACTCTTTATTATTGTGCTTGTCGCCTATACCTTTATTAATCTAGCCCTTGGGATGACAATCCCCGACCAAGACCCAGAGCAAAACCCCCAGCTTTTCAACGACTCGCCGTCTCCAGTTGCCACGACTTTGCTTAATAGCTTACTGTTCATTACGGGAGGTATCTCGTTTCTTACATGGCTCCCCGGTTTGATTATCGGTATTGTGTTACTCGCTACCCAAAAACCAGCTCCACGCGCGTAAGCCCCCACTACTGTTAATTTCACCTCTATTCTGATATACTACTGGGTGAATATGGCAAAAATTTCTTTGAACATTGATGAACTCACTACCGAACTCGCAGAGCTCGATGCTTTTTTGGCGCGCCCAGATGCTTATAGTGATAGTGCATTTACCGCTAAAAATAAGCGTTTCATTGAACTCCAGAATATTCTTGAAAAAGCGAATCTTCGTGCGACCCTTGAAACACAGCTTGCTGAAGCAAAAGAACTGATGGGCGGTGGCGACGAACTTGCAGAACTCGCCAAGATGGAAGCTGGCGAAGCCGAAACACAACTTGCCACTCTTGAAGAAGAACTCTTTACCATGCTTGCGCCAAAAGATCCGAACGACGACAAGAACGTGATTGTTGAAATCCGTGCTGGCGCTGGTGGCGATGAAGCCAGCCTGTTTGCTGCCGAACTCTTCCGCATGTACCTTCGTTACTGCGAAAACCACAACCTTAAAACCGAAATTATCAGCGAAAGTGCCAACGATACCGGCGGCTACAAAGAAGTTGTGTTTGGCGTTCGTGGCGAATCAGTCTACTCTCAGCTGAAGTTTGAATCAGGCGTCCACCGCGTGCAGCGCGTGCCGGCTACTGAATCTCAGGGGCGAATTCACACCAGTACTATCACGGTTGCGGTCCTTCCTGAAGCCGAAGAGCACGATCTTGAAATCAACCAAAGCGACCTTCGTTTTGACATCTATCGTGCTGGTGGCCACGGTGGGCAATCGGTCAACACGACCGACTCTGCGGTGCGTATTACTCACATCCCTTCCGGGCTCGTGGTAACAAACCAAGATGAAAAGTCACAGCTCAAGAATAAAGAAAAAGCGATGAGCGTGCTTCGTTCTCGCCTGTTGCAGCAAAAACTTGAAGCCGAAAGCGCCAAGGTTGCCAGTGAGCGCCGGAGCCTCATTGGTTCAGGTGATCGTTCTGAAAAAATCCGCACCTACAACTTCCCACAAGACCGTATTACCGACCACCGCATTGGCTACAGCCGCAGTGGTATTCCGCAAGCATTAAATGGTCAGATCGAAGACCTGGTTGAACACCTCCAAGCGTATGAAAGAGAACTTGCCGTCAGCACCGACAGTTAAAGACTGGCTTGATGCGGCAACGCATCGGCTGGTCTTTGCTGAAATTCCCAGTGCTCGGCTTGATGCCGAGTTGCTTCTCGCGCATACGCTCCGAAAACCTCGTACGTGGCTGCATGGGCACAGTGATGAGCTGCTCGATGGGCGCACTCAAGAAATTGCTGCCGCTCGCCTCGACCTTCGGGTTGATCGCGTTCCGGTGGCCTATATTATTGGGCACAAAGAATTTTATGGCCGCACGTTTAAAGTAACAACCGCAACGCTTATCCCTCGCCCTGAGTCTGAAGATCTTATTACCCTGCTTGATCAGGCAATCCCAAGCGACTCGCTGACTCGCGAACAGCCGCTTCGCCTCGCTGACGTTGGTACGGGAAGCGGCATTCTTGGGATTACCGCAAAACTCCAGCATCCTGAGATTGATGTCACCTTGCTCGATACAAGCCGTCACGCACTGACGATCGCGGAACAAAATTCTAAGGCGCTCAATGCGAATGTGACTGCACTTCCCAGCGACCTCCTCACCCGTTACCCATATACCGCTGATATCATTATTGCGAACCTGCCGTATGTAAATGAAGCGTGGGAACGTTCACCAGAAACGAACCACGAGCCCGCCGAAGCGCTGTTTGCCGCAGATAATGGCCTGGCGCTCATCTACGAATTAATTGCGCAGACAAAACAGCAGCTTACCAGCCCAGGATGGCTCATCCTTGAGGCCGACCCCGAGCAACACCCTGCCATTATAGAAAAAGCCGAGGCATCTGGCCTCGTGCATGTCTCGACACTCGGATACGGTGTCCTTCTCGAAAAATTAGTCTAGTTGATTCACTCAGCGGCGTCAAAAATTACAGTGCAGTACCAACGCGGTTGAAGACGAAAAGCAACACAGCAATCACGCTCAATGAGAATAGTAGCGGCAAGAGTACATCACTCATGCGGATTTTTGCGTGGTGATGGAATGAATCGTAGGCCTGGAAAGCAACAAAGCTCACAAGCAACGCAATGATTGATGCCTGCGGCAGCATCACGCCAGAGATAATCGGCAATGAATAGGCAATTGCCCAGTGGTAGGCAACCCAGCCGATTTCAGCAAACACGACACCCCAAACAAGTCCGAGGAACAAGCCGTGTGTTTCATCGCTGTACGTACTCAATACATGTCGAGCAGCAGTGTACCCAATGACCCACATCGCAATCACAACAAGAGACACTGGCCAGTTAAACGATACAGCAAAGAGCGCAGAGGTTCCAAAGAGCACGGCCACACCAGCCTGAAGTGCGATGTAACGTCGCTTTGACTGTGGCTTCAAGAAGAGGAGCCATGCGACATAAAGGGCTGTGAGGACCACCATAAGGAGGAGTTTTTGCGGGTCAGCCATTGTTGCAACGTTAATTGCGTGAAGCTGTAGCACAACACCGATGCTGACGATAAAGTCGACAAGGTTTGAGCGAACATTTGCCCACCAATAGCGAGGTCGTACCGCAAAGACGCGCCATTTACTTAAGGCGACGAGCCCGATAGCAAGACCGATCGAATCAGTATATCGAATAATGAGCAGCAGCATAACCGCAAACACGATGTTCAATACAGTGTAGACCAATTCGCTCAAAAATGAGCGGCGTCGAACGAATTTCAAAAGCTCCATATCTGTCCCCTATTGTACCACGAGTCGCGGTTATCGTGCAGATGGGTCGGCGCCGAAGATAATCAAGAAGTCTGTTTCGCCCACGACACTGACTGGCGGTGGCGTTGTCTTTGGTGCGACACCATAGATTGCCTTCAACTTAGCTGCGCTGGCAGTTTTTTCGGCATTAATTTGATAGATCTCAACTGTTTGGTATGTGCCATCCGGTGCGTTACCAACAGAATTGATGATGAATCCTTCATCTTCCAATGCATCAGCCTTTACTTGTGCAAGGCCAGCCGTGCCGCTTCCGTTCAAGATGCTGAGCGCTGGTTCTTCACGGATAAATGGATCGCTCGTGAGATTCTTCTTCATGTAAGCGATGATTTCACTATAGTTCATGAGACCAGCAATTGGACGAACGATACTCTGCCCGTTGTGCATACCTGTTGTTACGAGTGATTTACCTTCTTCGTTCAAGCTCAATGAGATGATTGCATCAGTGTTAATCTTTGTACCAAGGTCCATAAGTGTGCGGACTTCTTTTGCGTCGATGTTCGTACGGAGGTTATTACCCAGCGCATCGATAAGTGACGTGACTGAACCAACGTTCAATAATGTTCCTGCACTCACGGCTTTTTCACGAAGTGCTTTAATGATCATCTGCTGATTCTTTTCGCGGTCAAAGTTACCGTTTGGGAGACCATATCCACCAGAGGCGTTTCGAGCACGAGCAAGAGCAAGTGCGTGTTCGCCATCAAGGTGCGCTTTTTGACCATTTTCGTACTTCACCATGTAACATCGGTAGCCACACTTCCAGTCGAAGTTTCGGTCAAGAATACCGCGTGGGTCTTCGCTATTGATCGTAACATCAACACCACCAACGGCGTCAACAGCCTGTACAACAGCGGTGAAGTTAAGGTGAACATAATACTGGATATCAACACCGAGGATCTCACCAATCTTCTTTTGAAGTGCGGCAGCGCCGGCTTTTTCGTCTTCGCCATCATCTGAGGCACAGCTATAAGCTGCATTTAACTTGCCCTGGTTGCCAACCCAACATGTCTCTTCGTACGCAACCCAGAGGTCGCGCGGCAAGCTGATCATATATGCATTCTTTGTTGTCTGATCGACACTTAAGAGCATGATTGAGTCGGTAAGGTTTGCACCCCCGTGCTCCCCGCCCTCATCGTCTTCGGCTGTTCCGAAAATAACAAAGTTACTGCGACCGTTTGCGTCTTGCTTCAACGGTTCATTCTTGGTGACAACATCGAAAAGGTTACCCTGGAAGACGTTGCTTCCGGCTGTTGCCGCACGCCAGACAACATACCCGCCAACCGCAAGTACTGCGACGAGCAGGAGGATTGCTACCCACTTAATAATGCGACGAGCTTTACTCTTCGGCTTCTTGAGTGCTTTTTTGTCCATCTTGCGCTGACGACGGGATTTCTTCTCTACATATTGCGGTTCATCGAGGTCACGAAGCGAATCGTTAATGTCGATATTACTAATTTCTTGGCCTCGGCGAGGAGTGCCGACACGCTCTGTGCTGCTGTTTGCACCGGTGTGAAGGGTGCGATTAACAGATTGAACTGGCGCTGGTTGCTTTTTTGGTTGATTAAGCTCGCCCATTGAAGTGCGAGGACGGCGTGGAATAAATCCATCTACCGATGAGACTGGTGTTCGATTAGGTGATTTCTTCATAAATACTCACATTATTATAGCTCAATATGCTCAAGTTTTGAAGCATAAGTGGCGAAATGTCGCCAACATAAGCTATAATAAACCAAGTTAATGGAAGCATCTTTTTTTACTCGCCACCCACTTATAAAAGACCTACTGAGTCTGTTTATTTTTGTTGTCTGTGTGATCATCGGCACCGTTCTTATTAACACCTATATATTTAGGAGTTACAACGTCGTCGGGCCAAGCATGGAAACTACCATGTATACCGGTGATCGCCTTATCGTCGATCGCATGGCAGTAACATGGGCACATGTTCAAGGAAAGGCCTATCTTCCTGACCGTGGCCAGGTAATCGTCTTCAAGAACCCTCAATATGACAGTAGCCAAGAAGATGAGTACATCGTGAAGCGTGTCATCGCCTTCCCTGGCGAGCGTGTGGTACTTGAAAATGGTCAATATACTGTCTATAACGATGAGTATCCAAACGGATTTAATCCAGACGACGATAATAATGGTGAACCTGGGTCACCGACCACCGGTCAAGTTGACCGTGTCGTGCCCGAAGCTGAACTATTCGTCAGCGGCGACCACCGAACCGGAAGCTTTTCGTACGACTCCCGCAACGGCCTCGGCACCATTCCACTCTACGACATCATTGGTCCCGTCGGCATAAGAGTCTTCCCCTTCGACAAAATTCGCACCTTCTAGGAGGTGCGTTTTTATTAGTGCATAACTTTTGTGATCAGCGATGAGCCAAACACCGAGGCCGGGCTATTATTTGTCGAGCAATGAACGAAGTCGTTCAAATTCATCGGCACTAGTGAACGGGATAACAATCTTTCCCACCCCTTTACTATTCACTCGTACAGAGATATCGGCACTCAATCGGGCCTTCAAAGAGCTGATCTGCGTTTCGTACTCAGACACCGTCGCATCTGAACTACTTTTTTGATCACTGTCATCGTTGCGAGCAGCTTTAAGGTTGACCATGTATTGTTCAATCTTACGCGCACTCCACTCTTCGCTAATAATACGGGGAATAAGCTCGGCAATCACCGCTGCATCAAGACCAATTAATGGACGAGCCTGACCCTGCGAAAGTGAACCTTCGGCGATCAGCACTAAGACATCTTTTGGAAGTTTTAGCAGGCGCATGGTGTTAATAATAGCTGACGGAGACTTATGGACGCGTTGTGCAATCGCTTCAGTACTCAGGTTAAACTGGTCACGAAGTTTCGCATACGCCGTTGCCGTTTCAACCGTATTAAGGTCGCGGCGCTGGATGTTTTCAATCAATGAAAGCTCAAGTTTGTTTTGAGCAGTGACGGTGCGCACCAAAACAGGTACCGCTTCAAGCCCTACGGCGCTGGCTGCACGGAAGCGACGCTCACCAGCAACGATCTGGAAGCCATCACTCACCGGAGTTACGACAAGTGGCTGCAACACTCCGTGCTCACGGACGGACTCCGTGAGTTCGGCAAGCGCTTCAGGGTCAAATGTCTGACGAGGCTGCGCCGGGTCGGCATGAATCTGTGCAAGTGGCATATAGCGGAGTTCGCTGAGTTGCTCGTCTTGTTTTGCCGTTGGGTCGAAGGTGTCATCAAGAAGATCAGTCGGGATTAACGATGCGAATCCCCTGCCAAGGCCTTTTTTTGGTGACGGGCTCATGCTACACCTCCAGTTCGTTCAATGACTTCTTTTGCAAGTGCCTTGTAGGCGCGTGAACCCTTTGAAAACTTATCATACACACCAATTGGCAAGCCATGGCTTGGTGCTTCGGCAAGACGAATGTTCCGAGGAATCGTTGCAGTGAAAACCTTATCGGCAAAGTGACGCTTCATTTCGTCGTGAACCTGGCCACTCAGGGTTGTTCGGCTATCGAGCATTGTTGGCAACACGCCAAGGAGTTCGAGCCCTGGGTTCATCCCCTTACGGACGAGCTTCATTGTCTCGAGGAGCTGCCCTAAGCCCTCCAACGCGTAGAACTCGGCCTGAACCGGTAGTAATACGTACTTCGCTGCAATGAGCCCGTTAACAGTGAGGAGGCTCAAGCTCGGTGGGCTGTCGATCAAGATATAGTCGTACGTATTACCGCTCGCTTCAATGGCAAGCTTTAGGCGGGAGAATCGCTTGTCGGTTTGTGCGAGTTCAACTTCTGTATTCGCAAGAATAGAAGTCGTTGGTGCGAGTGAGAGATTTTTGTATTCAGTTGGCACGACTACATCAGCGAGCGCTGCGCCACCGGTAATCACATCGGTGACCGTTTTGCCGAGTTCAGTCTTGTCGATACCGAGGCCGCTGGTTGCGTTGCCTTGTGGGTCGAAGTCGATGAGGAGTGTGCTTTTACCAGCCTTTGCCAAGAAATAGGCAAGGTTAATAGCCGTTGTCGTCTTTCCAACCCCTCCTTTTTGATTCGTCACGGCAATAACAGTCGTCATAGGCTTACAGAAAGACCCTCTCTCTTCACACTTTGTTTGGATTCATTATAGCATATGGTTACTCGAGAAACAGAGGTATTTGTGGCGATATGTCACCAAACAAAAAACCTCCTTTTCAGGAGGCTTTCTTGCGACTACTTGATTGAAGTAATTTCAATCTTTGAGTACTTTTGGCGGTGTCCGTTCACTTTGTGAACTCGCTTCTTGGCCTTGTAACGAATGACTTGAATTTTGTCACCCTTTATAAGGTCTTCGACTACCTTTGCGGTTACTTTCACATCTTTAACTGTTGGTGTGCCGATAGTGACTTTTTCGCCATCGATGACCAATAGTACGTCAAGTGTGAGCTCTTTAGTTCCTTCAGGGAGGAGGTCCACCATGAGGGTCTCTTTTTCAGCGACAATAAATTGTTTGCCACCGATCTTAACGACTGCTTTTGTCATAACATTCCTTATAAACTTTTATTATCAATCAGTTTGTAATTGTAACAGAGATGACTTGATTTGTAAACAGTTGCCCTACGCCCTATGTTCACATGTCTCTATAATTGCACAAAACAATGCGCTCGCGCGGTAGTTTTGCAGAAGTGTATGAGTTGTTGTTGCACCAGTTGTTGTCTGCGTGCTTGCATCAACAAGGAAGTTCCCTGCCCAAGAAATCGAGTTTTCAGCTTCTTGGAGAATTGTTTCTTTTAGGTCAGTTGCATACTCAGCCCGGCACGCAGCATACGCAAACGCCAACTTCTCCTCAAGCGACGTCTTAAAGAATGCTCCTCGTATCAACCGTTCACGCGTTTCAAGTGGCTCAGCCCCTTCTTCTTGCCATTCACCAGAGAGAATACTGTGTAGTAGCGCTTGATCTCGCCCAGGAAGGCGCTTAACACGGTTAAGAAGATATGTTTTCACACTCGCCTGCATAGATTGAGTCTTTGCCGCGAATCGCTCAGAGAACCAGTTCATCACTTCAGCCGGAATATTTTCACCAGTCACTCTATCGAACCCATTCTGCCAGCCCGGAGAAGTATTCACCTCAAAAATATAGAATCGTCCCGTATTTCGATCTTTTACAATATCGACACCAGTTAGTTCAAGATGGAACAATGATGCAGCTTTCGTTGCAAGGTCATACAGCGTGTCGCGAGTTTCAGGATCTTCTTCAGAATGAATCTTCGCGCCAGAGGTAACGAAATTAAAATCCTTCCCCTCTTCGGCAATTTTTTTCATTGCGCCAGTTGCCACGCCACCAACCACAAACACACGCCATTCACCATCGTTGGCTATATACGGCTCATATATGTACCCACCCCATACTGTTCGAGTCTTCGCCTCTTCAACAGTATGAATCAATGCTACCCCTGCTCCGCTCGTTCCGTTAACTGGTTTCCCAACCATAGGGTAACTTAGGAGTCCACGCTCAACAAACGCATTCAATTCTTCAAAATTATTTGCATAAAAAGTAGGGATCGAATACTCACTCAGCGCCGAGTGGCTCAGCAACTGCTGCTGAAAAAACTTGCTCGCGATTTCAGGCATGACATATAAACCTGAGTTGATACTAATCCGCCCTTCCATAAAGCCATAGCCAGCCGCATTACCAGCAGGCCCAAGTGCAGAAAGTCGCCATAGCACACAATCGCCCAGCTTGTGCAAGATATCCTTGGTAGCAATATCAGCTTGGGTAATTGGTGTGACGGAAGCAGCGATGCCCAGCTCGTCAGCTTTCGCTTTGAACTGGGCAACGGTGGTTTCATCTGGTCGAGATGAGACGATAGTGAGCTTCATACGAATCCGCTATTTGTCTTCGTCTTTTTCTTTGTTATCAGCGTCAGTTGTTTTACGAGCAACAAGGAGTGCTTCTTTTGCGACTGCATCCTCATCGTCGTCAGTGTCGTCACCGTGGTGAACTGGTGTTTCAACAATACCAGCAACTGCCTTCTTGTATGATGTTCGGCTTCGGAGCCAGTAGAAGATACCAAGTGATACTAATGCAACACCGAGGATTGCTGCACCTAGCTCGGCAGGACCAGTTGTCGGAAGTGTTGGTGGGACACACACCTCAGCATTATTTTCGACTGTCACGCCGGCTGTGTCTTTCTTTGTACCGTTACCTGTAATAACTGAGGCTTCGTTGACGAGTGTTGCCTTACCACAAGTCAGTTCGCTCTGCTTATCGGTAATCTGTGCCGTGAAGGTCACCACTGCAGATGCGCCAGGACCATAGGTTCCGATATTGATACCGTTTGCTGTAATACCATCACCGAGTGCAAGACCGTTTGGATTTGCGTTGTTTGTAATCTTAGTGCTGCCAGGAACGTATGAGATACCCTTTGGTAGTACGTCCTTGATAGTCACGTCTTTCTGGTCAGTCGTACCAGTGTTCTTGTAAGAGATCTTGTAGTCTACCTTCGCGCCAGCTTTGCTGTTCACTTGGTCTGAGTACTTTGCTTCACCAGAAACTGAAACATCTTTTTTGACGTCGAAGTTTGGCTGGTCAATTTTAATCTTGTAGATAACATAGCCTGCGTAGTCAGCACAGCCAGGGAGGATACCGTTCAGCTCACTGTACCCAAGGAATGTACCAGTTGTACTAAATAATGACTCAGAGAGTGTTTTGCCGTTAACCCCGCCGCCGCTGGTGATCTTTGCAGATGCAGGAACGTAACGGATTGCAACTTCACTGTCAGTCGTAATATACGCTTCGTCCCATACCTTGGCTGGGTTTGAGTTGCTTGCCGTAATTGAGGTACTGATCTTGCCGCGTTCACCTGGTTTTACAATGGTTGGAACATCGGCGCTCATGCGAACGTTTTGTGCAATACCAGTCCCCTCGCCTGTATTAAGGCTCGACTTCGCATTGTTGTGGAAGTATGAGTAGACTTCATACTCTTTGCCTGGCTGTAACTTCATCTCGTTCACGTAGGTGCCCACACCTGCTTCACGAATCAGAACAAAGTTACGTTCGTCACCGTGTTCCGGGTTATCAGTGATCGCATTAAATACGACGTAATCAGCTGGTTTCGCGCTTGTGAACGTTGGGCGGTTCGCTGGCCCACCGGCGAATACCGATACCGTCAAAAGAAGAGCGGTAACGATCAATGCAAGTGCCGCTGCCATGAATGGCAGCACTATGCGTGAAAGTCGTTTGTATGTTGGTGCGTCGGTGTTCATGTGATGTTCCTTTGTTTATGTTTGTGGGCTATTTTTTTGTGTAATTAACTATGGATTTAACGGTCGGCCGTCGGGCCCTATGCCTGCTTGCTCACGAATCAGGGCTTCCTGAGCCGCTTGCTGTTCGGCTGCGATTCGGGCTTGTTCTGCAGCTTCGGCATTTGCTCGTTCTTGTTCAGCGATCGCCGCTTCTTCAGCTTGTTGATTTGCGAGGTCTTCATCAGTGTAGTTTCCACCGGTGTCACCGTTCACTTCAGGTTGCGGAGTTTCTACCTGAGGGGTTTCGTTTTCTGTTGTACCCGGTGCTTCAGTTTCAGTCTCTGTGCCAGGATTTTCAGGAGGGGTTTCTTCACCAATACTTGGTGAATCAGTTCCGTTACCTGAATCAACAGGGTCTTCAGTATCATCAGTTTCCGGATCATAGGTTACGGTTTCTGGGTCGACACCTTCTGGAGTCTCAGTTCCACCGGTGTAATCTTTTCCGTCTTCGTCACCGGTCTCTTCACCAGTTTCTGTTCCAGTTTCTTCGCCCGTCTCAGTACCGGTCTCTTCACCAGTTTCCTCGCCAGTCTCAATTCCTGTCTCGTCGCCGGTCTCTTCGCCAGTCTCAACACCAGTCTCTTCACCAGTTTCGATTCCAGTTTCAACGCCGGTCTCTTCGCCAGTCTCAATTCCAGTTTCCTCGCCAGTCTCAATTCCTGTCTCGTCGCCGGTCTCTTCGCCAGTTTCAACACCGGTCTCTTCGCCAGTTTCTGTGCCAGTCTCAAAGCCGGTCTCAGAACCAGTCTCTTCACCAGTCTCTGTACCGGTTTCTTCACCAGTTTCATTTCCAGTTTCTACTGGAGGAACAATCACATCCTCTGGTGGTACATAGATAATTGTATCGGTTGGTTGACCACCACATTCAATACGAGCGGTTGCAACCACGTATTCACTCGTGAGATTACCTTCGCTGTCATATACTGGCTGAATGAACTCAAGTACGTGGCCACTTGGTGGAACGCCTTGTGATTCAACGTAGGTTTGATTGCCGTTTGCATCAACAACAATGTACCCACCGTCATACGCTTCAGTAATTTCAGAGAGACGAAGCTCGAGGCTATCGGTGCGCTGAAGGAGTGCGTCATACGTTTCACCGTTAAAGGCGTCGTTTGATTCCATAAGGTCAGCGATTCGGTTGATGTCGTCGCTGGTTGGGTTTTCAATTAAACCGCCTGCTCCGTTTGGAAGGATACCGAGCTGTGCCATCTTTTCCGCACGCTGTGTTGGTGAGTCGTACCATCGTTCTTCAAGTTCTGCGTAAGCTTCTTGTGCTCTTTGTTGAGAAAGATCACCATCGCTCATGTCAACAAGGGCGTCACCGTAGGCAGCTTCGCTTGTTTTGTTAAGGTCATAGAATGCATCTTCGGTTCGGTTGTAAGAAATCGCCTCACCCAGTTCATGGTTGTTAAAACCGACTGGTTCAATTTCATCTGCCACTTCAGTGTTATCGTGGTGACCTAAGTTACGATCGATATCAATATTGCTGTGGTGACCGACGTTACGAGTAACGTCAGCACTATCAGCGAGTGCATAGCCTTTATCAAAGTCAGAATCAAGCGGGACAGTTGTTGCAGCTTCAACAGCAGAGAGGTCGATTCCGTAATTTTGAACAAGTCGACTCACTAATGCTGCAGCGCCTAATACAGCGGCAGCTCCAATGAGACCGTTCCTTAACTTGTTATTACGTTCTTTTTCAAGTTCAACCTTACCTTCGAATGTTTCAAGATTGTACTTTGACTTATCAATTGGGGTGAAGTTGGCTTTAAATCGGTTGTAAACATCTTTAAAGCTTACTTTTGGTGCTGCTGATTTCTCTACTTTAGTCTTTTCACGTTCAGCAGCGTTAAATTCGTTGATCTTCTGGTTCTTCAAGAGGACTACTTCAAGCTCACCCGCGTCTGGACCAAGTTCAGCACGCGCTTCGCTTTCAAAGGCATCATAGCGTTCTTGCCTTGCTGTTTCGCGATCTGCAGCAGCAACAATACGCTCTGTACGAGCTTCGGTTCGGGCAGTTCGCTGAACATTACTCATCTTGATAGTAGTCAAAAACCTATCAGTAAGCTTTGGTTTCGTTTGTTCAACAGATTCGGCTATTGCAGAACCTGAGCCGCGCCGCAATAGCTTGTCGAGAAGTTGTGCAGGAATACCTTTTTCTCGGGCATCTGCTTCGAGTGCTTCTTTATTTTTCAAGAGCTTATTGGTTTGCTTTGCGCTCACCCGTTCAGGGGCAGCGTCAAGCTTTGTTTCCAACTCTTGCTTGTTCTGAGTTGCTTCTTTCAAGTCATGTTCAAGTTTTGCATACGCTTCACGAACAGAAACATTTTCTTTTTGCGCAATTGCTTCAACTTTTTCGTGGTCATTCAATACCAGATCAATCTTCTCAACGTGAACACGAGCTTGTTCTTTTTGACGCTCGACGCCTCGTGCTGGTAATCCATCACGGACCTGTTGCTCATTCATCTTCAAAACAACAATTTCAGCCTTACTCATAGGAGTCCCGTTCGGTCGGCGGTACGATTCGCTTGCATTAGTGAGATCAGCAACCGCAGCACCCCTTCGGATGCTTCCCTCGCCTTTTTCGGTTAAATCAGCGATGTTTTTTATAATTTCTGTTCGGGCTTTTGGCTGGGCTTTGGGCTTCGACAACACTTCTATTGCCTTCGGCGCGACATAATCGACTGGTGCAAGAATATAGTCAGGGGATTTTGTGCCAGCAGCAGCGGTCAGAGCTCGCTCTTCGCTACCAAGAATTCCGGCTGCTTCCAGTTCAGATTTGAGGTCAGTCGCAGGACCCTGTTCTTGCATTTTCTCAAACCAAGAGTTGGCCTCTGAAATATCAGTCACCTGGGCATTTTGTTCGCCCTCTGAGTCAAGAGATCTTGACCCGTAGTTAGCTGCCTGAGCAATTGTTCGCTCGTCAACAACCGCTTCATCGGTTGAACGCCTGTCGACTATCTTGAAGTTTTCTGACATATTGTAAACCCTGTCTTTTTTTATTTTTGCCTATAGCTTATGAGCTCAGATTACCATAAGGATTTTGTGTCGTCAATAACCGATTTATATCTGGCCGCCGCCGGTTGCAAGAACAATAAGAATACCGAGTACGATCATGCCGCCAAATGTGTATAATCCGTGGTGCAATTTCCAACTCTTACGCCACCCCATTGGGAGTTTTTGACGGTATTGGTGTGCAGCTACAGCAACGATTGCCACGATAGCGAGGATACCAAGGGCGATAATACTGACTGGGCTGAGTGATTGTGCGGCTGAGGCAAAGTACCCGACTGGTGTTGAACCGCTACCGATTGGTGCCGCAGCGAATACCTGTGCGCTGGTTGTTTCGCCATTTACCGCGGTTGCCGTTGACGGCGTACCATAAAATGCAACCACAAGAGATGTCGGGCGTCCCTCGAGTGTGCCGTCAATCGTCGCGAAGCCAACTTGCGTATACGAACTGTTCATAATGTTATCACGGTGAGAGGGAGAGTTCATCCAGGCCTCGACCGTTGCGGCCGATGTTGGGTAGTTTTTGGCGAGGTTCTCCCCTGCCACACTGTAGTTATAATCGACATCTGCCAGCCACTTCCACGGTGTGGTGCCGTTTGGTGAGGTGTGTGCCCAATAATTGTTCTGGATCATATCTTGCGCCTTTAAATAGGCCGCTTTGTTGAGCTGGTCATTAGTTACAAGTGGCTCAAGCCCCTCTTCGACTCGTTCATCATTCGTTTTTTGCAAAAGCCCCGGTGTATCTACATCCGAAATGCGACCGAGAACTTGGATTCCCCCTGTTGTGGCGAAGCTGTACGTAAACTGCGCAATCACAATCAAGGCAAGAACGAGGGTGAGGCCACTTGGGCGTACCAGGTGCGGACGGAACTGATTCCCCTTCCGTGGCACTAACGTCTGTTTGACATGGTGAGAAAGCCCGGCTTTCGCTGCTGGCTTTTTCTTAGAGGTCACGGTACGTTTTTGTTTTTGTGGTTGCTTCACAATATGGACAGTATAGCAAAAAGCCCTTACGAGTGTAAGGGCTTATGTTTGCGATATGTTTTGTGTTTGTTAGTTTTGTTCTTCGCGTCGGCGACGGATTGCTCCGATAATCCACCATGCAAGTGCAGTAAGGGCTGCGAGGATAAGAATCCACCAGTACCATGCAAGACCGAAGAGAAGACCCTTGTTCAAATCTGTGTCAGCAGCAGCAAGGTTCTGTGCAGTATTTGCACCCTGAACACCAGTTTCGCCTGAATCATTATTTTGTTCAGCGTTGTTTTGTGTTGCGTCACCAAGGACAGCAGCCGCAGGGCTCACGATCGCTGGAGCGTTAAAAGTCGTTGGAAGTGTCGTTGTGAAAGTAGTTGAAATACCGTTCACAGTAATAGTGTGTGCACCATTAGCGAGTGGCTCAATAACCTGAACTGACCAGTTACCCGCAGCATCAATAGTTGCCGCGTATGGAGTTCCGTCGATAGTCACAGCGACTGTTTCAACAGAAGCCGGGTCAACAACCCAGAGTGCTGTACCAGTAATAAGTGGTGTTGCAGTCTCGAGATCAATCGCGTTGAATGTGATTGCTTGTGCGTTGTTGATAGTTACGGTAACAGGAGCGCTAAAGTTGCCTGCGGCATCTCGTGCAACAATCGTGTATGTTCCGTTACCAGAAATTTGGTTTGAGGTTGTTGCTACGCCATTTACTGTAAAGGTCGTTGAATTCGCGTCAACAATACCGAATGTTGCAGTACCACGAATCGTTGATCCGTTTACGATACCAGTTACGACAGGGTTGGTCTTGTCGATCCAATTAATAACAATCGTAGCTTCACCGGAGTTATCCAAGAAATCGGAGAAGTTTACTACGTCGCCGGCTGTGTTTCCTGTATAGATTCTATCGAAAATAGTGTTAGTATTATCGACTGCGCTCCAACCGGTCGTGATAGTTTTGATCGCTTCGTTAAAAGTAATAGTGACCCTCACATCACCATTCGTAAGAGCGAGTGGCGTGTAATCAATAATAGTAGCGACAGGAGCCGCGTTATCTACCGTGAAGTATTTGTGGTCAACAGTTTGATTGCCTGCTTCATCAGTTGAAGTGAACTTTGCAACGTAATCTCCATCACCGTGAAGCTGAGTTGCAGTATTGAACTCATACTTCACTTGATTGCCACTGTTTACAGCAACATCACCAATTGCGAAAAACTTAGTGTCGTCCTGTGCGCCCTGTGCGTTCAGCTTATAGATTCGAAGCTTGCCACTCGCAGGGGTAAAGTTATCAGAGACAGTCTGAGTTACAACCACCTGGCCGCCAATTCGATCAGCGAGATCGTTAGTGCTTGTTGGTGCAGTACGATCGATCGTAATCTTACCGATGTCACTCAATGCGCTTCGATTACCCGCAGCGTCGATTGCGACGACTCGCCAGTAAAGTGTTGTTGTCGTAAGGCTTGCGGTGTCACTTGTCGAAAGTGTCGGTGCATCCACAGGTTTTTGCCAGTTAGAGATGTCAGCTTCGGCATTAGCGAGGCTTGTGTACTCTCGGTACTCGAACTTAGTAACATCATTTAAATCGTGAGTCCAGTTCAGGGTCTTGTTGAGTTGGCCAATTTTTACAAGTACGTTGTCGTTTACGATAACAGGCGCGACTGGCGCAGCTCGGTCAATAGTGAAAGATTCACTTGGAACCGTTGTAGTGTTTCCAACTTGATCAGAGAAGACGGCGATAAACGTGTAAGTTCCATCTTCAAGGTTATCCCAGAGGCCGGTGGTATTGCTGCTCTCTGTCGTATCGAAGTTCTTGTGGTGACTCGTTAGTGTCCATACTAGATTCTCAGGAGCGACACTACCAACATAGACTGATTTTGTCATACCATCTTCATTCGTAATTGGACGAACATGGAAGCCTTGTCCTGTTCCGTAAAGTGCCTTTGGCTGTAGCTGCCATGAAACCGAAGGAGCAATTGTGTCACGACTGTAATTTACTGTCGCGCTCCATGGTCCGTAGAAATCACCACCGAGAGCAATGTTGTACTTTGCGCGAACCGCAATAGTCAACGGTCCTTCAAGGTCAGACCAGTATTGGGTACGAGATAGCTCATCGCCAGTTACTGTTCGGTATTCGTATTTCACTGAACCATCAGTGTTTTTATCAATCTCACCATCATTATTTCGGTCTACGCCATAACGGATTTCGTATTTTTCAACACCACCAACCCCATTAACTGCAGTCCACTGAGCTGTGAATGAGGGTGCGTTTGATACCTCGCCTGCAGTCGGGCTTGTCACTGTCGGAACGCCAATTACTTGAACAGGAAGGATATTGCTCCATGGCCCTTGAGTTAAGTCGGCGTAATTTGCACGGACCTGCCATTGATATGCACCTGGTGCAAGATCAGTAGTAAATGTCGTGCCGGTTGCGTTCACGGTACGTACATTCACATCACTCGTTAGTCGACCGTTTGCGTCAACGTTAGAGTGATTGCCTGTAATTACTTCGTAAGAAGTAGGAATTGGTCCATTAGTTGGAGCATTCCAAGAGAATTGAACAGCTGTCGAGTTAGTTGTTTGGTTTGCCGCTGGTGCGTACCAACCGCTAGGAGAAGTTGCAACGGGGGCTGCGGGAACAAGCCCTGCTTTGAGATTTCGCCAGTCAACGACATAGTTATCAGCACTATTGCCAGTACCTAGGTTGTAAGAGTTGAGAATAACGTGGTTGAATTGCTGCACGCCGCCAGCTGCAAATGAGCCAACATTAACACCATTGATATAGAAGTTAAACTTGTTTTGAAGAGTGTTGAGGGTAATTTCTATTGTATAGTTCCCTGCACCTGTTGGCGCATCTACCGGAAGCCAGCCGCCATTAATAGTGTCCCAGATACGCCAGCCAGTGTAGCCATCTACATTTGCAGCATATTCAACAATTGGCCAAGATGGTGCTTCAGTCACGCCCCATAGACCAACACGGAGACTTTGCTTTGTCGCCCAATCTGTAGCGATAGAAAATCGTCCACTCAATGATGTTGTTCCAGCAGGTACGCTAGCTTTAACACCTTCGGTTTTATGGTGACCAATTGGTGAAGATTTAAGTTGATCAATAGAGTAAACAACGCGACTATTTGCCGCATCGACATTTAGCCATCCAGACGGAGCTTGTCGGTCAGCAATCCAATTAGAAGGATTCAAGCTTACACCCTCGTAAGTATGGCTTGCAACGGCACTCGCCTTTTCAGACAAAATAAACGGCACAGCAGCCGTCAAAGTACTCACCGCCAATACAAAGGCTAGTGTAAAATATGATACGCGCTTGAATAGCGCATTCTTCGTAACATTCATCTCGCAGACTCCCGTTCTCGAACCGTCTCACCGATTCATCTAAATTGTTAACACAAATCTCAACTTTTGTATTTTTGTTAACTTTAGCACTTCTACCCCGTTTTGGCAATGGCAGTTTAAGCGTCCTCAAAGGTGGGTGAAAAGGGTCTAAGAAACGTGGTTTTCGCGCTGGTCGATGTCGCTATGTTCGAGCCCATAATAATGAGCGATTTCGTGCCACAATGTCCGCTTAATTTGCTCGAACAATGAGGCTTCATCATGCACAACAGCAAGGATGGGTAACTTAAATAAGGTTATCTTGTCAGGGAGCACATAGGTATACCCTGCCCCGCGTTGCGTTAAAGGAATCCCCTCGTATAATCCAAGCAGTAAAGAATGCTCGTGCAGGTGCGATTTCTGGCGCTGGTACTCATCCGGTTCGTCGGCATAAAGAATAGCCACGTTGTCGAGACCGGTTATATACTCCTGCGGGAGTTCGTTCATTGCCTTTGTGATCAATGCATCAAAGGCTTCATCAGAAAGCGTAATCACTATACTAAGTATACTATATAGTGTCGTCGTCGGCAAAGTCGATTGTATCGCCGTTTATATGCATCTCATTCGACACCTTTTCCCAAGCCTGAGTCAACGAGCCATCTTCACTGTTGTCGTCAAAGAGATCAAGGACCTCATCTTGCTTGAAAGAATCGAGTTCACTGGTTGAAATACCGTCTTCGTCGGCTTCGAGGGGTTGGAGTTGTAGGTATTGAAATAGTGACATATTATTTTTTGTTTTAAGAACTATTGCTAGTATTTAAGCATAAACCTCATAAAAAGTCAATCCCCTCGCCTGCACTGAAGAGATTTCGCTCATGCTCATCTCGTGCTATTCTAGGGGCATGAATCAATCTATTGTACGAATTATCACTGGTATTATCGTTCTTGGTATTGGCGCCGGGGCCTTGCTGGATGCACTCAATATTTTCTCATTCTGGGAGCACTTCCAGACGTGGTGGCCACTCCTTGTTATTGGCGCGGGAGTTTTGACACTCATCGGCAATCCTCGTTCTAATTACGTATGGGCACTCGCCCTTATCCTGATTGGTATCCTCTTGCAGCTCAATCGCCTCGACCTGACTGAGGTAAACTTGTTTGCGCTGATCTGGCCAATCATCATCATCGCTGTTGGTCTTTCAATTTTGACTAACTTTTCATCACGCAAAAAAGTAACGAAGGGCAAAGATGTCGATAACATCTCGGCGGTCTTAAGTGGAAGCGATACTGTCAGCACTTCAAAAAATTACAAAGGTGGCCGTATTACTGCAGTTATGGGCGGTGCGGTACTCGACCTACGTGATGCACAAATTAAAGATGAAGCTGTGCTTGATATCTTTGCACTCTGTGGTGGTGTCGAAATCAAGGTGCCTCGTGAGTGGCGCGTCCAATCTCAGGCAACGATGATCCTTGGTGGCATTGAAAACAAGACAACGACTCGCAATAGCGAATCTGGTCCAGTGCTTACGATTACCGGTACTGTTGCCCTTGGTGGAATTGAAGTTAACAGCTAAATAACGACTTCATCCAGAAAGACCCTCTGTAATGAGGGTCTTTTATTTTGCGGTATCCCCTGCTATAACAAAAGGACATTCATTTTTATGGTGTTTGTGAACCTTCCATCCTTGTTTGAAGGAGATCCTTATGTCGTCTGCTGTTATCAACGATTCCGAGCTCATGTCGAGCGACGAGGCCGCCCTCGAGGCAGCCAAAGAAATCGCTTTTCATATGCAAGATCCGTTCGCTCCGCTGCTCGACCTGGTCGACTGCGAAACAGCAGCGACAACATTTAAGGCACTCTCTCTAGGAGCGTGTTTGGATCCAGGCGACGTCGTCAAGGCGATCGTTTGCCTCTACCGTCAAGAAGATCTACCGAAAGTCGTAAAAGGCTTGCTGGAAACCCGGTTGGCTATGGAAGAAAAGCCTGCGCGATTCTTCCTCAACCACTTCGCCAGCCTCGCACCCTTTGGCGTTCAGGCGCACGGACCCGAATTCATCGGGCACGCGCTCGCAGGAGTCCTCGATGACTTCACGCCGAACGTCGCACGACTCTTGAGAGCACACTTCGAATAGAAAGGATGGAAGATGACCCCTGTTTTACGACGGGGGTTTTTCTTTTCTATAATTGACTTTTTACACTAAAAATGCTATAATAGATGCACATGCGTTCTGCGCATCGTATACTTTGAAAATTCACCACACGACCCCCTTTGGAGCAATGCATTATGTCACACGACACCCACGCTTTGAGCGACTTTGTCCTCATTCTCGAGGATGAAGTTAGTGAAGGCACCATTCGAAGCATCACCGAGAAAGTCCCGGATAACACCTTCGCCTCGCTTTCCGAAGCGCAGCAATACGAGGTGGTCTACGCGATCGATGAGGCATTCAACGACTGTCAGGCACCGATTTCTGTGAGCGAGCTCAAACGAATCGGCGTCCCTGTCGTCATGATTCCTCGTACAGATGAGGAGCTGACCGACGAAGCCGTCGTCGCGCTTCTCGAGTCAAACCTGATCATGAAGGACGCGCAAAACAACTTTTTGCTCATGCAAGAAGATGCAAGCCAAGACTGGGCACGGGAAGAGACGGATGAGTTCGAGATTGAAGGGTTTATTGAGGCCCTCTTCAGCGAACTCGACGACCGCCTTTCCTACAACTCGGTGATTCACAGCATTAGGTGGGACATCGGTGTTACTACGTACGACGATGCAAGCCAGTCATTTGGCAACCTCGTCGTCAACATCACCCGCTGCAACCCAGGGTCGGATTCCGACTTCACGAAGTTCTGGCTTAACCTCACGCTTTCCGAAGACGGGTACGCCCAAAACATCACCGTGGTGAAACGAGAAGAAGTGAGGCGGGTAACATACCCCGCCTCCTCGTTCGTCTAAGTATGACCGCACCAATCGGTCCGCGAGCTTAACCTCTTGCAAATTGTTGGTAATCCGCTCATCGTGAGCGTCCCCCGCACTTTATAGTGCGGGGTTTTCCTTTTATTCGGCTTTTTGAAGTGAGATGGTGAGTGTTGCGCCTTCGACGGTGGCTTCGGTTGCGTGCTCGTACTCACCTTCCGTTACGGCGGTTGCGAGTGTTTCAGCGGCACACGTTTTAGCGTGTTCAGCGATTGCATCGGCGAGTTCACCAGTTGCGGTGAGGCTTAGTTCAATGCGGTCGTCGATATTGAGACCAGCGGCTTTTCGGGCCGACTGAACGTAGCGCACAACTTCACGGGCGAGGCCTTCGCGACGGAGTTCTGGAGTGATGGTTTTATCAAGAGTGACATGCAAATCTACATCATTCGCGAAAACTACCGACTTTACGTTCACCTCTTCTTCGATGATTAACTCATAGAATCGATCCAGCTTTCCAGCGCCCTCATCACTATAAGTGAGTGCAAGAAGTGGCTGGCGAACCTTAATCTGCTGTTCGGTGTCGCTCTTGAGCATACGGAGGCCAAGGCCTTGTTCGATGATCTGACGAGTGCGGGCCATGCGGTCGAGCACTAATTCGTTGACGTGACCGCCGACTGGCCAGTCGAGCAGGTGCACACTTTCGCCGCCTGTAAGCTTCTGGTAGAGCTCTTCAGCGAGGAATGGCGTGAATGGCGCAATGATCTGTGAAAGCTGCACCAGCACGTAGTGAAGGGTGCGGTAGGCGTTGTTTTTGTCGGTGTCGTCCCCTGACTTCCAGAAACGGCGGCGTGAACGGCGCACGTACCAGTTACTTGCATCTTCAATGAATGGCAAGATCGGGTCGATGGCGTTTGGAATATCGTACGCATCCATGTGCTTTTCAACTTCTTTGTTGAGTTGGTGCACGCGGCTAATGATCCATTGGTCGAGCGGGCTTTCGACATCATCAGTCGGGTCGGAGAGATCGCCACTGAATTCCCAGCCGTCAACTTCGGCGTAGAGCGTGAAGAAGTCGTACATGTTCCAGATCATGCTGAGCTTACGCGCAACATCGCCAACGTCCTTGTCTTGAAGGGTGAAATCTTCACCGTTCAAAAGTGGGCTTTGCAGGAGCAAGAAGCGAAGTGAGTCGGCGCTAAACTTGTCCATGAGTTCGTTCGGGTCGGTGTAGTTGCCGTAGCTCTTACTCATCTTGCGGCCGTCGTTACCAGCAACGTTACCTGTGACGATGACGTTCTTGAATGAGTTTTCGCCGAATAGCGCAACGCTCATTGAATGCATGTAGTAGAACCACGCGCGGACTTGGCCGATGTATTCGACGATGAAATCACCAGGGAAGTTATCTTCAAACTTTTGCTTGTTTTCGAAGGGATAGTGGAACTGAGCGAATGGCATACTCCCCGCTTCAAACCAGCTGTCCATGACTTTATCGGTGCGAGTATATTCTTCACCGTCGATCGTGAACTTTACGTCGTCGATCCATGGGCGGTGATAATCTTCGAGCTCAACGCCACTGAGTTCTTTAAGTTCCGCATAGCTTCCGATAACTTTTACTTTGCCTGATGGAGATTTCCAAACAGGCATAGCGGTTGCCCAGAAACGGTCACGACTCAAGTTCCAGTCAGGTGCAGTTTCGATCGTCTTTGCAAAGCGGCCTTTTTTGACATGCTCAGGGAACCAATTGATGTCACCATTTTGTTCGAGCATTTGTTCGCGTTGGCTATCGATGTCCATAAACCAACTTGGGTGTGCGCGGTACATGAGCTTAGTGCCGCAGCGGTGACAGTGCGGGTATGAGTGACGGATGTAATCGATCTTCCAAACATTCCCGAATTTGTGGAGGCCCTTCGCGATATCTTTATTGGCATCCCAAACTTGGATCGGCTTAGTCTTGTCGAGCCATGGCACTAATTCATACAGTTTTTCTGCGAATGACTCAAGATAAAATCCGTTCTGGTCAATAACATGAGTTACTGCTATCGAATTCTTCTTTGCCAAATTAAAGTCGTCTTCGCCGTAGGCAGGAGCAATATGGACGATCCCCGTTCCATCTTCTTCTCCAACAAAATCAGCGGCATACACTTTGTTGTATAACGGTGAAAAATCATGAGTATACTCTAGATTCAAAAGCTCCTGCCCAGTTACCTGGCCAACGTTAGAATATTGCGCACCATCAATCTCACCAAAAACCTTACTGACCAATTTGCTTGCAACGATATACGTCTTTGTCTCAGTCTCTGTTTTTTCAACAATAAAGTCATACGTTATCGTCGGGTTTACCGCCAGCGCAGCGTTTGCGGGAAGTGTCCATGGAGTCGTTGTCCATGCCATGAAGAACACATCTGACGTATCAGATATGAATTTTAGGTGAGGAAGCAGTTGCTCAAAAACGCTCTTCCGTAAAGGAAACGTCACAAAGACACTTGGGTCAGTCACGTCTTGATACGCGCCTGAGTCCATCGTCACCTCTGCCTTACTCAGCGGCGTGCCGTCGAGTGTACAGTACATGAGTACTTTTTCGCCTTCGTAGATTTTGCCTTTTTCGTAGAGGGTTTTAAATGCCCACCAAATAGATTCCATGTATTCTTTGTCCATGGTTTTGTAGGCGCCCTTGAAGTCGACCCAGCGGCCGATGCGGTCGATGGTGTCTTCCCAGAGTGAACTCGTTTCGAGCATGTTTGCGCGAGTGGCGGTGATGTACTTTTCAATGCCATATTCAATCACTTCTTGGCGAGAGTTAATGCCAAGTTTCTTTTCGGTGTAGCGTTCAGCAGGAAGGCCGTGCGCATCCCAACCCCAGACACGTTCGACACGTTTGCCCTTCATAGTTTGGTAGCGAGGCACGGCGTCTTTCACGATTGAACTCAGGAGCGTTCCGTGGTGCGGCACACCAGAAATGAATGGAGGGCCATCGTAGAAAACGTAGCTATTGCTAGCCGGGCGTTGTTCGATTGATTTCTCGAATGTCTTGTTCTCTTTCCAATATTGGACGAGAGCTTTTTCATACTCGAGTGCGCGTCGGCGGCTGTTGGCTTGAAATTTCATGATGCATCTCCTTTTCGTTTCATTGTTGTTTCTGGTAAAAATTCATAGTACGAGTGGCGCTGGTCGTTAAGTGCTTCAAAACCCATTTTCGTATAAAATTTTTTAGCTCTCTCGTTTTCTTTATGGACGCCAAGTTCGATTGGCTTTGTCGGGTCGGACCATTCGATAAATTCTTCAACTAATGCCCTCCCTACCCCAGAACCATAGTAATTTTCATCAACATACAGGGCGAGTATTTCCTGAATATCTCCTTCTTTCGTTCCATAAATCAAGCCGATCGGTTGACCATCATCGCGCATAGCAACTTGATAAAAGTGAGTTTCTAGATTATTCAAAGCGACCCCAATAAGCTCAGTACGAAGCTGGATACGCTCAGGGCTTAAGAAATCGGTTGCTTCACTAATCACCTGCTGGTTATGCTCGTCGTCGCCTTCTTTTAGATACGCGCGCTGAAAACTTTCACTATGAAGTAAAGCAATTTTTTGAACGTCTTCAGGAATGGCTTGTTCAACCATCCAGTCGAGTGAGTTCTGCTCATAATGCGCCATAATTATATTCTCCGTTAAAACAAAAATCACTTCTTCTGAATGTCAGATCCCAAATTTGGGAGGTACCATCTGACTTCCAAAAGAAGTGATTCTTTTAGCGCTTGGTTGTTCGATCTTACGGGTCGATGCCGGTGGGTTCTAGTGAGATTTTGTATCCTCGCAGTGCCTGAATACAAAAACTGTTCTTCCCAAAACTTGCGGGTGATAGCCGCTCAAACGTTTCTACCCATTATTTTACTCTTGTTGGGGGTAAATATCAATTTACAGGGATTACCAGGTTGGTTTCGGGAGCGTCCAAGCGGTTGCATTCGTTGAAAATCCTGAGGGAGGTTTTGAAGTAACACTCGTGACGTTCCAGGATGAAAGGTCTTGGTTAAACGTTGTTGCACCTCTGAACATGTGTGTCATGATCGTCACACTACTCGTATCCCACGAACCGATAGGTTGATTAAAAGACGTCGCTCCACCGAATGTATAGGTCATAATCTTTATGTTCGAAGTGTTCCAAACGCCGAGTGGTTGATTAAATGACGAAGCGTTTCGAAACATTGCACCTATATCCAATAGTTTCGCTATATTCCAGCTTGCAAGCGGCTGATTGAATGAGGTTGCATTATAAAACATACCGCTCATAGATGTCACCTTGCTCACATCCCATGACTCGATAGGCTGGTTGAAGAGTGCAGCGCCCGAAAACATACTTGCCATACCTGTTAAACCAACTGGAGGGGGTGCGACTGCCGTAATATTGGTCGAATCTGCAAACGACAATACCGTTGGCGCAGCTCCACTCCCCCACTGACTAAGTGCGCTCAAGCATGGTCGACTCGTAGCGGCGGTGATATCTGTTTGAATCCTCGTAAGCGGTCCGTTATAAGTGACTACATACCGACCCGGAGCAGCATAAGTGTGAGATGGAAGCGATGAGGTAAACAACTGCGTCGCTCCATCACCCCAGTCAATTGTTGAACTTGATGCGGTCGATGGAGTTGAAACAGGAAATTGTATTGTCCGCGCCGCGTCACAACCAGGAAGGGTCGTATCATAAACAAACACCGTTAAGTTTGCTGCGTAGGCGGCTGGGCAAGTACCTTCTTTTATCTGTCCGTCCTGCGTGATGTGCGAGCTTGTCGCTCCTACCTTGACTGGAGTTACCTGTAGACAGTATGTCGTTGAGTTCGACGTGAGGCTATAATTCATTGAGGTTTTCGTCTGAAAACCAGCGAGCGCAAGGCTTGTCGGGTAGGTTTGATTCAAGGTTCGATAATTCTCTAGCTTCGTCCCGGCACTACGCAGCTCAACCTTCAGGTCGGCAGACTCAGCCTGGCGAGTAATGCCAGTAAACGCAACGATTGTAACTGCCGCAAGAATTCCGATGACGACAATAACAATAAGAAGCTCAACGATTGTGAAGGCGGATTCTTTATTTTTAAGAGACTGCATGTGCGCTCATTTTACCATAAGCGGCATCTCAGAAATATGGTGATTCTACTTCTTGAACTTCAAACTCAATGAGTTAATGCAGTAGCGTTGGTCGGTTGGGACACCGAGCCCCTCCCCTTCGAAGACATGGCCAAGGTGACCGCCGCAATTGCTACAAATCACTTCAGTGCGTTGCATGCCCATTTCGTTATCGGGGACGAAGGTAACTGCACCTTCTTTGGCATCGTAGAAGCTTGGCCAGCCGCAATGCGCGTCGAATTTGGTGCCACTCTCAAAAAGTACTTGGCCGCAGGCTGCACAAGCGTAGACGCCGTCAGCAAACAAACCATCATACTCACCGCTAAACGGCGCTTCAGTTGCTTTTTCGCGAAGCACAGCAAACTGCTCTGGCGTAAGAATCTCTTTCCACTGATCGTCAGATTTATTCATTAGGCGAAGAGGCCTGCGCCGAACTTCAAGATGACGAGCACAACCATAAGGACGAGCCAGCTCGCAACGATGAGTTTGTGGTATCCAGCTTTAAGGAATTTCTGAACTTTTGCGTTTGTCTTTTTTGAGAACTTATAGATATTTTCAGAAAGTGCGTAGTGTGTGAGTGCAGCAAACATGAGTGTACATGCAGTCGTTACCACAAGGCACCACGGGCAAAGCACTTGAATGGCATAGACACTGTTAAAGAAGAGCCAGTAGGCAAAGAGAGTCCCGAGCAGTGTACCGATATGCGCCGTAACCATGAAGGTTCGCGGAAAACGAACGCCCCAGAGCCCAGCAACCGCAACGGTAATGAGTACAGGAAAGGCCATCATACCGATGTACATATTCGGGATGCCGAAGAAGACACTCGACTGCCAGCTTTGCATGACGGTTGAACAGTTAAGAACAAGGTTAAAACTACACGAAAGAATCGCATTTGGATCTTGGAGCAAATGAAGCTTCTCAAGTGTTAAAACGAACGCTGCAATCAAGGCTGCAATCGCCGCTCCTAATAATACTCCCCACACACCTTTATATTTAGGCATAAAAACTGACCTCACTTATTGTTGGTAATGGTATCCCGCGCCACAGATTTAACATATGACCATCGTCGGCGAGCGCAATCACACTCGGGTACTCGACGATGTCGTAGGCTCGGCAAAAACTAATGCCATCGGGCGTTTCGGGATTTAATACTTCAAGTTCGCGCCCTGTCTGGCGCTGAAAATCGTGCAAGAACTCTGTCACGCTTCGTGCGTAATCAGTTTCTTCTTTCGTGACAACCACCACACGCATGAATTACGAATTCCTTGGTTGGCGTCGCTTTTCAAGGATCTGAACGAAGTCGTCGAGTGTTTTGAACTCTTGATAGACGCTCGCAAAACGCACGTAGGCAACTTCGTTACGAGCAGCCAGTGTATCGAGCACGATGTCCCCGATTTGCTTCGAGCTAATTTCGTTTTCACCGATGTTGTACAGCGCATCTTCGATGCCGTCGATCATTTCTTCGACTTCGACTTCTGAGCTAAAGAATTTTCCGACTGATCGCTTAATAGCGATTGCAAGTTTTTCACGGTCGTAGAGCTCACGTGCGTCGTTCTTTTTGACGACAGCAAGGTTAGGCTTTTCGATACGTTCGTATGTCGTAAATCGTGTGCCGTCCGGCGCTTCACGGCGGCGACGAATCGTCACGCCATCGCTGACTTCACGGGACTCAACAACGCGACTATCACCGATCTTAACCTTAGTCACTAGAACTACTCCTCGTTCTTCTTATTGCGCTTTTTGCGGCGGCGAAGGAAGGCTGGTGTATCTGACTCGTCTTCGTTTTCAACAGACTGGCTCCAGATGTTTTCAGTTGGCTCTTCAGCAAAGAGTGCCGCTGAGTCAGATTGGTCGAGGTTCATGTCGAATTCTTTGACTTCAACTTCGGGGGCTGACTGTACGTCGTCGGCACGTTCAGTTGCGGCAGCTTCTTCTTGGAAGTATGCCGTGTCGAATCCGGTTGCGATCACTGTAATGATGAGCTCGTCTTCAAGGTCAGGCTTCAATGTTGCACCAAAGATGATGTTAGCGTCTGGTGAAACCGCACTGGTGATGATTTCAGCAGCTTCTTGGATTTCAGACATACTCATGTCGTAACCACCGGTGACGTTAAAGAGAACACCGCGAGCACCGTCGATTGATACTTCAATGAGTGGTGACTCAATCGCCTGCTGTGCAGCTTGTGCGGCACGGTTATCGCCGCTTGCACGACCGATACCCATAAGGGCTGAACCGGCGTTGCTCATAATAGCCTTTACGTCGGCAAAGTCGAGGTTGATCAAGCCGTGTTCGGTAATGAGTTCAGAAATACCCTGAACACCCTGGCGAAGCACGTCATCAGCAATCTTGAATGTTTCAAGAAGTGGTGTGCGACGGTCGATGGTCTGGAGAAGACGATCGTTAGGAATTGTAATAAGTGTGTCAACGTGACGACGAAGTTGGGTGATTGCCCAGTCGGCATTTTGACGGCGCTTTTCACCTTCAAAACTAAATGGCTTTGTGGCAACACCGACAACCAAGATACCCATTTCGCGGGCAACTTCAGCGACAACGTAGCCTGCGCCTGAACCAGTACCACCACCAGCACCGATAGTCACAAAGATCATATCTGCACCCTGAATGGCATCTTTGATTTCATCGCGAGATTCGTTTGCGGCAGCTTCACCCTTTGTTGGGTCGGCACCAGCACCAAGACCACCAGTAGTGGTGTGTCCAAGGTGAATCGTAATGTCAGCTTTACTGTTGTGCAATGCTTGCGCATCGGTGTTCATTGCAATAAATTGTACGCCGGTAAGCCCAGCTTCTTTCATGCGGTTGACGGCCGAACCGCCAGCACCACCAACACCCACGACCTTAATGCTCGCAAATGTTTGTATGTCACTCGGTTTTACTTCAGGCATGATTTCCCCTTTATCTCCTCAGTCTGCTGATTCTTCACTCATTAGTATAGCATTTTGCTACTAAAGAGAAATACTAGGCTTTAAAACCACCGAAGAGCTTTGAAATGAAACTCTTGGCATCTTTTGCTGATGGTGTTTTACGTTGTTTTTGTGCAGGACCAGTTGCAAGGTGTTCTGCGTCAATCAGCATGAGACCAATTGCCGTTGCGAATGAGGCAGTATTGATGTCGTCAGCGACGCCACCGTAGCCTGTCGGCTTACCAAGGCGAGCTGCGAGGCCCAATGAGCTCTTTGCGTACTCTACCATGTTCTTGAGCTGTGAGGCGCCACCAGTAATAACAACACCGCTCGGGAGTTTACCGGCACGTTTTGCTTTTTTGAGTTCGAGTTGGATACCCTCAAAAATTTCTTCGAGACGCGCTTCGACGATTTCATCGATGTCACCCGTGTTGAAAGTATGAATTTCGCCATCTTGCTTAATGCTGATCCCGTTAGAGTCAGAGCGAACAACCGCAGAGGCGTGTTCAATCTTAATTTTTTCTGCAATTTCAGGATCGGTCTTAAGACCAATCGCAAGGTCGTTGGTAATGTTAATACCACCAATCGGCACGACGCCGGTGTACTGCAAGTCCCCTTCTTCGTAGACAGAGACACTTGTTGTTGCGCCACCCATATCGATAACAGCAACGCCATTTTCAAGCTGTTGCTCGCCAAGTACTGCGCGAGCTGCGGCAATACTTGAAGGAACGATACTGCGAGGCTCTACCTTTGCAGATTCAGCCGCCTTCTGTACGTTCACCAAGTAAGGCGTGAGAGCTGAGATAACGTGCGCGTCGATTTCAAGCCGAGTCCCCGCCATACCAATTGGATCTTTGATGTTATCTTGCCCATCAAGTTTATAAGAGTGAGGAACGACATCGAGGATATCGCGGTTCGCCGGGATCTTACCGAGTGTGGCTACTTCTTCGATTCGGGCTAAATCATCACGGCTAATTTCGTGATCAGCTGCGCCAACCGCAACCATGCCATCGGCGTGAGTACTAAGAATATGAGCTCCGTTAATGTTCAATGTTGCCGCATCAACCTGGTAGCCGCTCATTCGTTCAGCTTCACCAAGCGCGTCATCAATTGCGGACGCAGGGCCATTTAAGTTAACGACCACCCCTTTGCGCATGCCGCTATTTGCAGCTTTGCCGATACCGACAATTGTAGGAACTCCAGTCGCGCTATCAATATGAGCAACGACAGTGCGAACTGTCGTCGTGCCGATATCGATGCCGACTGCATAACGTGATGTCTCTTGCATGGAGTTAGTATACCGCTTGTGGTGGGTTGTTGCAAAGATGTAAAACGTCAATAATACCATTGCATCGTTCAATATCACCTGTTTACTCACTTTCGGAGGCCGCTCTACAGGTAGCTTTGCTAGCCTGTGGCGCTTGGCTCGTCGTTGCCGACGACAGCCTCCTCCTGCAACCAAACAGGAGTTATTGAAGAGATAGATTATTGACTTTTTACTCTTTTTGTGCTATAATGTAGGTATCTTGATGGAGTTTTTCCGGAGAGTGTGTTTTCAGCAAATCGAGCGTTCCAGCTCTTTGCTGGATTAACAATAAGGAGTATATGTTGAAGTTTCTGACTTCGAAGGTTTTTAAGTACGGGTCGCTGATCGTTGTCGGGCTTCTCCTCGTGCATGTTTTGGCAAGAATAGCCCTCGGGCTGAGCGTCTTGCTCACCGTCAGCAGATCCCTCACCTCATTCGAGGTATTTACGACACATCTGGTCATCGCGATCCTTCTTGCAGCCGCTATCAATATTGTTCATTCAATTTTGACAGAACGTCGCATTAAGCTTGCAAGCAGTACTCCTTAACACGCCGCCCGAGAGCGTTGAATCTCGGGCATTACCCAAAGGTATCTACGCGTGAGATGGTTTTGGAGAATGAGTGCCATCAATAATTTGTGCAAATATGGGTTCAAATTCAATACGTTCTTCGATTGCGTCGATCGACCTAGGCATCAATGGATATTTCGCAAAATGCGTTACCTGAAAGTTTGTTTGATCACGAATTCGAACGGCAGTCGCCATAAGTTGGCGGTCTTTGAGCCAGAGTTCTTCAATAAAATCATCTGAGCCTGATTGCCATGGGCGAACGATCATACGCGAGTCAACTTCAACAAGATGTGTCAGTGCGAGGTAGCTCAACGAGAGTGAGGCGCGCACCCGATCAAAGAAATCGTTTGTCGTTTCGGCGACATGCTTGTTGTCGCCATCCATCGTTCGGAGCGTTTCTGGTACTTCTACTTCGTTGTACCTCGTGATGAAATCAGGGGATGCCATACTAGAGCTGCGTCAGAATCTCCGCACCCGTTTCAGTAATAAGGACTGTGTGCTCGAAGTGAGCAGCAATACTGCCGTCACGCGTATTGATCGTCCAGCCGTCGTCGTCCATCAAAATCTTTTCACCACCAAGTGTTGCCATTGGTTCGATCGCAATTGTATCGCCAACCTTCAGCATAGCGCCACTCCCCTTGCGACCGTAGTTCGCGATTTCAGGAGCTTCGTGCATTTCGTGACCAATCCCGTGTCCAACGAGTTCGCGAATGATTCCTAGCTTTGCACCTGAAAGAACTTTTTCGATCGCTGCGCCGATGTCGCCAGCTCGAACTGGCCCAGTGATTGCATCGATGCCCGCCATAAGGCTTCGCTCGGTATTGTTGATGAGGTGCTTTTGTACGCCATTTGGCTTGCCACCAACGACCATCGTAAAGGCGCTGTCGGTCTTCATTCCTTTGTACGTAATCACGAGGTCAAAACTGACAACGTCACCGTCTTGCAACACATAGTCAGATGGGATTGAGTGGACAATTTGCTCGTTCGTAGAAATACAAATCGCTGCCGGGAAGTTTACTTCATCGGTTTTATAGGTAGCGGTTGCGCCGAGTCGCTTAATTTCAGCGTCGGCCCAGGCGTCGAGCTCGAGTTCACTCACACCGGCTTTTACTTGTTCGCGGAGGCGTTGAAAAACGGTTGCAAGAATTTTGCCGCCTTCTCGCATTGCTTGAATTTCTTGTTCAGTTTTTTGCTTTTGTGCCATTATGCAGCCAGTCCTCTCTCGGTTAGTTCAGCCACAATACGATCGTGGATGTTGCCCACAGAGCCTTCGCCATCGATGTGAACGATAGGAATATGTTGCTCAGTAAAGTAGCTCAAAATTGGGTAAATTTCTTGTCGGTAAATATGAAGTCGTTGATCGATTGCTTCGGGTGTATCGTCGGCGCGACCACGAATCGCAAGGCGTTTCAAAAGTTCTTCGCGAGCAACTTCAAGTACAACCACGAGGCCGATCGAGCGGTTGTGTTCAGGCTGTGAGTCAACGAGCCAGTGTGCCTGTGCGAGTTCGCGAGGGAAGCCATCGAGGATAAGCTGTGAAATGTCTGAGGCCTGGTGAATCGCTGCACCAACAATTTCAGTAATTTTTTCATGAGGAACGAGCGCGCCCTGGTGCATCAATTCAACGAGCTGAGGATCGCGAGTATCACGAAGTAATTGCCCCGCACTTAACCAGCGCCAACCCATACGGGCAGCAAGAATTTGACCTTGAACACTTTTACCGGCTCCAGCCGGGCCAAAAAATACAATCATATCCTCTATCATATACGTTTTACCCCTTAAATTCCAGTTTCTCAGCAAAATTCATGACTAGTTAAGAATTGGAGCGTAACATAAGAGTATATGAGTGATGAGCAGTATGACACGATTATGGGAATGTTCGCCGAGCTTCGGGCTGAAATGCGTCTCGGCTTTGCTCGTTGCGAAGCGCAGCATGAGCTAATAATGGAAGCTATCGAGCGACCATTCCTTGAGTTATCAAAAGATTTTCATGAGACGAAACAATTTCACCATAGAAGGCTACTACGCCTCGAAAAGAATGTAACTAAGCAAGCGCCGTTTTGACTAAACGAGCGATTGTTGCGCCGTCAGCAGAAGTACCGAGCTTGGCTTTCACTGCGCCAATCACCTGCCCCATTGCTTGTGGTCCAGATGCGCCAACCGTTGCGATCGCTTCGGTAATGACTTTCATAATATCTTCTTCCGAGAGTTGTTCTGGAAGGTATGCTGCAATAATCTTGCTCTCAGCCTGTTCTTGTTCAACAAGTTCAGGGCGATCAGCTTGTGCGTAAAGTGTTGCACTTTCAGCACGTTTTTTGACTTCACGCGCAACGAGCACTTCAATCGAAGCGTCGTCGAGACCGGTGTCGCGAACACCTTTGGCAACTTCTTCGTTCAGAATCACTGCCTTTAAGCCACGAAGTGTATCCGCAGTAAAACGATCGCCGCTCAAAAGAGCGGCTTTTATATCGTTATCAAGTTGTGCTTTTAAAGCCACCCGTTATTACTTACTTAAGACCGAGACGAGCTTTTGAAAGCTTGTCAGCCTTGCGTTCTTTACGGATGATTGCCTTTTTACGGCGCTCAACTTTGCTGATGTCTTTTGAGAATCGAAGGGATGCCTTCGCCTCAGCAAGAATACCACTCTGTAGTACCTTGCGGTTGAAACGACGAATAATATTTTCGTTCGCTTCGCGTTCGTCTTTACGTGTTACTTGTACCATATAGGGGCTATTGTAACAGATACCCCCGTTCAGCGCAAGAATCTATCTGAAAAAATCTCGTGAGGGAGCATCGCGGGCAACTATCGCGGCGTCATGGGTTGCACTTCTCACTCCATCTCTTATAATAGAAATATGAAGAAACCCATTGTAACCGTCAAGGATTTCAGTCTCACGATTGGTGAAAAAGAAATCGTCAAAGAACTCAATTTTGATATTATGCCTGGCGAAATTTTTGCCTTTCTCGGCTCTAACGGTTCAGGGAAAACCAGCACGATTCGTTCGTTGCTCGGAATTTACGAGCCAACTACCGGCTCGCTTTTGGTCAACGGCAAAAAGCTGACACCTGAGAATGCAGCCATGGTCGGCTACCTTCCTGAAGAGCGTGGTCTCTACATGCGTTCAAAAGTCCTCGATGTCATGGTCTACTTTGGCGAGCTCAAAGGTATGACCCGCGACGCAGCCAAAGAATTCTCACTCGCCTATCTTGAACGAGTCGAACTTGCCGACAAAGCAAACTTGAAATTGAAAAAACTTTCTGGTGGACAACAACAAAAAATTCAGCTTGGTGTGGCGATTATGGGTGACCCACAGCTGCTCATTCTCGATGAGCCAACAAAAGGCCTTGACCCAGTTAACCGAAAACTCCTCCTCGACATTGTCGACGAACTTCAACAGAAAGGGACGTCAGTTATTTACATCACGCACCTTATGGAAGAAGTTGAACGACTCGCCCACCGTCTACTCATCTTGAAAGACGGAAAGGCCCGTGCCTATGGAACTGTCGCGGCGGTGAAGAAAGAATTTAACTCGAAATCAATTGAAGATATCTTTGTGCAAATCTACAAAGAAAAAAGCACGGAGGTAGCCCATGTCTAAATTACGATCAGTGATTCGTCACGAATACCTCACAATTGTGAAGCAACCAAGTTTCTGGATTTTGATGCTCGCAATTCCTCTTATTATTGCGGCAGTTGGCGCAATAACGTACTTAGGCAATAAATCGAGTAGCGACCAAATCGAAGAACTCGCAAAAGACCTAAAGAATATTGCACTCGTCGACCAAAGCGCGCTAATTAATAAAGATGTCGTGACGTCGAGCGGACTGACGTTAAGCGATCCTGCGCAAACTGAAGCACTTCGCGAGCAAGTACGAACGGGTGAAAAAGAAGCCCTCATCGTCTACCCTGCAAATCTTAAAGAAGAACGTACTTATCAAGTATTTCTTGGCAGTAATGACCTCACAAAAATGGGCGCCGTGACTGGACTTGGTGACTCACTACTCAAGACAAGCTTGTTCCTACCACTCGGCTCAAGTGAGATCATTTCACTCGCCCAAAATGGCGCAACTGGAGATGTTGTCTTCTACGAAGATGGCGTACAGACTGCCGGATTTAACGAGTACATCGCCCCCGCCCTCTTTGTGATCATGTTCTACATCATCTTCGCATTCTCGGTCGGCTACATGCTCACCAGCGTCAGTGAAGAAAAAGAAAATCGCTCAATGGAGATGGTGCTGACGTATGTCAAACCACGAACTTTGATTGTCGGTAAATTGCTCGGCGTTACACTCGTGACGCTCACGCAGCTCGCCTTCTTTGCGATCCTTGCGATTATCGCCTTTGCTGTCATACAACAAGTTGATAGTGGGATAGCCTTGCCATTTGGTATTGATCTTGCAAAGACAGTCTTTGATCCACTCACTATCTTCTTCGGCGCAGCATTCTTGATTGTTGGGTTCCTCATGTTTGCCGGCTTCATGACCGCAACTGCCGCAGCCGCTCCTTCAAGCAAAGAAGCTAACAGCTTCTCGAGCGTGTTCTATATTGGTGCATTCGTGCCGTTCTACTTCATCATGCTTCTTGTCACAAGCCCAGGAAACCCTGTGGTCACATTCCTGACGTTCTTCCCGCTCACCTCACCTGTCGTGACGTTGATCCGAAATACCGTTGGAAATATGAGTGTCGTTGAATCATTCCTCGCGCTCGCTGTGATGACTGTATTCATGTTGATTAGCATCTGGGTTGCGGTTCGCGCATTCAAACTTGGTGCATTGGAATTTGCACAAACAATTAAACTATCGAATCTCTTCAAGCGAGGCTAGTTCACTAATTCGAGATGGAGCAGACGTCCCTCAACCGAGCGGCGTCCTTGCCACTCGTTTAGCTCAACTGCGCACCAGACGGTGACGCGAGTTCCTGGTTCGGTAAAGAAATGCTCCGGGGCGTTAAATGCCAAGGCGTCAATACTGTGGCCAGTTGCGTCCTTAAGGGATAATTTTACATGCTGGCTTTCAGCGCCCATGCGACGAAGATTACTCACAAGCACGTTCTCAATGCGAACGATCGGTTGCGGGTTGCCGCTGCCGAACGGTTCAAGCTGCGCCAAACGGTCGACGAGAACTTCAGTAAGCTCGTCGAGCGTTGCATCGGCGTCAGCTTTTGGCAGTAATAAGTCAGGTTGGTTTTTGAGCTTTAAACTCTTGTAGTGTTCATTTACGCGGGCACGAAAGGCAGTGACATTCGCAGTCGGAAGTGTCACGCCGGCAGCCAAGCGGTGACCACCTCCTTTGGTAATAATATCGTCAGAAGCGCGGATTGCATCGGCTGCACTGAACTCACCGTAACTCCGTGCAGAGCCCTTTGTTTCTTCACCGTGCTCAGCCAACACGTAGGTTGGTTTTTTGTATTTTTCAAGCAATTTTGCCGCAACGATTCCGACAATGCCGTGGTTCCATTCAGGGGCACTCACAACAAGCACATTGTCATCGGCAAATTCCTCTGCCTGAATAATTGCGGCTTTCAAAATCTCATCTTGTTCACGGCGGCGCGCGCGGTTCATGTCATCAAGTTTTCGCGCGAGTTCGAGTGCTTGCATTGGGTCTTCGGCAGTGAGGAGATCGAGTGAGTGTTGCGCCGTTTCGAGCCGCCCAGCTGCGTTCATCCGTGGCCCTAAACCAAAGCCAAGACTCCGCGCGTTTACCAAATGCGGTTGCACTTCAGCCACAGCCATTAATGCCTTCAAGCCAGGTCGACGCGTTTGTGCAAGCACCTTCAAACCCCAATACACGTGCGAGCGGTTCTCATTGACCAACGTCACGACGTCACACACCGTGCCGAGTGCGACTGCATCAAGCAACCACTTCTCTTGGCCTGCCGGAATGCCATCAAGACGCGTCTGGAGCGCCCGTACCAGCTTAAAGGCTACGCCAACGCCGGGAAGGTCAAGGAATGGATACAGTTCGCCCTGCTTTACTGAGTCAGTCTTCATGACATAGCCGTCATACTCATCAGGGTAGTCCTGGAGGAATCGCTTAGGGTTCACCACCGCAACTGCTGGTGGTTGCTCGGGCGCAACGTTATGATGATCGGTCACAATCACTTCAATCCCAAGCTCTTTGGCACGAATAATTTCTTTATGGCTCAAACTTCCACAGTCGACAGTCACGATCAGGTCGGCACCCTCTTCGGCAATTCGCTCTACCGCTGCGATAGTAAGCCCGTAGCCTTCAACGAAACGATTCGGAATAAATGACTTTACATGTTTAAACCCAAACTGCTCGAACGCATCGAGGAGAACCGTTGTTGCGGTTAATCCGTCAATATCGTAATCGCCGTAAATAGTAATGCGTTCTTGGTTTTTATGGGCCGCAACTAAGCGCTCGACTGCTGGCGCCATATCAGGAAGAAGAAACGGATCATGCCCCTTCTCGTACTGAGGAAATAAAAAAGCATCACTGTCTTCGAGAGAGATTCCTCTCGCGGCAATGATGCGTTCAAACAAAGTCATTAGGCGATATCAGAAGATGTGCGCTTTGGCCGACCAGCTTGTTGCTGTGATTTAATCACGATGCTTTGGAGTTCCTTAAAGATCGGGAACTGCTTGTTCGTCGCGTAGATCTTCGTGTTACCCTGACGTTCGCTCGTCAGGAAGCCTACTTTTTCGAGGCGCTTTAGTTCGCGCTGAATGTTGCCCGGGTCTTCTTTAATCAGCTTTGCAAGCCCGCGGACGTGTGTTCGGAAATCAGGATACTTCGCATAGACAACAACAATCTTGCGTCGCACTCTTGATGTAATAAAAACGTCTAACATGTCTCCCCTTTTTTATCGCTCACACTCAACAATTCCGTTGCTTTTTATTCTACACTTTTGTCATGCGTACGGTCAACGCCAATTCACAATATTCTTATTAATTTTTTCAATTGCCAGCTCGCGAGACGGCTCATCATCCTTGTCATAATAGTGTTTTGTCTCGAGGTAATTATCTTTTACATCAAGAATATGAAGCTCGTCAGCAACCATGTGAAGTTTATTCACTGCTCCCATCGAAGCGACCGGCGCAGCGACAACAAGGCGGTTAATACGGATCGGCTTAAGGAAATCGAGCGCCACATCGAGACTCGCTGCGTCAGAGAAGCCATCAGAGACCAGAATCACCGTATGATCACGCAACAGCACGTCATCAACAAGCCCACCATCACCGACAAGTCGGTTAATACGCTGGAAGGCTTCACGCTTTTGCTCTTCAAGATAGCCATGGTACTCAGAGGTGTACTCTTGCATCTCACTTGATGAGATATCGCTATTGTAGGTAAAGTCACCGCGCTGAGAGATACCACCGAATGACATCCCCTCTCCTGGGATATCGATCTCTTCGACGACAAGCATCATCAACGAACAGTGAAGCCAGCCCGAAACCTGCTCGCCGATCACCACACCGCCGTCACTTAACGCAACGACCGCACAGTTCTCGTAACGATACTTCTCAAATAAGGCAGCAGCTAGTTTTTGCCCTGCGTACTCACGACTCTCAAAATACATATGCTTATTCTAGCATGATGTCGCTCATTCAAGGAGGAGTTGGAGCAGGGGCAGCGGATGGACCGTTACGCGCCAGAAAAACAGCACCTGACGGTGATGTTTTTTTGGGCTGCACTTCGCTTTTAGTCCATCCGCTGCCCCTGCTCCAACTTCTCCTTTAGCGACATCATACTCTTATAGTGAGGGCTCAAAGACGGAGGTCTGTTGATTGCATACGAACAGACTAAGGGCGAAGTGCAGCCCTTGAAATTCGTAGCTGGAACACGAATTTCAAGGCGCGTAACGGTCTGTTCGTTGCGAGCGGCAGACCTCTGTCTTTGCTACCCCTTACTGCTATAATAAGTATATGAAGTTTTATGAGATTGCTCCGACGAGGATTGTGCGTGCTGATCAGGCGACGTTTACGTATCAGTCGGAGTCACCTCTTCTTGTTGGGCAGTTAGTGACGATTCCCGTGGGCAAGCAGCTGCGCGATGGATTAGTTGTCAAAGAAGTCTCAAAACCGGCGTACGAAACGAAAGCTGTGGCGTCTGTTATCGAAGAATTGCCCCTTCCTGAAGCACTTGTTTCATTGGCGATATGGCTGGCTGAGTACTACCGAACGCCGCTTGCGACGGTTCTGCAAACACTCCTTCCAAGGGGCCTTAACACTTCTCGTCGAGCGCAAAAAACAGTTGATATGCTGTCGATTCGAGACCGAACACAAATTGTGCTCAATACCGAACAGAAGGCTGCTGTCTCGAAAATTATGGCGCAACCATCTGGGACAACGCTTTTGCAAGGAGTGACTGGTTCAGGTAAGACAGAGGTCTACAAAGAGCTCGCTCGGCAGACGATTGCAGCTGGCCGATCGGTGATCGTGCTGGTGCCCGAGATCAGCTTAACGAGTCAGATCATCGATGAGTTTACCGCCGACTTCCCAGAGCTCATTGTTACTCACTCTCACATGACTGAAGCCCAACGACATCTTGTATGGAAGCAAGCGCTCGCTAGCGAGAAGCCGGTTGTTGCAATCGGACCTCGCTCTGCCCTCTTCCTCCCCGTACCGAAGCTTGGTGCAATTATTATTGATGAGGCGCATGAGCCAAGTTATAAACAAGAACAGGCACCACGTTACTCAGCACTCCGCGCAGCAAGTGTCCTGGGCAAGCTTTCAGAGGCACGGGTGATTTTTGGTAGCGCCACTCCCCTCGTCACTGATCGCTATCTCGCAGAGCTTAACGGCTCAGCAATTGTTCGCCTTGAGAAGCCAGCCCGAACGGGCGCAAAAGTCAGCAGCGTTGAGTTGGTTGATATGACGAAAAAAGAAACGTTCTCGAAACATCGTTTCTTCTCGAATACCCTCCTTCGCCACATCGAAGAAAATATCGAACATGGTCGCCAAACGCTGATTTTCCATAACCGCCGCGGAAGCGCCAGTACTACTCTTTGTGAAAGTTGCGGTTGGAGTGCGCAGTGCCCACGTTGTTTCGTGCCGTTGATTCTTCATGCCGATACGTACAATCTTTCATGTCACATTTGCGACACTCGTTCAAAAGTCCCGACCGCCTGCCCTGATTGCGGCTCAGCAAATATCATTCACAAGGGTATTGGTACGAAACTTATTGAGAGCGAGCTCAAACGACTCTTCCCCAAAGCCAGCGTGGCGCGTTTTGACTCAGACAACACCAACGCCGAAACGGTGAACGAACGATACAAAGAGTTATACAGCGGTGACATTGATATCGCGATTGGCACACAAGTTGT
>Ga0247806_10000111_pt1 | contig 52624 bp, 48 predicted proteins | sample UWRJL059202B1_FD_179935 | JGI IMG/M metagenome (GOLD analysis project Ga0247806, IMG submission 179935) | Plant litter microbial communities from Arlington Agricultural Research Station in Wisconsin, United States - UWRJ-L059-202B-1 | ecosystem: Environmental > Terrestrial > Plant litter >... | reverse complement strand
GCGCAGTTCCTCCAGACCGAACTCGCCAAGGTCGGCGTCAAGGTGAACATCAACATCATCACATCAAACGAATGGTACACCAAAGTTTACCAGAGCCACGATTTCCAGGCGACGCTGCAGGAACACGTCAACCACCGCGACATCGTGTTCTATGGCAACCCCGATTTCTACTGGGGCTATAACAACTCCGAAGTCGTCAAGCTGATCGCTGACTCCGAAGCCGCTCCGACCACCGACGACCAGACCGCTCTGCTGCTCGAAGCCAACAAGCTGATCGCCGAAGACGCGGCTAGCAATTGGCTCTACCTCTATCCGCAGATCGTGGTTTCGGCGGCAAACGTCACCGGGTACCCGGTCAATGGCCTCAACGCACAGTTTTTCGCATATGATATCCAGAAAGCGAACTAGCGTTAATCGATTGGCCTCCAAACGTTAACACAGTGCTAATGAATTGAGAGGATGGGTCACGCGCAATCGAATGCTGCGTGACCCATTTTGGTTTGTGGGTTACACCTCGGAAACACCTGAATCGAGGACCGAGCCATTCTCGCTTACACCTTGCGCCGATTGGTTATTTTGGCTTTGTCGCTGCTGATCGCCGCGCTGGTGCTCTTCATTTTGCTGCGCCTGCTCCCCGGCGACCCCGCCAACGCCCTTTTAGGGGTCGGCGCCACCCCGGATCAGATCGCCGCCGCCCGCGCCCAGCTCGGTTCCGACCAACCGCTGGCCACACAATTCGTTCAATATATCAATAACTTGGCGCGTTTCGATCTGGGCGTCTCCTTCGTCAGCCGCGCCTCGGTGCTGGCCGAAATCGGCAACCGCATGGCCGTCACCCTGCCCCTCACAATCTTCGGGTTTCTGTTGGCATTGGTCATCGCCACGCCCCTCGGGATCATCGCGGCAGTCCGCGCAAACACCTGGTACGGCTGGACAATTTCCGTCGTCTCGCAACTCGGCATCGCCATTCCCGTGTTCTGGCTCGGCATTCTGCTGGTCACCCTGTTCGCCATAAACCTGCGCTGGCTCCCCTCCGGCGGCTTCCCCCTCCGCGGTTGGGACCGTACCGGCGAGGCCGCCATCGCCATGATTCTCCCCGTTCTGACGGTGGCTTTGGTCATCGCCGCATCGCTTTTGCGATATGTCCGCGCCACCACGCTAGACGTCCTCGGCAGCGATTATCTTCGTACTGCCAGAGCCTTAGGGTCAGGCTTCACCGAAGCCCTGCTCCGCCACGGCCTGCGCAACGGCGCCGTGCCGGTGATTTCTATCCTCGGCATTGAATTGGCGAGCACGTTTCTCGGAGCCGTGGTGATCGAGCGCGTCTTCACCCTGCCCGGCATGGGATCGATGCTGCTGCTCGCCATCCAGCAGCGCGATTATCCCAACGTGCAGGGCGTGCTGATCGTCTCGACGCTGCTCGTGCTGCTCATCGGCTTCGCTGCCGATCTGCTGCAGCGCCTCATCGACCCGCGCCTGCGCGACCGCGTCCGGGGCACGGCATGACCGCGCTCGACACCCCCGCAACCCGCCAAACCCGCCGGCTCGCACCGACCCTGAGCATCGGCATCCTATTGGTAGGGCTGCATATTTTCGTCGCGCTCCTGACACTCGTCTGGACGCCATACGATCCCACCGCCATGGCCGGCGGCCGCCTCGAAGCCCCATCCTGGCTGCATTGGGCTGGCACCGACCGCCTCGGCCGCGACTTTTTCACCCAGATCATGCTGGGCTCCCGCATCGCCCTGATTGTCGGCACCGGCGCCGTCGCCATCGGCGCAGTTATCGGCGTAACCCTCGGAATACTATCGGCTTTTGCTACCCGCTGGCTCGACGACGCACTGGCCGCCACCCTCGATATCCTGATCGCCTTTCCGACCCTTCTCATCGCCATGCTCGTCGTCGCCGCCAGCGATAATGCCAGCCTGTTTTCAGCCATCCTCGCCATCGGCATCGCCCTTTCAGCCATCGTCGCCCGGCTGACCCGCATCCTGGCTAAGCGCATATTATTGCTCGACTATATTACCGCCGCCCGCACCTCCGGCACCTCGTGGCTGGGCATCGTGTTCGGCCATATCCTGCCCAATATCTGGCCGACTCTGAGCGTCAATTTCGCCCTGCAATTCGGCCTCGCCGTCATCGCCGAAGCCTCCCTGTCCTATCTCGGCCTCGGCGCCCCACCGCCCAACGCCTCCTGGGGCCGCCTGCTGCAGGAAGCCCAGGGCACCGTCTTCACAGCCCCGATCGGCGCCATAGCCCCCGGCATAGCCCTCCTGCTGCTCGTCATCGGCATCAACATGCTCGCCGACGGCCTGCGCGACATCGCCGATCCCACAAGGAGCAGCGACCGATGACCGCCCTGCTCGACATCGATGGCCTGACCATAAAATCCGGCCGCAAAGTGCTGGTGGACAACGTGTCTTTCAGCCTGTCCCAAGGCGAACGTCTTGGTTTGATTGGCGAATCCGGCTCCGGAAAATCCCTTACCGCGCTCGCCGCCATCGGCCTGTTGCCACAGGCTTTGACGCCGTCCGGCTCCGTACACCTCGCCGGAACGCAGGTTTTGAGCGCCCCCGACCGTGATCTGGTCCCCCTCCGCGGCACTGTCACCGCCACGATCTTTCAGGAACCGCTGACCGCCCTAGACCCCCTGATGCCCATCGGCCGCCAAGTCGCCGAACCCTTGCGCCGCCGCGCCCAGCGCGACAATAAACCTATACGCCGCAATGACTTGGCCCACGCCGTGATCGACCTCCTGACCCAAGTCGCCCTGCCCGATCCAGCCGGCATGGCCAAGCGCTATCCGCACGAACTCTCCGGCGGCCAACGCCAGCGCGTCGCCATCGCCATGGCCCTCGCCTGCAAACCGGCCCTGCTCATCGCCGACGAGCCCACCACGGCCCTCGACGTCACTACCCAAGCCGAGATCCTGGCGCTGCTCCGCAAACTGGTCGCCGACAACGACATGGCCCTGCTGTTCATCAGCCACGACCTGCCCGTCGTGTCGCAGATCGTCGACAAAGTCATTGTCCTGCGGCAGGGCAAAATCGTCGAAACTGGCCGCGTCACCGAGGTTTTTGCCAACCCGCAACACGACTACACCAAGGGCCTCGTAGCCGCCGCCCGCGCCTTCGACAAAGCTCTGGAGGGTAGGCCATGACCCTGCTCAGCCTCGACAAAGTCGATTTCAGCTATGGTCGCGCGACCAAGGTTCTGCACGAAGTCTCGTTCAACGTCGAAGCCGGCGCCAGCCTTGGTATTGTCGGCGAATCCGGCTCCGGCAAGACCACCCTGCTGCGCCTGCTGCTGGGCCTAAACAAAACCAGCGCCGGCACGATTGCCTTTGAGGATCAAAGCCTTGACCCGGCAAACCGCAGCTTCATGCAAGCCTATCGCCGTCAGGCGCAGGCGGTATTCCAGGACCCCTATTCATCGCTCGACCCCCGCCAGTCGATCTTTTCCATCATTGCCGAACCGCTGCGTTCGCTGCGCATTCCGGGCGATCACCGCGCATTGGTGGCCGCAGCACTCCAAGCTGTCGACCTGTCCCCCGATAGCCTCACGCGCTATCCACACCAGTTCTCCGGTGGCCAGCGCCAGCGCATCGCCATCGCTCGCGCCATCGTCGCAAGACCCAAGCTCCTGCTGGCCGACGAAGCCGTCAGCGCGCTCGACCTGTCGACCCGCGTGCGGATCGTCGAGCTTTTCCAACGCCTTGCGCAGGACATGACGCTGGTTTTCGTGTCGCACGATCTGGGCGTCGTTGCCGCCCTTTGCCGCGATATCGTCGTGTTTGAGCGCGGCCGGGTTGTCGAAGCCGGTCGCACCCACGATATCCTTACCAACCCGCAGCATCCCTACACGCGCGCCCTACTGCAGAGCGTTCCGCGCATGCCCCAAGGACTTGTTCAATGAGCACCCCAGCCAATTACACTGAAGCCTTTGCCGAATGGCAGGCCAAGCGCCTCGCGGCCCTCAAGGCCCCTGATGGGTGGCTCAACATCATCGGCCGCTTCTGGCTCGAAAACGGCAGGGTGACCGTGGGCACGGCCCACGACAACGACCTCGTCTTGTCAGCCGGCCCCGAGCATGTGGGCTCGCTCACCCAGGACGGCGCCGGCGTAAAGTTCACGCCCGCCGACGGCAGCGCCCCATTCCAGCTTCAGCTGAACAAGGCCAAGCCCCCGCAATTCACCGTCGGATCGCTGCTGCTGGAAGTCACGACCCTCAACGGCGAAAACGCCCTGCGTGTCCGTGATACCGCATCGACTGCTCCAGCCAAGCTCGGTGAAATCGACCGGTTTCCCCTCGATCCCAATTGGCGCATCGTCGCGCAGTGGATCAAGCTCGACACCCCACAGGGCCTGACGGTGGACACCACCAAATCCATCCCCACGGACGTCCAGGTGACCCACAAGGCTATATTCGACCACGCCGGCACCACCTACGAGCTCCTGCCCACGCACGGCACGCTGGAAGCCCCGCAATTCGTGCTGCGTGACTTGACCAGCCGCGACAGCACCTATCAGGCCTCGCGCTTCCTTTACGGCGAGGACGTCGGGACGGATACGATCGTGCTGGATTTCAACAAGGCGATAAACCCGCCCTGCGCCTTCACCGAGCACGCGGTCTGCCCTTTGCCACCGCCGGAAAACGTCCTGCCGTTCCGCATCGAGGCCGGTGAAAAGCGCTTGGCTGGTCACTGAGCGGCTTATGCGCCTGGTGCAAGCCAAACTCCTTCCATCGTTACTTGCCGATGAATATGGTTGTGTGCATTTTGCGTCAGCCCCTTCAATGGCACCAACCACAGAGCTTTCATGTCCCAGCTTTTCTCCCCCGTTACCCTGCGCGGCCTGACCCTGCGCAATCGCACGGTCGTCGCGCCGATGTGCCAGTATTCTGCCATCGATGGCTTCGCCAATGACTGGCACATGGTCCATCTGGGGCGGTTTGCCATCGGCGGCTTTGGCCTGATCATTCTCGAAGCCAGCGGCGTCACCGCCGAGGGGCGCATATCCTATGGTGACCTCGGCATCTGGAAAGATGAGCAGGTGGCGCCGCTTGCCCGCATCGTCGACTTCATCCATGCCCAAGGCGCCGCCGCCGGCATCCAGCTGGCCCATGCCGGCCGCAAGGCCTCGACGTCGGTGTCCTGGAACAGCGAGACGATCAAGACGCCGGAAGGCCGTGCGTCGGTTGGCTATACAGAATGGACGCCGGTCGCTCCATCGGCCGAAGCCCATAGCGCCGACCCGAGCTATAGCCTGCCAGAGGCGCTCGATCTCGATGGCATCAAGGGCATTATCGATGCCTTTGTCGCCGCCGCGAAGCGCTCGCAGGGGGCTGGCTTCGATACCGTCGAAATCCATGCCGCACATGGGTATCTGCTCAACCAATTCCTGTCGCCGCTCGCCAACAAGCGCACCGACAATTACGGCGGCAGCCGCGAAAACCGCATGCGCCTGTTGCTCGAGGTCACCGCAGCCGTGCGCGCCGTGTGGCCCGCCGACAAGCCGCTGCTCGTGCGATTGTCGGTCAGCGACAACCGCGCCGATGGCTGGCAAGTTGAGGACAGTGTCGTACTGTCGCGCGAACTCAAGGCACTCGGCGTCGACGCCATCGATTGCTCGAGCGGTGGTTTTGACGGTGGCGTCATCAAGCCCGTCGCCAATTACCAAGTGCCGTTTGCCAAGGCCGTGCGCGATGGCGCCGATATCGCCACCATGGCGGTCGGCCTGATCGACGATGCCCACGAGGCGGAGGCGATCATTGCCGACGGCGAAGCCGATTTCGTCGCCTTGGCCCGTGGCGCGCTCGACGACCCAAACTGGGCGCTGCATGCCGACCATATCCTGGGCACGGGCAGCTACACGCTGTGGCCCAAGCAGACCAATCGCGTCGAGAGCATGGACCGCTCGCTGAAGCGCCGCGCCTTCGCCGAATAGCCAAGGTTGGAATAATCGCAAAATCACCGCATTCGCCGCGCCAGATCAATGGCGTGGCGACACCATGCCACGGGTGATGTCGGAGATTTGCGCTATGGATACCAAGGCAGCAATTATTGCTTTGTTGAGCGTCTGGGGCGTTGGCTCGGTGGGCGGCGTCGCGCCGAGCCTGGCTCAGGATACCCAGGACCAAGATACCCAGGACATGGACGACGGTGTCGAGGATTCCCAAGAGGATGCCAATCCCCTCCTAAACCGCGTCTGGATCCGCGCCGACGCCGACGATAGCTTGCCCGGACCGATGCAGATTTTCCTCGCCGACGGTACGCTGGTGTCGGACAGCTGCTGGGAAACCTACCGGCTTTCTAAATGGCAGCAGGTGTCCGACACGGCGATCAGCTGGGACGAGGACGGCATGACAATCAATGCCGACATCGCCTCGATCGACGCCGACGAGATGGTTCTCAACCTCAAGCTGGGCAGCGAAGTGCAGGAGCAGCGGTTCGTTTCCGCCAAGGTTCCTTACGTCTGCCCCGACATGATAAAATAGGCAGCGACGAGCCGCCTATAGCACCACTTGCGTGCCGATCTCGACCACGCGACCGGTCGGAATATGGAAATACTCGGTCGCGTCGCTGGCGTTCCGCGCCAGCCGGGCAAACAACCGGTCCTGCCAGCCGCGCAGCATGTTCGACTTCGGGCCGGTCTTGAGCGAGCGGCGCGACAGGAAGAACGAGGTCGACATGATGTCGAACTTCCAGCCGAGCTTGCGGCCAAGGGCCAGCGCTTTGGGAATATTGGGCGATTCCATATAGCCGAAGGTGACGACCACCCGGCTGAACAACTCGTTATACGAATCGATAGTCACCTTCTCATTGTCCGGCACACGCGGCGACGCTGAGGTGCGAACGGTGAGGATGACGTTCTGCTCGTGCAGAACCTTGTAGTGCTTGAGGCTATGCAGCAGAGCCGTCGGCGCGCCTTCGATATCGCTGGTCAGGAACACCGCGGTGCCCGGCACCAGCGTCGGCCGCTTGCGCGACAGATTATCGACGAGGAATTGCAATGGCACCTCGTCCCGCTTGGTTTTCTCCGACAGCCGGCGGCGTCCGCCCATCCAGCTGGCCATGAGAATAGCCACGACAGCTGCAACAACTGCCGGGACCCAGCCGCCCTGCAAAAGCTTGGAGGCGTTGGCGGCAAAGAACATGCCGTCGATGACTGCGAACACCACGCCGAAGGCGATGACAGCAACTGGGTTCCATTTCCAGTTGCGCCACATCACGATGAGCAGCAGCGCCAGGGTCACGACCATGACGCCCGACACCGCGATACCGTAAGCGTGCGACAGGGCGGCCGAACTGCGGAATGCAACCACCAAGACCAGCACGCCGATCATCAGCATGGCGTTGATCTGGGGCATGTAAATCTGCCCGCTTTGGGTTTCCGAGGTGTGCTGCACGACCATGCGCGGCAGCATGTTGAGGGCGATAGCCTGCTGCGCCAGGCTGAACATGCCCGAAATCACTGCTTGGCTGGCGATGATGGTGGCCATGGTCGCGAGGATCACGAAGGGCAATAGCGCCCACTCCGGCTGCATCTCGAAGAACGGGCTTTCGACGTTTTCGACGCCAACGCTGAGAACGAAAGCGCCCTGCCCGAAGTAGTTGAGCAGCAGGCACGGAAACACCAGGCCGAACCACGCCAGCACGATCGGCTTACGCCCGAAATGGCCCAGATCGACGTAGAGCGCCTCGGCGCCGGTCACGGCGAGGAAAATGGCACCGATGACCACGAAGGCGATGCCGATGTGGGTGACCAAGAACTCGATGCCGAGGTACGGATTGATCGCCAGCAGCACGGATGGGTACTGGATGATGTGCACCAGACCCGAGACGCCGAGCACAATGAACCAGACTGCAGTGATCGGCCCGAAGATGATCGAAACCTTGGCGGTGCCGAAGCGCTGCACGGCAAAAATCCCGACGATGATGACCAGCGTGATCGGGATCACGAAGCGCGTCAGGCTCGGGGCCACGATCTCCAGGCCCTCGACGGCGGAGAGCACCGAAACTGCCGGGGTGATGATCGCATCGCCAAAAAACAGCGCGGCGCCGAGAACGCCGAGGCCGGTGATCCAGGCGGGTGGATTGCTGAAGGTCTTGCGGGCCAACGCCACGAGCGAGAGCGTGCCGCCTTCGCCGTTGTTATCGGCGCGCGTCACGAAGAACACGTATTTGACGGCAACGGTCAGCGTCAGCGCCCAGACGATCAGCGATAGCAGCCCGAGGATTTCCGTGGCACTTGCAGCTACGCCGGGGCGCACATGCATGGCTTCGCGGAAGGCGTAGATCGGGCTGGTGCCGATGTCGCCATACACCACGCCAAGGGCGCCGAGGACGAGGACGGGTAAATCTTTTTTTGATTTATGGGCATGCCCATTCGCATCGACACCAGCATGCGTGCCGGCAGTATTCGTCTGCGTCATTAGCCGAGTGCTTCCATGGTCAGGGCGGCGCCGCTATACACGCCCCTATAGTCTCACACAACACCTTGTCGCCACAATGGTTCAAACCATCAAGGGCCACTCCTTGCGGAATGGCCCCTGCGGGTAGACGAAGCTTTGGAGGACTTCGTAAGTCTTACTGGGCAGCCGCGTCGGCTTCGCGCTGCGCCTTAGTGATCTTGCCCCACCAGACGATCTGGTTGAGCATGTCGGTCGCGCCTGCAGCGAGCGAGCCTTCGATTTCCGAGATCGGCTTGTTCTGGCCGCCAAGTGGATGCACTGCAAAGAAATCGCCGCCGCCGATGTGGACGGCCGAGCGGACAGGAACCATCTGCAGCTCGATGCCGATGGTGCGCAGATGTTCGACAGCGCGTGCGCCGCCAACCGTGCCGTAACCGACAGCGCCAAAAGGCTTCTTGTTCCAGTTAATATAGGCCTGGTCGAGCGCGTTCTTGAGAGCGCCGGTGATCGAGCGGTTGTATTCGGCGGTCACGAAGATGTAGCCATCGAATTCGCTGATCTTGTTCTGCCAACGAACGGCTTCGGGGTTGACTGAAGGCATCCAGAGGTTGGAAGCCATCTCGTCAAACAGCGGCAGATCGAAATCGCGCAGATCAACGATCTCGGCTTCGATATCGTCGCGCTTGTTGGCAAAGTCGGCAATCCACTGTGCTGGCTTGTCGCCAAAACGGGTTGGACGGGTCGACGAGATAATGACGGCAATCTTGAGTTTGGACATTTTGGTCCTCCAAGGTATCAAATCGTAACTGAGGCGATATATGTGACTTGTGAGCGTTCGAGCAAGGGGGCACGTGCTTGTGGCACAGCGCCTTCCCATTGCCTAAGGCACAGGACGGTAACCTCCGGATTTGGGCGGTTTATTGAAGAAACGCGTGCCCAAAACCGCGTTTTATAGCTGTTAGCGCCAAAATGGGGCACAGACTGTTCACAGCAGTCAAACAATCCGCCGAAGCTATGATCGAGCAGTAAATTTGTATTGCACAAATGCACGTGGCATTATTACTTGTTCGTCCTAAATCTTGGTATGTTGAGGGACATCGTGAACAAGTTTTTGGCCGCCGCCTCTCTGTCTATGCTGCTTCTGAGCACGATCGGGGCGAATGCTCTGGATCGTCGGGTTCAGATCAACAACAATTCTTCATACGACATCGTGCAGTTCTATGCGTCGAACACCGACAGCCGATCGTGGGAAGAAGATATCCTGGGCAAGGACATTCTGCGTGCTGGCCACAGCGTTATGATAAATATCGATGACGGCACCGGCTACTGCAAATATGATTTCATGGCAGTCTTTGAAGACGGCGACGAGGTAACCTCGACAGACAACAATGTCTGTGAGCTGAGCCAGTTCAACTTCACCGACTAGTCGTACTTAGGCCGGCTGGCGCCAGATGCCGGCCGGTCAGGCGCCCAGGGCGCGGCGATATTGGCGAACGGCCTCGGCAAACCCGATGAGCAGCGCATCGGCAGTGATGCCGTGTCCGATGGACACCTCGGCCACACCAGCCACCGCGGTCTGGAAGGGCAGCAGGTTCGCGAGGGTCAGATCATGGCCAGCGTTGACGCCGAGGCCGATGGTCAAGGCGGCGCGCGTCGTGTCTGCCAGTGCTGAGAGTTCCTCGGTCGCGCGCTTTGGGTCAGCGTAACAGCCGCCGTATGGACCGGTGTAGAGCTCGATTCGATCGGCACCCACGGCCTTGGCTGCTGTCACCCCGGGTTCGCCTGCATCCGGGTCGCAGAACAACGATATCCGCCGGCCTTCAGCTTTTAGCCGCCCTATCGCGGCGTGAAGCACATCAACTTGCCCCATGAAATCCCAGCCGTGATCGGAGGTCGCCTGCGTCGGATCGTCGGGCACCAAAGTCACCTGGTGGGGATTGACCTGCTCGATCAGCGCAAAAAATTCGTCGCTGGGATAGCCTTCGATATTGAACTCGGCAGCCGGATACTCTTCGCGCAGCAGTGTTGCCAAATCGAAGACATCGGTGCGCCTGATGTGCCGCTCATCGGGACGCGGATGGATGGTGATGCCGCTGGCTCCGGCGTCAAGCACAACGCGGGCGATGCCAACGACGCTGGGCCAAGGCAGGTCCCGCCGATTGCGAAGCTGCGCCACGGCATTGAGATTGACGGAAAGCAGGGTCATCGCGCGGCACCAACATGAATTATGGGGTAGGCGGGCTATGGCCTAGCCCCTAAGGGCACAAACGGGCAAGCCGCTAAATCGGCACACCCGTCTCCCCCACGCGCGAGTTACATGCCCTGTGGACCGCGCGATATTGCCGCAAGGCCAGTGCGGACCACTTCGACCAGGCCGAGCGGCTGCATCAGCGCGATGAAGCTGTCGATCTTGGCCGGCTTGCCGGTCACCTCGAACACGAAGCTCTCGACTGTCGCATCGACGATCTGGGCGCGAAAGGCGTCGGCAAGCCGCAGCGTTTCCGCGCGTGAATCGCCTGATCCAGCAACCTTGATCAATGCCAGCTCACGCTCGAGCGAGGCGCCCTCGGCGGTCAGATCGTGCACCTTGTGCACCGGCACCAGCCGCTCGAGCTGCAGCTTGATCTGCACCAGGACCTTGGGCGTCGCAATCACGACCACAGTGATGCGACTAAGTCGACGCCCATGTTCGGTCTCGCTGACGGTCAGGCTTTCGATATTGTAGCCCCGCGCCGAAAACAGCCCGACGACGCGCGCCAGGATGCCCGGCTCGTTGTCGACCAGCACCGAGAGTGTATGGCGCTCCTGTTCCTGGGTTTCCTTGGTGATGAAATAAGCCGACCCGGTCGGCTGTAGATGTGCGTTCATTTCTGGTCCTCCGCGGAGCCATTTGATCGATCGACCCTTCGTTCCACTGCGTGAGATGGCGTGTTTTTCGAGAACCGGAGCGGAGCGTACGTTTTGTACGTGAGCACCGGAAGCGCAGGAAAACGCGTCAGCTGGCCAGAGAAGTAGTAGGGGCGGCGATCAAACGAGCTGCCGTCCCTTCTCGTCGATGATGTCCCCGATATTGGCTGTGTCGGGCAGGATGATCTCGTTGTGCGGCTTGCCCGACGGGATCATCGGCAGGCAGTTTTCGTCCTTTTCGACAATCACGTCGAACAGCACCGGGCCGTCATAGTCGAGCATTTCAGCAATGGCGGCGTCGAGCTCCGCCGGGTTCGAGCAACGAATGCCCTTGCCGCCATAAGCCTCTGCCAGCTTGACGAAATCGGGAAGCGATTCCGAGTAGGAATGCGCGTAACGCGAGCCATGCAGCAGGTCCTGCCACTGCCGGACCATGCCCATTCGCTCGTTGTTGAGGATGAAAATCTTGATCGGCAGGCGATACTGCACCGCGGTGCTCATCTCCTGCATGGTCATCTGGACGCTCGCTTCGCCGGCAATATCGATCACCAGCGCATCGGGATGCGCCACCTGCACGCCGACAGCCGCCGGCAGGCCATAACCCATGGTGCCGAGCCCGCCCGACGTCATCCAGCGGTTGGGCTGGTCGAAATGGAAATGCTGGGCCGCCCACATCTGGTGCTGACCGACTTCGGTCGTGATGTAGACCTCTTTGCCCTGCTTTTTCGTCGCCTCATAGAGCCGCTCTATGGCGTATTGCGGCTTGATGACGGTGTCGGAATTTTTGTAGCCCAGCGAATCCACGGCGCGCCATTTTTCGATCTGCGCCCACCAGGGCGCAATCGCTTCGGTGCGGGGCTGATTGGTCTTACTGCGCCAGACGCGGACCATTTCGGCCAGCACGCGCTCGCAATCGCCGATGATCGGGATATCGACGCGCACGACCTTGTTAATCGAGGACGGGTCGATATCGACGTGGATCTTGGCGCTGTTAGGGGAGAAGGCATCGATGCGACCGGTAATGCGGTCGTCGAAACGTGCGCCAATGTTGATCATGACGTCGCAGTCATGCATCGCAAGGTTCGCTTCGTAGGTGCCGTGCATGCCCAGCATGCCCATCCACTGCGGATTTGACGCGGGAAAGGCGCCAAGCCCCATGAGGGTCGAGGTCACCGGGAAGCCTGTCAGCTCGGCCAGCTCGCGCAAATGCTTGGAGGCCGCCGGGCCAGCATTGATCACGCCACCACCGGTGTAGAAAATCGGCCGCTCGGCCTTGAGCATCAAATCCACTGCGGCTTCGATGGCGTCCGCGTCGCCGTCCAGCTGCGGGCGGTAGCTCTGGTGGCGCAGGGTGTCGAGGTCTGGCTTGTAATATTCCCCGACGGCGAACTGCACGTCCTTGGGGATATCAATCACCACTGGGCCGGGGCGGCCGGTCGTGGCGATCAGGAACGCCTCATGCAGCACGCGCGGCAGATCCTCGATGCGCTTGACCAGGTAATTATACTTGGTGCAGCTGCGGGTGATGCCAACGGTGTCGCATTCCTGGAACGCGTCCGAGCCAATCAGCGTGGTGGGAACCTGGGCGGTGATGCAGATTAGCGGGATCGAGTCCATCAGCGCGTCGGTAAGGCCAGTCACGGCATTGGTCGCGCCGGGCCCCGAGGTCACCAGCACGATGCCCGGCTTGCCTGTCGAGCGAGCATAGCCTTCGGCCATGTGCGTGGCGCCCTGCTCATGCCGCACCAGAATGTGCTGGATGGCGTCCTGCTGAAAAATCGCATCGTAAATCGGCAGGGCGGCGCCACCCGGATAGCCGAAGATGTGCTCGACACCCTGATCCGCGAGCGCCTGGATCACCATTTCCGCGCCGGTCATCGTTTCGGCCATTGTTCAATCCTCTCCTAGGTCTTCGTTCGGTTTCCCAGTCTCGTCGCAGCGAAATCTGGGCAATAAAAAAGGCCCCGTTCGGGACCTTGTTTTCAGCGCACCAGCTATCGCGCGGGATGTTATCCCACGGTGCCGATGCGCCTGCGTACTACGAGAATGAGTGCCCGCACGGGACCTCTCCAAATTAAATTAGTGCGTCTAGATACGAAGCGGCATCAAAGCTGTCAAGCCAGGATAGACCAGGCGCACTCTAGCAACGTTAGATTGCGTTAACCTAACGCGCTTACGCCGACTTAATCACCTTCTGGCTGAATGGCGACATCAACCCAGATGGTTTCTGAAATGCTCGCTATATCCTGCGTAATCGCTGTCGTTTTGATTTTCGTGCTGAGCTACGATTTGCAGCGCTACAAGTCGCACTGATATTCTGCCGCCACGGCTGACCTGTCGATAGGCCCAATCTAGATGGGTCGACAAAGGCGGTGTGCCACAGTCCAACGGTGCTGCAATCAACCGAGGACTAACCATTTTATCCATGTCACGGATCCTGCTCCCCACCGGGATTGCCCTGCTCGCCATTTTGGCCGCAGCGATCTGGTCTGGCCTTGCGGCACCGGGCTTGCCCTTGCCGCACTTGCTCATAATTGGCGCCGGGGCCGCGGCCTACATGGCGCTCAACGTCGGGGCCAACGACGTTGCCAACAACATGGGACCGAGCGTCGGTGCGCGTGCCCTTCGGCTAGGCCCTGCCCTGGTCATAGCGGCGCTGTTCGACATGGCCGGCGCGCTCTATGCCGGCCGGAGCGTCATCGGCACGATTTCAGCCGATTTGCTGGTGCGGGACACCGCTTTGTCCGGTCAATCGCTGATCCTCGTGATGATCGCGGCCCTTTTGGCAGGTGCTCTGTGGATCAACGGCTCCACATTTTTTGGCACGCCGGTGTCGACGACCCATGCCCTGATTGGCGGAATCATCGGCGCAGCGCTGGCTGCGGCAGGACCGCCGATCGTGCAGTGGCATACAGTCGCGATCATCGCGATCAGCTGGACGGCATCCCCGCTCATCGGTGGCGTTTTGGCCGCCGGCCTGCATGGTTTCATCCGCAGCCGGATTACCACGCAACAGGACAAGATTGCTGCGGCGCGCGTCTGGGTGCCAGTTTTGATCGGCGCCATGTGCAGCATCTTCGCCATGTATCTGCACATCCTCAATCATGACGCGCCATCCAATACGATAGAAACGCTCGCGATCGGCGCCGGCGCCGCCGTCCTTGCCTGGGGACTTGCCGTGCCTTGGGTGCGCCAGCGCTCGAAAACCCTGCAAAACCGCAAAAAGCAAATGGGACTTTTGTTTCGCCCAGCGCTGATCGGAGCGGCGGCCATGCTGTCATTCGCGCACGGTGCTAATGATGTCTCCAACGCAGTCGCGCCACTGGTCTTGATCTACACGAGTTTGGGCTCATTGCCCGGCGGTGTAGCGGCTATTCCGTTTTGGATGATGGCCATCGGCGCGATCGGAATAGGCCTGGGCATCATGCTATTCGGCCCCAGGGTCATCCATACCGTTGGCCAACAGATCACTCGCCTCAACGAAATCCGGGCCTTTTGCGTGGCGTTGTCGGCATCGATTACCGTGCTGGCCGCATCAGCCTTTGGCCTCCCGGTATCGTCGACCCACGTGGCGGTGGGCGCGGTGCTGGGTGTGGGCTTCCTGCGAGAATATCTGCAGGTCCGCAACATGCAGGGGGCTGCCGTTCCCCTTCGGGCACAGCTGGTCGACGCCAGCACGCTGAACGCCACGCCCCGGCAGGCCATTGCCCGCGAGAGGCGGAGCGACCGTCGTTTTCTGGTGCGGCGCTTGCAGGCGTTGCGGATTGGTGCCGCCTGGATCGTCACCCTGCCCGCCGCGGCAGTGCTTGCGGCGGTCTCGTATCGACTGCTGAGTTTGGCGTTCGGCTAGGGCCCTGCCAGCAATTGGCGCTCCAGCTTGGTCGCAATCCGCCCTATCGCCGGGTTGTCGACCAGGCGCCGCACTTCCGTCAGCAAAGCCCAATGGCGCAATCGCTGGTGCATCTCTTGCCATTCTTCGCGCTGGTACTCGACCAGCAGCGGATAAAGGTCGACGTCTACCAGCATGCCTTTTTCGGAAAGCTGATAGGTGCCGACCGGATTGGAATCGATCTGACCGATGACGCCGGCCTCTTCGACGGCCTCTTTTGCCGCGCTGTCCCACGCCGTATAGCCAGTGCTGACCGAGCCTTTGGGAAAAATCCAGCGCCCGCTGCGCCGCGAGGTGACCAGCAGGAAGACGACGCGACCGTTGACGATGCTATAGGGCATGGCGCCCGATTGGCGGATTGGTGATGTCGGTACACGCCCTGGCGTTAAGCGTCTGACCAGTTCGCGCAGCATTGGCAAATTCCATCCGGTCGCAGCGGACCGATCCATGCCGGTAGCCAGTTTTCAGCCCATAAAAAAGGGCCCCGTAGGGCCCTTCCAAAATGACGTTTGCGAGGCTTAGCTCAGCAGGGTCAGGTTGGTTGCGGAAACCTTGCCGTCACGGCCGGTCTCGAGTTCGTAGGTCACCTTGTCGCCTTCGTACAGGCCCTGCAGGCCCGAACGCTGAACAGCCGAAATGTGGACGAAAGCGTCCTTTTCACCGTTTTCTGGCGAGATAAAGCCGAAGCCCTTGGTGGTGTTGAAGAATTTGACGGTACCGGTGATGGTTGCCATGGAACTAGTCCTCAGTAGTGGGCGCCGCAACTGCGGCTAAGGGTTGAAAACGAACCTTAAATATAGGCTCGGCCTAACGATTCACAGATCAGGAGGTAGCCAAGTTCCCGGTTTTCCGGTCGATCAGATAGCGCAAGACAGTGTCGTATGGCAAATATATGCAGTCAAACGACAAGAATTTCAAGACGATTTAGCAGGCAAAATAAAACACCCGATCCAGGAGGGACTCCGGACCGGGTGCGCGGCGCCTAGGTGGCGCGTTGCAGCATGGGGCGATGCTGCAATTTCAGATTAGCCGCGTGGGCAAGTATCGCGGTACTGGCTACCGTTTGGACGCTGGTAGACGCAGATGTTGCTGTTGTTGTCGACGCGACCGAGGACGTTGCCTGCAGCGCCACCGACGACACCACCAACGCCGGCACCGACGACGGTACCCAGAACGCTACCGGTCGTTGCTGCGCCAACGATTGCGCCAGCGCCGGCGCCGACAGCTGCGCCCTGCTGAGTGGGAGTGCAAGCAGCGAGGGAGAGGCAGGCAGCGGCAACGATCAGAAACTTGTGCATTGGAATACTCCGAGGAAACTCTGCCCACACAACCACCTAGAGCCAAATATGGTTCCCGGCGCTGATGAAGAATTGTTAAGTTTTGCTCATTTTCGTGCCGACACCGCACCGGCCAGGACGAGGGCGAGCCAGCCGGCAATCATCGCGACGCCGCCGATCGGGGCGGCGCCGGGGAACAATCCATGGCCTAGCCACTCGCGCACGCCGAGGTCTGCCGCGAACACGACGGTGCCAAAAACCATTAGCAGAGTGCTAACATTGAACACCCGACCATGCGAAGCCAACCCCAGTGCCAGCAGCACCGGTCCGTGCGCCAGGCAGATCGCGGCGATCGCCGACAGGTTTCGGCTTTCTCCGGCATGGGAGGCGGCCGCTGCCGACATCACCCCGATCGCCCCGATCAATCCGGCGGCCATGATGGTCAGGCGCTGACTGGTTTGCAGATTTGGCAGCATGGAAAACGGTCTCCGCGCGGCGCACTTTCGCGCCAGCAAGCTTTGGGATAGAGCAGTCCTTGCGAGTAGGACATATGGAAATGAACGAGCAAGTCACGGTTGCGTCGGGCGCAGCCAGTGCACCCATGGTTTCGGCGATCAGCTGGACCGACGAGCTGCGCGCGACTTTCGCGCTGGCCTGGCCGCTGGTCATCGCGCAACTGGCGCAGAGTGCCCTGCATCTTACCGACGTGATCCTGCTGGGCTGGCTCGGGCCGCAATATCTTGCCGCCGGCACGCTGGCGACGACGTTCCTGATGCCCTTCCTCGTGGGTGGTATCGGCGTCGTCGGCGCCGTTGCACCGCTGGTGGCGCAGGCGCGGGGCGCGCGCGATATCAAGGCAGTGCGGCGCATCGTGCGTCAGGGCTGCTGGGCGGCCATCCTGATCGCGACGCTGCTGGTGCCGCTGGTGCTGCAGATCCGCCCGATCTATCTGGCGCTCGGGCAGGATTTGACGGCAACCCTGCGCGCCGAGGAATTCATGCAGATTGCCGCCTGGTCGCTGTTTCCGGCACTCGGCATGATCGCCTTTCGCTCGCTGCTGTCGGCGTTCGACGCGACGCGGGCGATTCTAGCGATCACCGTGGCGGGCGTGTTGCTCAATGCCGCCATCGGCTATCTCCTGATTTTCGGCAATTTCGGTCTTCCCCGGCTCGAGCTGCGCGGCGCCGCGACGGCGACCCTGATCACCAATATCGCCATGCTGGTGCTGATGGTGCTCTGTGTGGTGCGGCACCGGCGGCTCAAGCGCTTTCATGTGCTGCTGCGGTTCTGGAAGCCCGACTGGCCGCGTTTTGCGCAGATCCTCCGGGTCGGCCTGCCGATCGGGTTGACCGTCTTGGCGGAAGTCGGTCTGTTCACCGCCGCGGCGGTACTGATGGGGCGCCTCGGGACTGATGAGGTCGCGGCCCACGCCATCGCGCTGCAATGCGCGTCGATGGCCTTCATGGTGCCGCTCGGCCTCGGTGTAGCCGCCACCGTGCGGGTGGGAACGGCCTATGGTCGCGGCGATCCCGAGGGTATCCGCAAGGCGGGCTGGACAGCGTTTGGCCTGGGCACGGCGTTCATGGCGTTGTCGTGCCTGTTGTTCCTGACCGCCGGAAGCACCGTGGCGACCTGGTTCCTCGATCCCCACATCGCCGCTAACGCCAATGCCGTAAAGCTGGCCGCGACTTTTCTCGTCGTCGCGGGAGTGTTCCAACTGGTCGACGGTGCGCAAGTCGTCGCGGCGCATTCGCTGCGCGGCCTCAACGACACCAAGGTGCCGATGGTGCTGGCCATTATTGGCTATTGGGCCGTGGGCCTGCCAGTCGCCTATGTGCTGGGGTTCGTCGCCAATTGGCGCGGCGTCGGCATCTGGATCGGGCTGGCGGCGGGGCTGGCCTTCGTCGCCGTGGTGTTGGTCACCCGGTTTGCCATGCGCGAGCGTCTCGGACTGCTGCGCGTGCGCTAGAACCCGGACGGGTCGCGCCGGGGCCAATCGGCGAAGCGGTTGCGAAACCAGGTGCGCTGGCGTTTGGCGTATTGCTGGGTGGCAATCGTGGCGAGCGCGATAGCCTCCTCGCGCTGTAGCGTACCATCGAGCCAGCAGGAGATTTCACGCGCCCCGATCGCCTTCATGACCGGCAGGCGCGGATCGAGTTGTTGCGCCAGCAACGCCTTGACCTCGTCCACGGCTCCCCCGGAAAACATCGCCTCGAAACGCCGCGCGATGCGCTCGCGCAGCACCGCCCGGTCCGGATCGAGCACCATGCGTTCGACCTCAAAATCGGCTAGCGAGCCGTCTTGCTGATCGTCCTGAAAGCTCGACAGCGTGCGTCCCGTGGCGCGCTTGACCGCGAGCGCCCGAATGAGGCGCTGTGGATCTACGACGCCGAGGCGATCTGCCGTGGCGCTGTCTTCGCGGTGCAACAGCGACATGCGGCCCGCCGCATCGAGGCCGGCAATTTCAGCCGCGATGTCTTGTGCGATGGACTCCGGCACCTGCGGAATATCGGCAAAGCCGTTGATCAGCGCGTCGAAGTAGAGCCCTGTTCCACCGACGAAGATCACCGGTCGGTCAGGCGTCGCGCTATCGAGGGTTGCCCGCGCGGCGGTCAGCCATTGCCCGGTCGAAAACCGCGTCGCTGCCGGCACATTTCCGTACAGCCGATGCTCGGCCAGCGCCAGATCGGCCGCATTGGGGCGCGCCGTGACTATTTCGAGCGTATCGTAGACCTGCATGGCGTCGGCGTTGACGATGATGGCGTCTTGCTCAGCGGCCAGGCGCAGGGCCAGGGCCGACTTGCCGCTCGCAGTGGGACCCGCTATCAGCACCGCACGCCGACCCGTCACGCGTTTTTCCTTTTGAGTAGTGTCCATGCCGGTACTGTGCCTGATCGCCAATCCAAGTGACTCCGAACTCGATCCAAACCTTGCCACTGCGGTAGTCAGGGAAATCGGCGGTGAGCTCAACTGGCTCAATCACGCCATTGCCTGCGAGATCATCGAGCCGAAGTCAACCGAAGCGCTCGAACTGGCGCGCGAGATCGTCAGTATGCGTCGCGTCGACGTGGCTTTGGTTCCCACCGGCAACCGCCGCAAGCCGATCCTGATTGCCGACATGGATTCGACCATGATCGAGCAGGAGTGCATCGACGAGCTGGCGGCGGCGCTCGGCATCAAGGAACAGGTCGCCGAAATCACCGATCGCGCCATGCGCGGCGAACTCGATTTCGCCCAGGCGCTGGATACGCGAGTTGCGCTGCTCAAGGGGCTCGAGCGCAAGATCATCGAGGAAATCCGGCGCGAGCAGATCACGCTGGCGCCCGGCGGTCGCGCCCTGATCCAGACCATGAAGGCCTATGGCGCCTATACGGCACTGGTTTCGGGCGGCTTCACGTTTTTTGCGGATTATTTCGCCAAGCGCATCGGCTTCGACGAAGCCGTCGCCAATGTGCTGGAATTCGATGGCGACCGGCTGACCGGCACGGTGACCAAGCCCATCGTCGACAAGAACACCAAGCGCGAGCGGCTGGTCGCCCTGGCGGCGGAACGCAATGTACCCTTGAGCCAGACCATTGCCGTGGGTGACGGTGCCAACGATCTGGAGATGATCGAGGCGGCCGGGTTCGGCGTCGCCATTCACGCCAAGCCCGCCGTGGCGGCTGCCGCCGGCATCCGGATCGACCACAGCGATCTGACCGCCCTTCTCTATCTGCAAGGCTATACCGACGAAGATATCGTCCGCTAGGCTTGCCGCTTGAAGCCAACAAAAAAGCCGGCGCATCACTGCGCCGGCTTTTTAATTTATCACCGTTTCACTTACGGCGTGGCAGGGGCCGGTGTCGCAGCCGGTGCCGTCGTTGCGGCTGGCTCCGTGGTCTGAGCCGGTGCTGGCTGGGTCGTCGAGTCGGCAGGTGCCACCGGCGTTTCTTCAACTGGCGTTGGTATTTCCGTGCCGACAGTCGGCTCGAGTTGCGAGCCATCTTGCAGGGTCAGCGTTGGCGTAACCGCGTCCTCGATCCCGAGGCCATCGAGCGCCGGGCCCGTGCTGGCCGGAGCCGTAATGGGAGCCGCGGTCGGCTGGATCGGCGTTGCCAGGTTCGGATTGGCCGCCGGCAACTGGCCATTGGAGCCGAAGTAGCGGAAGAACTCGCTATCGGGCGACAGCATCATGGTGGTGCCGGTGTTGACCAGCGCCGCACGATAGGCCTGCATCGAGCGATAGAACTCGAAGAACTCCGTGTCCTGGCCATAGGCCGCCGCAAAGATGCGGTTTCGCTCGGCGTCGCCCGTACCACGGATGATTTCGCCGTCGCGGGTTGCAGCCGCCACGATTTCGACGGACTGACGATCCGCAATAGCGCGGAGCGAGGTCGCCTGTTCCTGACCACGGGCGCGGAGCAGAGCCGCTTCCGCAAGACGTTCGGCGCGCATGCGCTCGAAGGTCGTCGCCGACACGTCCTGATCGAGATCGGTGCGCAGGATGCGCACGTCGACGACATCGACGCCGATTTCAGCAAGATCGGGGCGAATGAGATCGCGCGTTTCCTGCATCATCTGGCCGCGCTGCTCGGACAGCGCCGCATTGAACTCGCGGGCCGCATAAACCTGGCGCAGCGCCGAGTCGAGATTGGCGCCGATACGGGCTTCGACGACCGACAACTGACCGGTCGCACGCTGGCGGAACAGCCGCGGATCGGCAATGCGATAGGTCAGGAAGGCATCGACCTGATAGAAGGCGTTGCCCGACACCTGAACGCGCATATTAGCGATGTCGTAGCGCAGCAGGCGATCTTCGATGATCTGCACGCGATCGACAAAGTCGGTCGGGATCTTGAAATAAATACCCGGTTCGGTGCGGATATCGGTGATCTGGCCAAAGCGCGTGACGATAGCCTGGTCACGCTCGTTGACCACATAGATGGTCGAGAAGAAGACATAGAGCGCGGCGAGAATGACTACGCCGATGACAATGATACGATTGTTCATGGCTTAGTTCCCCGTCGTCGTCGTGGTCGTCGTGGTCGGCGTCGTCGTGGCATTGGGGCCAGGACGAAGCTCAGGCAGCGGCAGATACGGCACGACGCCATTGCCACCGGCGCCATTTTCGATCAGCACCTTTTCGGAGCTGCCCAGCACTTCTTCCATGGTCTCGAGGAACAGGCGCTGACGCGTCACTTCAGGCGAATTGACGTATTCGGCATACACCGCATTGAAACGCTCGGATTCACCGGTTGCTTCCTGCACCACGCGATTGGTGTAAGCAGCGGCGTCTTCTCGCAGGGCTGCAGCCCGGCCACGCGCGTCACCCAACAGGGTGTTGGCGTAGGAGCGGGCTTCTTCCTGCAGACGAGTCTCGTCCTGGCGGGCGCGCTGGACTTCGTTGAAGGCATCGATGACTTCAGCTGGAGGACCGGCATTTTCGATCAGCACCTGGCTGACGTTGACGCCAAGGCCATAGCTTTCGACGACGCCGCGGATGATGCCGAGCACCTCGGTCTGAATCCCGGCGCGGTCATCACTATAGACTTCCTGCGCGGGACGGCGACCGACCACTTCGCGCATGGCGCTTTCGGCGGCATAGCGGATCATGGCTTCCTGATCGCGCACGTTGAACAGGAAGGCGATCGGATCGTCGACCGCCCAGAACACCGAGAACTGCACGTTGACGATGTTCTGATCGCCCGACAGCATCATGCCATCGCTGGCGCCGCCGGCTTCGGTGCGCGTCGACACGTTAGTGCCGCTCGCCGTACCGATCTGGATCTGGTTGAGCGTCAGCGGCACGCGCTCGACGGTCTCGATTGGCCACAGATGGAAATGCAGGCCTTCGCCGGACAGCTCGGGCTTGGGCTGGCCGAAGCGCAGCTCGACGCCGACTTCACTCGAATTGATGGTGTAGACCGAGTTGACGCCCCAGAAGGCGATCAGGGCGAGGACGCCACCGATGATGGCCCAACGGCCGCCGGGAATGCCGCCGCGAAACTGATCGCGCCCGCGATTGAGAATATCTTCAAGGTTGGGGCCATTGCCGCCACCTGGCCGGCGTGGTCCACCACCACCGCCACTGCCGCCGCCACCGGGCGCTTGTCCCCAGGGTCCGCCATTATTATTGCGGCCACCCCCGCCTCCGTTATTCTCCCACGGCATTGCGTCCCTTTCGATATCGTCGCTACGTTGCCGCTATATATAGGCAAGCGTGCGACACGATCAATGCGCGGAAGCTTTACGGCGCTCGTACACTTTGACGCGGTAGCTGGCCTCATCCTTTGGATTTGGTTCGACTTCGGGAAGATCGACAACGGTCCAGTCTGCGGCCTGTATAGCGGGAAAATACACTTCGCCGGCAGGGACAAGATCAATATGGCTGATGTAAAGCCGGTCCGCTCGGGGCATAAGCTGGGCATAGAGATCGCCACCGCCGATGATCATGATTTCGTCAACGCCGTCACGGGCCGCAATTTTCCGGGCGTGTTCCAGGGCCGCGTCCACGTCGGTGAAGACCTCGATTCCCTCCGCGCTATAGCCGGACTGGCGCGTCAGGACGATATTGGTGCGGCCCGGCAGCGGGCGGCGCACCGTCTCGTATTGCTTGCGCCCCATGATGACCGGCTTGCCCATGGTGGTGCGCTTGAAAAACGCCATGTCGGACGGGATACGCCACGGGATGGTCTGCTCGGTGCCGATAACGCCGTTCTCGGCGACGCCCGCGATCATCGAAATGGTTATGCTCATGACTGTCCCAACTCCAGCAGGGCCGCGCCGTCGAGGCGAACTCTGGTCCACTCGTCCTGCATGACTCCGCCCTGGGCTTTATAGAAGTCGATCGAGGGCGCGTTCCAGTCCAGCACCCACCATTCCAGACGCCCGAGGTTTTCCGCGGCGCAGCGCTGTGCCAGATGCGTCAGCAGCGCCTTGCCGATGCCCTTGCCGCGCAGGGCGGGATCGACGAACAGATCCTCGAGCCAGATGCCGTGGCGGCCCTGGAAGGTCGAGTAGGTGTAAAACCAGAGCGCAAAACCAGCCGGCGCGCCGTCCCATTCGGCGATGTCGCAGAAGGCTTTGGGATTGGCGCCGAACAGGTCGCGGAGGATATCGGCTTCGCTTGCCTTGGCCTCGTGGCTGAGCTTTTCATAGGCGGCCAGTGATTTGATGAAGGCGATGATGGTGCTGGCGTCGGCTGCGACGGCCGGTCGGATCGTCAGGGTCATGGCGGCCTCGTGCGGATGGACAGCGTGGCGCTAGACCGCGACCGCCGCCTTGATATGGGGATGCGGATCGTAGCCGACGAACTCGAAGTCCTCGAACTTGAAATCCTCGATGGCTTTGACATCGGGGTTGATCCTCAGCGTCGGCAAGGGCCGCGGCTCGCGGGTCAACTGCAGGCGGGCCTGCTCGAAATGGTTGGAATAAAGATGCACATCGCCGAAGGTGTGCACGAAATCGCCGACGCCGAGCCCGGTCACCTGCGCCACCATATGGGTCAGCAGGGCATAGGACGCGATGTTGAACGGCACGCCGAGGAAGGTGTCGGCGGAGCGCTGATAGAGCTGGCAGCTCAGCTTGCCGTTGGCGACGTAGAACTGGAACAGGCAATGGCACGGCGGCAGCGCCATGTCGTCGACTTCAGCGGGATTCCAGGCCGAGACGATATGCCGGCGGGAGTCGGGCTTGTCGCGGATCGACGCGATGACATTGGCGAGCTGGTCGATCTTGCGGCCGTCGGGCGCCGGCCAGCTGCGCCATTGCGAGCCATAAACGGGACCGAGATCGCCGTTCTCGTCGGCCCATTCGTCCCAGATCTTGACGCCATGCTCCTGCAGCCAGCGCACATTGGTCTCGCCACGGATGAACCAGAGCAGCTCATAGACGATGGATTTCAGATGCAGCTTCTTGGTGGTGAGCAGCGGAAACCCCTGCCCCAGATCGAACCGCATCTGATAGCCGAACAGGCTACGCGTGCCGGTGCCGGTGCGGTCGGATTTATCGACGCCGTGCTCGAGGATGTCGGACATGAGTTTGAGATAGGGCTGCATGGGGCGAAGTCTAATGCGATTCGGGCAGCGGCGCCGCCTCGCCGAAGCGGCTTTCCACGAGCCTTGTCAGCAGATCGATCTGCTCCTGCTGCTTGGCCAAGAGGCTCTTGAGATCGTCGTTGCGCATCTGGTCGACCTTGTCGTGCAGCGCCATGATCTCGATTTCGGCCTTGAGATTGCACTCATAGTCGTGGCCGGTGATCAGCCGGTCCTTGGCGGCCTGCCGGTTCTGGCTCATCATGATGACGGGCGCCTGCACGGCGGCGACCATGGACAGCAGCAGATTGAGAAAAATGAATGGGTAGGGGTCGGGCGCCCCGCCACGCAACACGACGTTGATGGCGACCCAAGTGAGCAGCGCCGCTGCAAAGATGATCAGGAAACTCCAGGACCCGCCGAACGCCGCCACCTGATCGGCGAGGCGCTGGCCAAAGGTCGAGTTTTCGTCGAACACTGCATTGGCATCGAGCGACAGGGACTTCTTGCCGATGCTTTGCTGCAAAACGCGGCGTTCTCGTCGCGTCAGGGCCTTTTCACCCTTGCCCAGAAAACGCTCGGCGGCGCGAATGAGCTTGTCGCTCGACAGATCGGTCATGCTGGTCTCCGTAGTCAGGAGCCGACACTACACCGATTATCCAGCGACCTCGCTAGTTGATGCGCTGACCTGTTTCGGGATCGACTTCATAGGTCGTCACCGAAAACTGCGACAGGAACGCCGGCCCGAACTGGGTCGAGATCGCCACGTCGGTCGCGTCGCGGCCGATCGCCATCAGGACCCTGCCAATCCGGGGCGTATTGTGGCGGGCATCGGCAGTGTACCAGTGGCCGCCCAGATAAACCTCGAACCAGCCGGAAAAATCCATCGGGTCGGGATTATACGGCACGCCGATATCGCCCAGATACCCGGTGCAATAGCGCGCGGGGATGTTCATGCAGCGGCAGAACGTCAGCGCCAGATGCGCGAAATCGCGACACACGCCGACGCGCTGGTTGTAGGCGTCGAAGGCGGTCCGGGTCCGGTCAGCGCGCTGGTAGTCGAAGGTCAGGTGATTGTGCACGAAATCGAGGATAGCCTGGACGCGTGGCCAGCCTTCCGGCGTGTGGCCGAACAGGCCCCAGGCGATCTCGGTCAGCCGGTCGGTTTCGCAATAGCGCGAGCCCATCAGATACATCAGCGTATCGTCCGGCAGATCGCGGATGGCGTGCTGAGTGGCATCGAACGGCACCACATCGGGCAGGCCGGTGTCGTGAACATCAAACTCGGTCGACACCGTCATGCGGCCTGGCGGGGCCGTGACGCGGGTGCAGACGTTGCCGTAGCTGTCATAATAATCCCAGCTCTCGATATGCGGCGAGAAACTGAGCACGTTGGGCGTCAGCAGATCGGGCCTCCGGGAGGGATGCAGGCTCAGTGTCAGCAACATCGGCGTTGGGGCGGGGCAGTCATAACTCAGAGAGAAGCCGAGTTTGATTTGCATAGGGCACGAGCCTTCGGAATTGAGGGGCACCAACGGGCGTGGGCCGGACGACAGCCCTCTTCAAACCGTCATCTAAGCAGCGAAGTTCCGCAACTTTACCTGCTAATTTTGCATACAAGCCATTTTCAACGGAGGGCGCCACGCCTATATAGACAGTGCTCGCAAGAGCTATGGCGATAAATTGTCATCGTAATAAACCTTTCGGACCCGGGGGCAGTACCCGGCGCCTCCACCATCTTCCCGGCTCAAACCGGGTAGCCAATGGGGGCGAAACAGGATCGACGAGGGCGTAAAGGGTGTGCTTTTGCTCGGTGAGGTACCACCGTTATCGGTCCGAAACTTATAGTTGCAAATGACAACAATAAGGCTCCAGTCGCTCTCGCTGCGTAAGCAGTGCTAGCATTGGGAAATTAAGTCCTCCACCCCTAGCCGGGTGACAGGCGGGGTCCGCAGGCACCTGGCAACAGAAGCCTGCACCTTCACTTTCAAATGCACGACCTCATGTCGCCTTTGCCCTTGAATTGGCCTGGCGCGTGGGGCTATGAATTTTTCCAAGAATTTCACGTTTGCGCCTAAGGGGTGACCATGGCCGAAGACCACATGCGCTACGACATTCTCGCCCAGGAAGCCCTGCGCGGCGTCGTGCGCAAGGTATTGGCCGAAGTGGCCAAAACCGGCCTGCCCGGCGATCACCACTTCTTCATCTCCTTCGTCACCCGCGCCCCGGGCGTGCGCCTGAGCGAAAAGCTGCTCGGCCAGTACGACAAGGAAATGACCATCGTCATCCAGAACCAGTATTGGGACCTCAAGGTCACCGAAACGGGTTTCGAGGTTGGCCTGTCGTTCGACGGCATTCCCGAAATCCTGGTCATCCCGTTTTCAGCGGTCAAAGGCTTCTTCGACCCATCCGTGCAGTTCGGCCTGCAGTTCGACCCGGCCATGGTCCCGACCTCGGCAACTGTCGAAAACATCTCCGATGCCAAGCCTGCGGCCCAGCTCGCAGTGGTGCAGGACGCGGACGAGGAAAAGCCGGGCGAGAAGGTCGTGAGCCTCGACGCCTTCCGCAAAAAGCCCTGAGCCTGAGCTGATGGACAAGCGGTCGCTGTCCATCGCGGGCCACCGAACCTCGATTGCGCTAGAGCCGGAGTTCTGGGCAGCGCTCGAAGCCATGGCAACCCAATCTGGCCAGACCCTGGCCGGGCTGATCCGCTCGATCGACGAAACCCGACAGACCGACAATCTGTCTTCAGCGGTACGGCTCGCCGTACTGGGCTGGTATCAGCGCGAGCTCGATGCGCTCAAAACTGCGGGGTGAAGCTGAACGGTGCCACCGGCGCTGCGCCCGGCAACGGCGCCACCGGCTGCTGGACCGGCGCCTGCTGCAACTGCCGCGTGATCGCTTCCTCTTCGAGCCGCCGGGTTTCAGCCTCGGCCGCCTGTCGCGCGGCTTCCTCCGCCGCAAGGCGCGCCGCTTCCGCAGCCGCGCGCTGGCGTTGTGCCTCGATCAGCCGGTTGCGCTCTTCGGCAGCGGCCCGCTGACGCGCCGCATCCTCGGCTTCCAGCACCTGCAGACGATCCACCTCAAGCTCATTGGCGCGCACCTGAACGGCGGCGACAATCTCGGCCAGATCGAGCGTGACAGAGGGCGCCAATACGGTACCGGCAATGCGGCTGACGATGCGCGCGGTCTCGCTGCGGACAAGGCCATCGGCGTCGTCAAATCCCACGGGCGTCAGCACGAACTCACCGCGCAAGCCCAGATCGGCCAGGGCCAGATCAAGGTCCCCGGCGAGCCGGGCGCCAGTGCCTTCGACGATGAAATTGCTCATCCGCACCACACCGCCCGCGATGGTCATGGTGCCCGAAGCCACCGGGGCGTCGAACCCACCCTGCCCCAGCGCCATGCGGATGATGGTATCGAGCGCCTCGGCATCGGTGTTGAGCACGTCCTGCAACCCGTCGATCGTTGCAAAGACGCCCGGCGACAAGGCATTCACCGCAAAATTGGCGATACTGAAGCTACCGTCTCCGGCCAGCACGTCCATCACCTCGGCAACACTGGCGCCAGTGCCCTCGAACTGGACGCCAGCGTCCAGCGTGCCACCCAGGGCGGTAGCAGTGCCCGGCGGCGACAGTGCGTCGATGTTGGCGCGTTCCAGCCCCAGCCGCCCGGAAATGGTCTTTTGCGCGATGGTGCCGGTGCAGCAGACCGTCACGTCCAGCGTTGCCGAGCCGTCGCCCAACGCGGCCTGGAAGCGACCGAGCCGGGTCTTGGTTTCGTCCCAGGTCAATTCGAAACTGGCAGGACCGAGGCGCGATTGCCCCGCGCTCATCACCGAGCCGGCGCTGACCTGGACAGTGCCGCGCGTCTGCCGCGCCGCATCGCCAAGCACGATCGGGCCGTCCGACCAGACCGATGCGCCCGGCACCAGTGCTGCGGGGCCAAGCAGGGTGGCGGCCATGCCTTCCACCGAAATCGCGTCGATCGCGATATCGCCGGCGACGGCGGCGGTCGAGCCGGTGCGGGACAGGCTGAGTTCGCCCGAGAACGCAGTCGCACCCGAGGTGCCGGAAATGGCGCCGATCCGGGCCAGCCGCGCCCCTTCGAAATGCAGATCGGCCGTGGCGTCGATGGCCGGCAGGCCCAGCCCACTGGCGCCGATGACTTCGGCGAGCGCTCCGGCGTTTTCGATTCTGGCGGTCAGCGCACCGCTGCCCTGCACTTCGCCCTCGGCCAGCACGGTCAAATCGCCGGCAAAGCCGACATTATCGTCGCCTGAACTGATATTGATCGAGCCGCTCAAGCCCTCGGCGGGAACACCGGAAAGCGCCAGGCTGGCCAGCATGCTTTCACCATGGAACAACTCGGCGCCGGCAAGCCCGATCTGGCTGGTCAGGGCTTCGATATCGGCGGATTCGACCGAAGCCGTGAGGTTGAGAGCACTGCTCGTGAGACCAGCGAGCCCGCCAGCCAGTTCTGCCCGCAGGTTCAGATCGCCCGAACCGAGCGGCCCGCCCAGCGTCAGAACCTGCTTGCCGGCCGCGTCAGCAGCGGCCAGATCGAACTGCACATCCGCCGGCGCCGATCGCACCATTGCCTCACGCCAGGATTGCGGCACAGCGAGCGCGTCATAAAGCGCGCTCAAGCCAGGCGCCCCGGCATCGGCGATAGCGATGTGACCCGCCCCGGCGAGTTGTGGCGCCGCCAGAGTTCCAGCCGCCGCGACATTGGCGTCGAGCGTCACGCCGCCCCACAGTCCCGCAACGCGGTCCATGACGATGCTGCCCTGCTCCCACTGCCCCTCGGCGACGAGATCCGTGCCATCTTGCCCGAGCACGCGCGCGTTCTTGCCGGTCAGCGAGAAACTGCCGACAGGAAAACTGATGCCGAACGCGGGCTCATTGGCGACATCGGGCAACAGCGCCGTCAGCAGCGTGCTGCCGGTTGGCCCCAGCGCGTCGAAATGGCCGACGACATCGAGCCGTTTCTCGGCGCCAAAACCCAAGCGCAATTCAACGGCATGGGCCGTGTCCGCCAGCGTCAGCACGCCCTTGTTGATCCCCATCGCCTCGGCGCTGAGGAGCACGTCGCCCTCGAGCCGGCCGCGCTGGTTGAACAGCGCCTCGGTCTCGTCTGGCTTGCGCCAAAGCTGCGCCAAGCCGTCGAGGCGCTGGCTATCGAGCGTGAAATGACCGTTGAAAGCAGCCGCACCGCCCTGATTGCCCAGCATTCCGTTGGCCGAAAGCTCGGTGTCGCCCGCCAGTTCGGCGATCAGCTGATCGATCTGCCAGCTGGCCCCGTCGATAGTGGCATCGACCCGCACATCCCGCAGCGTGAAATTGCGCAGACCCACTTCGGCCAGATCGATCCCGACCCGGCCGGCCATCGGCGGAATGAGCGGCGCTGGCAGTTCTGCCAACAGGCGCAACACTTCATAGGGCTGCTGGCTCGCATCTTCGCCGGCGTCGCGCGGCGGCAGGCTGAAGGTGCCACCCGAAACCACCGCGTCGAAGCTGCGCCGCGCGCCGAGCTGAATGCTCGCTGCTCCGGTCAGGCGCATGCCGGCCCGGTTTTCATCGGGCTGCAGCGTATAACTCTGCACCACGACGCGATCGACCGAGCCCGAAATCTTGCTCTCGAACACCAGATCGCCGCGAATATCGGACGCGTTTTCGCCTGGTGGCGGGCTTTGCCGGTAGTTCAGCGTCCCGTCGAACTTGGGCGCCATGCCGGGGGTCATCACCCCTTCGGCATTGAGCACAAAACCATCTCCGCTGACCGCCGCCGCGGTGCGCGAATTGCCGGCGCTGTCGAGCGCTGCCGAATTGAACCGCAGGCCGTACCGCGCCTGCTGATAGACCGCCGAACCCTGGAACTGGAACGGGCCCACCAGCGAGCCAAGCTTGAGCTCGCCGTCGAGATCGTCAGCCACAAAGCTCTCGGAGGAGCGGCGATCCAGCAGCCGCACCGTGCCGTCCTGCACGGTCGCCTGGCTGAACGCCACGGCGCCACTGCTGCTCGTGAGGCTCACGCCGCTGCCGAAAAACCCGCTGTCGTCGATGGTAAAATCGAGCACCGGCGCAACCAGCACCAGCTTGGTCACGGTGTAATTGTCGCGCAGGAAATCCAGCAGCGAAAATTCGGCTTCGACGCTGTCGACCGTCGCCGCAGGTTCCTCTGGCGATCCGACCAGCACATCGGCCAGTTTCAGTCGCGGCTGCGGCAGCAGGGAAAAATCGATGTCGCCGCGAATGGTCACCGGCGTGCCCAGCACGGTGCTGGCCAGTTCCTCCATGCGGCCGCGATAATCGCCCCAGTGAATGAAACGCGGCGCCACGAACGCGCCCGCCAGCACGACGATCAGCAACAGGCCGATGATGATGTAAATGCGGTTCAGCACTGGGGCCCGCTCACTCGCAATCCTGGCGCAGAGTTTAGGCATGCGGCGGCCCTGCGCAACCCCGCACTCCGCCAATACACGGCAAGGGGCCCGCTACACCAGCGCTCATCTTGCACGATTGGGTGCAGCGACAATAAAAATGGCCGAACCCAGGGGGTCCGGCCATCGCAGGTCATCGATATCGGGTGGTTAGAGCTTGCCGATCGACCAGAAGTAGGTTTCGCCCGAGCTGTCGTCGACGCCGTCATTGTCGGTGATGACATAGCCGGTGCCGTCCACGTCGATGGCGAGGCTTTCGACCTTGTCGACGACGTAGCCGTTCAGCGTCTGCAGATCGGGAACGAGGTCACGCACCAGTTCCTTGCTGACCAGCGGCAGATCGCCGCCGAGTGCAGCGGGGACCAGTTCGCTCACCGGCACGCGGTAGATCGCCTTGAGCGCAGCCTTGGCGCCGATCTGGTTATCGCGTTCGACGATGTAGACGTAGTCGCCATGCGCGGTGATTTCGCTGAGGCCGACCCAGGCGCCTTCAGCCGCGGCTTCGAGTGGGTAGCGCACGGCGCCCCATTCCTCGGTCGATGGCTTGTAGGACACGAGCTTGACCGAGCCCTTTTCGTCGTCCTTCCATTCGCGCTGGATGGCGATCCACAGGGTCAGATCGTCGCCTTCGCCGATGGCGGTGACGCCTTCGGAGCCCGAGCGGATTTCGCCGGCCAGCAGTTCAGCGGGGAACGCGATCTCGTCCTGGATGGCGCCTTCGGCGTCGACATGGAACAGCGCGTGGGGCGTCAGCTTGGCGGTATCGCCTTCCGAGGCGAGCCAGAAGCCGCCTTCGCCGTCGAGCGTGATACCTTCGAGATCGAGCTTCTGGGCGGTCTGACCGTCGCGGGTGATCAGCGTCTTGTCGACGATGCGGGCCGGGGTCGCGGTGGCGTCGATGTGGTAGATCGCGGGCGCGCCGTAGAGCACGCTGTCGCTGACGGCATAGAGCATGCCGGGCGTCGTGGCATCGGCAACGGCGCCGGACAGTGCTGCCCAGCCGATGGGGTGGCCGTCGGCATCCAGCTCGGAAACGATCTGGGGATAGGCGGCTTCGCCTTCGGCCAGCTCATAAAGCATGACGTGCGAGCCGACGCCCCCATCTTCGCGCAAATCGACTTCGTTGGCGGTGGCCAAGAGGTTACGGCCCGGAATGGCGACGAGGCCCTCAGGCGAAATGCCCGATGGCAGCGACTGCACATATTCGGGCTCGGCGCCGGTGTCCTTGTAGACCGCAATCAGCGAGGCGCGTTCTTCGGCGACGAAGATATACTGCTGCTCGCCGAAGGTCGCGACTTCGAGGCCCTCGGGCTCGACGCCCTTCTTGTTGCGCTGGTCTGGATAATGGCCGAGCGTTGCCGCCTGCACGTCGAGCGCATTGCCGGAGTCGAAGGCAATCGAGCCATCACGATTGAAGATGGTGAAACCGCGCGAGCCGCCGTTCCAGTCGCCCTCGTTGGCGACGACCAGACGATCGTTGTCGAGCCACTTGACCGCATCTGGCTCGCGGGGGACGGCTTTTTTGTCATCCGAAAAATCGATGTTGCCGTCGTTCTTGGTGTCGACACCCGAAACGCCGGTTTCGCCAGCGGAGAACCCGCCGGTCACCGTGCCGGTCTTGGCATCGATGATGGCGATCCAGTCGTTTTCCTGCAGCGTCACGGCGATTTCGTCGGCATCGTTGAACGCCACGAACTCGGCTTCGGCGTCGTCGGCGGCAATGTCGCTTAAGCCCGTCAGCTCGACCTGCTTGATGCCGGCTTCGGTGACGGCGCCGCCGGCCAGGGTCACGATGGTCAGATAGCCCGATGGCATTTGCGGAATGGCGCCGTCGTTGACGTCTTCGTCGCGCTCGTTTTCGATCGCGATGGCGAGGATGGTGTTGTCCTTGTTGTGGGCGATCGAATCGGGCTGGCCGCCAAGGTCGAATTCGCCATCGATCGCCTTGGTGGCGATATCGACGACCACGAGCTTGCCCGAAGGTTCGGTGAAGCTTTCCGAAGTGTTGACCGCCACATAGGCCTTGCCGCCGATGATGGTGACCGAAGTCGGCTCGCCATCCATGTCGAGGAAGCCGCCCTGCTTTGGCGCCTTGGCGTCGGTGATATCGACAAAACCGATCCCGCCGGCCGGGCTGTCCGAATAGACCAGCATCATGCCGTCATCGGTGGCGGTGATGATTTCCGACGACGATGCCTCGGCGTCCGGATTGTTCAACTCGACCGGAAAGCTAGCGACTCGATTGAACACTTCGTCAGCCGACACGGCAGCCGTGGTTGCGAGCAGCGCTGCCGTCAGCGCGACCAATGATTTCGATGAAAGCATGATGGACCCCATTGTTATCGGTCCCGCTTAGGGGCGGCACGCTACAGGTCCATGACACTTCTGTGACGGAGCGATGACAGTGCCGCGTTCTATACATCGGGTGCGGCGCTCCCTATATTGCGATGAGAACAAAATAAGATTCGTCAATGTCCGCGCTGCTGCGTTGATACAAGCGCGCTGCGATGGAAAGGCTATAAATGCCCGACAATGCCCATAATCTGGAACGCCCTGTGGCCGGCTCGATCACGAGCCAGTTCCGCCGCAACGAGACGCCCGATTATCTCAGCGGTCTCAATCAGGAACAGCGCGACGCCGTCGAGACGCTCGGCGGTCCGCTGCTGGTGCTCGCGGGTGCCGGCACCGGCAAGACGCGCGTGCTGACGACGCGCATTGCCCACATCATCAACACCAAGCGCGCCTGGCCCTCGCAGATCTTGTCGGTGACCTTCACCAACAAGGCCGCGCGGGAAATGAAAGAGCGCATTGAAAAGCTGGTCCCGGGGTTTGAGTCCATGCCCTGGATGGGCACGTTTCACTCCATCGGCGCCCGTATCCTGCGCCAAAATGCAGCGCTGGTGGGCCTCACCAGCTCGTTCACCATTCTCGATACCGACGATCAGATCCGGCTGATCAAGCAATTGCTGGCAGCCGACAATATCGACGAAAAGCGCTGGCCGGCCAAGCTGTTCGCCTCGATGATGGATGGCTGGAAAAACAAGGGCCTGCTGCCCGATAAGGTGACGCCCGCCGATAGCGGCAGCTATGCCAATGGCCGCGGCGCCCAGCTTTATGCCGCTTATCAGGCAAGGCTAAAATCGCTCAACGCCGCAGATTTCGGCGATTTGCTGCTCGAATGCATCCGCCTGTTCCGCGAAAACCCGGACGTGCTGGCCGAATACCACAGCAAATTCAGATATTTGCTGGTCGACGAATACCAGGACAGCAACGTCGCCCAATATCTCTGGCTGCGCCTGCTCGCCCAGGGCAAGCCTGCCAGCGAAGCCAATATCTGCGTTGTCGGCGACGACGATCAGTCCATCTATGGCTGGCGTGGTGCCGAGGTCGACAATATCCTGCGCTTCGAAAAAGACTTTCCCGGCGCTAAGGTGGTCAAGCTCGAGCGTAACTATCGCTCGACCTCCAACATCCTGAAGGCCGCCTCCAACCTCATCGCCTTCAACGAAAGCCGGCTCGGCAAGACATTGCAAACCGATGTGGGCGAAAAAGGCGAATTGGTTTCGGTCACCCAGGTCTGGGACTCCGAGGAGGAAGCCCGGACCATCGGCGAAGAAATCGAGCAGTTCCAGCGCGGCGGCGAAAGCCTCAACTCGATGGCCATTCTGGTGCGCGCCTCGTTCCAGATGCGCGAATTCGAAGAGCGCTTCATCACGCTCGGCCTCAACTATCGCGTCATCGGCGGTCCACGGTTTTACGAGCGCAAGGAAATCCGCGACGCCATCGCCTATCTGCGCCTCGTGGCGCAGCCTGCCGACGATTTGGCGCTGGGCCGCATCATCAATACGCCCAAGCGCGGCCTCGGCGATTCGACCGTGCAACTGCTGTACGCGGCGGCCCGCGCCGCCAAAATTCCCATGCTGTCCGCCATCCGCATGCTGGTCGACACCGAGGAGCTAAAACCCAAGCAGCGCACCACCTTGCGCGCGCTGGTATCGCAGTTCGACGATTGGACGTTCCGCGCCGAGACGCTGAAACCCTTCGAGCTGGTCGAGCAGATCCTGGAGGAGAGTGGCTACACCGACATGCTCAACGCCGACAAGTCGCTCGAAAACGAGGGCCGCAAGGAAAACCTCAAGGAACTCAGCCGCTCGATGGAGGAGTTCGACACCTTGGGCGGGTTCTTAGAACACATTTCGCTGGTGATGGACCGCGACAATACCGAAGCCAGCGACGCCGTCACCATCATGACGCTGCACGGCGCCAAGGGGCTCGAATTCGACACGGTGTTTTTGACGGGCTGGGAGGAAGGCACCTTCCCCTCGCAACGCTCGATGGACGAAAGCGGCCGCGCTGGCCTCGAGGAAGAGCGCCGCCTCGCCTATGTCGGCATCACCCGTGGCCGCAAGCGCGTGCGCATTTCTGCCGCCCAGAACCGCCGTATCCACGGCCTCTGGCAATCGGCCATTCCGTCGCGTTTTCTCGACGAACTCCCCGCCGATGCCGTCGAGGTCAAGGACACCGGCTCATCCTATGGCGGCTACGGCTATGGCGGCGGCGCTACCTCGCGCTTCAACAAGGCCGACCCGTTCGAGAGCGTTTACGAAACCCCCGGCTGGCAACGCGCCCGCGCCCAGCAAGCCAATCGCAAGGGCGGCGGCCCGCTCACCATCGACGGCGACCTCGTCGCGCGCTCGGTTGACCTCGGCAGCGACAAATCCGCCTTCACCCCCGGCGAACGCGTCTTCCACCTCAAATTCGGCTACGGCGAAATCGCCGGCATCGAAGGCAATAAGCTGACCATCGATTTTGAAAAGGCGGGACGGAAGAAGGTCTTGGAGAGCTTTATCAGTAGGGGGTGAGATGCGCTCAAGGCGGTCAGATTGGTACGAGCATATTGATGGTACTGGACTCACCGCCGGTGAGCAGAACGGCATTGAATTTTTCAAGTCCTATATGCGATCGATTCACGGACGCATCGCCGAGAAAATCGACTCAGAGACCACTAGATTTAACTTCGATGTTGACGGTTTTCGACAGAAAGTTAGGCAACTCGATCACGAAGATCCTAGGTTCGCTGTGCTGTCCGCAGTGTCAATTGCGGATGGCCTTCTCATCGAAATGTTCAAAAGAGAACGCCGACCGCAACTGGAGATGTCGTCGCTCTTAGGACCGATGGGCCCTCTCGGGGATTTCAATAAGCGTCTAAAAATCGCTGCAATATCAGACTTTATTAGCGACGACTGTTTGATATATTTCGATGAACTCCGAAAAATACGAAACCGTATTGCTCACTCCGAAAATTCAAAAAAGCCCAGCACCGAAGAAATTAGGCGCGTTGTAGGGCAATCTCCTTCTTGGCTGGAAGCTATGAGAGAAGAGCCGAGGCTGTACGTTCCAGAGATTGACATGGGCGGCCAAAAAATTCTGTCTGCATCTCTTGCTGTGAACCTTTCGCTGCTAGCATGGCAGTCAATTTTACTTCCATTAATTAACGCAAATGGAATTCCACTACAGCTTTTAATTGATAGGAGCGCAGTTATTTTCACTTCCACTTCGGCGATCGGCATGGGGATAGCCATGGAGCTTTTGGGCGTACAAAAGGTACCAGTGAACAATCTGGACGACACCCCATGATCATCTCCACCACCCCCACCCTCGAAGGCCGCCCGATCCGTGAATATCTCGGTCTTGTGACCGGCGAGGTCATCGTTGGCGCCAATATCTTCAAGGATCTGTTTGCCGGCATTCGCGATATCGTCGGTGGCCGCGCTGGCGCTTATGAAGGCGCGCTGCGCGATGTCCGCCGCCAAGCCTACGAAGAAATCGAACACGAAGCCAAGCGCATTGGCGCGGATGCCGTGGTGGGTGTCGATCTGGATTACGAGGTGGTTGGCCAGAACGGCTCCATGCTCATGGTGTCGATCACCGGCACTGCTGTCAGGCTTTAAGACCAAACCCGCCCAGCGGCTCGGTTTCATAGCGCTCGCCGAACCCCGCGATGATTGGCCTTGCCTGGCTGATCATCGCCTGGACATGCGGTAATTGCAGCGATGCTTGGTGACTGGCTTGATCGGTCCACACTTCGGTGATCCAGATACCGTCTTCGCTGGCTGGATCGCGGGCCACGATGTAGCTCAGGCAGCCCGGCATGGCATGCTGGTTATCAAGCAGGATCGCCAGCAGGGCGTCGCGCTGGCCGGGTTGCGCCAGCATCTTGCCGATCAGTCCATACATATCGTTCTCCACCTGGAATCGCCCCTGATCGCGCCACGAGTGAGATTGACCTTAGCGTGCGGATCACGCAACTAGACGACATTATTTTAGGAATGCCGCCATGTCCGTCGACCAGATCACCTCCTCCGCCCTGACCAAGGACCAGGCTTACGCTCTGGTCGATACCGTCATGGAGCGCGACGATCTGGCCCTGACGGCCTCGGCGCATGAAAACGAGGACACCGGCGAGTGGTTTTTCGAAGCCGGCTGCGAGAGCCCGCCGGACGTCGAGGCATTCGCTGAACTCGCGCGCCAGACACTGAGTACCGAAGTGCAATTTTCAGTCGCCCCGCTCGATCTCGAAACCAATTGGGTCGCCAAGTCCCTCGAAGGCCTCGCGCCAGTGATCGCCGGCGGCTTTTACGTCTATGGCAGCCATGAAACCGGCCCAATCCCTGTCGGCCTCACCGCAATGAAGATCGACGCGGCACAGGCCTTCGGCACCGGGCATCACGAGACGACCACCGGGTGCCTCGAAGCCATCGACAAGCTGCTCAAGCGCAAGAAGCCGCGCCGCATGCTCGACGTCGGCACCGGCACCGGCGTCCTCGCCATTGCGCTGGCCAAGCGCACCCGCACAGCGGTGATTGCCAGCGACATCGATCCGATTTCGGTGACGACGACGATCGACAACGCCGAGCAGAACGGCGTCGGCAAATTCATCATCGCGATCGAAGCGACGGGCCTGACCCATCCCACCATCGCGCAAAATGGGCCTTACGATCTGATCGTTGCCAATATCCTGGCCGGTCCGCTGATGGCGCTGGCGCCCGCCGTCGGTCGCGCTGCCGAGAAGGGGGCCACGATTATTCTATCGGGCATTTTGCAGCACCAGGCGCAGGGCGTGATCAATGCCTATGCGCGCCAGGGCATGACCTTGACGCAAAAGCTGCAGCGCAAGGACTGGACCACGCTGATGCTGGAAATGAAGTAGCAAGCTTTAAGCTTGCCGGGCTTTGCTTGCGGCAAATCCCAGAAAGCAAAATCCCCGAAGCGGGCTCCGGGGATCGTCAGAATAGTCAGCGCTGAATGCAGCGGCGTTATGGGCGCTTGGTGAAAGCGCCGAGCAGCTGGTGCTGCATGCGATAGCTGACCTGGCGGCTCGATTCGCGGCCACGAGCTTCGATTACCGAACCCAGGGCCTTGCGGAAGTCGTTCTTGCTCTCAGTCATCTCAATCTCCATGCACGTTCGTGACGGTTGCCCCCGTCGCAGACTTAGATAGGCCGATTGAGCCGGCTTGGTTAGCGGTGTTTGGTCAGGCCAGACCTGCATGACTCGCAAGCCCGCTTACCCGAAGATGAATCGAGGGGGGCCGCATTCATTAAAACTTGTCGCAAATTGAAGATATTGGGGGCTTCGCCTGAGGGGCGGACCTCTCTAGTCTCTGGCGCAATCGCCAGAGGACCACAGCATGACCAGCCAGAGCTTTCCCCCGACCGTATTCCAGAGCTTTGTCGAGAAAGCCGACCCCGCCCAGGTGGCACCGCGGCTGGCAGCGCTGCGCTCGGCCATGGCGGCGGCGGATGTGCAGGGGTTTCTGGTTCCCCGCGCCGATGCGCATCGCGGCGAATCGGTGCCTGCCAGCGAGGCGCGCTTGGCTTACATCACCGGCTTTACCGGCTCGGCGGGCCTGGCGCTTATCGGCACGGATCGTGCTGGCCTGTTTGTCGATAGCCGCTACACGCTGCAGGCCCCGGCACAGACCGATACGGCTCTCGTCACTGTAATCCAGACCGACCGGGGCGGTCTCAACGATCAGGCGCTCGCGCTGATCCCGGCGGGCGCGCGCATCGCCTATGACCCCTGGCTGCACACGCCCGGCGAAGTGCGCGAGATGTCGACGCTGTTTTCCGGGCATGCCACGCTCGTCCCGAGCGCCAATCTGGTCGACGCCATCTGGAGCGACCGGCCCGGCGCGCCGGTCGGCGCCATCGAGTTTCTGGGCCATAACCGCGCCGGCCGCACCTCCAGCGACAAGCTGAGCGAAATCCTGGGCATTCTGGACTCCGAAAGCGCCGACGCCACCGTGCTGACGCTGCCCGAATCGATCTGCTGGCTGTTCAACATGCGCGGCCGCGACGTCCCCAATACGCCGTTCGTGCTCGGCTTCGCCATCGTGCCGGCCAATGGGACGCCGACGCTGTATCTCGATCCGGCCAAGATCACGGACGAATTGCGCTCGGCGCTGGCCGGGATTGCCGGTATCGCCAGCAGTGCCGACCTTGCCGCAGACCTCGGCCTATTGGGCGGCCAGTCCGTGTGGATCGATCCTGCGACGGCGCCCGAAGCCATCGCCACCAGCCTCACCACCGCTGGGGCCAGGCTGATCGAAAAGCGCGATCCGGTGCTGCTGCCCAAATCGCGCAAGAACGGCGTCGAACTCGCCGGCATGCGCGAGGCCCACACGCTTGATGGCGTGGCGCTGGCCAAATTCCTGTGCTGGTTCGACGCCACTGCGCCCGCCGGCGGATTGACCGAAACCGGCATCGTCACCGCGCTCGAAGCCTTCCGCCGCGCGGAAGAAACCTGCGTCGATGCGAGCTTTGACACCATCTCCGGCTCTGGCCCCAACGGCGCCATCGTGCACTATCGCGTCACGACCAAGACCGACCGCACGCTCAACCCCGGCGAGATCATGCTGGTCGACAGCGGCGCGCAATATCTCTCGGGCACCACCGACATCACCCGCACCCTGTCGAGCGGCCCCGCCACGCCCGAGCAGCGTGACCGCTTCACCCGCGTGCTCAAGGGCATGATGGCCGTCTCCACGGCGCGCTTCCCCAAGGGCACCAGCGGCGCCCAGATCGACATCCTGGCCCGCCAGTTCCTTTGGCAGGACGGCGTGACCTATAGCCACGGCACCGGCCATGGCGTCGGCGCGTACCTCGGCGTGCACGAAGGCCCGGTCGGCATTTCGTCGCGCTACACGGCGCCGCTCGAGCCGGGCAACGTCATCTCCAATGAGCCGGGGTTCTACAAGACCGGCGAGTACGGCATCCGCATCGAAAACCTTATCACCGTGGTCGAAAGCGAGAAATTCCCCGGCTTTCTCGAGTTCGAAACGCTGACCCTGGCGCCGATCGACACCAGGCTGATCGACATGGACCTGTTGAGCCCTGCCGAACGTGCGTGGCTCGACGCCTATCACCAGCGGGTCTGGCAGGAGATCGGCCCCCTGGTCGATGGCGAAGTCAAAGAATGGCTCAGGGGCGCCACGACGGCGTTTTGACCGCTACTCCGCGGCGGCAAAAATCTCGCTGAGGCTATAGGGATTGTCGGCGTCGGTGGACATAACGTCGTCGATTTTCCAGCTGTCGTCCTCCCAGACCAGCTCATAGCTCAGCGTCACCGGCGTATCGAAATTGTTGAAACTCACATCGGCCGTGGCCGTGTCGTCGGTGACGATCGGCGTGTCGATGGCGAAGTCGGTCAGGTCAAAATCCTGGCCGGCGATGAACGGGTCGAATTCGATGGCGCCCATTTCGCCTTCGGGAGTGATTTCGGCGTCGTGCTGATACAGCCCCTGCAGATGCTCGGAGAAAAACGCGCTGTCGTCGTGTTCGGGAATGTCGCCCGCCAGATAGGGCGCATAAAACGCTTCGAGCAGCGCCTCCGGGGTATCGAAGGTCTGGGCGATCGAGACTCCGGTCAAGGCCAGGAAGGCAGTCACGGCAACAAAGACAAGACGCATTGCAGTCCTCCAAAAAACTCAAAATATCGTACAGTTATTGACCGACGCGGACGAACCACTCGTCCTCTGAAATGACCTCGACGCCCAGTGCTTCGGCGGTCTTGAGCTTGGAGCCGGCGCCCGGCCCAGCGATCAGGATATCGGTCTTGGCCGACACCGATCCGGCCACCTTGGCGCCGAGCCGCTCGGCCATGGCCTTGGCCTCGGAGCGCGACATTTTTTCGAGCGTCCCGGTGAACACCACGGTCTTGCCGGCCACCACGCTATCGGCGGACACCTGCACCACATAGGGTTTGGGCCGCACCTGCGCCAGCAGCGCGTCGAGCACCGCGTCGTTGCGCTCGTTGCCGAAAAAATCGACCAGCGCCTCGATCACCGTGCTGCCAATGCCGTCGACCGACGGAAACACGGTCGCAGGATCCTCCGCAGCGGCGGTTTCCTTGCCGACCCGCATCAGCTCTTCCATGGTGGAAAATGTCCGCGCCAGAGTGGCGGCCGTGGTTTCCCCGATGTGGCGAATGCCTAGTGCGAAGATGAAGCGATCGAGTTCGGGCTCGCGACGGGCGTCGATGGCGGCGAACAGCTTGTCGAGCCCCTCGTAATTGCGGTCGGCGACGCCGCGCACGTTCTTGCGGGTCTTGCCGGACGCCGCTTCGCGCACTTTGGCCTGGGCCTCGCGGCGACCGGCCAGCGCGGCCTGAACGTCGGCGCGGCGATCCTTGAGCGTGAAGATGTCGGCGGCTGTCTTGACCAGCCCGGCATTGAAGAACAAATCGATGTTCTCGGCGCCCAGCCCCTCGATGTCGAGCGCCCCGCGCGACACGAAATGGCGCAGCGCTTCGATGGCCTGGGCCGGGCAGATCAATTCGCCGGTGCAGCGACGGCGGCTGTCTTCCTTGCCGGTCTTTTCGTTGATTTCCCGCGTCGCAGGCGAGCCGCACACCGGGCACTCGTGCGGAAACTCGTAAGGCACCGCGTCGGCTGGGCGCTTTTCCAGCACCACCCGCACGATCTGCGGAATGACGTCCCCGGCCCGCTGGATGACGACAGTGTCGCCGATACGAATATCGATCGGCTCATCGCCGCGGATCGGCAGGCCGGTGCTGTCGATGCCCTTTATGTAATCCTCGTTGTGGAGCGTGACGTTCTCGACCACCACGCCGCCCACGGTCACCGGCTCCAGCCGTGCCACCGGCGCCAGCGTGCCGGTGCGGCCGACCTGGATGTCGATGCGCTTGACGGTGGTGGTGGCTTGTTCCGCCGGGAATTTGTGGGCAATGGCCCAGCGCGGCTCGCTGCTGACAAAGCCCCAGCGGCGCTGCAATTCGAGCTGGTCGACCTTGTAGACCACGCCGTCGATGTCATAGCCGAGCGATGAGCGCTGTTCTTCGATGAGTTTGTATTGCGCGATCAGCTCATCCACCGATTTGGCGCGCACCATCAGCGGGCTAACCTTAAAGCCCCATTCGGCAAATTTCTGCACCGCCTCGTATTGCGTCGGCGCCGGGTCCTCGGAGGTGGCGCCCCAGGCGTAGGCGAAAAATTTGAGGTTGCGGCTGGCGGTGACGCTCGCATCTTTCTGGCGCAGCGAGCCGGCGGCGGTGTTGCGGGGATTGACGTAATCCTGGCCGCCGCTGGCCGCCGAGCGCGCCTTGAGGGCCTGGAATTCGGCATAGGTCATATAGACCTCGCCGCGAATTTCGATGCTTTGCGGCCAGTCCTTGCCGCTAAGCTTCGCCGGAATATCGACGATGGTGCGTAGATTGGCGGTGATGTCTTCGCCCACGGCGCCGTCGCCGCGCGTAGCCCCGCGCACGAAGACGCCGTTTTCATAAAGCAGCGATGCCGACAAGCCATCGATCTTGGGCTCGGCGGTAAACGCGATATCGAGGTCCTTGTCGCGCTCGAAGAAGCGTTTGCCGCGCTCCAGAAAGTCCACCACGTCCTGGTCGGTGTAGGCCTTGGCCAGGCTAAGCATCGGCACAGCGTGACGAACCTTGGCGAAGCCCTCGGCGGGCGGCGCCCCCACGGCGTGGGCCGGGCTGTCTGACTGCGAGAGCTCGGGAAAAGCTTCTTCGATGGCGTCGTTGCGGCGGCGCATGGCGTCGTAATCGGCGTCGGTCAGCTCGGGCGCGTCGTTCTGGTGATAGGCGATGTTGGCGTCGGCGATCGCCTCGGCCAGCAGCGCCAGTTCAGCCGCGGCTTCGTCCGGGGTGAGGTCTTCGATGGGTTTGGTGGAAAGATCGGTCATCGGATACTCACAGGCAACACTTTGAGGAAGGCCCCCCACCTAACCTCCCCCTGATAGGAGGGGGAGGGACTGATCCAGCTCGAGGCACGTTCGGTCGCAAACCACCGTACTTTCCCCTCCCCCTCTCCAGGGGGAGGCTGGGTGGGGGTCTCTACCCCACTTCACTCAACAATTTGCTCGCCGCGGCCCGCGCCTCGTCCGTCACCTGCGCCCCGGCCAGCATGCGCGCGACTTCTTCCTGCCGTGCGGCGCTATCCAGCGGCTTGACGTGGGTGCGCATGAAGGCGCCCTCGTTGACCGCCTGTTTCTCGATCAGCAGATGGCGCTGGGCGCGGGCGGCGACCTGGGGGGCATGCGTCACGGCCAGCACCTGCACCTTGCCGGCAAGCCGCGCCAGGCGTCGCCCGATGGCATCGGCCACGGCACCACCGACGCCCGTGTCAATTTCGTCAAAGATCAGCACGGGCGCCGAGCCGCGATCGGCCAGCACCACCTTGAGCGCGAGGAGGAACCGGCTGAGTTCGCCGCCCGAGGCCACCTTGAGCAGTGGACCCGCAGCGGTGCCCGGATTGGTCTGCACGTGAAAGGCGATCTGGTCATAGCCCGACGCCGCGATGCGATTGGGGTCGATCTGGTGATCGACGATGAACTTGGCATTGCCAAGCTTGAGGTCCGGCAATTCGGCACCGACCGCCTTGCCCAGAGCCGCCGCCGACTTGGCGCGGCCCTTGCTGAGGGCGTCGGCGTGCTTGCGATAGGTTTCCATCGCCCTTGCCTGCGCCGCTTCGAGCGCCACCAGCCGGGTTTCCCCGCTTTGCAGGGTTTCGAGATCGGCGCTGTACTTGGCCAAAATCTCGCTCAGCCCGTCTGGCGTCGTCTGATGCTTGCGCGCCATCGCGCGCAGCGCAAACAGTCGCTCTTCGACGCTTTCAAGCTCGTTGGGATCATAGGCCATTTCACGCTTGAGCTCTTCGAGCGCGTCGGTGCTCCGATCAAGTGCCGCCAGCGAGCCATCGAGCGTGTCGACCAGCGGCTGGAACAACGTTGCGCCGCTGTCGATCTTGCGCATCAGCCGGCGCATCAGGCCAGCCAGCGCCGGGCCGGGCGCCGAAGGGCCATTCAGCATATCGTCGATTTCGACGACGTCCGAAGCGGCACGTTCCGCTTGCTGCAGTTGCTGGCGCCGCTCGGCCAGTACGGTGTCCTCGCCGACCATCGGCTTGAGCTTGCCCAATTCATCGACGGTATGGCGGGCGTAATCCTCAGCCGCCAAGGCTTCGGCCACCAGCGCTTTTTGCGCGGCGACGGCGTCCTGCGCGTCCGCCAGATCCTGCCAGGCGTCGCGCAACTTGCTGGCTTGCGACTCCAGCTCGCCAAAAGCGTCCAGCGCGGTGCGATGAGTCGCGACATCGACCAGCGCGCGGTCATCGTGCTGGCCGTGAATTTCAACGATCTGGGCGCCGACTTTCTGCAGCAGCGCCGCGGAAACAGGCTGGTCGTTGATGAAGGCACGGGTGCGGCCGTCGGCAAACTGCACGCGGCGCAAGATAATGTCTTCGTCGTCGGGAATGGCGTTGTCGCGCAGCGCCGTGCGGGCGGGATGCGCGGCAGCAAGCGTCAGCACGGCGACCACTTGCCCGCTGTCATGGCCGCTGCGCACCAGCGATGCGTCGCCCCGGCCGCCCAGTGCCAGTGTCAGTGCATCGAGCAAAATCGATTTGCCGGCGCCGGTTTCGCCGGTCAGCACGGTCATGCCCTCGTCGAGCGCCAAATCGAGTTGGTCGATCAGAACGATATTGCGAACCGAAAGCGCGTTCAGCATGCGCGAACTCTTCCCAGATGCATGATTGCCGGCGAACCAGCCGTCCCTCGAAACGCAGTCTAGCCGTTTACGCTGCCATCGGCGACGGCAGCGCGCGAATTACGCACCACAAACGAACCGGGACGCATTGTAGCGCCCCGGAACAAACTAGCAACAGATAAGTTCAAATTTACTTCTTGAGCGACGCCATCCAGCTGCCGTCGTTCATTGCCGGCGCCAGACCCTGCTTGCCCAGCAAGGCAAAGGCTTCCTGATACCAGGTGCTGGACGGATAGTTCAGGCCCAGCACAGCCGCGGCAGTGGTGGCTTCGTTGATCAGGCCAAGCGACAGATAAGCCTCGGTCAGCCGGAACAGCGCTTCCTCGATATGGGTCGAGGTTTGCCAGGTTTCGACGACGGTGCGGAACCGGTTAATGGCGGCGGTGTACTGGCCATTGCCGAGATAATAGCGGCCGACCGACATTTCCTTGCCGGCGAGCTGGTCATAGGCGACCAGCAGCTTTTCCTTGGCGTCGTCGGCATATTCGGACTGCGGATAATTGGCGATTACCAGATCATAGGTATCGATGGCATCACGCGACAGCTGCTGGTCGCGGGTGATGTCCTTGATCTGGGCGAAATAAGCATTGCCCTTGAGGTAGAGGACGTAAGGCACGTCCTTGCCGTTGGGATAGAGCGCGAGGAAGCGGTCCGCAGCCAGGATGGCCTGCTCCAGCTCGCCCGAGCGATAATTGGCGTAAACCTGCATCAGCTTGGATTTTTCAACCAGCGGATCGCGCGGATGCTGGCGATCGAGCTGTTCCAGGCCCTTGATGGCGGTCTGGAAATATTGCCGGTCCATGTCGTCCAGCGCTTTTTGATAGAGCGCCTGCGGCGGAATGATCGGCTCTTCCTTGGCTTTAGGAGGCCCAAACAAATTCATGCCCGAGCAGCCGGCCAACATGACCGTTACCAGGGCAATGCTCAGTATCCGGCCTGCCCGGCTGGTGAAACCACCAATAACGTCAACTGTCACGAAGTGCCCCGTTCCTGTAGCTAAAACCGCATCATGGCGGCGTAGTTAGCAAATGGTTCAAAACTGTGGCCGCTGGCAACCCCCTGGGGAGTTAGCGGACAGCCCGCAGGTAGTTATGAACCTCCAACCCGTCCGGCCGGTCGTCGAAAGCGTCGAACTCCTGCGGCAGGTTTTCCGCGCTTACTATCTCATAATTGGCCTGGTTCGAAAAGAGACCGGCCAACACATGGGCGTTCAGCGCATGCCCGCCCTTGTAGGACCGGAAGCGGCCCCAGATCGGCAGGCCACCGAGCGCCAGATCGCCGATGGCGTCGAGCAGCTTGTGGCGCACGAACTCGTCTTCGTAGCGCAGGCCATTGGGATTGAGAATCTTGTCGTTGTCGACGGTGATGGAATTATCGATGCTGGAGCCGAGCGCATAACCGGCCTGGCGCAGGATTTTGGCGTCGCGAACGAAGCCAAAGGTGCGGGCGCGGGACACGTCTTCGTAATAGCGGCGCGGGGTCCAATCGAAGATCATGCGCTGGCGGCCGATGACCTTGGAATCAAAATCGATCTCGAGGTCCAGCGCCCGGCCATTATAGGGCTCGAGCGCGGCAAAGGCGTCATTGTTGCGGACGGTGACGGCGCGCAGTACCTTGAGAAACTTGCGCTGCGTCGGCTGAATTTCGAGCCCTACCCGCATAATCGCGTCGGCGAACGGGCGCGCGCTGCCATCAAGGATCGGGCACTCGGCCCCGTCGAGGGTAATCAGCGCGTTATCGACGCCCATGCCGGACAGCGCCGACATCACATGCTCGACAGTGGCCGCGCTAACGCTATCGCCAAGGTCGAGGGTCGTGCATAAAGTTGTTCGGGTGACGCGCGAGAAATGCACCGGCACGGGCAGCGTGACCCGGCCATCGCCAAGCTCGCGCGAAATGGAAATTCCGGTGTCGGCAGCCGCGGGCTTGATGCTCAGGGTGACGGGCAGACCACTGTGCACGCCGTAACCCGAGAAGCTGATGGGGGCGGCCACGGTCCGCTGACGCGTGGAAAGTTTTTGCATGCGTCAATGTACTCCGAACAAAGTCCCGAACGCCCCGGGGGTGTATTAGCCAAAAAAAACTCGGTGCGAAAGCCGCACCGAGTCATAATGTGCTGCGATAGGTAAACCGATTACCCGTGTTTACGCAGGAATGCGGGGATTTCGAGGCTTTCTTTCTGCGGTGCGCCGGCAGTCTGGCGACCATGGTTATCGAGCGAGCCGCGGGCGCCTTCGTGAGCCTGGGGAACGCGGGAAGTCCTTGCGCCACCTGCCTCGATGGCACTGCGGGCCGCGTTGTCATCGGCGGTCGAATAGACTGGCTCGTCCTTGACCGGCGGTACTGGCTGACCCAGATTCAGGCCGACATTGGACGCCAGGCGCTTGAACAAGGCACGGGCATTGCGGGGCTCGGCATCAGCACGATCCTGCACGTCCTGTGTCCGGCGCGCAACAACCGGCAGCTCCTCGGTCCGGGGCATGCGGCGCTGGCCTTCGGGGCGAGCCGCATTGGACGGCACATAGATGCTTGGAACCGGCGATTCGTCGTGGACCATGGTGGGCTCTTCGAGCTCATGGGCAACCGAAGCCGCGGGGGTATAGGGCTCGACGAACACGCCATCGTCTTCTTCGTCATGGTAGCGCGCCGCTGGCGCCTGCATGCTGAAAGCTTCGGCAACGGCCTGCTCGACCTGATGCTCGATCTGCTGGCTTACCACCGGTGCGGGTGCCGCAACGGGGGCTGGCTGGTGACGCTCGACGGCGCGCTCCATGGCAACACGGGTTGGCTCGACGGGAACGTGACGACGCACTTCAAGCGGGGTGCGCGAAGCATGTGGCTTGGCGGGCTCGAGAGCCTGAACCATGGCCGCGTCGGTGCCGGTGGCGACGACGGACACGCGGATGGTGCCGGTGAGGCTTGGATCGTAGGTCGCGCCCAGGATGATGTTGCAATCGGGATCGACTTCTTCGCGAATGCGGCTGGCCGCTTCGTCGACTTCATATAGCGTCAGGTCCGGGCCGCCGGTGATGGAGATCAGGAGGCCGCGTGCGCCCTGCATCGACACATCGTCGAGCAGCGGATTGGCGATAGCGGCTTCGGCGGCGTGGCGGGCACGATCTTCGCCCGAAGCTTCGCCGGTGCCCATCATTGCCTTGCCCATGCCACGCATCACGGCGCGCACGTCGGCGAAATCGAGGTTGATCAGGCCTTCCTTGACCATCAGATCGGTGATGCAGGCAACGCCCGAAAACAGCACCTGGTCGGCCATCGCGAAGGCGTCGGCGAAGGTGGTCTTTTCGTTGGCAACCCGGAACAAATTCTGGTTGGGGATGACGATCAGTGTATCGACATGGCGATGCAGCTCATCGATGCCGTCTTCGGCGAGACGGGCGCGGCGATTGCCTTCGAAGTTGAATGGCTTGGTGACGACGCCAACGGTCAGGATGCCCTGCTCGCGAGCGGCGCGGGCGATGACGGGTGCTGCGCCGGTACCGGTGCCGCCGCCCATGCCCGCGGTGATGAACACCATATGCGAGCCCGAGAGGTGATCGTTGATCTCGTCCCAGCTTTCCTCGGCAGCCGCACGGCCAACCTCGGGGTGCGAACCGGCGCCGAGGCCTTCGGTGACGTTGACGCCGAGCTGGATGATCCGCTGCGCCTTGGACAGTGCCAGGGCCTGGGCATCGGTATTGGCGACGACGAAGTCCACGCCATCGAGCCCGGACTCGATCATGTTGTTAACGGCGTTGCCGCCTGCGCCGCCGCAACCGAACACGGTAATGCGAGGCTTTAGTTCCTGAATGTCCGGTATGGTGAGGTTGATCGTCATAAGGGGCCTCGTGGTCGCGTTTGTTGGTAAATATTTACCCCCCTAATCGTTAACCGGCCCCTAACAATTGTCTCACCGGTGTTAACGAATGTGCATTTTGCGACAAACTGCGCGCCGACGATGAGTTTTGGTTAACCATACCGGAAAGCTGTACCGAGGCTGTCGAAACGCGCCGGGTTCAAGCGTCATCGTGGTATCGTCATGCCATTCAGGAGGTGCACAGACATGGTCGAAATCATCCCAAGCCTATGGTTGAACAATAATTTCGACGAGATGGTCGCGTTTTACCAAACCGTCTTCGACTCGGTGGAGGTCAGCGATGTCCTGCGCGCTGGCCCGGGCGGTCCGGGACCCGAGGGCACCGTCATCGCCGGATCGATCTCGATCGATGGAAACAAGTTCGTCGGCGTCAACGGCGGCGATGGGCATCCCTTCACCGACGCCATCTCCTTCACCATCCGCTGCAAGGACCAGGCCGAGGTCGATCGCTACTGGAACGGGCTCACCGCCGATGGCGGCACGGAAGTGCAATGCGGCTGGTGCAAGGACAAGTTCGGCCTGTCCTGGCAGGTGGTGCCAAACGCCATGTTCCACACCATCAACGGTCCCGACGCCGCCGGTCGCGGACGAGCCATGGCGGCGATGATGAAAATGGTCAAACTCGACGTCGCGGGCCTCGAAGCCGCCTACGCCGGGCGCTGAACGAAAGAAGGGGCCAGCGAACCGACCCCTTCTTCGACTATCGAAAATCCAATGACTAAAGCGAGGCCTTGTACAGCTTCTCGGCAATCTCGAACATTTCTTCCGGGGCATAATCCGGCGTGAACGCGGACGGGACACCGGTCAACTGGTGGATCTTGCCGCCTTCCGGCATGCCCTCGATAACCTCGAGCTCACCCGGTGGGTCGCCTGGCAGCGCGACTTCGCCATTTTCCCAGATACCGGCGATTTCCTTGTAGTCGCCAGTACTGAACGTATAGAGCCGACGATGCGAGCCCTCTTCCAGATATTTCTGGCACTCGGGGATTTTGCCAAGTGGAATATTCGGAGTCGGCAGCATCTTGTGGATGTCGACGCCGGTGATTTTCTGCAATGCCAGCGCGTAGGCATGCGCGTGGACCGAACCGCGAACCAGCAGATAACCGCACACTTCGCGACCGGTCGGGTCGGTCAGCGTCTCGTACACCCGCAACTTGTGCAGCCGTGCACCGCATTCAAGGTGAAAGTTATGCAGCAGATCGACCACCAGATTGCCGGTGGTCGTGATGAAATCATTGTTCCACGAGGCGCCATTGCTGTTGGTCGGGGTCGCCCCGCCGCCATTGGACAGGAAAGCGTTGGCCAGGCGAATGTCCTTCATGGCGTCGTAGGGGGCGTTGGAAATATCGCCGCCGTCGCCCATGTCGCCATTTTTCTTGTCGGGACCGTTGTTCAGCATGGCCACGCCATTGCTCACCAGTTCGACGTGGCCAAGCTCTTCCGCAGTAATTGCGGCGACGAGGCTATAAAACGGCTTCAGCTTGTTCTTGCTGCGAAAGTTAAAACTCTGAAACATGTAGTTTCCGAGCGTGGACATTTCGCCATATTTACCGCCGAGCAGCTCTTGCAGGGCTGCGGCTGCATTTGCGTCCTGCGTTTTGGGCGCTGGAAGGTCGATTTGCAGTTTGTCGACACGTAAAAACATTGTTGATCTCCTGATCAAGGTCAGGGGCCAATGTCGCGCCGTCAACTAGGTTGCAGTCGTTCAAAAACTCGTCCGGAGCCAGTTGCCGACGCGGTGGAAATAGCCGTCGGTGCCGGTCAGCTTGCGGCTGCTGCGCGGTTCGGCATATTCGCGGCCGCACACCTGCGGATAGATCAGCATGCCGGCAACTGTCGCGAACGCCGCGCCCTTGGCCATCTCCGGCAAGCCGGCGATACCCATCGGGCGACCGGTGCGGACATTGCGCGCCAGCGTGCGGCGGGCAACTTCGGGCAATCCGGTCATTTCGCTGGCGCCGCCGGTCAGCACGAACCGGCGACCGCAAACGTCCATCATGCCGGTCGCCTGCATACGATCGCGAATGGCGGTGAGGATTTCCTCGATGCGCGGGCGCATGATGCGGGTCAGCACCGAGCGGGCCACCTGCCCCGGCGCCTCGTCGTGCATGGCGCCAACCGGCTGGATCGGGATCATGTCGCGCTCGTCGGCCTGGCCCGGCAGTACCGAGCCATAAAACGTCTTGAGCCGCTCGGCATCGGCCACGCTGACCGACAGCTGGCGTGCGATATCGAGCGTCAGATGATGCCCGCCGATGGCGATGGCATCGGCGTAAACCAGATGGCCTTCGTTGAAGACCGAAACGGTCGTCGTCGCGCCGCCAAAATCGATGCACGCCACGCCGAGCTGGGCTTCGTCATCGACCAGCGTCGCCAGGCCCGAGGCATAGGGCGTCGCGATCAACGCTTCGATCTGCAGATGGCAGCGATGCAGCACCAGTTCGAGATTGCGCATGGCAAGGGTTTCGGAGCTGACCACGGCAACATCGACGCCGAGCTTGTCACCGACCATGCCCTTGGGATCGCGAATGCCCTTTTGCCCGTCGATCGAATAGCCGATCGGCATGGCATGGATGATCGAGCGCTCCGGCCGCACCGAGCGATCGTTGACAGCGCGCAGCACGCGATAAATGTCCGATTTTTCGACTTCCTGCCCGTCGAGCGCGACAGCGGCCGAGAAGGTCTCGGAGCCCAGGCGACCTGCAGTGACGTTGACGAGCACCGATTCGAGCGTCAGCCCGGCGGCGCGCTCGGCCATGCCGACGACGGAACGGATGGTGTGCTCGGCCTTTTCGATATCGGTCACGACACCCGATTTGACGCCCGAGGATGGGCCATAGCCGAAGCCGATGACCTCCGCCTGATGCGTGCGGCCACGCAGCGCCTTGCCTTCGGCACGCGGGGTCAGCCGAGCGATGACGCAACAGATTTTTGTCGAGCCGATATCGAGCACGGCGACCAGCGTGGTCTTGCCGGGCTGGATCGGGCGGAGCCTTGAGGTCATGGCGTCGGTCATCATTGCGGTGGTGCGGGTTGTGGGAGGTTTTCGGACGGCAGATTGCGCGGTGGCATCGGATATGGCTGGGCCGATTTGGCGCGTTCGGCGATGGCCGCCTTGCGCTCTTCCTCATCTGCCGCCAGCTCTTCGTCGGTCTTGTTGGGACGCACGGCGACAAGGCTCGGGATCCGCAGATCGACGATGTTGATGTCGCGCTCGAGCAGCTGGTAGCTGGTTTCGTACATCACCAGATTGTGCAGCGCGCGCGCCACGCCAAGCTCGGGGAGTTGTACCCGCAGGCCGGTGTCGTAAATCATGTCCCAGCGCCGGTCGGCGATGCGCGACAGCGCGACCAGGCCTTCCTTGAGCGTCGGGAACTGGTCGAGCGCCCGGATCATAACCAAGGCATCGTCATTGGCGCCGTCGCCGACGACCAGCGGCAACTCGCCATAGGCGCCCCGGTCCTCGCCGATCTGCTCGCCAGCCGCGTCGACCACAAAGGTGATGCCATCGACGCGCCAGCGCGCCACCGGCAGTTTCTCGGTAACCGATACGGTGATGGCGTTGGGATAGGCCTTGCGCACATTGACGGTTTCGACCGCCGGCAATTCGGCGATGCGCTGGCGGGCCGCTTCGACATCGAAGGTCAGCGTCGAGGTCTGCGGCTCAATGCCCAGCGCGTCGAAAATCTCCTGCTCGCTGGCCAGCGTCTGACCGGTAATGGAAATCTCGCCG
>Ga0247806_10000110_pt1 | contig 52658 bp, 37 predicted proteins | sample UWRJL059202B1_FD_179935 | JGI IMG/M metagenome (GOLD analysis project Ga0247806, IMG submission 179935) | Plant litter microbial communities from Arlington Agricultural Research Station in Wisconsin, United States - UWRJ-L059-202B-1 | ecosystem: Environmental > Terrestrial > Plant litter >... | reverse complement strand
TCTTCGGACTGCCCGAATTGGCTCACCTCCTGAACCATTGGGAATTGCGCTAACGCTTATTCCTTCGAAGCTACCAATTGGCTCACCTCCTGAACCATTGGGGAATTGCGCTAACGCTTATTCCTTCGAAGCTACCGCTTCTTACCTCATCCGTCGCCTGAAAAACGCCCCGGAAATACTGACCTCATCGAAAGTCGACGCTTTGAAAGCTGCGATGCAAAACTATATCGGCAAAGACTACGACGGACTTTTTGCGTGGTCTGACAAACGCATGTACTGTTCAGAAGTACTCTGGAAGCTCTATAAAAATGTACTGAACATCGAAGCCGGTACGTTACAGCAGCTCGGCGATCTCGACTTTACCAATCCCATCGTGCGCAGAAAGCTCGCGGAAATTTATGGTGGCGAAATCCCAATGGATGAAACTGTTATTTCCCCGCAGACGATGCTTGAATGCCCGCTTTTCGAGACGCCAGTGATTCCTTAATTCGCGTTAAACGACAACAATCACTCAGGGATCTTCCCTATTCTGAAACTGAAATGTATCTTTGTGGCTCACCCATTCTGATACACATGTTACACCGCCTCATTGCCTGTAGTTTTGTCTGGATTTCCTGTGTCACCTATGCACAGGACCTAAAACTCGAGGACATTATGCAGGGCGAAGCTTTTGTCGGCTCGCAACCTGCAAATCCGCGCTGGTCGGCTGATGGAAAACGGATTTACTTTGACTGGAACCCACAGCAAAATCCAGGTAACAGCACCTATTTTTATGAAAAAGGCATGGCGGCACCACTTCCGCTTGCGGCTGGTGAAACAGCATTCAGTGCTTCGCAAATGGCCGATCAGGCTTATTTTACGACCCGCTATTATGTACAAAATGGCGCTTTGCAGAGTTATGTGCCGAAAACCGGGAAGCATACTTGTGTTTTACATACGGCCAAACCTGTTTCAGCCGTGATGCGCGTTGCAGATCCGAACGTCGTTTACTTTCAGCAGGACGGGAATCTTTTTCAGCTCCATACACTGAACGGAACGCTGTTGCAGGTCAGTAATTTCAGATCAGGACTTGCTCCGGCGGCAAGCCCTGCGGAAGTACCTGCATTTCTCGAAAAGCAACAATCTGCGCTTTTTCAATACATCCGAGAGCGGGAACAGGCCCAAAAATGGCAGCGCAATCAGCAGGGAACCGCCCCGTTTTTCCCAAAGGCTATTTATACGGGCAAATCGGCACTCGAAAACATACAGGTATCGCCCGACCAGCGGTTCATCGTTTTCCGTTTGTCGGATTATCCAGCAAGTGCAGCGACCCATGTCGAACAATACATTACCGCAGATGGACATACACAACCTTTGTATGCCCGCGAAAAAGTTTCCATACACAACCTGGGTCAACACCGATTAGGCATTTACAACCGCTCCGGCGATTCGACCTACTTCTTTTCCTTTTCCGGGTTGAGCCATTTGCATGAGCTGCCCGCCTATGCCACAGATTCTGCCATCCCGAAATCATACCTGTTGGCAGGACGCGAGATCTACATGGACCAAATCATCTTCAACCTTTCTGGAACATTGGCTATTGCTGATGTCCGCAGTCTCGACAACAAAGACCGCTGGATCGTGCAGCTCGACCTTGCGCACGGCACCCTACAGGAAATCGACCACCAGCGCGATGACGCATGGATTGGGGGCCCGGGGATTGCAGACGATGCGACAATTGGCTTCCTAAACGATCAACAAACCGTTTACTTCCAATCTGAGATCAGCGGTTATTCGCACCTGTATACCTTTCATATTCCTTCCCGCAAGCGCAAGCAGCTTACCTCCGGGAAATGGGAAGTCCGTTCGGCGCAACTATCCGCAAGCGGACAAACTTTTTATCTTTCGGCCAACCAGATCCATCCGGGGAACCTGGAGTTTTACCATTGTGCCGTCAATACCGGCAAACTTACGCCTATCCTGACTGCGACAGGTGCGCATGAGGTGGTTGTTTCGCCTGACGAAAAGACCTTGCTGGTTCGTTATTCCTACAAGAATAAACCCTGGGATTTGTACCTGGCATCCAATCAGCCGAAGGCCGTTCTTCAGCCCATTACCCACTCCGCTTCCGCTGCTTTTTTATCCCGAAAATGGATAGATCCGGAAGTTGTGACCTTTACTGCCCGCGACGGAATGCCGGTACATGCACGGCTTTACAAGCCAAGTACGCCGAATGTGAACCAGGCCGCTGTCATCTTTGTACATGGCGCAGGCTATCTGCAAAATGCACACAATTACTGGAGCTATTACCAACGGGAATACCTATTCCACAATTTGCTCGCTTCCCAGGGTTATACTGTCCTCGATATCGATTACAGGGCGAGCGATGGTTACGGAAGGGATTTCCGCACGGGCATTTACAGACACATGGGCGGATTGGATCTGTCTGACCAGCTCGACGGAAAAGAATACCTCGTTCAGCAACTCGGGATCGATTCCAACCGCGTTGGTATTTACGGTGGTTCCTACGGCGGGTTTATCACGCTGATGGCCTTGCTGACCGAGCCCGGAGAATTTGCCTGTGGCGCGGCGCTGCGTTCGGTTACAGATTGGGCGCATTACAACCACGGTTATACGTCCAACATCCTCAACTTCCCGGAAACAGATCCGGCGGCTTACAGACGAAGCTCCCCGATCTATTTTGCGGAAAACCTCAGTGATCCGCTGCTGATGCTGCACGGCATGGTTGATGACAATGTACAGTTCCAGGATGTGGTACGCCTGTCGGAAAGATTTATTGAGCTCGGAAAAAAAGACTGGAACCTCGCAATCTTTCCTGTCGAGGCACATAGTTTCAAAACGTCCTATTCCTGGGTAGATGAGTACCGCAGGATCCTGGAACTGTTCAATCAGCACCTCTTAAAACATTAAATTCATTTTTATGGAGATCAGAGAATTATCCACATCCGAAAGCATGCTCGAACAACTTCCGCTGATGCAGCACTTGTATCCGGAATTGACTTTGGAACAATACCGACTGTTGCTTCGCGACATGCTTCCACATCGCTATGGCCAGGTGGCGATATTTGAGCATGGTGAATGTCTCGGTATAAGCGGCTACTGGCTCGGTACAAAACTCTGGTGCGGCAAATACCTGGAACTCGACAATGTTGTGGTTCATGCTGCGCACCGCTCCAAAGGCATTGGCAAAATGCTGTCCGATTACCTGGAGCAAAAAGCGGTGGAAGCTGGTTGTACAATCCTTGCATTGGATGCTTATACGCACAATTTTGGTGCACACCGTTTTTATTACAACCAGGGTTATGGCCCGAAAGGATTCCACTTTGTGAAGATTCTGAATAAGGAAGGATTGACGTGATATTTACCGGCTGCAGTAATTGTTTTGGGATTCTCGTTTCTCTCTTCCGGCGAATGGGATTTTAAATCGCTTCGGGCGCCAATAAAAAACCCGCATTCCGGGAAGAAATGCGGGTATAAAAAGATTAGCGTTATTTCAAAACGCTGATGCGTTGTATCGAAGTAGCTCCATTTTCGGTTGTCGCGCGGATGACATACAATCCCCCCTCTACATTTCCGAGCTGGAAAGTATGGGTTCCCGCTGTCAATTGCTGTTGTTGCATCAGTTGTCCTGACATGCCAGAGATCTCAACAGCAACTGCCTGAACTGTTTTCAGCTGGAAGGATCCTGCATTCGGGTTCGGATAAATGTCAAACAACAGGCTTTCGTTTTCCTGCAAACCGCTTGCGTCAACCGGAGACGTCATTTGGTGCACGTATGCATCGATGTCGACACCGGTGGCAGTCATGTTGAAAGTACCTGCCTGCGGATCGAAATCGGCAGTGCCCCTGAAATAACCGGTCGAATGTACTTTACCTGTAGCATCGACTGTGATCGCACAACCGTTGTCCGTATCTGCACCGCCAAGTTGCACTGCCCAGACAAATTCTCCGGCAGCATCCAGTTTGCTGATAAAAATATCGTCTTCTCCTGCGGAAGTCATGTTGAATACGCCATTGCCGGGATTAAAGTCGACCTCATTGTAAAAGGCACCTGTCGTGTAAACATTTCCAGCCATGTCCGACGCCACTGAAAAGGTGATCTGCTCGTCTTCGCCCCCGATTTGTTTCGCCCAGACAAGAGCACCTGAAGCATTCAGCTTGCAGATAACCGCGTCAGATTCTTCGTCAGCCGTTGTCAGATTGACAACGCCAGCTCCCGGATCGAAATCGGCAGTCCCTCGGAAGTATCCTCCAACAATAATATTTCCTGAAGTGTCCAGTGCTACTGAATGCAAATAACTTGTAAGTGATCCTGAGAAGCTTTTCACCCAGGAGAAAATGCCAAGAGAAGATTCGAGTTTCAGGATAAAAGCATCTTCTTCTCCACCTGAAGTCAATGAAGTGGTACCATTGCCCGGATCGAAATCACAGGTCCCCATAAAGGTGCCTACCACAAATACATTTCCTGCTGCATCAACGGTCATCGAAGCTGCTTTGTCAACGTCTGTACCACCAATTTGTTTAGCCCATACCAAATCACCGGCAGCAGTCAGCTTGCTAACGAAAATATCGAGGTTTCCGAGCGCTGTCAGTTCCGTAACCCCACTTCCGGGGTTAAAATCAGCTGTTCCTGTAAAATGGCCGGTTGTATACACATTTCCCGCAGCATCTGTCGCTACACCGTATCCGTAATCCTGTGTAGAACCGCCCATTTGTCTGGCCCAAACCAGCTCACCGGAAGCATCCAGCTTACATACGAAAATATCGCCGCCGGTTGTGGCTGTGAGGTTCACCATACCTGCTCCCGGATCAAAATCAGCAGTACCAATCAGCCTGCCGCAAAGCAGGATATTTCCCGAAGCATCGAGTGTTAAAGCACGCGCCAGTAGCTCTCCCTGTCCGCCAATCCTTTTGGCCCAGACAAAATTGCCGGATGCATCGAGCTTACTGATGTATATGTCGAGGATGTCATTGCCTGTCTCTGAAACGAGGTTGAAAACGCCAGCTCCGGGATCAAAATCCACTGTTCCCACAAAGCTTCCGCTCGTGTAAACATTTCCAGCCGCATCTGTAATAATGGTGCGTCCAATGTCCAGGTTTTCTCCGCCTATTTTTTTTGCCCAGTTGAGCGTTTGTGCCTGCATGACCATAGAACAGGAGATCCCCGCTATGAGTAAAGCTTTTTTCATGTTGAGTTAGATATTAAATTACCCCGCGAAAGTAAGTATTATTATAGTTGGCCGTGCTCTTCATTTAGCGTATACAATAAATCTTATCCCGGTTCCTTTTACCAGCTGGGAATATAAGAAGCCAATATATTAACATCTGCCCTTTTGGTTTGAGAATCACAACCAATATCCTTTCAGGTCTGCCTGTAGCGGTGCGATATATCGTCCTCTCGAAAAAACAAGGGCCATCCCGAAGGACAGCCTTTGACATCTTTTTGGATTGTATTTTTGTTTTACTGTGAAACAAAAACCTTTTCTGTAGTTGTTTTTCCACCCGAAGTGATCTCCACCAGTACTATGCCTTCGTGGATTGAAGCCGGCAGATCCAGCTCCAGTTGCCGGGTTCCTGCTTCCAAATCCCAGGATTGCGCGGATAATTTGCGGCCGTCAAGGGTTCTTAGCACTACACTTACCGTTTCTTTCTCCGCGAGGTCGATCGCCATGTACAAATCTCCCTGCGTCGGATTCGGGAACACCGCTATTGCAGTTCCCTCAGAAACCATGGCTTTCGGGAAATCGATCACTTCCGCGCAGCCAAAAGTATAATACGTTTTGCAGATCTTGTCCTTGCAGAATGCCCTGTTGGAATTTGCTTTGACAGTAAGACATATTTCATAAAACCCATTTGGCGCCCAGGATACATTGATCATTTGTCCGTGGTATGAATGACCGTTGATGTCCCACTCGAATTCCGAGATATTTGAACAAAGCGAATTTGCGTCGGCTACCAGCACATAATCGCATTCCCCACGCTTCGTCACCGTAAAATCCGGTTCGAGCGAACATCCACAGGATCCGTCGCATTTCACGACAACTGTCTTACATACGGTTTTCGTACAACCTACTTTTCCATTGTCAGCAGTCATCGTGACACAAACTTCGTAGGTTCCCTGGGAAGGGAAAACATGTCCGGTTGAATAACCCTGTGATGTTGTTCCATCACCGAAATCCCAATAGTAGTTCACGTTTTTGAGGCAGCTGATGCGAGACGACAGACTCACCGCGTTGAACTTGTAAATACATTCCTTGTTCACTGTATGCTGGATCATCGGATTCAGCTTGCATTCGCACTTTGGCGTACATAGGATTGTGACTTTGTGACATACCTTTCCGTAACAGATAGGCGCATCACTCGGGCCCTGTACAAGCACTGACAAACAAACCGTATACGTTCCGGCAGCCGGGAAAGTATGCGGCGGCGGCGTGAGACTGGAAGAAACGTTCGACGGGCTTCCGTCTCCGTAATCCCAGAAATAGCGGACATTTCCTACAGTTGGCAAACAATCCGGACCACCATGTACGCCAGCGAAAGTCACTTCACAATTTTCTTCATCTACCGAGAAGTCAAATTCTGGATTTACAATACATTCACAGGTTGTTCCGCATTGCGACTGGATCGTTTTCGTGACAGATGCAGCACATCCGTTGGCATCGGTTACTGTCAGTGTAACAGTTCCCGGCAGGCTCGTCCAGATCACCGTCACATTGGATTGGTTGTTGACACCGGCAATCGTTCCACCTGCCACCGTCCACAAAGCTGTCTGCCCGGGCAAGAGCGTTACGCTGTGATTTGTCTCCGGATCTTCCTCCAGACAGGCTTTTGTTGCCCCAAGCATCACCGGAGATGCACCCAGCGTGATTGTTTTCTGGATCGTCTGGTTGTTTGTAACCAGCGTGATCACATAGGTTCCGGGTCCTGTAAATGTATGTACCGGATTGGCCAGTGAAGATGTGTTATTTGCGCCGGAAGCAGGATTTCCAAAATTCCAGCTGTAAGTAGTCGCACATACATCGGCATCAAACTCCAGTGTAAAACATTGGTTCGGCACACAGCCCGGAATACGGTGGCTGATCGTATTGGTGAATACAGATACGCTCGTTGCATCGATCATGTTTGGTAACCCGGAAGACATGGTTGTACCGTTTTGCATGACCGGCCCATTGGCATTTAACATACATGCATTCGGATTGCTCTGCGAACACAGGTTATTCGGCCTGTTGATCACGGCAAGGTGATTTTCACCTGCTAATGCAATATATATTTTACCATCAGGACCATTTTGAATACCTGCCGGCGTAGATGGCGAAATATCGGCAACCTCTACCGGAATCAGGTCACATAATTCAGTATTGTACTGAGTAACATCCCCCAAAAAACCTGTTGTGTACAGTAGTTTTGAGTCCGGACTGAAAGCCAGACCATAGAAATTGTTAAACTCAGAAACGAATGCTCTTGGATGCGTTATTGCTCCTGAACAATTGTCAAACTCCAGCACAAAAGAATTGATTGAGGTATAAACGAGCTTTTTTCCATCCGGAGAGGCTTTGATATTGGCAGCGTGGTTACCGGCAAACGCAGAAAAAGTTTCCAGCAACATTTCTTCTCCATATTCAATTCCTGTAGCTGTGATCCTGAAATCAATCAGGAATACATCGAGGTCCTGCTGAACCGTTCCCGCGATCAGCCAAAATCCGAAAGGGGAAGCTACAGCTGTAAGCGCTTCCATCGTTATCACTGCGTTTGTATTCGGAGCAGTCCTGAAACCTGTTGCTGCAGGCACCAGCACAGGTACATTCGTAAAATTGGGATCAAGTGCTGCAGTTGTACCTGTCATATTGATCTTTGTATATTTCAATCCTCTTCCGCTCGTAGATGAGGCAACGTCGCTAGTGAAGATATAGTACGAATTGCTGTTTCCCGGATCAGGAACGATCAGTACCCCATTTAGAGAAGTATAACTGCCGTGCAATGGTGCAGGGTAATTAATAATCTGATGCAGATTATTATAAACCATGATACCATCTGTATAAAATAACAGATTTCCATTCTGGTCACTTTGGACAGCGCCCATTTCCTGTACTCCCTGAATAGAATTCAGAAACGTTAAATTGGTAAATGCCGCATCATCATAAACAGGTGCCCCCGAGCTGAAATCCAAACCATTTCTTCTGTACCAATACCAGTGGGCCGCTGTGCTCTGTATAGGAGTGCAATTTTCAACGTAGATATTCTGGATCGCCGAAGCCGATTGATTACCGTCCGATACCGTCATGACGACTGTTGCAGGTATGGCTGCGCTTGTATAGGTGTGCGTGACCGGAGAACCTGTAGCTGTTGTGCCGTCACCGAATTCCCAGACATAACTGGCGCCGGCCACCGGCGTTGCCGTAAATGTGATCTCCGTTCCCACACAAGGCGCATAATTATCCGCCTGGAAACCGGCAAGTATACTGCTGCTGCAGCTAATTCCGGTGAAAGTATGGTTTTCGGAAGTCATTAATGTTGGTCTGTGGAGACTAAGGATCGTGTGCATCCTTTCCTGCTGACCGTCGGTGAAATGATTGACGCAGGATTCACTCGTATAATCCATAAAATTGCTGATGTCATCCGGATTTCCAGCCGGTTCGAAACAAGTATTCCACCCTGCCGCCGGACAACCGGAAGTACTTGCATTCACCGGTGGCGTATCGCAAACCTTGTCGCCAAGCGAGTCACAATCCGCAGTTGTCATGCCGCTGCATGCACCTTCAAACGTATGGTAAAGTCCTAGGTAGTGCCCTACTTCGTGCACCAATATTTTTCCCTGGTTGGAATTTACATTCAAGGTTGTACAGCCGCAAGTTGTGATGTCCCCGAAAGCACGATAGTCCATGACGATGCCATTGATCCCCAGCGGACCGCCGTCCGGTAGTACGGAATAGCCATTCGCTGCGCCGCCATTGATGTCGCTAACCACCCAGATACGCAGGTAACGCGCAGGCAGCAGATTGGAAGTTGCGCCCAGCAAAGCCTGATCCGTATTTGCATTGTGATGCATCAGCGCTGCATTCTGGATGCGCATAACTCCTGTCGTCGTAGACACTGGTAGCGGCGTATTCCCGTTCATCGTCGCCAGACAAAATGAAATGCCGTACGGATCGAAATAATTATTCAACGCATTGAGCTGACTGTTGACCTGCTGATCGGAAATGTTTTCCGGTCCATTGTTGTGTACAATATACACAACTACCGGAATGATGAGGTTCGCGGAAGAGTTTTTCTCGACAGTCTGACTTTGCTGCATTTTTGCCCGGATCGACTGCCGGATCGAACGATCCATCTGGTCCAGCCGCAATTGCATGCCGGGATCTTCCTGTTTCATTTGGTACAATAGCTGATCTGTGAGACAACGGGGGACAACACTTTCTACGCTTTGTGAGAAAGATGCCAGCCAAAACCCGCTGAACAGCAATAGCAACAGCCATTTCATTTCTGTTCTTTTCATAAGTAATAATGGTTTTAGGATTGTATACCTGATAGACGCAGTTTAAAATCTGTAGCAACAACCGAGTTCACAACTGGCGGAATTTTCACGACCGGCGGCATATTTATTTCTATAAATGGTTTTCGACTGCAACGAGAAAATGCCATCCGAAGTAACTTCTAATTCCGCAGGCAGAGTCTGATCTAAATCTGCTATCTTCGTGCTCATGCATACACAGACTGACGAATTGTACATGCAACGCTGCATCGACCTGGCCAGGCTGGGCGGAGTTGCTGTTGCCCCCAACCCAATGGTCGGCGCAGTAATCGTACTCAACGGCGAAATTATCGGTGAAGGTTATCACCAGCTATACGGAGGTCCGCACGCGGAAGTCAATGCAGTGCGCAGTGTCTTGCACCCCGGCCAGCTTTCAGAAGCTACGATTTATGTCAGCCTGGAACCTTGTGCGCACCACGGGAAAACCCCACCCTGCGCCGATCTGATCGTGGAAAACCGTTTCAAACGCGTCGTGGTCGGCAGTCTCGATCCATTTCACGCCGTTTCCGGCAAAGGAATCTCAAAAATTCAGCAGGCAGGAATCGAAGTCACGGTTGGTGTACTCGAAAAATCGTGTCGCGCGCTCAACAAGCGTTTTTTCATCTATCACGAGCAGCAAAGGCCTTATGTCACGTTGAAATGGGCCCAAACGAAAGATGGATTGATGGACCGTATCCGACAAACAAATACGAAACGAGAGATCAATTGGATCAGCGCTCCGGAAACCCAGGCACTTGTGCACCAGTGGCGCAGCGAAGAACAGGCGATTTTGGTGGGTTGGAAAACCGTTGAGAAAGATAATCCAAGCCTTACCGTGCGTGCGGTCAGCGGTAAAAATCCACTGCGGGTCATCATCGACAGTCAGCTTCAAATGCCAGCCGATTCACAGGTATATACCGACGGTGAAAAAACCATTGTGCTGAACCTACTCCGCGCTGAGGTTCATGGAAATATTACCTGGATCCAGTTGCCGCAGCTCGACACATCTACCATTCTGAAAGCACTTTATGAACAGGGCGTCCAATCCGTGTTCATCGAAGGCGGCAGCCAAACGTTACAACATTTCCTGGCGGATGGACTGTGGGACGAAGCGCGTGTTATCACCGGTATCCATACTTTTGGGGAGGGCATTCCGGCGCCGGTTATCAGCGGCGTCCCGACCCAAACATTTACTTTTTCCAGCGATCAGGTTTACCAATATTTTCGTTCATGAGCCTACCCTCCAAAACAGCAATCTATGCAGCGCTGAAACTCCATATTGAAAGCCGCATTTCCTTTGCGCAGCAGGGACTTGAAGAAGCGACTGAATCCGTCCATGCGGAAACCAAAGGATCCGCCGGGGACAAACACGAAACCGGACGTGCCATGGCACAGCTGGAAGTCGAAAAATCAGGCAAAGTGCTCCAGGAAGCGCAGCAGATGAAACAAATACTCAACCTGCTTGAACCGGAAAAACCGAGGACTTCCTGCGTTGTTGGCGCTTTGGTTGAATCCTCCGCAGGATTATTTTACCTGAGCATCGGACTTGGAAAACTCGATGTAGCCGGGACCTCCGTATTTTGCGTCGGCATGCATTCTCCGGTCGGACAGGCATTGCTCCACAAAAAAGCGGGTGAGCGTTATAAAATTGGTGCTTCAGAAACGGAAATTTTGGCGATCCATTGAGTAAATCCGACAAGCGCTGATTCATTTTCCGATCATAAGTTTATCTTTGTCGAAACGACATGATCATGAAAATTCACCCACTCAACACAGGAAACTTTAAATTGGACGGAGGCGCGATGTTCGGGGTCGTACCGAAAACCATCTGGCAGAAAACCAATCCGGCGGACAGTAACAATATGTGTGACTGGGCAATGCGCAGCATGCTGATCGAAGATGGCGACCGCCTGATCCTGATCGATGCGGGCATTGGCGACAAGCAATCCGAGAAATTCTTTTCCCATTACCACTTGTCCGGAACAGACAGTCTCGACGGCAACCTGAAAAAGCTCGGTTTTTCACCCGATGACATTACCGATGTATTCCTCACCCACCTGCATTTCGACCACTGTGGCGGAGCAATCGTGTGGAATAAAGAACATACCCATTTTGTTCCTGCCTTCAAAAACGCGACCTATTGGAGCACGGAAAACCACTGGAAATGGGCAATAGAGCCCAATCCGAGGGAAAAAGCATCCTTCCTGAGCGAAAACATTCTTCCGATCCAGGAAAGCGGACAGTTGAAATTTGTACCACGGACCGGAAACTATACGACGGATGTATTTCCGGGCATAGATGTGCTCTTTGTGGATGGACACACCGAAAGCATGATGATCCCGCACATCCGATATAAAGAAAAAACACTCGTTTTCATGGCTGATTTATTGCCAAGTGCCGGACATATTCCGCTGCCATACGTTATGGGCTATGACACAAGACCGCTGCTGACAATGACCGAAAAAGAAGCATTTCTGGATAAAGCGGCTTCACAGGAATTCATCCTTTTCATGGAGCATGATTTTCACAATGAATGTTGTACGCTGCAGCATACGGAAAAAGGCGTGCGCCTGAAAGAGACTTTCTCTTTCGGAGAATTGTTCTGACGAGGTTTCACACTTTTCAACTAGGTCATTAAATTTCTTTTAAATTACTTCCCACAGGGGCGGATTTTGAAAATTATTCCTATTTTTCCACTGAAATCATTCTACTATGGATAAATATTTACAACAAATTTTACGCGAGGTCAACACAATCATCATTCCCGGACTGGGCGCGCTGACAGTGACCAACGAGAGAACCGGCGAGACGATGTTTATGTCTTACCTGAAGTACGACGATGGAAAACTGAGTCAGCACATTGTTGAAAAAGAAGGTATGTCCGAAAATGAGGCGAAAAATTTGATTGCCAAATATGTCCGCGAGATCACACTGAAACTGGATCAGGGAGAAACCTATGACATGTTCCAGTTTGGCCGTTTCCTCAAGAATAAAGAAGGCGATGTGGATTTCGAAAACTGGAAGATGTATGCGGACAATAATACTGTTGCTGAATCACCAGAGATAGCTGCAAGCAAAACGGCAGAGGCAGAATCCGCTGCTACGATTGTTCCACCAACTCCCGTCACGCCTCCTGCACCATCTGTAGAAGTTAAAACTGAAACACCGCCGGTAAGCGCGAAGCCAGCCGTTGAACCGGCCAGGACAACTGTTGAAAATACATATATCCCCGCAGCTGAAATGGCTCAAAAAACAGTTGCTCCACCTACTCCCACACCGGTCCAACCAGCAACTCCGCAAAAACAAGTTCCTCCAATTCCACAAAAACCGGTCAAACCGGCTAAAGCAGAAAAAGTAGTCGCACCGAAACCTGTGAAACCACCCAAAGCTCCAAAAGAACCACGTGTTCGCAAAAAACGCGGTGTTGGATTCTGGATTTTCATTGGTGTCGTAGCGTTGCTGGCGATTGCTATTCCAGTCGTAGCTGTTTACTACGATCAATTCAACACACATTTGGCTGCTCAGAAAGAGAAGCCAACTGAAAAAGTGGTCGAGGAAGCGCAAACACCTGAGTCAGATGTGCAGGTTCCCGAAGAAAACACGCCGGAAGCAACAACCAATCCTGAGCCAACGCCTGAAGTGGCGCCAGCTCCGGTAATTCCTGCAGAAAGAACACCTGCAGTCAGCGGTCCGGCCGTTACGGACGGAAGCAAACCATTTCACATCATTGGTGGTGCATTTGGCTTACAGGCCAACGCCGATAAATTTGCAGAAAAACTCAACAGTTCCGGTGGACATGCGGTTGTACTCGGACAGTATGACAACCTGTTCCTTGTCAGCATCGATGCTTTTTCCAGTAAAGAAGAAGCCGACCAGGCACTGAAAAGCGGTGGCATCAAAGGTTGGGTGTTCAAAAAGAAATAGACTTATTACCTGATAACATTTTGAATCCTTTCCATTTTGGAAAGGATTTTTTTATGCTTCAACAATTACCTGAACGTGATCCCCCAAGCTTGGAACCTTTGTATATTGGCATATCGTCATATTGCGATATGCAGCACAAACGATCGAAGCTTCGATAAAACTGTGATCCGCTCTTTTCGATTCAAATATCCGAACCTGATCCGGCAGTTCGGGACTTCTGTATATTACCATATCGTCATATTACGATATGCAGCACAAACGATCGAAGCTTCGATAAAACTGCGATCTGCTCTTTTCGATTCAAATATTCAAAAACTTGATCCGCGGGTTTCGGAACTTTGTATAATATCACATATCGGAATATGACGATATCCATTTATCAGCAAAAACAGGAAATATTTACCTCAGAAATACATCTTCCCAATACAAATCAAACGACGTTCCTCCTAATTATACGCATCACAATCATGACTCCTGCGACGTAAATTCTCAGGAGAATAATTCGATGCTGACTTCATTTTCGACCTGCACTTTGGACTGTAAAAAAGTGGGATTTTGACATGCGCATATATATCACCGCCATATACGTCGGTTTTTGCGATCCAACTCAGTAACTTATCCGTTCCGATGGTCAAAAACCAAAAACGCAGGCTGATCCCGATTTGTGGGTGTCTGTACTCGTAAAGACTAATCGGAAGCGCAAAATCGAAGAAACGGCTTTCAAAACGCGGTGTCAGGGCGATAGAGTTTGCACGTCTTACACCGAAGGTGTTTTTACCATGTCCAAGTCCCTGCACCCATGTCAGATTTGCATATACACGGGAAGCCCAGATATTGTAATCGGCTTGGAGCGAAACAAAAGTAGGTAGCTTGATGCTGAATTTTTTTTTGATAAAGCTTTCGTCCGGATTGGATTGCTGGGAAAGGAACAGGTCCGCAGGATTATCTTCGTTGAATTCCTGATCGGCATATTGCTGCCAGGTGTATCCCTGAAAATCATACCCGATAAACGTGCCGGCATCTTCATCAAATTTCACAGCACCAATGTCCATGATCGAAAAACCAACTTTGTACAGGTAAGGAACCGTGCGACAGCCCATGCGTTTCGAATTCGGGAAATAAGTTGCTGCTTCGCGGAGCATGCGCTGGTAAGTGAAGCCGATATCCAGTCCCATTCCGCCTCTCCCGTATATGTTGGCCTCTTCCATGAACATCGTACCGGCCTGTAAGTCAAAAACTGATGCTGTTGTGTCATTCTGCACATTGAAGTCAAATTGCCGGACATTCGCCGCACTTCCGTACAGGGAAATGAATTTGCTGATCGAAATTCCCACCATCAGCATATCGCGCTTTTTCTTCAGAAATGTATAGGCATAGCTGCCCTTGATCTCGCCAAAATTGATCGTATTGATGCGCACCTTTTTCAGCGAATAATCGATGCCGTGCTGCGGATCGTATTCCTGTACGCCATATTCGATGAAAAGTCCCATGTAATTGGTGATGCCACGCGCATCCGTAAAACTGCGTGCACCGAAAGAAAGTCCGGCAGCGTGATCGCCCTGGCTCCAGACAGCGGCAGGTCCCTGGATAAAATTCCGGTTGTAAGCATGGTATTTCCGTTTTCCCTGGTGGTATTCGACGTCTTCCGGAAATGTCTGTGTGCGCAGAATCCTGCTGTAATTCGTCCCGTCCAGCGATGCGAGGTTATTCATACCAAACACACCCGCACCAACCAGGTTGATGTCGAGCCAGGTTTTCGAATCCAGCATGGAAGAAGGATTGATAAACACGCTGTTCGTCGGCCTATAATTACTGGACAATGAACCGAAATTCTCCTGTGTCCGTACTGCGCCAGCAGTAAGCAATCCCGCCAATCCAATCCAAAATCTCCTCATTTGCTGCTTTTAGATGCGGTTCACCAAATCGATCAGGCGATTCGAGTAACCGGCTTCATTGTCATACCATCCCACAATCTTGACCATGTTCCCGATCACACTGGTCAATTCGCTGTCGAAGATCACGCTGTGTGGATCTCCCACAATGTCTACAGACACGATTGGGTCAGTCGTATAACTCAGGATGCCTTTCAGGTTACCGTTGGCAGCCTTCAGGAACGCAGCATTAATCGCTTCCACGGTCGGCGGATTGCGCACGATCAGCGTCAAATCGGTCAAACTTCCGTCAGGCACAGGAACGCGCATACCGCATCCGCCCATGTGTCCGTCGAGTTCCGGGAATATTTTCGTCAATGCTTTGGCCGCTCCTGTTGAGGTTGGTACAATGGACAAAGCCGCAGCGCGCGCCCTTCGGAGGTCTTTATGAGGTGAATCGTGCAGGCGCTGATCGGTTGTATAGCTATGGATTGTTGTGATATAAGCACTTTCGATTTCGGCGAGCTCCCTCATGACCTGTACGAGCGGAGCGGCAGAATTGGTTGTACAGGAAGCGTTCGAAACCAAGGTATCTTCTTCCGTCAGGATATCTTCATTGACACCGATTACAACCGTTTTGATCGTATCGTCATTGGCGGGCGCGCTGAGGATTACCTTCTTCGCTCCGCCCTTGAAATGCAGGGATGCTTTTTCACGTGTCAGGAACAGGCCCGTCGACTCAACGACATATTCCACACCAAGCTGTTCCCAGGGAATATTGGCCGGATCTTTTTCCTGGATGAAAAGAATGGATTTTCCGGAAGCGAAAACAAGGCGGTTTCCTTCGATCGTGAAAGATTCCTGAAGTCCGCCATGGATGCTGTCATATTTTAGTAAATGTGCCAGGGTTTGGATGTCTGCAAGGTCATTAACGACTGTGACATCGAGATTGTTTTGTTGTAAACTGAGTCTTGTAAAATACCTGCCGATGCGGCCGAAACCGTTCACACCGATCGTTTTGCGCGTGTTTGTCATTGCTGTGAAATTTGTTTGTCTGTAACGAATCAAAAGTAGGCAAAAGATTATTCTCTCGCGGCTATTTTTTTTCCAAACAGTTGTGAAAAATGCAATGCGAAAAAAAGGGCCGTCCGAAGACAGCCCTTGTACGTAAAGTGAGTGGTTTTGTTTAGTATTTTACCTGTACAAAACCTTGTTTCTGTGTTTTTTGTCCACTGTAGTAAGTCGCTTCGATCTCGTAGAAGTAAGTTCCTTCCTCTACCGTCGTTCCGCTTTTGTTGCGACCGTCCCATGCGCCATGCACATCATTGAAGTCATAGATCGTATTGCCCCATCTGTTCAGGATGCGACAGGAGAATTCCTTGATACCGTCTGCATCTACAAAGAACAGGTTGTTCCCTGCCTGCGAGCTCAGTACAATGATGTTCGGTGCATTGATGTGACAAATGATCCCGTCGATGTGGATCGTATCCGTGTAACTGTGGCAGACATTGCTTCCGGTTACCCAATAGGTTCCCGGAGCGGGTATCGCTGATTGCGGACCTGTAATTCCCGTACTCCATACGAAGTGATCTACCGTTGCATTCTGCTGCGCATACGCCATGTAAACCGTTCCGATACACATCACACTGTCCAATGCATCCGTATAAGCAAAGGGCGGATAAAAGACATTGGAGGTTAAGGTAATGTGGCAGGCGTTGTCTGTATAGCTGATCGCATAAGTACCTGGTGTGGAAGTCCAGATCAATGGGTCCTGTGCCGTATTGGAAGGTCCAAAGTGTACCGCAGTATCTGCTACAGCCCAGGTTCCTCCTGCATAAGAATAATTACCGCTCGTCACCAATGCAAGCTGGCATGCAGTTGTGTCTCCGAAAATGCGCGGTGCATCGATGTGCTGGATTGTGAAAGTCGTATCCTTGCTGCAATAACCGGCTGAATCCACGAGGTGAATGGTGTACGTTCCTTCTTCAAGTAAGTTGGAGAACAAGGTATCTTTGTGTGCATCCGGCAATCCCCAGGAAACAGAAGAATAATAAGGTGCATTCGGAATAGTTACCTGTGCGGTTGTATCGTCAGCACAGATTACGAAATCGCCGTTCAGTTTTACCTGGAAAGGTTCCATGATGTTAATATAACGCTCTACACGTTTGTAGCATCCGCCAAGGCTGACTGTGACACCCACATTTCCTGCCTGGCCTAATCCTGTGGTTGGGTTGGTGGAGAAATCATCCCAAAGATAAGTATCAAAAGGACCGTTCAGGATAGAAAGTGTGGCTGTGTCACAAGCTCCCGGAGGTGTGATCATTGGTTGAATGGCTGAAAGTGCCGAAGTATCGATAACAATTGTAAAGGTAATTGTACGTTGACCAACTGGTGTTCCGTTGTCCGTAGCTGTAACGCTGACATCGTAAGAACCGATGTCAGCCAGGTTTCCGATCACCCGCAAGACGAGTTGCGCGGTATTTCCCGGGCTATTGGTAACAACCTGCAGATTCGTAAGTCCTCCGTTGTCAAAAGTAACAGTGGTGGTCTGATCCATTTCAGGCGAAAGGAAGTTGATCGCGAAATCTGCTGTATCACCTACTGCACAAACCCTGAAAGTATCACAGGAGGAGATTCCTTCAGGGATCGGTGGTACGTTCGTGCTGTCCACGAGATTAAAAGTAAAAGATTTATTGTCCAGCCAGCTGATCCCGTCAGGATTGCCCAAACTACCGTCGAAGTCATTCCCCGGATGGTCAAAACGTGCAATCTGGAAGAAGTAAACATCATCGCCTTTATTGGCTCCTGCTGTAGCAGGTACTCCGCCAAAACCATTTTCTCCTTCTGAAGCGTCACCGGTTGTCCAGTCCATGTTTTTGTAACAAAAGGCCACGTTACCATCGGTAACAGCGGGATCTGTTCCGTCTGTGAGGATCAATTGGAAGGTATTGCGTTTGTCGCCATGGGAACTGTAATACCCCACGCTGTCCCAGTTGATGTAAATCGCATGTGCGGTAATCTTGTATACAACCTTTCCGTGCGGATTATTTGCATCGCCATTCGGACCGTGCGTATCAACATCTCCCCAGAAAGGAGAAATGATCTTCGCTCCTTCGGATGGAAAAGCATCGGCACTGTAGGTAGACATCGGCTCATCAAAAGTGACATTTCCGTTGTTGTTGATATACAGCGTGTCGTGCTCTTCTCCATAAAATGAAAAAGTGAAAGGGAGAGTAATCACATCCGAAGACCCATCGTCGTTCGGAGCGATTGCCTGTATGTAGGAACCATCCGGCTCCACATAGCAATCGCAAGTGGAAGATTTTTCAGGCGTGGAAGCCTGGTAGACAGCAGGACTTAGCTGTTGCTGTGGCATTGCTGGATGGATGACTGTTACGCCGGCCAGTTGCCCACTTACTTTTAACTGGTGGTATTCCGGAGAATCCACCACGACCTGCTGTTGCGAATAACCAACAGTAGCCAGAAAAAAGGAGGTACTTAAAATAAGGAGATGTTTCATAAAATTGTTTGTTGTCTGTTTAGAGACTCCGGATTATCCCGTGTAGTTGCAAAGAAAGCGCAAAATAAATCATTATTTTAACTAAAAATAATTCAGTACCCGCTAGTTTATTGACAGTCAAGGGACAAAACGCACATTTTTTTTACAAAATGCTATTGCAACAAAAAAGGGCCATCCGAAGACAGCCCTTTCCATTCAAGTAAGAATTTACCTAGTATTTCACCTGTACAAAACCTTGCTTTTGGGTTTTATGTCCGCTGTAATAAGTAGCTTCAATCTCGTAAAAGTAAGTTCCTTCTTCGACAGTCGTACCATTTTTGCCACGTCCGTCCCATGCGCCGTGCACGTCGTTGAAGTCATAGATCGTATTCCCCCATCTGTTCATAATGCGGCAGGAGAATTCTTTCACACCATCGGCGTTCACAAAGAACAGATTGTTTCCTGCCTGTGAGCTCAGCACAATGATGTTCGGCGCCTGCACATCACACACAATTCCGCCGATGTGGATCGTATCCGTGTAACTGTGGCAAACATTCGTTCCTGTGACCCAATAGGTCCCCGGAGCCGGTATCGCCGATTGCGGACCAGTAATTCCTGTACTCCAAACCAACTCGTCTACGGTCGGATTCTGCTGTGCATACGCCATGTAAACCGTTCCGATACACATCACGCTGTCCAAAGCATCTGTATATGCAAACGGCGGATAGAATATTTCGGAAGTCAGCGTTATGTGGCAGGCGTCGTCTGTGTAGCTTACTTCATAAGTTCCTGCGGTAGAAGTCCAGATCACGGGATTCAGCGCTGTATTAGAAGGTCCGAAGTGAACGGAAGTATCAGATGCAACCCAAACACCGCCGGCGTAGGCATAATTATCGCTCGACACCAAAGTCAGCTGGCAGGCAGTTGTGTCACCGAAAATACGCGGTGCATCGATGTGCTGGATCGTGAAAGTCGTATCCTTGCTGCAATAGCCGGCCGAATCCACGAGGTGGATCGTATAGGTTCCTTCTTCCAGCGTGTTTGAAAATAAGGTATCCAGCGCCGGATTTTGAAGCGACCAGTTTACAGATGAATAATAAGGTGCATTCGGAATGGTTACTTCTGCGGTTGTATCGTCGGCACAGATTACGAAATCGCCCTGAAGATTTACCTGGATTGGCTCCATGATATTCACATAACGCTCTATTCTTTTGTAGCAGCCATTCAAACTCACGGTTACACCTACATTTCCCGCATGGCCGATCCCGGTTGTCGGGTTTGAAGAGAAATCATCCCAGAGGTAGGTATCAAAAGGTCCGTTCAGAATGGAAAGTGTTGCCGTATCGCAGGCGCCCGGAGGTGTAATGACCGGTTCAAGCGTAGATAGTACAGCTGTATCGATAACGATTGTAAATGTGATCGTGCGCAGTGCAACAGGTGTTCCGTTATCTGTAGCAGTAACGGTTACATCGTAAGAACCGACATCGGCATTGTTTCCAATCACACGCAAAATGAGCTGGGCTGTATTCCCTGCGGCATTGTTGACCATTTGCAGACTTTCCAATCCGCCATTATCAAAAGTGATCGTCGTTGTCTGATCTGCTTCAGGAGACAGGAAGTTGATCGAAAAATCTGCCGTATCGCCTACTGCACAAACCTTGAAAGTATCACAGGATGAAATTCCTTCCGGGATAGGTGGTACGTTCGTGCTGTCCACAAGGTTGAAAGTAAAAGATTTATTGTCGAGCCAGCTGATCCCGTCAGGATTCCCTAAACTGCCATCGAAATCATTTCCTGCATGGTCGAAACGCGCAATCTGGAAGAAATAAATGTTATCTCCTTTGTTGGCACCTGCTGTTGCAGGAACTCCTCCAAATCCATTTACTCCGCTGGAAGCAGAACCTGTTGTCCAGTCCATGTTCTTGTAACAAAATGCGACATTCCCGTCTGTTACAGCCGGATCGGTACCATCTGTCAAAGTAAGCTGGAAGGTATTGCGCTTATCGCCTTGCTGGCTGTAATAGCCCACACTGTCCCAGTTGATATAAATCGCTGTCGGCGTAATCTTATAAACGACACGTCCGTTTCCTGCACGCGTATCGACATCCCCCCAGAAAGGAGATACGATTTTCGCTCCCAGGGAAGGGAAAGCATTGGCACTGAAAGTAGCAAGGGATTCATCAAAAGTAACGTTTCCGTTGTTGTTGATATACAGCTGTGTGTGATCTTCCCCATAAAACGAGAACGTAAACGGGAGGTTGATCACTAGTGAAGATCCGTCATCATTCGGCTGCATCGCCAGGATATAGGACGCGTCCGGTTCCACATAACAATCACAGGAAGATGATTTTTCAGGAATGGTGGCCTGGTAAACATTTGGCTGTACCTGTTGCAGCTCCGTTGCGGGATGTAAAATTGTGACACCACCAAGTTGTCCGCTGTTCTTTAACTGATGGTATTCCGGAGAGTCCACCATGACCTGCTGCTGCGCAAAACCAACTGACGCCAGAAAGAAGGAAGCACTAAAAATTAATGATTGTTTCATAATAGTTTGTTATTGACTTTACTCAAGACTCGCGTTTTTGTCTGATGGTTGCAGGTAAAAGCAGAAAAAAATGAAAAATTCTCCTGAAAATCAGCGGGAAACACATTTTGGTTGGAATCCCAATCAGCGACAAATTGTTTTCAATCCTTGGAAAATGGCATTTTTCAGCGCTCAACCTTGGTTTTCAACCTGTGCATAACATATTCTTGCCGATTCTACTGCTAATCGGTTTCAAAAAACTAACTTTGCATTCATATTAAAAACTTAAATCCCCGATTAATGGAAAATGCAAGTCTTGAAAAAATCGCCTCGCAGGTGAGAAGAGACATTTTAAGAATGGTAGCAGCTGTCAATTCCGGCCACCCGGGCGGTTCTCTGGGCTGCACCGACTTTTTAACGGTCCTTTACTTCAATACGATGAAACACAATCCGGACAACTTTACGATGGACGGTTTGAACGAAGATATTTTCTATTTATCCAACGGACATATTTCCCCGGTTTGGTACAGCGTACTCGCGCGCGCCGGTTATTTCCCGGTTGCTGAGCTCGGTACTTTCCGCAAATTGGGTTCCCGTTTGCAGGGCCACCCAAGTACAGACAAACATTTGCCGGGCATCCGCATGGCTTCCGGATCACTGGGCCAGGGACTTTCCTGCGCGATTGGTACGGCACAGGCCAAAAAACTGAACGGCGACAAATCGCTTGTATTTACATTGCACGGTGACGGTGAATTGCAGGAAGGCCAGATCTGGGAAGCTGCGATCTATGCTGCTGCAAAAAAAGTAGACAACCTGATTGCAACGATCGACTTCAACGGTCGCCAGATCGACGGAGACGTCGAAGATGTCATGTCACTCGGAGACCTCCGCGGAAAATGGCAGGCTTTTGGCTGGGAAGTGCTCGAAATGGATGGACACGACATCGAAGCAGTTAAAACCACATTGGATAAAGCAGTTTCGATGACCGGAAAACAAAAGCCAATTGTCATCATCATGAAAACAGAAATGGGACAAGGCGTGGACTTCATGGTCGGCAGTCACAAATGGCACGGCGTTGCACCGAATCCGGAGCAGCTCGAAAGTGCATTGAACCAACTCATTCAGACTTTAGGCGATTATTAATTGAAAAAGCTGCTGTTCATAGGATTACTTTGCTGCTCCGCGCTGACAGGCCGGAGCCAGGAAAATCTGACGCGCATCCTTTTTATCCTGGATGCGTCGAACAGCATGAATGCAAACTGGGGATTGCAAACACGCATCGAAGCCGCAAAAGAATTGCTGGCGCAGACGGTAGACAGCCTTTCCGGAACGCCGAACCTGGAGATCGCTTTGCGCGTGTACGGACATCAGTCGCCAATCACGGCTACCTACCAGGATTGTAACGATACGAAGCTCGAAGTACCGTTCGGTGGCGATAATTTCCTGAAAGTCAAGAACCGCATCAAGACCATCAAGGCCAAAGGCACAACGCCGATCGCCCGGTCGCTCGAAGCAGCAGCAGCAGATTTCCCGGACATGAATTCGCGGAATATCATCATCCTCATCACCGATGGACTCGAAGCCTGCGACAATGATCCCTGCGTGATCGCGAAAAAGCTGAAGGACAAAAATATCCGCGTCACGCCTTTTGTGATCGGACTCGGACTCGACCTGTCCTACCTCGAGCAGTTCAAATGCATTGGGACCTATGCAGAAGCAGAAACCAAAGATGCCTTCCGCAATGTGCTGAAGACCGTTGTTACGAAAGCGCTGATCAACACGACTGTGCAGATCAACCTCAACAACATCCAGGCGCAGCCGGAAGAAACCGATGTAACGATGTTCCTGTATAAGGCCGGGACGACGGAGCTGAAATATACGTTCACACACACGATCAACCGTTACGGAAACCCGGATACGCTGATCATCGATCCGAACCTGAAATACGACCTCGTCGTGAATACGACTCCGAAGCTCGAAAAGAAGAACATCGCGCTTCAGAAGAATATCCACAATACGATCATTGTCGACGCGCCACAGGGCTACATCAAAGTACGTCTCACAAACGCGACGAAAAGCTACAACATCGAAACGCGCATTATGCAAAGCGGAAAACCAGCCACGCTGAACGTGCAACAGATCAATACGACTGACAAATACCTCGTCGGCAAATACGATGTTGAAATACTGACCTTGCCGCGAACTGTTTTGAGCGTAGATGTCAACCAAAGCAGTACAACCACCGTCGATGTGGCTGCACCCGGTACTTTTTCCTACAAAGCCGGCAATGTGATCGTGGCGCAGGTTTTCGTCAGCAATGCCAAAGGTACGTGGGACTGGGTTTGCAACCTCGACCAAACGACCCTTTCAGGAAACTGGAACCTGCAACCGGGCAGTTACCTGGTTGTATACCGCCAGAAAAACCTGCGGTCATCGACCTACACTTTTGAAAAGAACTTCAGGATCTATTCCAATAAAAACACATTTTTGAATTTATAAAACAAGAACCATGATTGAATTTGAAATTTTCGGACACAAAGATACCCGTTCAGGATTCGGGGAAGGATTGCGCGAGCTCGGAGCTGAAAACCCGAATGTCGTTGCGCTTTGTGCCGATTTAACAGGCTCCCTGAAAATGGACGCTTTCGAGAAAGAATTTCCGGAAAGATTTTTCCAGGTCGGCATTGCGGAAGCGAACATGATCGGCATGGCTGCCGGGATGACTGTCGGCGGAAAAATTCCTTTCACAGGTACATTTGCCAACTTTTCGACGGGCCGCGTATACGATCAAATTCGTCAGTCAGTCGCCTATTCCCACAAAAATGTGAAAATCTGTGCTTCCCATGCCGGATTGACACTCGGTGAAGATGGTGCAACGCACCAGATCCTCGAAGACATTGGCATGATGAAAATGCTGCCGCACATGACAGTTATCGTTCCTGCGGATTTCAACCAGACCAAACAGGCTACGAAAGCGATCGCTGACCATGAAGGACCTGTTTACCTGCGTTTCGGTCGTCCGGTAATGCCTATCTTCGTGAAGCCGGATGCTGAATTCGTTATCGGAAAAGCAGATGTGCTTGTCGAAGGAGCAGATGTCAGCATCATTGCCTGCGGACATTTGGTATGGAAAGCCATCGAAGCAGCGAAGATCCTCGAAAGCAAAGGCATTCATGCAGAGATCATCAACATGCACACCATCAAGCCGCTCGATGAAAAAGCAATCCTTGAATCGGCCCGCAAAACCGGGTGCGTTGTTTCCGCAGAAGAGCACATGATCAATGGCGGACTCGGAGATTCCATCGCCCAGGTACTGACGCGCAACCTGCTCGTACCACAGGAATATGTTGGCGTCAACGATACATTTGGAGAAAGCGGCACGCCGATGGAGCTGATGACCAAATACGGCATCGATACAGACAACATCGTCGAAGCAGCCCTGAAAGCCATCGCCAGAAAATAATTAAAAATAAGCAGACAGGCAGGAGGTGACTTCTGCCTTTTTTGTGTCCACCCGTTTCCACAGAAGCCATGAATTTAACAGAAGCATTCCTGCAATTCCAGGGACAAACCAATGAATTTCCGTACCTGATCGACGTTGAACGCGCCGAAGGCATTTTCATTTACGATAAATCCGGAAAAGCCTACCGCGACATGATCGCAGGCGTTGCCGTGAACAACATCGGCCACTGTCATCCGAAGGTGAAACAGGCGATCAAGGACCAGGTCGACAAATACCTGCATGTCATGGTATATGGCGAATTTGTACAGGATGCTCCCGTCAACATGGCCTGCAAGCTCGTTTCCCTCCTGCCCGCTTCGCTGAATTGCGTGTATGCGGTCAATTCCGGTACAGAAGCCAACGAAGCCGCGTTGAAGCTCGCGAAAAGGGTGACCGGCAGGTCTGAGCTCGTTTCGTTCCGCGGTTCTTACCATGGAAGTACGCATGGTACACTGAGCGTCTCCGGCAACGAGGTCAAAAAACAGGCATACCGCCCTTTGCTGACGGATGTACGCTTCCTGCAACACAATTCGATTCCGGACCTCGCACAGATCACTGACCGTACAGCTGGTGTCATCATCGAAACCGTACAGGGCGATGCAGGTGTGCGCGTTTCCACTCCCGAATTCCTGTGCGCTTTGCGCCAACGCTGCGACGAGACCGGTGCACAGCTGATCTTCGACGAAATACAATGCGGCATGGGCCGCACCGGGAAAATGTTCGCCTTCGAGCACAGCGGCATCGTGCCCGACATCCTGACCCTTGGAAAAGCCCTGGGCGGCGGCATGCCGATTGGCGCGTTGGTCACATCCCGCGAAAAGATGCACGCCTTTACCCACGATCCAATGCTCGGCCACATCACGACCTTTGGCGGAAATCCCGTTGTGGCAGCTGCCGCACTCGCCTGCCTCGAAGTCTTTGAAACAGAGATCGACCTACAGGAAGTCGAAAGGCTCGGAAAGCTTCTCGAAGATTTATTGAAATCAGACCCGGAAATCCGCGAAGTACGCCGCGCAGGCATGATGTTCGCCTTCGACATGGAATCCTTTGAAAGGGTAGAAAAAGTTGTTCAGAAATGTCTTGCAAACGGATTGATCAGCTTCTGGTTTTTGTCTCATCCTTACAGTTTCAGGTTGTCTCCGCCACTCAATATCACTGAAAATGAGCTGCGTGAAGCGGCAGATATCATATTAAAAGCCATCGCAGAAACCCGTTAAACACATACGGCAACTGTCGCAAAATATTTTTTTGTCGTTCGAAATCGCGCTGAAAACCTACAATGTACTGGGAAACAATGCATTTTCTTATATTAACTAAAACGAAAATTGTATTTCCTAAAGCACACGGATATTTTATCCGAAAATTGCTGCATTCCGCTGGATTTTCAAACAATAAAAACAGTACCTTTAAACTGCGCTGTTTGAAAGACCAGACAAGCAACGCATGGAAATCGTGCTACTCAGTTAAATGATACAGGAATGGAACAAATCATTTTTCATTGGATCTTCCAATCCGGGTTCATTTCCCGGCGCGGGTTCGTTTTTCATTTCACACTGTACCCTTCCTGCCCACTGCAAGTTGTTTTTCAATCCAACGTCATCCAATGACCAGAGCGCACAGGAAGTATATTACAAAGTACATGAAATGGCCTTTCAGCTGGCGCGATTTCTTTCTGCGCTATTACATCATGTTTGCCCCCATCGCGCTGATGTTCATGTCATTTCTCCCATTCATTTACGCAACCAAATACGATACTGTATGGCTCAGCAAAGATCACCCGATGCTGCTGATCCCGCTTGGTATTTGCACCAGCGGATTCCTGCTCGGCATCTTTACCTACCGCCGCATCGAGAGCGAGCGCAGTTTCCGCGTTGTGCCGATTCAGCCCGGGTTTGAGTTTGACGACTATATTTACATCCTCGAGGAGCTCGAATGGCGCATTGTCAAAATCGAAGCAGATTACATCAAGGCCAAGACCAAAAGCTCGCTCTTTTCCTGGGGAGAAACGGTGACGCTGATTTTTCAGGACAGGGAAATCCTCATGAATTCCAGGCCAATGGGCAGTCAGCCTTTCACGCTGAACCGCGACCTGGTCAATTACCGGAAGCTCAAAAGTGTGCGCGAAGCCTGAAAAACACAACTTTCTCTAAAATCGCGCAACGACCGGAGATACATCGGGAATTTCGTTATTTTTATCCCGAACTCAGATTATTCACCCAGCATCAGGATCGACCTGCTTCAATATGGAAAAAAAGCTCACCCTTGAACGCAATTACCGGCTGGAAGGTCGTCCGGAACGCGTATATGAAAGTCTTGTCGATTTCAGGAAGTTTGGTGCACTGCATCCGCACATGCAGCAAATCGACATCGTCGCCGATCATTCTCCTGACTTCATAGAATATGGTATTTACGAAGAATTGTACGTGTTCGGCTTCATCAAAATGAAACCCCGCTACACTGCAAAATCATTCGGAATTGAGAAGAACAAACATGTCCAGTATACGTCGCAGGTACGCAAAAATGTATTCCTGCAAATCGATTTCAGGCTTTCGGTACAGGAAGAAACAGGTCTCGTTGAGCTACACGAATTGATCTCGCTGGACTGCAATAAGTTTATCGGGTACATTTTCCTCGGCATCCTCCGCCGGGCACACGATCAGCTGTTCAGGAACCTGCAAAATGAGCCTGAGCAGACCAGCCTGCCAGTCCGGTAAAATCCAATTTGATCCTTATGAAATATGTGTTTTCAGCAATTTGCTATTTATTCCTGACCAGTCCGGCTTTATTCGCCCAGGGACTTGAGATTCGTCCGCTGACAGGTGATTTTTACATCTATACAACCTACCGCGCTTACAACGGGAACCTGGTTCCATCGAATGGCATGTATGTACTGACCAGCGAAGGTACGATCCTGCTGGACACGCCCTGGGACACAACGCAGGTAGTTCCACTACTCGACAGTATCCGGGCGAAACACAACCAACGGGTGATCTTTTCAGTTTCAACACATTCACACGCAGACCGGACAGCCGGACTTGAAATTCTCGCGAGACAAGGTGTACAAACCTATTCGAGCCTGCAAACCTTTGAGCTGTGCGCGATCCAGCACGAAAAACAGGCGACTCATTACTTTAAGAGCGATACGACCTTTACACTCGGTCAACATACATTCAGTACGTTTTATCCCGGCAAAGGCCATGCACCCGACAATATTGTCATCTGGTTTGATCAGCAGAAAATCCTTTATGGTGGTTGTTTTGTAAAAAGCACAGAAGCCGTCGACCTCGGTTATACCGGCGATGCAGACCTGAATGCCTGGCAGCAATCCGTCCAAAAAACGATTTCGAAGTTTAAAAAACCACACTTCGTGATTCCCGGCCATCAAGGCTGGGCCAACCGGAGGTCTTTGCAGCACACGCTGAAATTGATCCGAAAAGGCCTGAAAGAAAAGTCGGCCAGGTGAGATCGATTTACGACAATCGATACGTCAATCCAGTTCCTTCAAAAACGCTTCCATTGCCGCGTAAGCAGTAAACAGCTCAGCATCCGTCATACAATAAGGTGGATTGAGGAAAATAATGTTCCCGAGCGGACGTACCAGCAAACCATGCTCAAGGAAAAAATCATAGGCTTTGTCGCGGATATTCGAAAAATAACTGCTGCCGCTGTCCATTTTGATCTCAAGCGCCAGGATTGTTCCCAATTGCCGCACGTCCGACAGGCGCGGATGGTCTTTCATTTTTTCACGGAAAACCGCGTGATTCGCTGCTATACGTTGGATGTTTGCTGTAAATTCCGGCATCGCGACCAAATCCAGGTTCGCACAGGCAACGGCGCAAATCAATGGATTTCCGGTATAGGAATGCCCGTGTAGCAAAGCTTTCGTGGTTTCAGGCGCCAGGAATGCATCGTAAATGGCCTGTGTCGCCACTGTCAACCCCAACGGCAAAATGCCACCGGTCAATCCTTTCGACAAACAAACAATGTCCGGTTTCGCCGACTGCTGGTCCATCGCAAACAAAGTCCCGGTCCTGCCCCAGCCTGTCATGACTTCGTCGTAAATAACAAGTACGCCCCGCGATTGCGCCAGTTCCGTCAAAGCCTGCAAAAATGAAGCGCTGTACATGCGCATGCCCGCCGATCCCTGGATCAAAGGCTCTACAATCACTGCTGCAAATTCTCCGCTGTCGAGCCATTTGGTGGCTTGTTCCAGGCATTCTGATTCTCTCTCCGGCGTTGGAAAATGCAAAAAATCAGTTTCAAAGAAAAAGTGCTCGAACGGTTCGTTGAAATAACCGCGTTGCCCGATCGACATCGCGCCAAAGGTATCGCCGTGATAAGCGCCGTCGAGCGCCAGCACCCTTTTTTTCGGCGCGCCGAGGTTGTGCCAGTACTGGAAAGCCATTTTCAGCGCAACTTCAACAGCTGTGGACCCATCATCGGAAAAAAAGACTTTCGCGAGATTGTCCGGCAGAATTTCCAGCACACGGCGAGACAATTCCACGGCTTTCGGATGGGTTGCGCCAGCAAAGATGACGTGATCGATCGCATCGTATTGTTCGATCAATGCCGCTTTCAGCACAGGATTTCCATGTCCGTGGATGTTGACCCACCAGGATGAATTGCAGTCGAGGTAGGATTTTCCATCGGCCGTATACAGGGTTGCGTCCTTCGCCTGCACGATCTCCAATGGTTCGCGCGCAGTTTGCATCTGCGTAAAAGGATGCCAGACATATTGTTGATCTTCTTGCAGTAATTTGCTCATAAAAATAAGATGATAGCCTGAATGGATGTTTGTCAGAAAATCCGGAACGGAAGGCGCTGCGCCTCTTCATGCACGAAAGCCGCATCGATGGTTTGTGTCAAGGGAATGCGATGCACGCATGGAACTGGGAAGCGCTGCAGGATGATGCTTTCCGTCGCTTTATTTTCTTCGCCGACGAAAATCAGCGCCTGCACCGGAATCCCCTGTTGTTTAAGCAGTTCCAGCGAAAGCAAAGTGTGATTGATACTCCCAAGGTAATGTCTCGAAACCAGTACAACCGGCAATTTCCAGCCACGGATCACATCGAGGTACAACAATCCGTCATTATTGAGCGGCACCATGAGTCCGCCTGCTGATTCGATGAGCAGTTTGCTGTAACCCACCGGAAGCTTAAAATCGCTTTCCTGCAAGTGCATGCCGTCGATCTCTGCAGCCACATGCGGAGAAGCCGGCGTTTGCAGCAAAAAACGCTCTGGCAGTACTGTAACTTTCCCAGAACATTGCTGCCGCACGCGCATACTGTCCGTCAGGTGCAGATCTCCTGCCTGTACCGGTTTCCAGTAAGTCGCACTATGCGCTTCCGCGAGTATCGCGCTGACAACGGTTTTGCCGACATCTGTTCCGATACCAACGACCACACAGGCCGATTGAGATAGGTGTTCCTGTTCCAAAATCAGCAAGGATTACCGCAGTTGAACAGCCAGTTTGCTTTCCAGCTCGCTGCGGATCTTTTCCATGATCTGGTCCACCTGCTGGTCTTTCAGCGTTTGTTCCGCATCCTGGAAATGGAAAGATACCGCGTAGGATTTTTTACCTTCCTGCAGGTTCTTGCCTTCGTACACATCAAACAGGCCAACACGTTTAAGTAACTTCTTATCGCAGGCACGCGCGAGTTTTTCGATCTCGCGGAAAGTCACCTGCTGATCGAGCAACAGGGAAAAATCGCGGCGCATCTCGAATGTTTTCGGGATTTCGCTGTAAATAACCTTATTCAGTTTCAGGGATTTCACGAGCGCATCCCAGTCGAGATCTGCCACAAAAACATCCTGCTTGATCCCGAAATGTTTCTTCATGCTGTTGGAAATCCAACCCATTTCTCCGATCGATTGCTGCAACACCGACAATTGAAGTCCGTCTGCAAGCAGGCTTTCGCCCAACGCTGATTCCTGTAAAAAGCCAGCCAGACCGAGGCGGGAAAGCAATCCGTGGACAATGCCCTTTAAGGTATAGAAAGTCGACTTCTCCTTCGAACTGTTCCACAGCTCTGCTGATTTGTTCCCGGTGACAGCGAGCAGTAATCTTTTGTTTTCGCTGTATTTGTCGCCGGAATTTTGATATATTTTACCGAATTCAAACAATTTCAAATCCGGGTTCTGTCTGTTTTGATTGTGGGCCACGACCTCCAGCGTACTGAAGAGCATTGACTGGCGCATGACATCCAGTTCCTGGCTCAAAGGATTCAGAATTTCCACGTTGTTTGCCGGATCCAGCGCCTTGCCGCCGAGCTTGGCGACATATGCCGAACGCGTCAGGGAATTGTTGAGCGTTTCACTGAATCCCATACCGACAAGCAGCTCGGAAACAGACAACAGGATTTTTTCCAGATCGGGTTTCATGCCCGAAGGTAAAGTTGCATTCAGTTTTTCCGGCAAAGGCACTTTGTTGAATCCATAAATGCGCAGTACTTCTTCGATCACATCGACTTCGCGCAGCACATCCACGCGGTAAGCCGGCAATTCCAGTTTCCAGGTATCGCCCGATTCCGATAGCACGCGGATATCGAGGTTTTCGAGGATTAAACGAATCGTCGCTGCGGGAATTTCTGTCCCGATCAACTGGTTGCAACGCGCCACGCTGAATTCGATCTGCGGATTCTCCTGTTTGACAGGATATTGGTCAACCAGGTCCATCGCGATTTCGCCGCCGGCGAGTTCCTGGATCAGGTAAACGACCCTTTGCAGCGCAAAAATCGTCAGGTTTGGATCTACGCCACGCTCGTAGCGGAAGCTAGCGTCTGTGTTCAGGCCGTGAAATTTAGCGGTCTTGCGCACCGAAACGGGATTAAAATAAGCCGATTCGATGAAAATGTCTTTGGTTGTTTCGGAAATCCCGGAATCCTGACCACCGAAAACACCTGCAATGGCGAGGTTTTCGGTTCCGTTTGTGATCATCAGGTTTTCTCCGTCGAGTTTGCGCTCCACACCATCCAGCGTTTTGAAAAGAGTTCCCGCCTCAGCTTTGCGCACAACGATCTTGCCGCCGGTTTTCGCTGCATCGAATGCATGTAAAGGCGTCCCAAGTTCACGCATGACGTAATTCGTGCAATCGACGATGTTATTGATCGGGCTCAGTCCAGCTGCACGCAGTTTTTTCTGCATCCACGCCGGCGAAGCTTTCACAGTCACATTTTTCAGGCTGATTCCTGCATAACGCGGACAAAGCTCAGGCTCTTCGATCTTTATTTCTGTTTTCAGGGATTGGTCTGCTGCTTTCAGCGTGCTGATCTCCGGCCAATGCAGCTGAATACCCGCCTGCTCATGTACATTCAGATAAGCGATCAGATCGCGTGCAACACCGATGTGTCCCATCGCATCCGCACGGTTGGGTGTCAGTCCGATCTCAATCTGGTAATCGTCCTCCAATTCAAAATAGCTTGCGGCCGTTGTTCCTACCGGAACGGCCGGATCCAGCACGAGGATTCCCGCATGGGATTGTCCAAGTCCCAGCTCGTCTTCCGCGCAGAGCATTCCCTGTGATTCAACACCTCTGATCTTTGATAATTTGATTTTAAAAGCTTCATCCGGTTTCGGATACAAAGTCGTACCAACCGTCGCAACGATCACTTTTTGTCCCGCAGCCACATTTGGCGCACCGCAAACGATCTGCAACGGCTCGCCACCCGTGGAAACTGTTGTTACCTTCAGCTTGTCAGCATCCGGATGCGGTTCGCAGGTAAGCACCTCGCCCACCACAACACCTGCCAGTCCGCCCTGCACACTTTCTATTTTTTCAATACCGTCGACCTCCAGTCCGGTTTCCGTCAGGATTTCCCCCAATGCTTCGGCCGTAAGGTTTGTGTCTACATATTGTTTTAACCAGTTGTACGATATTTTCATGCGTATTTTGCTTTCGGCCTGTCTGTTCAAAAATCAGTTCCAGGCTTGTTTTTAAATGTTTTTGCTATTCCTTTTTCCAACATTCCTGCGGATTATCCGGAACGCGAATTTAAGCATTTGCCGGGAAGTAGACCGCAGAATCCCCGAAATTTAAAGTCGTCCTGGAAATCTGCAAAAGCCCGGTAGATACAATTCGAGATCTTTGTTTTTGATGGATTGGATTTTTCGCTAACTTTACAATAACATCGTAATAAAAACGGTGCATTAATCCTTAAACAAGTGAAAAACAGACCCGACAAACTGATGCGTGACAGCTGGCATGCAGATGACAACAACTGGAAATTAGGCGTTTTCTATTTCAACAAAGCCGATAAAAGGCTGCTTGTTCCGAAAAAAATCCCGGTGCTCGGCTGGACACTCAATTTTGCCAATCCGCTGTGCTTCATCCCACTGCTGATCATCATCGGAATTTATTTTTTCGCGAGAACTTACCGCTAAATCCAGTCGTTACTTTTTGGCACAAGGTTTGACAATCCGATTTATATCTTCAAAAAACAAACGTCATGAAACACATTTTACTCCTAGGCATTTTCTCCCTGATCCTGTTCAGCCAGGCGAAAGCTTCTGATCTGTTCCTGAAAATCAACAAATATGGCACTTACAAAGTAAAAGTTTCCGGCGAAACCGTTTTCAGTTCATCGAAACAATACCGCTTCTTCGACCTGCCATTCGGCTATCACCAGGTAACAGTGATTGATACCTGCACCAGGCAAGTGGTGAGCCAGGTAACCATATTACTGAAAAACAACCTGCGTACGGTGATCGAACTGGATGCTTACGGAAATTTTAACACCGTTGCAGAAATTCAGGTTTTTAAACCAAACTGGTACGCTGAAAATTCCACCGGAAACGATCCGAATTACGGCAACAACCATGGAAATAACAACGGGAACAATAATAACAATGGAAACGGGAACAATGGAAATAACAACAATAGCGGGAATAACAACAATAACGGAAACTGGAATAACGGAAACAATAACAATGTCCCAGGTGTCAACCCTACGACTTTCAATCAGATTCTCGATTATGTGAAAGCAGATGCTTTTGATTCCGGAAGACTTGCCCGTGCGAAGGAAGTCACCAAAAGTAATTCCTTGTCAGCCCAACAGGTTGCTGATTTGACCGCCTTGCTGACTTATGAAAAAAGCAAAATCGATTTTGCAAAATTTGCATACGCTTATACAGCAGATAAAGGAAATTACTTTCTGGTCTACAAAACCTTCTCATTCTCCAGCAGTGCCGATGAAGTCCGCAAGTTCATCCAGGGCTGATTGGCAGAAAACAAACGGAAATATTTACACACCTGTCGGATTAATTCCGGCAGGTGTTTTTTTTCGTTAAAATACAGACGAACGACCGTTCCATTTCCCTGCTGATTGAAAGTAATTCCTATTTTTACAGGCAATCCAACATCAGACAAATAGTTACCGGAATCATGGGAGGTTACACGTTACGCTTATTACTGCTTTACTTCATTTTTCACATCGGTTTTCAAACTTCCCTGCACGCACAGGAACAGGCAACCCTGAGCGGAAATGTGACGGATGCCCGTTCCGGAGAAACGCTGATCGGTGCCAGGATTTACATCGATTCGCTGAAAATGGGCGCGGTGACCAATAACTACGGATTTTACTCCTTGACAGTTCCGTCGGGTATTTACAGCGTAAATTTCCAGTTTTCAGGTATGGAAACGGTTGTGCGCACCATAGACCTGAACACCGACCAGGTTTTCCATATCGAGTTGAACATGCAGTCGCAACAAATCGATGAGATCCAGGTCAGTGCGAAAAAAGGAGAAAATGTCAACAGCACGAAAATTGGCCAGATCGAGCTCGAAGTCGACAAGATCAAAACCCTGCCGGCCTTCATGGGCGAAGTCGATATTCTCAAAACAATCCAACTGCTGCCCGGCGTTTCTTCGGCAAGCGAAGGCGGACAAGGATTTTATGTACGCGGCGGCGGACCGGACCAAAACCTGGTATTGCTGGATGAGGCGCAGGTTTATAATGCTTCCCACCTCTTCGGATTTTTCTCCGTTTTCAATGCGGATGCCGTCAAAAGCGTGAATTTGATCAAGGGCGGAATGCCGGCGAACTTCGGAGGAAAAATGTCTTCAGTGCTCGAAGTCACAATGCACGAAGGAAATTACAAGAAATACAAGCTGAAAGGCGGCATTGGTGTCATTTCTTCCCGGCTGACCTTCGAAGGACCGATCCGCAAGGACAAAGGCTCTTTCATTATTTCTGCCCGCAGGACTTACATCGACCTGATCATGAAAGCTGCCATCCCCGATTCTTCGCCTTTTGCCGGGTCTTCCTATTATTTCTACGATTTCAACCTGAAAGCGAATTACCGGCTCGGACCGAAAGACAAGGTTTTCCTGAGCGGATACTATGGCAAGGACCAATTTGATTTTAATAACCGGGAAGACAATTTTCTCGTCAAAATGCCCTGGGGAAACGGCATCGCGGCAGCACGCTGGAACCACCTCTTTTCCAATAAACTGTTCATGAATGTGACCGGGACTTTTACTGATTACATGTTCAAGTTCGATTCCAGGCAGGATGATTTCCGTTTTGAATTGCGATCCGGGATCCGCGATATCGGTGCGAAAGCTGATTTTTCGTGGTTTCCGAACACGCGGCACAAGGTCAAATGGGGAGCAGATTATGTGCATCACACTTTTACACCTGTCAGCGTAGCTGCATCGCAGGAAGATGTTGTTTTCGACACCGGTAAGGCGCAACGGCTCAAAAGCCACGAGTCGGCGATCTATGCGCTCGATGAATTCGACCTGAATGATTTTATACGCATCAATGCAGGCCTGCGCTACAATACCTACCAGTTTGTGGGTCCGTTCACGCGTTTCATCCACGGCGCCCTGAATGCGCAGGACAGCGTTGTGAATTATAAAAAAGGCGATGTGATCCAGTTCTACCAGGGACTGGAGCCAAGGCTTTCCGCCCGTTTCCTGATCCGCAACAAAAGCTCCATCAAGGTCGGCTATTCCTACAATTACCAATATGTACACCTGACTTCGCTGAGCGCTGTTTCGCTGCCTACCGACATTTGGTTTCCAAGCACCGACATCGCAAAGCCGCAACAAGGTTGGCAGGCATCGATCGGCTATTTCCGGAATTTCCTGAACGACCAGCTCGAAGCTTCCGTGGAAGTTTATTACAAAGGCATGAAAAACCTGATAGAATACAAACAGGGCGCGCTTCCGCAGGACAATGTCAGCGACAATACCGACAACCTGCTCGTATTCGGTACCGGCTGGAGCTACGGCGCGGAATTCTTCCTGAAGCGGAATTTCGGCAAGCTGACCGGCTGGATCGGCTACACCTGGGCCAAAACTGAACGCAAATTTCCGGATTTGCAAAAGGAAGCTTTCCCTGCAAAATATGACCGCAGGCACGATCTTTCGTTGGTCGCCGGCTACAAGCTGAATGAACGCTGGACTTTTGGCGCGTGTTTCATCTATGCTTCGGGCAATACGCTGACTTTGCCGACCAGCTGGTACGTGCAGGACCAGGATTTGCTGTTCAATTACGGCGCACGCAATTCGACCCGTATGGCGGCTTATCACCGGCTGGATATTTCCGCCACCTGGTATGACAGGCCCACAAAAACAAGGCCCGATCCGCAAACCGGCGAACCTGTGGAAGTACCGCGCAGGTTCAGGAGCAACATCAGCATGTCTGTTTACAACGTTTACAACCGCGCCAATCCCTATTTTCTGTACGTAGACAACAAAGGAAGCCTGATTGGCGGCGATTTCAAGATCACGGTCAAACAAGTCACCCTTTTCCCCATCATCCCCAGCGTCACCTGGAATTTTGAATTTTAAGATGAAAAGAATTGCCACATATACCGCACTTGCATTCCTGCTGCTTCAATGTCAGAAAGAAGTGAAGATCGACATCCCAGGCTTCGAGGAGCAGCTGGTCATCGACGGCCGCATTGAAACAAACATGCCGCCGCTTGTCCTGCTCTCGCGCTCGAAAGACATATATGCGCCGACAGATCTGTCTGCTTATCTGAACGGATTTGTATCCGGCGCTGTTGTTACCGTCAGCGACGGCACGACGACTGAACAGCTCGACGAAATCTGCAGCGACAACCTGCCTCCAGGCGCGGAAGTCATTGCGGCGGAATTATTCGGCGTTCCGGTATCGGAACTGGCGAATTACCACATTTGCGCTTACACGTCATTGAACCCGGCGATCTGGGGACAAGTCGGCAAAACGTATGCGCTGACAGTCAGCTACGACGGCAAAACATACACCTCCGAAACGCGTATTTTACCGCCTGTTCCATTGGTGAACACTTTCTGGAAACACGATGGAAACCTGCTGAATTACGGCTATTCCTGGGCGACTTTATCTGATCCCGGAAGCACATATGACGCCTACCGCTGGGATGTAAAAAGGATCAGTCACAACCCGGACGGATCGGTCAAAGATCTGGGCTTTATGCCTACTTACAATCCGGTTTTCGACGACCAGTTTTTCAATGGTCTGACTTTCGAGTTCTTTTTTGAGAACCCGATGTCCTACGAAGATGAATCTGTTGCCGGTGAATACAAAGGTTATTATGAACTCGGTGATACAGTCGTGATCAAATTCTCGAAGATGGATAAGAACGTTTATGAATTCCTGGAAAAGAAATACGTACAGGTCAACAGCGGCGGCAGCCCGTTTGCATCGCCGAGCAACATCCCGAGCAACATTTCCGGGGGTGCATTGGGCGTTTGGGCCGGTTATTCACCCTCCTTTGATACCTTGGTTTGCATAGAGTAACTACGTGCAGGTATTCTTTTGGATCTGAAATTCAGACTAAATTCACCTGAATATAAATACATTAGCATTGAAAACCTTTCAGAAAAAATTCGTTGGAAGGGATGACAGCCGAAAAAAATTCCGCCATTTCGCGGGAAGATGTAAATTTGCAAAGTACCCGAAAGGGTCGAATTCAACAGAAAAACATGGAGGAACCGAAATTTATTGATATCCGAAAACTGATCGGCAGCAAGAATCCGCGGCTTTTGAAGTACCTGCCCGGTTTTGTGATCCGCTACCTGGAACGCATCCTGCACCAGGATGAGATCAATCAGTTCATGCGCGATCATCCCGATGCGAAAAACGAAGATTTTTGCCTGGAAGTCATGAAGTTCCTGAACATCACCCTTGAAATCGAAGGACTGGATAACATTCCGAAAACCGGCGGCATCACCATTGCGATGAACCATCCGCTCGGTGGCATGGATGCCATTGCACTCGTTGCTGCGCTGAAAGATCACCGCACGGACCTGAAGTTTATCGTCAACGACCTGCTGCTGAACCTCGAAGGCATGCGCGGCATGTTTGTCGGTGTCAATAAACACGGCAAAAACAGCGACCGTACACATGACAAGATCGATTCGCTCTTTGCATCTGATTCCGCGGTTTGTATTTTCCCTGCAGGACTCGTGAGCCGTAAAATAAAAGGCGAAGTACGCGACCTCGAATGGAAAAAAACCTTCGTGATGCTGTCGCGCCGGCACGACAACCTGATTATTCCGATTCACATAGATGGGAAATTGTCCAACTTTTTCTACCGCCTTTCCAATTTCCGTAAATTCCTCGGTATAAAAGCCAATATCGAAATGTTGTACCTGTCGAACGAATTGTTTAAGCAGCGCAACAGGACGATGAAATTCAAGGTCGGAAAACCCATCGACCCGCAAGAGCTGTATGCATCCAGATCCGACAAAAAGTGGGCACAGTTCGTCCGCGAGCAAGTCTACAAACTCGAAAAATAGTATATTTGAAAACATGGAAAACGCACCTATCATAGCGCCCGTAGATAAAGCTTTGCTGAAACAGGAACTGCACGCAGGCCGTTTCGTCAGGCATACACGTAAAGGCGACAATGAAATTTATATTATCAACGCGCACAACGCGCCCAACACCTTGCGGGAAATCGGCCGCCTGCGGGAAGTCACTTTCCGCGCTTCGGGCGGTGGAACAGGCATGCCGGTCGACCTCGACGAGTTCGATACCAACGAGATCTGCTACGAGCAACTAATCGTCTGGTCGCCGGAAGATGAAGAGATCATTGGCGGTTACAGGTACATTCTCTGCAACAAGGCCATCGATGCTGAAACCGGTGAAATTCACCTGTCGACGAGTCATTATTTTGATTTCTCTGAACAATTCATCCAGGATTACCTGCCTTATACGATTGAATTGGGGAGAAGCTGGGTTCAACCCGCTTTTCAGCCGACGGTGAATCCGCGCAAAGGACTTTTTGCCCTCGACAATATCTGGGACGGACTCGGCGCACTCGCCGTCAAAAATCCGGATATCCGCTATTTCTTCGGAAAAGTGACAATGTATCCAACGTATGACCGGGATTCCCGGGATTTCCTGCTGCGTTTTATGCACCATTATTTCCCCGACAAGGAAAACCTCATGCACCCTTTCCATCCGTTGGAGATTAGCGACAACAAAGCATTTGTAGCTGAAAAACTAAACGGGCTCGATTTCAGGGAAGGTTTCAAAGTCTTGAATTCCTTCGTGCGGGAACACGGTGAGAATATTCCGCCCTTGGTGAATATTTACATGAACCTTTCCCCGACGATGAAAACATTCGGCACCGCTGTCAATCCCGATTTCGGCGACGTCGAAGAAACGGGGATACTCGTGACTCTGGCTGATATTTACGAAGATAAAAAGGAACGACACATCGCTACGATGTAATGGGAAGTCAGAAGTTCGAAAGGCTAGCTGTAATATTTGAATATCGCAATAAGGCGATAAGCAATTAACATAAAAACGGGCAGAAGTAATTTCTGCCCATTTTTGTTTCAAATATGTGTCGGAATCTCTTTTCTTTAGATTCTTCGACCTTCTGAAGTTTAGATCTTAGAATTGATCTCAAGCAATGTCCGTCACCAACTGGTGTTTCTCGATCAGTTTGCGCAGGTTCATCAACGCATAACGCATACGTCCCAAGGCAGTATTGATACTGATGCCTTCCATATCTGCGATATCCTTGAACGATAAGTTCTGGAAAATCCGCATGCGGATGATCTCCTGCTGTGAATCCGGCAGGTAATCGATCAGCTCGACCATTTGTGTTTCGAGCTCGCCGCGGCTCATCGTCTGCAACTGGTTCTCGTCCCCGTTGGAGAGTATGCTGAAAATCGAGAAATCCTCGCTGCGGGAAGATGTTTCGGAAAGCATGCGCACCTTGCTTGCTTTTCTGAAATGATCGATGACCAGGTTGTGTGCAATGCGCATCGCCCAGGGCAGAAATTTGCCTTCTTCGTTGTAATTGCCCAATTGCAGGGTTTGAATGATCTTGACAAAAGTTTCCTGGAAAATGTCATCCGACAGTTCCTGACTTTTGATCTTCAAATAAATGAATCTGTAAATTTTTTGCTTGTGGCGCATCAAAAGCGTTTCGAAAGCTTTGTTGTTGCCGGATAGGTAAGCGGTGACAAGCTGGTGGTCATCCATCGTTTTCATAGACATAACATTCCTCTTTAAAATGAGTTTTAAAACCCTGATTTTTAAAATTTTACTGAGTAATGTTTATCCTATAGGCTATCCTTTTTGCGTTTTGATGTGAAGCGAATATACGATTTTTCAGTCAATTAACAAGTTTTAAACAAAAAACGTCAATTCCTTCACGAAATACAGAACGGGCGAGCTGTGGAAAGGGTTGGCAGAATATCAGAAAAAGCCGGAAATAAAATTCAAATACTACTTAAAGCATTGGAATTATTCACTTTAACAAATCAAAAAAAATGCTGAAATTTCAATCTTCAGGCAACGCAGCCATCTTTCCCTGTAAGACTTTTTGGCTTCAGACTTGGTGACTTTAAGACTTTTATTGAGTAACTTTACGCTTCAATTCTCAAAACTTCCATGGCTCAACAATTTATTCACGTCAAAGGCGCGCGCGTACACAACCTGAAAAACATCGACGTCAAAATTCCGCATGGGAAAATAACGGTCATTACTGGACTTTCCGGCTCGGGGAAATCTTCCCTGGCTTTCGATACTTTGTATGCCGAGGGGCAACGGCGCTATGTCGAAAGTCTCTCCTCCTATGCACGCCAGTTCCTCGGTAAGCTCGATAAACCGGAAACGGATTTCATCAAGGGCATTTCTCCGGCGATCGCAATCGAGCAAAAAGTAAGCTCCACGAATCCGCGTTCCACGGTAGGTACAACGACAGAAATATACGATTACCTGAAATTGCTGTTTGCCCGTGTCGGCAAAACCCATTCGCCGATCTCCGGCCGCGAAGTCAAAAAACATACGGTGACAGATGTCATCGATTTCATCACGGCGCAACCCGAAGGCACGAAAGCGTTTGTCCTTGCTCCTATCAACTCTTTTGAAAAATACGGCGTAGAACGCCAGCTGACAATTCTGAAAGACCAGGGATATGCCCGTGTATTGATCGGTAACGAAGTCTTTGAGCTGGAAACCCTACAGGCAGATCAACCCCATATCGCAGAAGCACGGATCCTGATCGACCGGATCAAATCCGTAAAAACAGACGATGAAGAAGCTTTGGGCCGACTGGCAGATTCCATTTCGCTCGCATTTGCGGAAGGTCATGGCGAATGTGAGATACATTTGCCGGATACAACGGAAACTTTCCCGTTCAACAACCGCTTTGAGCTCGACGGCATGGAATTCGTCGAACCGAATGAGCATTTCTTTACGTTTAACAATCCTTTCGGGGCCTGCAAAACCTGCGAGGGATTTGGTTCCGTAATAGGCATCGACCCGAAGCTCGTCATTCCAGATCCTTCGCTGAGTGTTTTTGAAGGCGCTGTTGTTGCCTGGAAAGGCGAATCGATGGGAGAATACCTGAAAGAGCTCGTCTATGCTGCACCGAAATTCAACTTCCCGATCCACCGCGCGGTGGAAGACCTGACAGCAGCGGAATACCAACTACTGTGGGAAGGCAATAAACATTTCACCGGCCTGCATGGGTTCTTCAAATTCCTCGAAAGCCAGTCCTATAAAATCCAGTACCGCGTGATGTTGTCGCGCTACCGTGGCAAGACCGAATGTCCGGACTGCAAAGGAACACGTTTGCGCAAGGATACCAATTATGTTACTGTCGGTGAACAAACGATGTCGAACATCGTGCTTTTGCCAGTCGCGGAATCGGCTGTATTCTTTGAGAATCTGCAACTCGAGGCACATGAAACACAAGTCGCGAAAAGATTGCTGCCAGAGATCACGAATCGCTTGCGTTTTCTCTGTGAAGTGGGTCTCGGCTACCTGACTTTGAACCGCCAGGCGAATTCACTTTCCGGTGGGGAATCCCAGCGCATCAACCTGGCAACTTCATTGGGAAGCAGCTTGGTCGGATCGATGTACATTCTCGATGAGCCAAGCATAGGACTGCACCCGCGGGATACGCAACGACTCATCAAAGTACTTAAAAACCTGCGCGATCTCGGTAATACGGTCATCGTCGTTGAACACGAGGAAGACATCATGGAGGCAGCCGACGAAATCCTCGATATCGGACCCATGGCCGGCGTATACGGAGGTGAAGTTGTTTTTCACGGCACACACCAGCAATTGATCGGTCAGAAGGACAGCCTGACGGCGAAATACCTGACAGGAGAAAAAGAGATCCCGCTTCCGGCCAAACGCAGGAAATCGAATAATAAGCTGACGGTTGTCGGCGCGAAGGAAAACAACCTGAAAAATGTCACGGTCAGCTTTCCGCTGAATAGCCTCGTTTGCGTTACCGGTGTCAGCGGCTCAGGCAAATCAACCCTCGTCAAAGACATCCTCTACCCTGCTGTGCGCAAGCACCTCGGGCAATACGGCGATTTCCAGGGAAATTTCAAAGCTTTGGAAGGCGATCTGAAACTTGTGAAAGGCATTGAGTTCGTCGATCAAAACCCGATCGGTAAATCATCGCGCAGCAACCCGGTGACTTATGTCAAAGCGTTCGATGAGATCCGTGATTTATATGCCAGACTTCCTCTGGCGAAAGCCCGTGGTTTAAAACCCGGCTTCTTCAGCTTCAACGTCGAAGGCGGACGCTGCGAAATGTGCGAGGGCGAAGGACAGGTAACCGTCGGCATGCAGTTCATGGCAGATGTGCACCTCGTATGCGAAGCCTGCAACGGATCGCGCTACAAACAGGAAACACTCGAGATCGAATACCGCGGCAAAAACATTGCCGACATCCTGCAAATGGATATCCAGACAGCTTTGGATTTTTTCAAGGCCGGCGAAGGTAAAACGGAAGAAAAGATCATTGGCAAGATCCAGCCACTGGCAGATGTCGGGCTCGGCTACCTGCAGCTCGGACAGGCTTCGAGCACACTCAGCGGTGGAGAAGCCCAGCGCATCAAGCTCGCGAGCTTCCTCTCGAAGGGAGATGTTTCGCAGTCTACGCTGTTCATTTTTGACGAACCGACCACCGGATTGCATTTCTACGATATTGAGAAACTACTGATCGCATTCCAGCGCCTGATCGACATCGGCAACTCGATCATTGTCATCGAACACAACGGCGATGTGATCAAATGTGCCGACTGGATCATCGACATCGGCCCGGAAGGCGGAAACGCCGGCGGAAATGTCGTATTTGCAGGAACACCTGAAGACCTGGTGGAAGATCCCACCAGTTACACCGGGAAATACCTTGCGAAGAAGCTCAAAAAATGAGAATTCCCTTTATTGATAAAAATCCCCGCAGACTTGCCGTTTGCGGGGATTTTGTTTTTAAAGTGTTCGCTTGGATACTTCTCCTGATTCTATTTGAAATGAATGAGATTATTGCTGAATGAATGTTCTGAGCAGTATCTGCATATCGCTATATGGCGATATGCAAATATTTAAAAATCAATACTTTAACAAATTCAATAATTGATACGACGCGTCGGGGAAATTTATCATATCCCTATGTATGTCAATGTAACAATAAACTGGAAATTAGCATATTTGGATTGTACCATCAACAAAATACGTTGCAAAAGTTCATCAGATCTCACCGCTCGAGATAACCTTCCAGAAATAGGGAAATAACATCACGCTTCCGATCTTATTTCAGCTTTCGCTGTTAAACTACAGGTTCCACTTCTTCCGGTGACAAGTGAAACTCCCCTTCACTTCTTGCAATCACAACTGTCGCGAGACAATTTCCCAATACATTGACACTTGTTCTGCCCATATCCATCAAAGCGTCCACCGCAAGAATCACACTGGCTTTTTCCGGATCAAGCCCCATCGAAGCCACTGTTCCGGCGAGAATTACAAACGAAGCACCGCGAACGCCCGCCACTCCTTTACTGGTCAGCATCAGGACCAGGCAAATACTGATCTGCTCCCCGATAGAAAGATGCACACCACACATTTGTGCGACAAAAACAGTCGCAAGGGATAAATACAAGGTCGTACCGTCAAGGTTGAAACTATATCCTGTCGGGATCACAAACGCGACAACCTTTTTGGCTACGCCGAGCTTTTCCATGTTTTCCATCGCCTTCGGCAAAGCGGCTTCACTACTCGCAGTTGCAAAAGCCAGGGAAACGGGTTCTGTAACCGCCTTGATGAATCGACGCACCGGCACTTTCGCAATAATCGCAATCGGCCATAAAACACCGAGTACAAAGACGATCAGCGCAATATACAAAGAGCCGACGAGTTGTAACAGGTTCATCAATATTTCGACGCCCGACTTCGCGACTGTACTGGCCAATGCGCCAAATACGGCCAAAGGTGCGAGGTACATGACAATATCCGTGAACTTGAACATGACTTCACTCAGACTTTCACAGAATTTCAGCATCGTTTCTTTCGCTTCCACTTTTTTGACCATGCCGAGTCCGATCGCGAAAATCACAGCAAATACAACGATCTGTAATACCTGGTTTTCGTAGATTGCTTTCGCGATGTTTTCAGGAAATATATCGACGAGGTGGTCCTTCTGCACATGTGTTTGTTCCAGCAAGGCAGTAGACGTCACTTTGTCCTGCTCGCGTGCTTCGACCTTCACGCCCACACCGGCCTGGCTGATGTTGATCGCCAGCAAACCGATGAACAAAGCAACCGTTGTTACAATCTCAAAATAAAGAATGCTTTTGAGTCCGATCCGTCCAATCTGTTTCAGGTTGCTGTGACCGGCGATACCTACCACAAGTGTTGCAAAGATCAGCGGCGCGACGAGTGATTTAATCAGACGCAGGAAAATCTTCCCGAAACGCTCCGTTTCCAGCGCCACAGCCGGGTAATCCATTCCTACTTCGATCCCGAGCAGCATGGCTGAAAAGATCCACAGTGCGAGTTTTTTACGCTTCAGTGAAACCAGGAAAAGAAAGGCGATGAATACAAAGCGCAAACCGCGAAAAATAGCAGGATCGATGAAAGGCAACTGGGTTTCGATAAAAAATAAACAACAGATCAGCATGAAGGCTGAAACATAGGCAAACATCGAATAGATTGATTTCATTTACAGGAATGTTAAAACAAATGTGAAGAGTTCAAATATATAGATTATTTAAAATGTGCAGATGAATTTAATTTGCATTTTATTTCCGCTTTTCCTTGGATTAACAAAGAATATTAGTAATATTGCAGGGTCGAATTATTTCTGTTCGAATCCAATCACACCCCGTTTTAAGTTATTACATACGTGTACTGGAAACAATACTTACTAATTCATATTTATGAATATACAAGATTTAGAGGGCAAAAAGCTCCCTGACTTACGTGAAATCGCCAAAGCAGCTGGAATCAAAAAAGTAGAATCCTTCAAAAAAGGCGAATTGATCGAAGCCATCAAAGGACTGGAAACCCTGGTCAACGAGCATCCTGCGACACAACAGGTAGTTGCTCAGGCCAAAACTGTCGAAACAACTACCCCAACTCCCGCCGAACCTGTTGCAGAAGGGCAACCGGAAAACAAAAAGATCCGCAAGCGGATTGCACCGGAAAAAGTCATCATCGGCGCCAAATACGAAGGCAATCCGAAAAAAACAGAAAATCCGGAATCGACAGATCTGTTCAGCACAGTAGCTGAAACCGTCGAAACAGTAGTCGCTGCTGCTGAAAACGACACGACACCTGCCGAAGCAAAAACAAACGACGACACACAAGCTGCTCAGAAAGGAAGAGATATCCGCAACGAATTCCAACCGAAAAAACCTTTTCAGAAGGAAAATCGCCAGGGCAATAATTTCAGGGACAAAAAAGGTACATCACCCAAAGGCGACAACCAGCCGGACGGCGAAAATACAGTTCCTGAAAATGCAAAACAAAACAGACCTGAATTCAGAGAAAAAAATCAGCAACGCAACGAAAACCAACAGCAACGCAACGAGAATCAACCACCGCGTGCAGAGAAACCACAACAGGATGCGGACGGAAATATAGATGGCAACATCAATCCAAATGCACCCGCCAGACCAGCCAGGCCTGACAATCAGAATCAAAACCGCGAGCGCAACCAGAATCAGCAAAATCAGCGCAACCAGAATCAAAATCAGCAAAACCAACGCAATCAGGAAAAAGAAGCAGAAGAGGAACTGTATGACCTGGCGGGCATTGTTACCGCTGAAGGCGTTCTCGAAGTGATCCAGGATGGATTTGGTTTCCTCCGCTCTTCCGATTACAATTACCTCGCCTCTCCGGATGATATTTATGTATCCCAGAGCCAGATAAAGCTTTTCGGACTGAAAACCGGAGATACCGTCAAAGGAACGATTCGTCCGCCACGTGAAGGTGAAAAATTCTTCCCGCTCGTGAAAGTGGATTCGATCAACGGAAGACATCCGTCCTATATCCGCGACCGCGTACCTTTCCAGTACCTGACGCCTTTGTTCCCGGACCAGAAATTCAAGCTGACCGGCCACAAAGACGAAACGATGTCGACGCGCATCATGGACATGTTTGCACCGATCGGAAAAGGACAACGTGGAATGATCGTTGCCCAGCCGAAAACCGGTAAAACGATGTTGCTGAAAGATGTCGCGAATGCAATCGCAGCAAACCACCCGGAAGTATACCTGATCGTATTGCTGATTGACGAACGTCCGGAAGAAGTAACTGACATGGCGCGTTCCGTTCGTGCTGAAGTTGTCGCTTCAACCTTTGACGAACCGGCTGAACGCCACGTAAAAGTCGCCAATATCGTATTGGAAAAAGCCAAGCGCATGGTAGAATGTGGTCACGATGTTTGCATCCTGCTCGATTCCATTACGCGATTGGCCCGTGCATACAACACCGTTTCACCTGCTTCCGGAAAAGTATTGTCCGGTGGTGTGGATGCCAACGCCCTCCACAAACCGAAACGTTTCTTCGGTTCTGCCCGCAAGATCGAAAATGGAGGTTCGCTTTCCATCCTCGCAACAGCATTGGTGGACACAGGTTCCAAAATGGATGAGGTGATCTTCGAAGAATTCAAAGGAACAGGTAACATGGAGCTCCAGCTCGACCGCAAGATTTCCAACAGACGTATTTTCCCGGCGATCGATATCCTCTCTTCCGGTACGCGCCGCGACGACCTGCTCGTTGGCAAGGACATGCTGCAACGCATCTACGTATTGCGTCGACACATTGCAGACATGAATCCGGTGGAAGCCATGGAATTCCTGAAATCGCAGATGGACCATACGATTTCCAACGAAGAGTTCCTTGTCTCGATGAACAGATAATACAAAATCCCCGAAATTCACATTGAATTACAAGTATTATTGTCCAATTGTATATAACTTTGAATCCCGGTCTGAATAAGCCGGGATTTTTTATAGCTCCCAAATGAAAGTTACACTCAAAACGGGCATTTTATTTGCCTTCGCCTGGATGATTGCGAAATTGATCATTCATTTCTCAGGTTGGTCCGCGAATTCTGTCGTACCGACGATCTTCCTCAACATGCTCTTCCTGCTGAGCGCGATCTGTACCGGTTTGTACCTGCACAAAAAACAGGAAGGTTTTTCGCAGGGAAATGCGATGAGCGATATCAAGGCAAGTATGACAACAGGTATTCCTTATGCGATGCTCGTGGCGATCTTCATTTACTTTTATTATGCGCAAATCAACCCGGAATATGTGCAGCATCAGATTGCAGATGCTGAAAGAACCATACAGATCGCACTCGATGATCCTACAGAAATGAAGCGCATTCGTGCCGAACAGGAAGCTTTTGAAGTCATGTCCAAAGAAAAGATCTATGCAGAACTGGTGAAGGGTCCGCGTAGCTTTTACTCCGCAGGTTCCACGATGACGATCGGCTTATTGGGGATGGTGATGCTCGCTACGATGTACAGCATTTTGGTAACTGTGATTTACCGCCGCGTTCTTTTCAGGGACCGGTTGAAAGGTATACCGTCGACTGAAATGGCGGATGCTGCTGAAAAATAAGAAATGCTTGCATTGAATAGAAGAGAGATTTCCGGTGGAGGTCTCTTTTTTGGTTTATGATTCCGGAGGCAAATCATATTGCTATATCGCCTTATCCCGATATGACATTATGCAATGATTAAAATATTCGAATTTGAAAATTTAACATTTAAACTATTGCAAAAACTAATCTTTCCGCTTAACTTAGAGTAATAACCCCTTAATTTACAACATCATGGGAATTACCAAGAATCATATTTATACCCAGGATGAAATCGAAATGGCCCGGCTTTTCAAAGCATTGGCGCATCCGGCCAGGATTGCGATCGTAAAGAATCTTCTGATTCACCAGAACCTGAACTGCAACGATCTGAGATTTTATATTCCATTAGCTCAATCAACCATTTCCGGGCATATGAAAGTATTACATGAAGCTGGAATTTTAGCTACTACTTTTATTGGGAGCAAGGCACTCTATCAAATAAATAAAGTCGCACTGGAACCGATTATGACTTATCTTGATCAATTAGCACAACAGTCAGATGGACAGAAATACGATCTGTCAAGATTTTATTTCAGGCCTTTGACTTACATTTCGCCTCACCATTTCAGAAGTCATTCCTAATGTGCTGCACTTTTCTGCGCTCTTAAAGAAATCGAATCAGTTCTTCACCGAGCAATTCGTAATTGATACCATCGAAGTTACCAGAACTCATCATCAGCAAGACATGTTGGTTCCAGTTTTTACTGCGGATGTGAGCAAGCACGTCGGCAGTTTCGTTCATGACGATCACTTTTCCACCAAACGCTTCCTGTACCTGCTCTTTGGTGATGGGCTCTAATTTTTTATGCTTTACAACTTCAGGACTGAAATAAACAATCGCTTCATCGGCCTGGTCCATCGCGTTGCGGTATTGCGGCAGGAATTCCTTCTTCAGGGAAGAAAAAGTATGCAATTCCATACAGGCAACAACCGTTCGGTCTGCAAATTGCTCTTTCACTGCTTTCGTTGTGGCCTTCAGCTTAGAAGGAGAATGCGCAAAATCCTTGAACATGACAAAATCAGTTGCTTCCACGACTTTCTGGAGCCTCTTTCCTGCTCCGGTGAAATCAGCCATCGCTGTCAGGAAATCATGCGGTTCAATGCCCATTGACTGGCCAAGGTACATCGCTCCCATCAGGTTTTGCAAATTGTGTGCACCAAAAATCTGCAAGGGATAGGAAGTTCCTTCGAAATGCAGCAAGGTTCCTTCGGGCGTGACATCATACACCGGCGTTTTGTAAGCAATAGCATTCAAACGATCACCGTACTTCTCGCCGAGCTTACGTACTTCTTCGTCTTCTGTGTTGTAGATCAAAGTGCCATCCGGCTCTATCTGCTGACAGAAAATATCGAATTGCTCAACATAGTTCTCAAATGTCGGAAATACATTGATATGGTCCCATGCAATGCCACTCAGCAAAGCGACATGTGGCTTGTACAAATGAAATTTTGGTCTTCTGTCGATCGGTGAGCTCAGGTATTCATCGCCTTCAAGGATCATGAAAGGAGCATCTTCGGTCAGTTTGACCATACAGTCATAGCCTTCCAGCTGCGCGCCAACCATGTAATCGGCAGCGACTTTGCGTTTGGAAACCGCATGCAAAAGCATCGACGTAATCGTCGTTTTTCCATGGCTTCCGCCGATCACAATGCGTTTTTTGTGCTGACTTTGCTGGTACAGGTATTCCGGATAAGAATAGACAGGAATGTTGAGTTTTTTCGCCTGCAACAGTTCAGGATTGTCTTCGCGTGCGTGCATCCCAAGAATGATCGCATCGAGTCCCGCATGGATCCGAGCAACATACCAACCCAATGTATCCGGCAAAATACCTTGTTTATCGAGGCGCGTGCGCGAAGGTTCAAAAATCTCGTCATCAGATCCGCTTACTGTAACGCCTGTGCGGCTTAGGGCAATGGCCAGGTTGTGCATGGCACTTCCGCCGATGGCGATAAAATGTACTTTCATGGATTTGCGATTTTAATGTTGAACCGCATCAAAGTTACCAACATTCGGACAGTTTCCGGGAATGTAACCGGGAACTTTCTCACAACGCGATGAGGATATCTTCAGAAATCTTCCGCAGGTGGCGTATGCAGCCGATTTTTAAGGACCCTGACCTCCTGTTGCAGCGCATCGACTCTGTCCAGCAATTGAATGACCACGTCTATACCTTCGGGATTGATCCCAAGCTCAGCATGCAGACGGATCATTTTTTCAATGTTTTTGACCTGACCGGTCGGAATAAAATGTGTTTCTTCGATCAGGATCACTTCCACGAGCCCATACTCATTGAGCGTATGCACAAAAGCGACCTCGATTCCGTGGTGTACACAAAATTCCTGGAGTACTATGAGCTTATCCGTTCCCATCGCGTTTCAGTTTAGACAATTCCCTGAATAGTTCTTTCTCTTGATCGCTGAGTCCTGTCGGGACCTTCACCTGGAAAGTGATATACAGGTCGCCGTACTGTCCTTCCTTTTTGTAAACTGCAAAACCTTTTCCCTTCAGCTTTACTTTTGTGCCGTTCTGCGTTTCCGGTTTCACGGTCAGCTTCACTTTGCCGTCCAGCGTATCGATCGTTACATCTCCACCAAGCACAGCTGTATACAGGTCGATTTCCACATCTTTGTACAAATGTTCGCCCTCCCGCCTGAAACCGGTGTGATTCAGAATGGAAAAAGTAATGTACAAATCTCCGTTCGGACCACCATTTGCACCGGCACCTCCATGTCCGGCAATTTTAATCGTTTGCCCGTTCTCAACACCTGCCGGGATCGTGAGCCGGATATTTTTACCATTGACGGTCAAAGTCCGCTTGTGGCTTTCATTCACCTCGCGCAACTCGAGTTCGAGCGTCGCATTGAAATCCTGACCACTGTAGCGCGCTTGCCGCTGGGAACGTTGACCATTAAACATAGATCCGAAAAAATCTGAAAAATCTTCCTGTCCGAATCCCTGCTGACCGGCATATCCACCGGCGGATTGCCGCTGCTGTTTCTGCTGTTCAAAAGCATCCGCATGTTTCCATTCCTGGCCATACTGGTCGTACTTCTTCCGTTTTTCAGGATCGCTTAGCACTTCGTTCGCTTCATTGATCTGCTGAAACTTTTTCTGCGCCGCATCATCATTCGGATTGAGGTCCGGATGGTATTTCCGCGCCAGTTTCCGGTATGCTTTTTTGACATCGGCATCCGATGCCCCTTTGTTTATTTCCAGTATTTTGTAATAATCAATAAATTCCATACAGCTTATTACGATATCCGTTTAATAATTTCTTGCCAGCTTCGCATCCTGCGTTTCGCGCTGCCATATATATTCAGTCGACGGTGCACCATTTTTAGAATAGGTGATGCCATCGAGCGACTGCGTGCGCACGTAGATCTGGCCATAGCCATTTCTCACCACCACGCGGCGCGTCACGACTGAGACCAGTAAACCTTCTTCATCCATGCGGTTGAAAGATTCCTGCGAAACACCTTCCGGGAACTGCGTACCCAAAGCATTGGCAACTTTGTCGTCAAATTTCATCGAACGGCCTTCGATTTTCTCGATCATTCCGCGTGCTTCGATGTTTTTGTCCTTCTGACGGATTTGTTCCGCCGCAGCTTCGGAGGTAATTGCATTGGTAACTTTACCAAGTGAAGCCGTATTGTTCGCAGATGCCACCTCATTTCCGGCGCTGATCTCAGAAGCTTTTCTGTCTTCTGCCAGGATACCTTCTTTCGTGCGGCGTCTCTGTTCATCGTCGTTCATGTTGTTCTCGACCTGGATCAATTGCGCGCTTTTGTCAATGATAGCTACGTCGGCAACATTCTGGTCTGCACGTATTTTCTCACGTTCAGCAACACCTGTATTGATCGCTTTCTGATTCGTCACTTCCTCCTGGTTGGCCATGACTTTGACCAACTGCTGATTGTAATTGTTGCGTTGCTCGGCTTCCAGTGCCTCTGTAGCGGCATCGAGGTTCACAACAGATTGTAAGCGCTGATCGTCCTGCGCAACCGTTGCGACGCTGACCCTTGCATTTGTTTGGATGATATGCTCCTGGATCACGCGTGATTCTTCGTTGTTTCTTTGTTCAACACCTGCATCTGAGCTGATCACGGATTTCTCTATGTTCACCATCAACGCTTCATTGGCTGCAGCCATTTTGCTGTCCTCAACCGATTTATCGCTGCGCAATGCATCCGCTTTTTTGATAATTGCAGTCGATTCCGTGATTTTCACATCTGAGGCCAACTGGTTCTCTATATCGGACTTCATGACCTGCCCGGTCAGCGTTTTTACATCCTTTTCTGTCTGTAAACGCGCCAACGCATCATCTACTGCTTTTTCCGTCACCAGGATTTCGACCTTGTTCAAAGCACTCTGCGCATCCACATGGGCAACGTAAGCCGTCGCGGCTTCCTGATCTGCCTGTATGTACAGCGCCTGATCGTGTGTCTTCAAAGCTTGTATTGTCCTT
>Ga0247806_10000109_pt1 | contig 52841 bp, 24 predicted proteins | sample UWRJL059202B1_FD_179935 | JGI IMG/M metagenome (GOLD analysis project Ga0247806, IMG submission 179935) | Plant litter microbial communities from Arlington Agricultural Research Station in Wisconsin, United States - UWRJ-L059-202B-1 | ecosystem: Environmental > Terrestrial > Plant litter >... | reverse complement strand
TCCGCCGGTCACTTCTACAACAATTTTTCCATTGGTTGCTTTGTAAAAACTCGGGTTAAGAACTTCTTTGTATTTTATAGAAATTGGTGTTTTTGGCTCGATAATTTCAACCTCTGCATAAGTGGTACATTTTTTATCATCTGTAATAATGACCCAATAATTTCCTTTTGTTAAAACGGTGTTTTTTTTATCTTCTACGCCATTAGACCATTTATATTCGTACTCACCTGTTCCTCCAACTACATTTGCCGTTGCCCAGCCATCATTTCCTTCATTACAAAAAACATCGCCATGAGTTATGGTTACTGATAATTTTGGCGGTTCGTGCATAAACTGCGTTGAATCTACTGCGACCCATGCATTATTTATATAATTACCTAGTATAACATTATTTTTGTCTCTAATATTTAAAGCATAATTTCCATGCGAAAGATTTGACGCTATAGAATCCTGTATCGTTAAATCTTTCCAGGTACCATCCAGCTCTTGCTTTTTCCAATAATAGAAATAAGGTAAACCACTATTTTTATCATCTTCTAAAGCAGTTCCACCTGTTACATGCGCAACTAAAATTCCGTCTTGCGATTCATCACGCTGGTTGTCTTTTGGAGTTGTATCTGTATTATTTCCAAATTCGTTGCTTGTATTACATGAAATAGACTGAACAACTTCAAAAACAACTTTCAAAGGATCCGGTTCGGTTAATGTTCTTTTTGATTCTAATACAGAACAATTGACAATTTGATTGGTTGCTTCGTTGTAATTTTTATCTTTAATTGTTAAAAAATAATCATCGGCTGGAACTCCATTTAGTCTAATAGTATAAACTCCTTCTTCTATTGCGGCAGTTGCAGTTTGCAGTATTCCTTTTGAATTTTTCCATTCATAAGTGTAAGAACCATCATCATGTGGCGTTCCGCCGGTTATTTTAACCATCATTCTTCCGTCTGTTGCTCCTGAAAAAGTAGGAGTAACGACTTCTCTGTAACTAATTTTTACCTCTTCTTCCGGTTCACTAATTGTAATGCTGCCTTTTACAAAACAGCCATTAAAATCGGTAACTTCTACAAAATATTCTCCTTTAGTTAAGTTCGAAATTTTATTATCTGCTATAGTTCCTGTGCCTACTTTAAACCACTTATAAGTATAAGGCTCTTGTCCTTTTGTAACTGTTGCAATAACCCAGGCATTATTTCCGGCGTGGCAGGAAACATTTATAGAATCAAACACCAATTCCAGTTTTTCCGGTTCTTTAATTTCTTGTGTTGTTGGAATTGCCGTTATTAAATCCGTCAGGCTATAATTTCCCTGTACAATTCCGTTTGCATCTTCGATATTTAGAGAATAATTTCCTTTTGATAAACCAGATGCTATCGAATCTTTTATATCTTCTAATTTATCCCATTCATTGGTTTGTGCATTGTATTTTGACCAATTGAATTTATAAGGCAAACCACCATTGTCTGTTCCTGTAAATTTAAAACCGCCTTTTACTTTTGCCTTTAAAATTGCATCTGATATGGTAGTTTCACTTCCCGTTGGATCCAGATTTTCTGTATTACAAGATATACCTCTTGTAATTTCAAGCGTAATTTCAATTTTCTTAGGCTCTTTTAAAACCTGAACAGATTCGTTAATTGTACAGCCTGCTTTGTTTGTTGCGGCAGTATAATTTTTATCGCGAATCGTTAATTTATATTCTCCCGCCGGAGCATTATTTAATGTTATCGTATATTTTTTATTTACGGCATCATAACTTGTTGTAGTAGGATATTCGGTTCCGTTGCTGTGTATCCATTGGTACCAGTATTTATTAACATCGATTGTTCCGCCACTTACAACGGCTACTAATTTTCCGTTCATCGCACCAAAAAAAGTCGGATGTACTGGTTCTTCATAGTCAACTGTTAGAGGATTTGGCTGTTCTATTGTTTTTTCAAGTACTATGTCATCTCTTAGTTCAATCTTTCCGTTTACTAGTACTTGTTCTCTGGCGACACAGCCCTTCATGTCTTTTACCTTTATTTTATAAGTGCCAGGTCCTAAATTAGTAAGAAGATAGGGTGCATTATTTGGAAATGTATGCCAGGTAACTCCATTATCCAATGAATAAGCATCATTTCCCGGAACATCACGAGTTCCTCCTGTTGGACTAATTAATATAGATCCATCCTGAGAACCGTTACATTTTACATTTGTTTCCGTTAATGTAAAGGCTAAAGGTGCAGGTGCTGTAATTGTAAAGGTATTAAGATCTAACAGATCCGGATTTTTAGGATCAACAGCAGTATTCAATCCATTATTAAATCCAACTAATTGCAAAGTATAAATACCCGCTTTTAAACCGGTAATAGAAAAAGTTTTATCAGCGGCAATTGCAAGAGCGCCGCGATAGTTAGTCGGTGTTCCACTATCCAGATCAAGAAGGGTATATTGTAATTGTTCACTTGGAATTAACGTTCTGTTAAATACAAGTTTCACGCCACCATCATCAGTATCGGTACATGTCGGCTGAATTGCTGTGGTAGACAAAACCTGTGGTGCAGATAAACGGACATTATACGTTATAAAAGGACTGAATCCCGGAGTTTCTGAACAGGGTTTTATTCTAAAATAAATATTTTTCCCAATATTTAATCCTGCATCGTTTTTCAAAATATCCACTGCATCTACAGTAATACTTGGTTTAGTATTGTATTGAGGTAAATCAATCCACTGTGTTCCTGTTGCATTAGGAAGCATCGTATATTGCCATCTGTAATAGTACGTATCGTAACCAGGAGTCGCAGTAAGCGTTTTTTTCGAGTGAGTTGGTAAAATATCATCTCCGGTGCGGGTAATATAAAACTTCGGTTCTATTTTGTAATTAAAGGTTACAGCAGACATTCTGGGAGAATAGCTTCCGCTAAAACTGCCTGAAGGGCAAGATGAATCAACATTTTTAGATACGGTACCGTTTGCATCTGTCCCGCTCCTGAAATTCACAAAAGCATAACATTCGATCGAAACCGGTTTAGAGGCTCTTTCAAAAGCTGCTATATCCAGATTAACTTCACGATCGCCATTATTACGAATATCGCGTGCATAAGCGTTATAACTTGATCCGTCTTTAAAACGAACTGTTACCCGAACATTAGAACTGGTTCTGTTTTTAACACCCGCGTTTATCGAATAACTAAGGTTAGAAATTTTTATAACGTAATTTGTTCCCTGAGCAAATCCAAATCCTGAAACCAATAAAATGATTAATAAGTAAAATTTCTTCATAGGCTTAATATATAACTGTTATAGCTTCTGCTTTTGCAGGGCTATCGCTTTCAAGGTTAGGAATCAAATGATATTCGTATTCCTGATTTATTTTTAAATTTTTATCTTCTAAAGTAAAAACGTTGCCGTTCAGCTCCTTCCATAATGTTGGCGGCGTTCCTTTTAGATTTTTGTAAATGCTTAATCCTAAAACCTTGTTTTTGCTTTTTGCATAATCCCAGGTCAGCACTATTTTTTTATTTTCACGATCAGGCAATCCCTGTAAAAATGTAATCACTTTAACGGGCGAAAAATTCAATACATTTACCGTTACCGTAGAATGCTCTATTGACGACCATAAATTACTTTTGTCTTTTGCCAAAATAGCATACTGATAGGTTTTTCTGTTCTCTACCCTGTCATCCGTAAATTCCTGAATCGTATCGTTTATTTGTTTGATCTCAAGCCATTTTTCCTGTCCTTTTTCTTTCCTTCTCAGGCTATATCCTACAACATCTTCACTATAACTGCGAATCCATTTTAAATGTACTTTGCCTTCTTTATTGTCATAATCCTTAAAAATAGGTGCAGCGGGCGGAATCTTATCGGGTTTATTTAACACCAAAACATCCGACTGATCAGAAACATTAAAACGCATATCTTCTGCAGCAATTCTGTAATATACTTTGCTGTTGGTCATTTTAAGGCTTACACTGTCTTTATAATCAGTTCCCACATACGATTTATGGTAAATATCTACAAACTCCTCATCGGCATTATTTGCTTTTAGAATTCGGTATCCTCTTAAATCCTTTTCCATATTAGGTTTCCATTTCAGGCGAACCACTCCAAGACTGTCAATAACGCCTTCAAGTCCTATTGGCTTTGCCGGCGGAATCGAATCTACAGGCTGAACCAGCATACTTTGAGACGTTAAACGCTGATTGTTTTTACCTACAACCGAAATAGTAAAATAATTAGACGGAAATAAATTTTCCTTAAAATTAAGTTTCCTGTCAGATGGAGGAATTATTTTCGAAACCACTCTGTACGGACCTTTGTCATTATCGGCCAAATTGATTTCGTAACCCTGAATAAAACCTTCTGATTCCTTAGGATAATCCCATTCCAGATTAACTTCATTTGAGTTTATGATAACATAATCTGTAAGCCTTGCCGGAGTAACAATAGCCTCTACGCCTTTTGCAGTAATAGGTTTTGAGAATTCTCCTTTTTCTCCAAATGAGGTAATACCATATAATCTATAATGATACATTTTATCGTTTACACTAAGAGTATCAATATAATACATGGATTTTGACGGCTGCTCGTCTTTATCGTTCAGGTTTACTAACGGAGTTTTAGCGATGGGACTATAATTGATTCCGTCTGAAGATTTTTCGACCATAAAAGAGGTATAAATTCTTTTGAAAGTCTGGTAATCCCACGAAAGAAGGACTTGTTTATCATCTGGAACCGCAATAAAATCAGTTGGTGCCGGAAGCGGTGTATAATCTTTTAATCCAATCATAAAAGAAGATTCTTTAACCTTCGGACTTTCAAAAACACGAACCTGATAGGCGTAAACTTCATTTTTCTTTACATTCGTATCTACAAATCCCCAGCCTGCTTTTACCGCACTTTCAAAACTCATATCGGCAGCATATAAAGCAAATGTATAACGCTGATCGAGTTCATCTGCCATATTTACGATTGTAGATAATTCGTCGCCTTTTGCCGCGCCAACCTCAAAACTTTCGCCATAAATAGCTTGTGCCATAATAGCGGCATTATTATCTTTTTGTACCAATTCGATCCAGGAATCTAACGGTTCAGGAAGTAAAGGTTTTGGAGTAAGAAGTGTTTTTTCGGGCTTTGATAAAACAACACCTTCCCGAACCAGAGTAGTTCTCGTAACAGTAAATCCTTTTTTATTTGCTTTTTGCCATTCTGCAGGAGAATTTATAGCCCAGCGAATTAAGATTTTATCCTTTTGCGCTCTGGCATTGACCATAACGGTCGGTTTTTTTTCCTGAGAGTAGGATAGTGATATAACTAGTAGGAATACAAATAGAAGTTTACTTTGAGGCATTAATATGTAATTATTTCCATGTTAAAGAAAACAAAAATAATGTTTTATAATTAACTGACAAACAAATAAATATTTAATAATAAGTAAGGAATTTGATACTATTTTTTTATATAAACCACAAAATATAACTAAATAACTGAAAATGAATTGAAGTTCACCGGTTAATAGATTTGATACGATTATCCTTCACACAAAAAAAGTCCTAACTTTTAGTAGGACTTTTTTATTATACAAATTTTAATATCGAAAAAACACTTTTAAATAGAAGGAAAAACACTCGTTCTGGTTATTTTTTCCGAAGAGAAATCAACCGAAAGTCCTTCGCCATAACTTTCCTGAAAATACTCTAAACGAACTGGCAGAAGTCCCTTCTTTAAAATTATTTCCGATTTCTTTTCGTCAAAACCATGCAAGCCGTCGTTATCAATAAGGAGCTGATTATTTAGATATAGTTTACTGCCATCATCAGAAGCCATGTAAAAAGTATATTTTCCATCAGCCGGAATAGTAATGAATCCATTAAATACTAAACCATAATTATTTGCATCATGTTTTATTTTATTCAGATCAAAATCTGGCGTGTATCCTTTATCGACAGGTGTAAGTTGACTGAAATCCGGCATCTTTTTCCAGCTTCCTTTATACAGATTATAATTTAAACCTGTTTTTTTATTGTAAAATATTTTTGAAATCACAGAGCTGCAAGAGCCATCGCCTCCCGGGCAAGCAATCGCGTTTACACGTGCCGGAACCGTAACTTCAAACGATTTTGTATAAAGCTGCGATTTAGTTGTAGGCACAGCACCATCTGTTGTGTAATAGATTTTATCGGTTCCTTTTTGAATGAATTCTACTTTTGCTTTTGTGTCAGATTCAACTGCAATTTCGTTAAATTCAGGTCTTTCGGCGATAGTTCCGTATTTTTTAAGCAATTCATACCATGGCTTGTACGCCTTATTGGTTTCACTAATAGATTGAATAGTCAAAAGCGCGCTATTCCAGCGGTTGGAAAATCCGTCGATTTGTGTTTTAATATCTGCCAGATTGTATTCTATATTCTGACCAAATTGTGAAAGTGACATGATTTCAAACGGACTATATAATCCGTCATTCCAACTGTTTAGCAAACGAAATGCTTCGAAATTTTTCATGTATTTGATTTGTCCCTTTTTTCCTGAAAGAAGCAGTTGATCGTAATCCGGGAATTGAACGGCAACTGAAACTTTTGAACTGGTAGAAAGTTCTGAAACATAAACACGCGTTTCAAAATCATTTCCGGCATACGACCAGCTTCCCGATTTTGGTTCTGAACTATACGGAATATCTTGCCCGTTAACCACTACTTTTGTTGGCGGAAAAGAACAAGGAAAACGAAGTTCATAACCTCTCGAAGTCAGCATTCCGGAAAAAGAACCTTCCACCGGCGCAATCACAATATTAACCTTATTACCTGATTGTTCTGAAGTTACTGGCGTATAGGTAAAGGCATTTTTCTTAAAATTGTTATTATTTCCTTCATCTTCATACAATTTTAAAGCTCCTTTTTTACCCGGATAAAAGGCCAGAATCAAAGGATTTAAAGGTTTTTCATCGGTTCTTTCCACTTTTGGCTGCATCGGGATAATAGCGCCTTCTTTTACAAAAACCGGAATATCGCCTAAAGTAAACGGCATCGTAATTTTTCTACCACCATTTATGATGCTTCCTGTACTGCATTCGTACCACTTTCCTTCCGGAAGCCACGATTCCTGAGTTAAAAACACATTTCCTTTTTCGATTGGTTTTGTAATTGGGTTAACAATCATATCGCGGCCAAACATATATTGATTCGCGATTGAATAAGCATTTTCGTCTTTTGGATAATCATAATACATGGGGTGAACGGTAGAAACTCCGGTTTCATAAGTGTTTCTTGCCTCATTATATAAATAGGGAACCAAAGAATATCGCGTTAGATAAGCCTCGCGCATGATCAGAAAATTGTCCAGCGGATACGCCCAAATACGTCTTTCGTGTTGTGGTGCCGCCGTTGCATGTGTCCTGAATATCGGACTAAAAACGCCCCATTGAATCCATCTTGTGTACAATTCTGCTGTTCCTGCATCGCCTTGGTGTCCGCCAATATCATGACTCCAATAACCAAATCCAACGTTTGCCGCTGTTGAAGTAAAATAAGGCTGATAGTTTAAGGATTCCCAGGAAACATGTGTATCTCCAGAAAATCCAATTTGATAACGGTGATTTCCTAAACCTCCCCAACGGTGAAAAATAAGCGGACGCACTTTGTTCTGGCGTTCCATGTCGCTGTAATGCACATAATTTAAGTAAATCGTCGGGTTAACTCCGGGAATATTGGTGCTCCCCCATTGCTGCCAGTCAAGCCACCAAAAATCAACACCCGCTTTTTCTATTGGATGTAAAACCAGATTCATATAATTAGTCGCAAATTTTTTATCGGTAATATCAAAAGGCACATATTTTTTGGATGCCGGATCAATGCCCATTGCTTTTGCCATTTCCGGATATACGGATTCAAAAGGCTGTATTCCGGATGCAGGATGCAAATTCAGGCAGGTTTTAAGATGCTGCTCATTCGTCCACTTTAAGAACTTTTCCGGATCCGGAAACAAATTTTTATTCCATGTAAAACCCGTCCAGCCAGAATCTTCTCCCGCCTGATCTCGTTGTCTTTGTCCGTTTTTAAAAAATTCAGGCAACGATTTTACATGCCAGTCCATATCAATTACAAATACGTCAAGCGGAACATCGTGCATTTTGAATTCGCCCACAAGATCACGAAATTCTGTATCTGAATATTCTCTGTATCTTGACCACCAAGCACCAAAAGCAAATCGTGGCGGCATGGCAATTTTACCCGCAATATCGGTGTAATCTTTTAAAGCCGTTTTATAATCAGAGTCATACGCAAACAAATAAAAATCCTGAGGTTTATCACCAGGACGTGCCATTACCCAAGGCCATTCTGAATTATCAAAAAGTGGGCGTTCGCTGTCGTCTATTAAATACCAGCCATCACGGGAAATTATCCCTTTTTCCAGTTCTTTTGCGGGACCGTCTACTCCGTCGAGCGTTCGGGTTGTGCCCAAAAGGTTTTTGGTGTTTGCCGTTCCCGGTTTCCAGGTTGTTGGTTTTCCGTTTACTATAAAATCGACACTCAAATTTTCGGCGGTAAATTTACCTCCGGTTTTATATCTGAGTTTTAAAACGTCGGTTACAATTTGAAGTTCACCTTTACTTTCTTTCTTTTTGAAATTGGGCACCGGAAGATTTCGATTCACAAATGTCAGCGAAGCATTGTCTGTAAACGTACCATCTGAACTCCATTCCATACGTATTACTCGTGGCGAAAGCACGGTAAATCTGGCATTGCCTGCCGTTACAACTGCTTTTGGATTTGCTTCGGGTTTGTATTCCTGAGCAACTAAAGCCGACGAAGCCAGACAAAAAATTGTAACTAAAAGTTTTCTTGTTTTCATATTCTCTTTTAAAATTAATCTTAAAATAAATACTTCAAATCATTTTATTTCAACTATGAATATACAATCTGAACATTCTGTCTGAAGTATTTATCTCTTTATTTCTGCTTACTTTTTAATAAATTGTTTGGTGATTTTTGTTCCTTCTTTCTCAAAAACGGCAAAATATGTTCCTGTTGCCAAACCGGAAACATCAATACTATTCTCTTTTACGATTTGTTTTAAAACCACACTTCCTGTTCCGGAAAAAACACTAACCTCAATTTCAGCCATTTCTGTACTAAAGAAAAGCGTGTTTTTTACCGGATTTGGATAAACGTTTAAAGTGGGTTCGAGACTATCATTACTTAAAGATTTTACCAATTTTGATGTTCCTAAAGTGGTTATCGGTCTTATTAAATCAAGTTTCCAGCGTTGTGCGTCGTTGCCGTTATCTGTCCATTGCAATACATTTGTTCCCGGTTCTGCCGAGTTGTTTGCAACATCCAGACATAAATTAGTGTTTTTATGAGTCAGTTTAAAATAACCGTCGCTCATCAATTCAATTTTCCAGCGTTGTGCATCGGTGCCTAAATCCGTCCACTGCTGTACATTGGCTCCAGCCTGCGTACTGTTGTTGTCTACATCCAAACATTGATTGGTTCCTCTGTGGGTTAATTTGTAAAAACCATCCGATTCTTTTGTAATCACCCAGCGTTGCGCATCACTGTCATTGCTTGTAAATTGCTGTACGTTTGCGCCTTGCTGGGTACTTCCTCCGCTTACATCCAGACATTGCGTAGTTCCTTTGTGCGTGAGTTTGTAAACGCCGCCGGAAACAATGGGCGCTTCGATTAAATCTAATTTCCAGCGTTGTGCATCGGTTCCCAGATCTGTCCATTGCTGTACATTGGCTCCCGGCGCACTGCTGTTGTTATCCACATCCAGACATTGATTTGTTCCTTTGTGTGTTAGTTTAAAATAGCCGTCAGACATCAATTCCATTTTCCAGCGTTGAGCATCGGTATTGCTTTCAAGCCATTGCTGCACGTTTGCGCCTTGTGCATTGCTATTTTGTGAAACATCCAGACACTGATTTGTTCCTTTGTGGGTGAGTCTGTAAAAACCATCCGCTTCGAGCGTAATCACCCAGCGTTGTGCATCGTTGCCGTTGTCTGTGCTTTGCTGCACATTTGCTCCTGATTGATTTGCGTTATTCACAACATCCAGACATTGATTCGTTCCTTTGTGCGTTAATTTATAAATCCCTCCCGACACAATATTTTGTGTGGGACACGATTGGTTCGGAATTCTTGCCGGAACACCGTAATTAGTCATATTTACAGGTTCAATTAAATCGGCAGCATTAAAATACATTCTGTCAATCGCAATTTTTCTATCACCCGAAGTGCCGTTTTCATAACGGTGGTAAATCATATAATATTCGTCACAGTTTCCTATTTTGATTACGCCATGATGTCCGGGACCTTTGTCTTCTGTATTAGAACTCAGGATTTTTCCTCTGTACGTCCATGGACCAATTGGTGAATTTGACGTCGAATATTGCACATTGTACGTATCATTAAACCACGAACCGTTTGAATACATCATATAATAAATTCCTTTTCTTTTTACCATATATGGACCTTCGGTGTAATTTTGAGGTGTAATATCTGTAGGTCCCGTGGCAAGAGAAACCATATCCGGATTCAGTTTGCGCACCACCATTCGGCTTTTGCCAGATCCTCCGTAATAAATATACGCCTGACCGTCATCGTCGATAAAAACATTGGCATCGATAATATCATCTGTATAAGGATCTGTTGCGATGAGCGGCGCGCCAATATCGGTAAACGGACCAATTGGCGTATTTCCTATGGCCAAACCAATTTTGGTTTCGGCAGTATAATAGAAGTAATATTTGTTATTTCGAAAAACAACTGCGGGCGCCCAGCCGTTATATTGCGCCCACGGACTATCCGGAAAAAGATCAAAAATTAATCCTTCGTCGTGCCAATTCGTTAAATCGGTTGAAGAATAGGTATGAAATTGTGTGCCGTAAATAGCGGTTGTATAAATGTAATATTTGTTATTAAAATAATGAATTTCAGGATCGGCTCCTGTAAACAAAGGATTACCGCTAAGCTGTGCCTGAACGGGAATTGCAAGACCGATAAACATAAAAAATACGGCAAAACGCAATTTCACTATATCCATCAGATTATAAATGTGTAGTTTATTTTGTATCATAATTTGTGGTATTTGATGTTATTTTTTAATAAATCGCTTTGTCGTTTTTGTTCCGTCTTTCTCGAAAACCAAAAAATAAATTCCTGATGTTAAACCCGAAACATTTATTTGATTGGTTGTTTTTTGTTCGAAAATCAAGCTTCCTGCGGCGTTGTAAATACGAACCGGATTTGCTGTTATTTCTTGACTAAAAAATAACGTATTTTCAACCGGATTTGGATATACACTAAAAGATGATATTTCAATGTCTTCTGGATTTTCAGCCTCAGCTTTTGCTATTTTTGCTGTTCCTGTAGAAATCAATTTCCAGTGTCCACTTGCTTGATTTGCGTTTTCCCATTGCTGCACATTTCCACCGTTTGCAGTGCTAAAACCAGCAACCTCTATTAATTTTCCGCTGTGTTTGGCGATTAGTTTATAATATCCATCACCGGTTGAAACGGCAATAAACTGCTGATTTTCTCCACCCACATAAGACCATTGATGCACATTGGCGCCATTTTCTATGCTAACTCCTGCAATATCAACTGCTTTTGTGCTGTTAATCGATTGAATTTGATAGGCGCCATCGCCTACATCAATAAATTTAAACTTTTGATTATTTGCTCCTGTGTAATTTCCCTGCGCAATATTACCGCCATCTGCTGTGCTTGATGCCCAAACATCCATATACAAACCGCTGTGTCTGTTTTGAAGATAATAGGTTGCGTTTCCTAAATTAGAAGTTCCGCCGGAGCGAATGCGTAAAGAAGTTGTTCTGTCGTTCCATTCGGCTGTCCAGTCTGTTGTGGTGGTAAATTCTTTAGAGGCTCCGGTGAAATTGTCATTTTCATAAACGATTACTTTATATCCTTCGGTGATTTTTAAGGATGTTATATCGTTATCCAATATTCCTTTTGCCTGAAGTTGTGCCAAAGTATAATCGCCAACATTTAATCCGGCTGAATAGCCGCCAAAAGCAATATCCTGATACACATTTACTAAAGAACTGTTGGTGTCGGTTATTTTTAAGGAAGAAATTCGATCATTCCAATCGGCAAGCCAGGCTGAATTTGCCGTGAATGTTTTTGAAGCGCCTGTGAAATTATCGTTTTCATAAACCGTTAAAACATATCCGGAAGGAACACTCAGCGACGTAATATCATTATCAGAAACACCCTTTGCCTGAAGTTGTGCCAAAGTATAATTTCCCACCGGAAACTGCGAATAAAATCCCGCATAATTGATGTTTTGATAGACATGAACTTTGCTTAAACTCGCTGCCGATTCAAATAAATGAAGACCTGTTGTTTGAGTTGACAAATCGATTGTGCCGTTTGGCTGTGAATTCCAATTTGGGCTGATTAAATAATTGGTTTTATTGACCGCTTTCGCCCAAACATAATTGCTCGTATAATTGATGACACCTAAATAGCGGTCTTTTTGCGCCTGCGTTAAATTTCCTAAACGAACAAATTCTATAAACCACTTCGCAAAAATGCCCTTGAATAATCCACCGTCGCCCTGACCGTTTTCATTTAGAAAAAATACGCCTCCGTTATAATTTCTGTAATTCATCATAAATTCTGCGGCTTTTACGCCATCATCCATATACGATTGCGTTCCTGTAACAAGATAAAGCTGTAAACTGGCCGCGATGAACATTCCCGAATTATAAGAGAATTGCCATTCGGGATCAAAATTGCTTGGTGAATCCCAAATACCGCCCTGTGCATTTAAAACATTGGCTTTCATCCAGGTATGAAGATTTTGTGCCATTTGCAGGTTTGCGTTATCACCTTCTAACTGATATAATTTGACCGCAATAACAATGGCCGGACTATTGGCAATTGAGTTTTTGCAAGGCGTGGTACAGCCTTTTCTCCACGACATCGCACCGTTTGTATATCCGGTTTTAATTTCGGTCCACATTTGATGTACAGCATCCAGAAACTCGGGATCTTTTGTGGCATTGTAGCAGTTAAAACTTGCCAGACAAAGCCACTCCAGATCATCATAAAAATCATTATGATATGTTCCTGCGCCATACGAATTGTATTTTCTGATTCCGGCAATGATACTTTTCATTCTGTCTTTGTAGATTGAATTGCGGGTTCTTTGGTACGCGTCTGCCAATGTTTCAAGCGTATGAGCCTGTATCCAATAGCCATAACCGTAAGGATCGTTATCAGACGAACTATTGTGTTTATAATAACTTTTATCTGCAGAGATGTAAATTGTGTTTGTACCGTTCTGTAGATTTTCTGCACGCTGGTCGGCCGTTTGTGCCAATGAAAGATTGCTCCATATTATAAGGAGCACTACACTTATTCTGTTTCTAATTTTCATATACTTTTAAATTTTGTGTTTCACTTTAAAAATTTATTGATTTATATCTGTACCCATTTTTAAATTCTAATGCTGTAGATAATCAGTAAAAAGTGTGTGTAAAATTTGTATTTAAGAATGAAAAAAATGCGTAAAAAATTCTCGCTGAAAGCTTTTAAAAGAATCCAAAACTTTCAAATATGTTTCTATTGAAAATCCTTGAACTTCCTGATTTTAATAATTACAGCTTTTGCAAAACAATAGTCATTTTCGCCGGGTTAACGGTTAGTTCATATTGTCCCGCAGTTTCAATAACCCATTTGTTATCGGGCTGACCATTTGGCATTAAAGACACTGTTGTATTGTCGCTGGCATCGCCTTTAAGAACGGTGCCGTTTACCTCAGGCATCAAAAATCTGCCGTTCCAGTTACCCAGATCCAAAGCAAGTTTAAATTCTCCTGCATCAAATTGTCCGCTATAAGTAAATACCTCAGGATTCTTAGCATCCCAAATCATCGGTTTTGCTTTTCCAATATCCCAGCCTATTCCTGTTATGGCGTTTCCTACCATGTATACATTTTCGTATGGCACATATCCAAAAGCATACATTTTCTTATCTATATCTATATAAAATGAATGGCGACCGGCTTGGGTTACTTTAAAAACATTATTGGCTGTTCGTGCTTCTGTTTCGTTATAAACAATTTTATTTCCGGGGGCCGGATCGTAAGAAGGCAATTCACTGCCCGGATTTTCAATTACTTTGAATTCGCCAATTGAAAAATCTCCAATAAAATTGTAAATCGTTCTTTCTGTAATTTCCGGTAAAATTTTTCCTGTACTGTAATCCCATCCTCCGCTTATGGCATCTCCAACCATAAATAGTGGCAAAGGTCCCGGACTAAAACTTGTTACGGCAAAACCTGAGGTTGAAACTTCGGGTTTTTGATATTGTGCCGAATTATTTACTTGTGCAATTATTTGTGCTTCAAGATTGGTAATAACCCCTCCCGGACGTTTAAAATTTTTCAGCAATAAGGCGTTTAATTCGCCTACGGTATAAGATTTAGTAAAAACTCCGGCGGGAATTTCTTCTGTAATTGTTGTACTTGTTCCGGGTGCAGCACCTTCACCAAAATTATTGCCCGTAAGATCCATACGGAAAAAATAAGTCAAACTCGTTCCGGCTCCTCTGTCATTTCCTTGTGTCCAGGTAAAAGTGATGGCGGTGGCGTCTTCGTTGTCTTTATTCAGAACAATTTCTTTACTAGAAAGTGTCATTGTTAACGGATTTGGAAAATTGGGATCCTGAAGCCAGTCTTCATTTTCGAGACCTTTGTCTTCACAAGAGAAAAAAACCAAACTCATTATTATAAATGAGATAATATTTTTTATATTTTTCATTTTGTTTTGATATTTAGTTATTTATCCCAGAAAGGCGCCTGGATTAAGTTTGGATTTTTTTCAATCTCTGCAAGATATATCGGAAACCAATAAAATGATTTTCTATAAACTCTGTTTTGATACGCCGTTCTCTGATAAAATTCAGATGCATTTTTACCATTGAAATTCATTCCGTAAAAAGGACCATTTAAAACAGTTTCTGCCAGTTTCCATCTTCTTAAATCATCATACCTGATTCCTTCGGTACAAAGTTCTACTCTTCGTTCCATTCTGATTACTTTTCTAAGGCTTTCCTGATCGCTGTCTACATGAATATTTTCTGCGTCTGTTCCACCTGTTGTATAGGTTCTTACTCCACCTCTTTCTCTTATTTTATTCAGATAAAGCAAGATTTCAGGATTGCCAGGATCTGATTCGTTTAAGGCTTCCGCATAATTTAAATACACTTCGCCTAATCGGTACAAAATTCCATGACGCGGTGCAAAATATCCATTGATTGGATTTCTGGTTGGATCTGTTCTTTTTCTCGCCAAATAACCATTTTGTGGCGCGTCGTGTGTATTATTGTTGTCTTTTTGCCCGTTAAAAAATTCCAGTTTTCGGCCTTTATCTTTTCCGGCATTGTCTCCATCCGTATACAAGGCGTTATTAAAATTAACAGCCATATAAAATCTCGGTTCGCGATTGCAGTACATATTATAAGTGCCTGCAAGTGTTACAAGTCCCGGACTTTTTACTTCATTAAATTTAGTTACGCCATTTGGCCAAAAGCCATCCTGAGAGGAGAAACCCGTTTCAATGTATCCCGAATTTGGGTCGGTTATTGGTAGTCCGTTTGCGGTAAAAAAAGCATCTACCAGAGATTGTGTTACGCCGTAACCTCCTGCTCCGCCCGCGCCAGTTGGTGCTGTGTGTCTGTCGTATTCTTTAGAATCACTATTTGGCCGTGGAAACAAAACTTCTGTATTTCCTTTGCTGGCTTCGATAAGAAATAAATTTTGAAGTGATAAAAACGGATCAATTTTTCCGGCAACATTCATTTCTGTATATAATTTATGTCCTGCAGCCTCTGCACTTACAATTAAATCTTTACTGGCATCGGCAGCAATTCTCCATTTATTGGCATCAAAAGTTTGGTTAAACAAAACTTTTCCGTCTTTGGTCATATGACCGGCATATTCAGCATTTCCATTTACTAGCGGACTTGCAGCAAAAAGAAGCATTCTGGCTCGCACAGCTTTGCACATAATGGATGTCGCACGGCCAAATTTTCTTCCATCAGAATAAGAAGCCGGCAAAATTAATTCGACTTCTTTTAGTTCATTATTAATCCAGGTAACAATGTCATCATAAGGCGTTTGCCCCACTTGCAAATCGGATAAATTATAATTTACAGGTGTAATTTCATCAGGGCTAAATGGAATTGGTCCGTACGTATTAATCAATAAAGAGTAATAATAAGCCTTTAAGAAACGGCATTCTGCGATCATTAAACGAACTTCTTCTTCTGTTAGATTTTGTTCCGGTAATGGTTTTATATTTTGTATCAGCAGGTTGCATTCGCGAATTCTTTGCGGAAGATTATTCCAATAGCCCGGGCTCCATTGTGAACCAACAGACCAGTCACCCAAAACAAACGGAATGACCTGCCAGTCGTATTGGCGCCATCTTTCCGAAGGTGTCATATCATCTCCTAAAATTTCCCAGCCCAAACTGCGGGTATATCCCCAGGTAGGATCCGGAATTCTGGAATAACAGCTGGCCAGCCAGTTTTCTGTTTTTGTTCTGCTCTCAAAAACACCATCCAAAGTAAGTTCTGTATCGCTTTCTTTATCTAAATAATCAGAACAGGATGACGATAAAAATAATCCCAAAACAAGGAATATTGTTCTAATGTATATATTTTTCATTTTATTATTTTTTAAAATTATAACGATACTGATAATCCAAAAAGAACTGATTTGGTCGATGGATATTTCAACCCATTTCCTGTATCCAATTCCGGATCCCAAAGTTTAAAATTGGAGATGTACCACAAATTATTTCCGCTTACATAAATTCGCAAGCCTTGCAAATACATTTTTTCTGACAAAGTTTTACTGAAATTATATCCTACTTCCATCGTTTTTAAACGGCCAAAACTCATGTCTTTTTTCCACCAGGAGGAAGCAACAGAATTGTTAACATTTGGGCCGTAACTCAATCTTGGCCAAAACACATCCTGACTCGGATTTTCTTCTGTCCAGCGGTCTTCATAATTTGAATAAATGTTTCCTAAAGTTCCTGTACCACTACCCGGTATAAAATTAGATCCGCCAATAATGCGTTCTGATTTTCCTATTCCCTGAAAGAAAAAACTGAAATCGAATTGCTGATATTTCATATTAGTTCCAAAACCGTAAACAATTTGCGGATCCGTTGTTCCGCCAATAAATCCTTCGTCGAGACCGCTGATAATTCCGTCATTATTTCGATCCTGATATTTTATATCTCCCGGACGAAGTGCCGTTCCAAAAGTAGGAACCGGAAGACCCGGTGCCAGTACACCAGGCGAACTAAAATCATTGTTGGTATACAATCCTGTAGCGGTATAACCATATAAAGTATTGTTTTGAATGCCGGTTCCAGAACGGTAACTGCCTTTTACAGCTTCGGCTTCATCTCTTTCTGTCACTTTATTTTCGACGTAAGTAAAATTAAAACGCCAGCTCATAAAGAAGTCCGGAGTAACTTGCTTGTTTAAATTGAATCCAATTTCGATTCCCTTATTCTCCATTTTTCCGAAATTGGCCCAAGGTGCATTAATAAATCCTGCCTGAGTTGGAACCGTATTTCTTTCAACAAAAATGTCCTTTCTTTTTTCTTTAAAAATATCAACAGTCAAATCCATCATATTGAATAATCCCAATTCGATACCAATATCTGTTTTGGCTACTTTTTCCCAGGTCAGGTCGCTGACACCAATCTGACCTTCTTCAATTCCCTCAAATTTTACTCCCTGGCCGGTACCAAACCAGTAATCTGACTCATTTACATCACTAATTGTTGTTAGATAGGCAAACCTTCTATTGGCTCCAATATTATCATTTCCAACCAAACCGTACGAACCACGAAGTTTCAGTTTATTGATGATATCTTTAACAGGTTCCATAAATTTTTCTTCGGTCACAATCCATCCCATCGCCACAGAAGGGAAAAATCCAAATCGGTTTCCTTTTGCAAAATTTTCAGATCCGTTGTAACCAAAGTTAAATTCCCCAATATATTTTCGATCAAATGTATAAGATGTTCTTCCCGCCAATCCCTGATGCCTAAAAGCCTGAGGCGCAGTTCCGTCGTCATAACTATCCTGATTGTATAATAGCAAGCCGCTTAAATCGTGTTTTCCGAAAGCGCGATTGTAGGTTGTATTTGCCTCAAGATAAACACGTCTGTTTCCAAACTCTGCCGATCTGGTATAACCAAGATACTCCTGCCCGTAGGCCTGAACAGTTCCGTGTATCAAACTTCCGTCGAGATCCCTTTGCGTTGCTACATTGTAATAATCAGGAGATTTACCTCTTGTAACTCTGTTTTCAGAATAAGAATCAAATGAATAGGTAAATTTGGCTTTTAATCCCTGCGTAAGATCTTTTAAATCTTGCTCTAATGACACCAAACTTTCTATTTTACTGCCGCCCTGATCGTAATATCCTTGCTGTGTATTTACCGCCCAGGGGTTTTCACGTGCAAAAACTCTCGGAATTGTTCCGTCTGAATATTTCGCAGGATGTACAAAAGGAGTCGTTTCGAAAGCAGTGCCAAACAAAAAATCCGTACTGCTGTTTCCTTTATGAAGATTCTGCAGGAAACCTCCAATGTTTACTCTTAAAAGTGTTGTTTTCGAAACATTCACATCGACATTCGTGCGAACATTTGCCCTGTTTAAACTGGTTTCAGAATCGTACGATTGTTTTGGATCTGCAGCAAGAATTCCTTTTTCACTGTAATAAGATGCAGTTAAAGCGTATCGCAAAATTTCAGATCCACCGGCAACATTCAGGTTAGTTCTTGATGTAAAAGCATAATCCTTCGTTATGGCGTCTATCCAATTTACATCAGGATATAAATCCGGATCGTATTTATTTGCAGTTTTTGAAATACGGTCTTCAGAAAATAAAATCGGTTTGCCTTGTTCGACAGCCAATTCATTTAGAAGAGTCATATAAGGTGCAGCACCAATAAACTCAGGTAATTTTGTAGGTTGCTGAATCGAATATTCTGTTCTGACCTGAATTCTGGGTGCACCCACAAAACCTCTTTTGGTATTGATCAGGATAACACCGTTTGCACCTCTAACTCCGTAAACAGCACTTGCGGCCGCATCTTTTAAAACAGAGAAAGATTCAATTTCCGAAGGATCAAGGTCGTTTAGGTTTCGCTCGATTCCGTCTACCAATACAAGCGGATTCGTACTTCCTTTAAAAGTTGAAATTCCACGAATCTTGATATCCGATTGGTCGTAACCCGGTTCTCCCGATCTTTGAACAGCCATGACACCTGTAATCTGACCCGCAAGATTATTGCCTAAAGTACGTGCTGTTCCAACTTGTAATAAGGAAGGTTTTATAGTGGCAATCGCTCCCACAACCGAAGCCTTTTTCTGAGTACCGTAACCCACTACAACAACCGTTTGAAGATCGCTGGTCTCGTCTATCATGGTTACGGTTATTTTTTTATCATTGTTTAAAGGTCTTTCGACTTCCTTCATTCCTATAAATCGAAAAATAAGAATGGCATCGGCAGAAGATACATTAATAGTAAAAGTACCGTCAAAGTCTGCGGTTACAGCGTTTTTAGTGCCTTTTTCAAGCACAGTCGCACTAGGTAATGACAATCCTTTTGAATCTAGTACGGTTCCGGTTATTTTTACTGAGTTCTGCAAATTGCCATTTTGCGAGTAAATATTTCCTGCACAGAGCATTAGAAACAATAAGCAAATCAATCCGCTCGTGCTCCACTTTATTTTACAACAGTTAAATAAATGTAGCAGATTGAATGAAATGTTCCAGGTCGTTTTAATTTCCATTTCAGTTAATTTTTTGGTTGGTTAATTAGTTAGTTTTTTTTGATTAAATCTTTTATTATGAATTAAAGCACTTTAAAAAATCATACTGTTTTCTAAAGGAAAAAGAGTGGTTTATTTTTCTCGTATTTTATGACATCATAAAATATTATGTATTTTTTTTATTGATACTATAATTTATATCATAAAATTTTTCATTTAATCTTTGACCAAATTAGGATAAGGACAAGGTATTTTTAATCCCATTTTGTTTCAAAATTGTGTTGAAATCATTCATACAGACTCCGAAAACGTTGTAAATTAGGAATATGACACAAATAAGCGATCTAAAAAATGGTAAATGGAAAACTTATTTTAAAAAAAGATAAATTCACAATTAATTAAAAGCTAGTTTGAGTTGTAGTTCACGCAGATGCTGCTGATTTAAGCAGAATAAAATTGATTTTTTAGAGGTTATATAATCTCGCAAAGCTGCTAAGTCTCAAAGTTTTATTTGTAATGATATAAGAATGGTTTGAGTGCAAAAAAATTACCAAATCTGCACACATCTGCTTAAATCCTTTTAAAATCTGCGGGAAATAATTTATGCTTTCAATAGATTAGCAATACTAACAACCTTTAACTATCATAAGACTATTTAATGATATGCGGTTTTACACCCTCGTTAGTAAGTACAACGGGTTTTATAAAACCATCTTTATCAAAATGCATTTCTTCAATACAAGTTTCTCTCGAGCTTGAATCGGTTTCTGAGAGCGGGCGTCTGTGGTAGACAATATAATAGGTATCAGAATCGGGTGCTTTTATAACGGAATGATGCCCCGCGCCTCTTGCAATATTATCATCCTGTTCTAAGATTTTTCCAATTCTTTTAAAAGGTCCCATTGGAGAATCGGCGATCGCGTAGGCCACACAATAATCAGGTCCGGTCCATCCGCCTTCTGACCACATAAAGTAATATTTATTATTTCTGATGAACATAAAAGGCCCTTCCACATAATTTTCAGGTGTGATTTCTTTGAAAACCGATTTGTCTTCAAAAGGAACAAAACCGGTAAAATCATCTTTTAATTTGGCAATATTGCAATGCCTCCATCCGCCGTAAATTAAATAATGCTGACCGTCTTTATCTCTAAATACAAACTGATCAATAGGTTGTGCACCATTATAAAATTTATCGACAAGCGGCTTTCCTAAAAGATCTTTATATGGTCCTTCAGGTTTTGAGGAAACCGCTACGCCAATTCCGCCCAACTCATTATCGCTCTGAATATCATTGGCTCCAAAAAACAAAAAATACTTATTTTTATTTTTAATAATCGATGGCGCCCAAATTGCTTTTTTCGCCCATTTAACAGAAGTTGTATCTAAAATTTTATGATGTTTTTTCCAATTCACTAAGTCTTTTGAAGAAAAAGCATCCAGAAAAACCTGCTTTTCATAAGGCGCAGAAAATGTGGGATAAACCCAATACGTTTTATCAAAAATAATTCCCTCAGGATCTGCATACCAGCCTTTAAATATGGGATTATTATTTTTTAAAGCAGCAACTTCTTTTTGAGCAATAGTTTTTGAAGCCGAAAAAAGAAGAAGAAAATATAAAACTAGTTTCATGACGTCTTGGTTTTGGTTAAAGAAAAAGGTTTAAACAACTTAATTAGACCAGGTCGTCGCCGGCTTTGCATCAACTTTCATTTTTAAAGTTCCTCCTTTTTTAATCGTTTCTAATTCAATAGAAAGCTTTTTTACATTGGCATCATTTAGTTTTACTTCCTGTAAATAAACATTGGTTTTAGAATTATTTTTAACATCGATTACAAAACTTTTATCGCGGTTTTTTCCCAATTGTTTAATGGTAATTTTATCAAACAACGGACTTCCTATTTGAAATGACGGATTAATATCCGTTAGCCCTTTTACATCAAACAATCCAATAGAAGCCATCACGTACCACGCTCCCAATTGTCCCTGATCTTCATCTTGTCCGTAACCGTAGCCGTGAATGCCTTCTGTTCCGTAAAATTCATCACAAATTGCATGAACCCATTTTTGTGTTAAATACGGTTTTCCCGAAAAATTAAAAAGCCAAGCGATATGCAGATTAGGCTGATTTCCATGATTGTAAAAACCAGATAGTCCGGCAAAAGCATCGATTTTTGTTCCGCCGCCAAAAACATTTCTTTGAGATTTTTCAAAAATAGTATTCAGACGATCGTTAAAAGTATCTTTTCCTAAAGTCGCTACCAATTCAGGAACATTATGCGGAACATAAAATGTGTACTGCCATGCATTTCCTTCCTGAAATCCACGCCACGGCTGAGAAGGATCAAAGTCCTTTATAAATTCACCATTAGCATATTTAGGTCTAATGAACATGGTTTCTTTATCATAAAGCAATTTCCAGCCATTAGCTAATTTGTTCAGTTTTTCGTAATCCTGGGTTTTGCCTAAAGCTTTTGCAAATTGCGCAACGGCATACGCACTATACGAATATTCTAAAGTATGCGAAGCCGAAAACCCTGAACCTTCGGTATTGGTTTTATAATCCATATTGTCTAAAAAAGGCGAATAACCAAGCGTAACAAATTGTTTCACATCCATTTTTCCGGCGCCTTCAATTCTGTCTCGCCATTCTAGTTCGTTTTTGAGTGCAGCTTCATATCCTTTTTCGATATCAAAATTTCGAATCCCGGAATTATATGCAGATGCTATGGCAAGCCCAGTAAAGTTTGTACCCACGCCCGAAACGTATTTGCTGTTTGCAATTCCGTCGCCAAGCCAGCCCGCATCTTTATAAACCAATATTTGTCCCTGAACCCAGTCGGCATAATATTCAGGATAAGCAAGCGCCCAAAGTTGGGTAAGATTCCAAAACCCTCCCCAAATAGCATCTGTGTTATAATAATTGTGCTGAGGCTTTCCGTTGGCATCCACAGGAATCTGACCCACTTTGCCATTGTTCATTGGGTAAGCTCCATTAACATCGCTGCCGAGTCCACGGCCTAATAAAGCGTGATACAAACCGGTATAGAATTTCATTTTATCGGTTTCACTTTTGCCTTCTACGGTAATTCTTCCCAGATAATCAGTCCATGTTGAATGGCTTTGTTTTTTTGCTGAATCAAAGTTTAAGTTTTTGGCTTCGGTATCAAGATTAAGTCTTGCATTTTCTACAGAAGTATACGATAAACCAATTTTTACCGTAATCGTTTCATTTTCTTTCGTATCAAAAGTCAGGTAAATTCCGGCACCGTCACCTTCTGTTTCTTTACTTCCGTCTTTTGTTTCTCTTTTGTTGAATGTGCCAAAAGTAGCTGGCTTTTTGTCTAAAACGGCTGAAAAATACATGGCCACTTCGGCACCAGCCTGATATTTTTTGACATATTCCGGCGTTGTAATTACGAAACCTTCAATTCTTCCGTCTTCGGTAATGGTTACTTTTGATGCTTTAACAGCACCACTCTCGCCTTGTCTGTTTCCTATATCAAAAATGATATTGGATTGTGCCGATTTCGGGAACGTATATCTTTGAAAACCAACTCTTTTTGTTGCCGTAAGTTCAGCTTTAACATTATAATCTTTTAGCAAAACCGAATAATAGCCGGCTGTTGCATATTCGTCTTTTCGATCAAATCGCGATCTGTAACCTTCTTCGGGTTTATCCAGACTTCCTGGAATGGTTTGCAATTTACCAACAGACGGCGCCAATACAATTCCTCCAACCTGAAATTCGTGCAGACAGGCAAAACCTTCAATAGAAGTATCTCTGTCGTCATAACCTGTGGCCTCCCAACCTTGTTCATTTCCCAAATGGCCATTTGTTGACGGGCCCAATTTTGCCAATCCAAACGGCATTGCTCCCGGTGTATAAAAAAACCAGCGGCTGTGTGCTGTTCCAATATTTGGGTTGACATAATCCGTTAATTTTTTTCCTGATTGTGCTGAAATCGTATCACAACTCAAACAGAAAACCGTTAACATAAAGAATTTTACCAGAATGTTTTTCATCTCAAATTATATTTTAATTGTAATAGCTTCATTTGCAGTTCCGGAAGCTTTATAAGTCTTTCTATTTAGAAGTAAATTGACTTCTATTTTACTGATTTCGCTATTGAAATTTCTTTTTCCTTTTTTATCGGAAATGGTAATTTTTACCATTGTATTTGTTTTTTCTGCACTAAAAGTCAACAGAGCATAATCGCCTTTTTCAAAACCAAACCCGTCTCCTGAATCCAGATAAAGTTCGCCTTTGGCTTTACCGTTTGCATCAAGACAAACAAAAAGGCTCAATGGGTCGAATGAATTTTCTGTGGCATTTTGAATAATTTTTCCTGCCGGAATAATACTTCCGCCTTTAATACTCAATTTTGCCTGATATTTATCCTGTTTCTCACCCTCAACCAGATTAATTTCTTCCCAAATTCCCGAAGGAAGCGCAGGATTTTTGGCGAAAGCCGGAACTACCAACAAATTTTCACCCAGCAAAAAGGCTTGTTCTTCATTTCTTAATTTAAGATCTTTATAATCGGCAAAAAATATGGGAGCCATTACAGGCATTCCGTTTTGAGAAGATTCATAAAAAACTGTGTATAAATAGGGTAATAATCGATAGCGTCTTTCTAATGCAATCCGTGATGTTTTTTCAATTTCAGGACCGTAAGCCCATGGTTCCTTGTTGTTTGTACCGGCGCATGCATGTCCGCGGGCGAAAGGCATAAACGCTCCAAAGCCCAGCCAGTTTGCCCATAAATCACCGTTTGTATCGCCCAGAAAACCTCCAATATCGGGTCCGCTAAACGGCTGACCTGACAAACCAAGTGTCAAAGACATTGGAACAGATAGTTTCAAATGTTCCATACTTGCATAATTGTCGCCTGTCCAGGTAGCTGCATAACGCTGACCGCCAAGTAAATTAGATCGTGTAAGCAAAAAAGGGCGTTTCTCCGGATTGGCTTTTAGAATTCCTTCGTATGAGGCTTCGACCATTAAACGGCCATAAGCATTGTGGTATAATAAATGCGAACCTTTTGGCAAATTTCCTCCACCTTTGTGTGGCGTATCGTATGGCATTGTTCCCAAACGTTTGTCTTCGGGAAAATCATTATCGTTTACGGCAGGTTCGTTCATATCATTCCAGACTCCGTCGATTCCTGTACTTAAAAAATCTTTATAAAGTCCTGACCACCAGTTTCTGGCTTTTGAATCTGTAAAATCAGGAAAAACACAATTGCCCGGCCAAACTTTACCGTGGTATTCTTCGCCGTTATTTTTTCTGACCCAAACATCACTTTTTGAACCCGATTGATAAACACTGTAATCTTTATCGACTTTTACGCCGGGATCAATCATATAAACAGCTTTGAAACCTTTTTTATGTAAATTATCGTTCAATACTTTTGGTTTTGGGAATCGGATGCTATCGAACGTAAATACTCTGTAACCCTGCATATAATCAATATCCATCCAGATTACGTCGCACGGAATTTTCTTTTCACGAAACGTATCTGCGATTTCCATAACGCGTTTTTCGCTGTCGTAGGAAAATCGGCATTGGTGATAGCCTAATGTCCAGCGGGCTGGTAACTTAATTGTTCCGGTTAATTCAGAAAGCCCTTTTAAAACTTCCTGAGGTGATTTTCGATCAATAATATAAACTCTAAACAAATCACCTTCAGAATTATAAATGATTTGGTCTGAGTTTGTAATTAATTCTGCTTTCCAGGTGCTGTCGAAAATAACTCCAAACGCAGAACCATCTTCGCGCACGCCCATCACCCATGGGTGTGTCTGGTATAATCTTTTTCCGCCTTCTACACTATAAGCTCCGGTATCTGTGTTCCAAAGTTTTATCGATTGACCGTTGCGCAAAAGTGGGCCGGTTACTTCGCCTCCTCCATATAAACTTATGGCGCCTTTTAAATTTAAGACGGCACTTGCTTTACTGTTTTTGAATGTAAATTGTGGAATTAGCGACCAGTCTGCCGGCACCTTTCCCTTAGGAGAAACTTCTGATTTAAGGATCAGTGATGGTGTTTTGTTTTTATCAAAACCTGTGGGAATAAATTCTACAATTCGGTCCCCTACCGCTGATTTTTTTTGTAATGGAATTTCCTGAGCTGTGGTTATTGAAATGTAAAACAGGAAAAATAAAATGGTTTTGAAATTCATGTTAGAAATTTAGTGGTTAGTTAAAGTGTTAGTAATGAAGTTATACAAATTTACTAAAACGTTTTAGTATAATTGTAAAATTTTGGTGAAAAATTTACCTTTTTCTCATAAAAACAAAATTAACCAGATTACCTAGCGGGAATAGCCAATGCAGTTTCGCTAGAAACCGGTTCTCCAATAGTGGGATTTCCGTTTTTATCCCAAATAATTTTTTGCATTCTAGGCGATCTTTTAAATCCGCAGCCTTCTCCCGGATTTGAATTTGCGTGATACAAAATCCAGTCTTCTTTGCCGTTTGGCGATTTAAAAAATGAATTATGTCCAGGCGCATAGACTCTGGTTACATCCGATTGTGATAGAATTGGCTGTTCGGATTTTTTCCACGCCGATGCCTCTAATAAATTATCTTTTCCTGTAAAAGTGAGCAAACCCAAACTATAATTATCCGTCCAGCAGCCACTTGCAGAAAAAACAATAAATACTTTTTTATCATGCTGCAAAAACTGAGGTCCTTCATTTACATTGACCTGCGCCGGATTTATGTCATCGTGCAACGCTCCAAATAATTCCCAATTGTTTGATGGACTTGAGATTAAAACTCTGTCGCCGTCAATTTCGGTTGGACTTTTCATTTTGGCCATATAAATATTTTGCTGTCCGTTTGTATCGCCTTCCCAACCCGACCAAATCATGTACAATTGTTTTTTATACTTAAAAACATTCCCGTCAATCGCCCATTTATCAGTTTGAGCGGCAATTTTTCCTTTAAAAATAAACTCCCCTTTCATCGGATCTTCCGACCTGTTTTCTAAAACATACATTCGGTGTTTTTCATTTGAACCGTTGTCTGCAGCAAAATATACATACCATTTTCCGTTAATAAAATGAAATTCGGGAGCCCAGATTTCAGCACTGTAACTGGTGTTTTCTGGTGCAATCCAAATGGTTTTCTTTTCCGCATTTTTTAGATCTGCTAAATTTTTTGTTTTTAAAAGAACCAAACGATCCTGCATGGTGTGCGTGTAGTAATAATAACCGTTATGATATGTACTGTACGGATCTGGCCCATACTCTAAAAGCGGATTTGTAAAGGTTTGCTGAGCCGGCACAACATGACTAGTAATACAAAATAGAATAAGTAAAAGTATGTGATTTAATTGGAGTGTATTTTTTTTCATATAAAATAGTTATTGTTTTTGGTGACAATTTTTAGTGACTTAGATTTAGATTATTTATAATTTTTAGAAGATAACTTTTAAGAAATTCATTTTGTATTCTTAAAAATATAAGTAATATTGCAACGGCCACAATGGTACTTATTTTTAAGTTCTGGTAAAATATTTGGATATTTTTTACTGATACAGTAAATTATTCATTAAAAAAATATCATATTTATTTTGACCAAAATAGGATATTGACAACACACTTATAATCTCATTTCGTGTCACAATTGTGTTCAAATGATTCAAATCATACCAGTATACATTACGAATTGGCCATACAACTCAAATTGCATGGTTGTGACACAATGACAAAAATTATTTTCATAAAAATTTAATACAAAACAGTAACATGCAGTTTTTAAAATCAAAAGCATTCGTTTTTCTTTTGTTGTTTTCTACTTCTGTTTTTAGTCAGGAATATTATTTTAAACATTATAAAGTCGAAAACGGAATGTCTAACAATACCGTTTTGGCATCGATTCAGGATAAAGACGGATTTTTATGGTTTGGTACCAAAGACGGTTTGAATCGTTTTGACGGTTATCATTTCAAAACATTTCGAAGCGGTGCAAATCCTAAAACTTCGTTGGGGATAAATTACATTCAATCGCTGCATGAATTCAAGAATTTAATTTGGGTTGGAACCGATAAAGGATTGTATTCGTACGATAAAAAATTAGAAAAATTTACTTTTATAAACGAGGCGATCAACAATCGAATCAATGATATCGATAATGATCTGAAAAATAATTTGTGGTTTATTTCTATCGGAACTTTAATAAAATACAATGTTGACACGAAAGAAACCAAAATGTTTGACGGCAGAAATTCCTTTTATGCTACTTCTATTACCTGCGATAAAAATGGCGTAATCTGGGTTTCTTCTTATGACGATTTATACCGCTACTCTGAAGCCACACAAAGTTTTGATAAAATTGTGGTGCAGTTGCCGGGAAATACTTTCTCGATATCAACGGTTTACGCTTTAGATTCGAATTCAATTTTAGTTGGAACAAGAGATCATGGCGTCTACCAATATGATGTTTCAAGCGGAAAAACAGCGCCCTTTATTGACGGTGTAAAAAAACCGGTTTTTGTGCGACAGTTTAAAAGAAATAAGAATGAATTGTGGATTGCCAGCGAATCAGGCGTATATATTTACAATTTACAGCAAAAAACGATTCGGAATTTGCGTAAAAGTCCGAGTGACCCTTATGCGATTTCAGATAACGCAGCGTATTGCATTACGATTGATAAGGAAAACGGTGTCTGGATTGGTACTTATTTTGGTGGCGTCAATTACCATCAAAAGCAATACGATCAGTTTAAAAAATATTTTCCGAGAAAAAGTGAAAATGCTATAGTTGGAAGTGCCGTTCGCGAAATTCAAAAAGACAATCGGGGAAATCTCTGGATTGGTACCGAGGATGCCGGAATTAACAAGTTTAATTTACAGACCAAAAAGTTTATCAATTTTCAGCCTGACGGAACAAAATCAGGACTTTCTTTCTATAATATTCACGGCGTTTTACCAAGAGGAAACAAAATCTGGATCGGAACTTTTGAACACGGACTTGATGTTATGGATGCCAATTCGGGAAAAATAATTAAACATTATGATCATACTTCGAGCAACCTGAGAAGTGATTTTATTGTGACGTTTTATGAAACTCCGGACAAGAAATTATACGTCATGACTTCAATAGGAATTTATTTGTACGATGATCAAAACGATAGTTTCAAAATTTGCGATAATTTTTCTGAAAGTACGCACTACACTTGCATGTTTAAAGACAGCGATGGCAATTTTTGGGCGGGATCGTATCGCGACGGATTGTTTTATTACAATCCAAAAACAAAAGAAAAAGCAGTTTACAGACATGATTTTAATAATGCCAAAAGTATTAGCAATGATTTTATCACATCTATTTTTCAGGATAAGCAAAATAATCTTTGGATTGCAACCGAAAATGGTCTGAACTTATTTGATATCAGAAAAAAAGAATTCAAAAAGTTCACTACAAAAGATGGTTTTCCAAGCAATGTAATATATTCTATTTTGCAGGATGAAGACCAGAATTTGTGCATTACGACTTCAAAAGGTCTGGTTAAATTTAATTATAAAACCAAGTCGGTTAAAATTTTTAGTACCGCAAACGGATTGCTGAGCGATCAGTTTAATTACAGTTCTGCTTTTAAGGATGTTAACGGCGATATGTATTTTGGAAACCTCAACGGAATGATTAGTTTTAATCCAAAAAATTTCAACTCTTACAAATACAATCCGCCTATATTTATTACCGGGCTTCAAATTAATAATCACGATGTTGTGGTTAATAACGAAGATTCTCCGCTTGACGAATCTGTTTCTTACATCAAAAAAATTACTTTAAAAAGTGATCAGTCTAATTTTAATATTGATTTTGCATCGTTAAGTTATACCGCTCCGGAACTGACGCAATATTGGTATAAACTCGACGGTATTAGCGATGACTGGGTTTATTTAAATAAAAACAATAAGGTGTTTTTTACCGAACTTCCTTCGGGCGATTATAAATTTAGGGTTAAATCTTTGAGTGCGGGAGGAATCTGGAGTAAGGAAGCAGTTGTAGGCATCAGCATTTTGCCTCCCTTTTGGGCCAGCAGTTATGCGTTTTTCTTTTATTTTCTACTAATATCTGGTGGTCTTTACTGGCTTTTTCGCCTTTATCACAACATGACAATTAAAGAGAATAATCAGAAAATTGCCAATCTCAACAACGAAAAAGAGAAGGAAATTTATCACGCTAAAATTGAATTTTTTACCAATGTGGCGCATGAAATCAGAACACCTTTAACGTTGATTAAGAGTCCGTTAGAAAGTTTAATGAAACGAACCTACGAATCTCCTGAAATCCTGCCGAATTTATCGATAATGGAGAAAAATACTTCCCGCCTTTTAAACTTGGTGAACGAACTGCTGGATTTTAGAAAAACAGAAATGGAAGGTTTGGGTCTTACTTTTGTGGAAACCAATATATCAGCATTAGTAAAACAATTACAATCGCAATTTACACCGCTAATTGAGGAAAAAAATATTGATGTGGAATTAGAATTGGGCGAAAAAAACATTTATGCTTTTGTGGATGAAGAAGCGATTCGGAAAATTCTAAGCAATCTAATTAGCAACGCCATCAAATATGCCAAAAGCAAAATGATTATCACCTTGTTTCGGGATGAAAACTCCTGGGAATTTATCATTAAGAATGACGGAAATTTAATTCCGAAAAATCTTAAAAGTAAAATCTTCGAACCTTTCTTTAGAATATTGGGATCTGAAACACAGACTGGTACCGGAATTGGATTATCTCTCGCCCATTCCCTAACAGAACTGCATAACGGAACTTTAAAACTGCAATTCCTGGACGATTCGATGAATACGTTTGTTTTGAAATTGCCTATGCGTCAGGAAAGTGAGTTTCATTTGTACAAAGATGCTTCTGAAAATGCGGTAAAAGAAACTACAGAAGAATTTGAAAATGAAATAATTGCGAAAAACGTAAAAACGCAAATCCTGATTGTCGAGGATAATCTGGAACTTTTGAATTTTATGAGTAAGGAATTGGGGAAAGAATATAAAATTTTTAAAGCAGCCAACGGCGAAGAAGCTTTGAAAGTAATTCACAACCAGACGATTCATATTGTGATTAGTGATATTACCATGCCTGTTATGGACGGAATTGAGCTGTGCAACCGTATTAAATCTAATATTGAAACGAGTCATATCCCCGTGATTTTACTGACAGCTTTAAGCGCTGTACAATCCCGTATTAAAGGGTTGGAATCCGGAGCGGATGCTTATATATCCAAACCTTTTTCGATGGATTTTATATTGGCTCAAATTGATAACTTATTGTCTAACAGGCGGCATGTCATGGAGTTTTATGCCAGCTCACCCTTATCCCATTTAAAAACCGTTGCTCATAATAAAATAGACGAAGAATTTATTAAAAAACTAGACGCTATTATAGATCAGAATATGGCTGACACAAATTTAAGTGTTGAATCACTGGCCGATATTTTACACATGAGCCGTTCTACTTTATACCGAAAAATAAAAGACATTTCTAATTTAAGTCCGAATGAGCTGATTAATAATGCGCGTTTAAAAAAGGCGGCAGAATTACTGCTATCCGGCAAATACAAAGTCTATGAAATTTCTGAAATTGTGGGTTACAATTCGCAATCCAGTTTTAGCAGAAATTTTCAGAAAAGCTTTTCAATGTCGCCTTCGGAATTTATTAATAATGGCAGTAAGGAGTGAATTGTGAATTGTGAAAAGAGAAAAGTTAAATAAGAAAAGTTAATGAGAATTAGAAGTTCTTTCTTTTCTCTTTATTCTTACTCTTCACTCTTCACTCTTCACTCTTCACTCTTCACTCTTCACTCTTCACTCTTCACTCTTCACTCTTCACTCTTCACTCTTCACTCTTCACTCTTCACTCTTCACTCTTTACTCTTGACTCTTTACTCTTGACTCTTGACTCTTTACTCTTTACTCTTGACTCTTGACTCTTGACTCTTTACTCTTTACTCTTTACTCTTTACTCTTGACTCTTGACTCTTAAAATGGTTACCTGAAGTTCTTCCAAGGTTTTTCCTTTTGTTTCGGGCATCATAAAAATGACAAAAAGCAACTGGAAGAACATCATTACTGCAAAAATTAAGAAAACAGTTCCTGCGCCAATTGTCGAAAACAAAAAGGGAATCATGGATGGTATAATTGCCGCGAGAATCCAATGTACCGATGATCCAAATGCCTGACCGTTTGCCCGTAAGTGGTTTGGGAAAATTTCTGAGATAAAAACCCAAATTACGGCACCCTGACCAATGGCATGCGACGCAATAAATAAAAACAAAAAAATGGGCACCTGCATTCCCTGCCATTTCAAAAAGAAAGCAGCAGAAACAAGTCCTAAAGAAACAATATACCCCACAGAACCAATATACATTAGCACTTTTCGTCCCAATTTGTCAATCAGGAAAACGCCAAAAAGTGTAAATATTAAATTGATCAAACCAATGCCTACGCTGCTTATCAAAGCGGTGCTTTCTCCTAATCCGGCTTCTGCAAAAATTCTGGGTGCATAATACAAAAATGCGTTAATACCTGAAAACTGATTGAAAAATGCGATAAAAAAAGCCAGCATTAAAGGAAATCTGTATTTCTTTAGAAATATAGTTTCGTGTTTTTGATTTCTACTTTCATTTTTATCAATTTGAAGTTCCTGAACTAAATTTCCAATATTTGCTGTTGGATGAATTTTTTGAAGAATCAATTTTGCTTCGGCAATTCTGGATTTTGACAGCAACCATCGCGGACTTTCGGGAATTGTAAAAACAATAATTGTGTAGAAGAGCGCGGGAAAGGCCATAATGCCAATCATCCAGCGCCAGGCATTTTCGCCGGCATCTCTAAGCAAATAATTGGATAAAAATGCCATTAAAATTCCTAATACAATATTGAACTGATATAACGAAACCAATCTGCCCCGGTCGTTTGCCGGAGCAATTTCTGAGACATAAGCAGGTGCCGCAATGGTAGAAGCTCCGATGCCCAATCCGCCTAAAAAACGAAAAAAAGCAAACGTGTACGGATCGTTTGCTAATGCCGATCCTACAGCCGAAACGAGAAACAAAACACCAATCCAGATCAAGGTTTTTTTACGCCCAAATTTATTGGTCGGAATTCCGCCAAAAATGGCTCCTGCCACAGTACCCCAAAGTGCCATTGCCATAACCACAGCACCATGAAACGCATCGGATGTGTGCCAGAGTTCCTGCAGTTTTTTATCTGCTCCGGATATTACAACGGTGTCAAAACCAAATAAGAAACCTGCAAGTGCTGCGGTTATCGACCATAAGAGTATTTTATTCATAATAGTTTGTTTTAAATTTCTTCTAAAACTGCAGCCCAGCCGCCATTTTTAACTATTTTAATTTCGACATTATCACCATTTTTTATATTGTATTTTTTTTTTCTGTAATCCATTGCCTGATATCCGGCATTGATTCCGTCTTCAAAAGATATTATTTTATATAATTTTCCAGTTTTTAAAAAATCAAGTTTTATCTGAAAAGCACGCTGCTTTTCGGCACCATTTACAATTCCGCCAATAAACCATTTTGATCCCTTTCTTTTGGCTACAATGGCATATTGTCCGGCTTTTGCTTCGAGTGCTTTTGTCTCATCCCAGGTTGTGGGCACAGACGTTATAAAATCAGTACATTCTTTTTCGCGGTAATAATTTGTGGGATTATCTGCCAGCATTTGTAAACCGCTTTCAAAAACAACAAACAATGCGAGCTGATAGGCCCTTGTTCCAATACTGGCTGAATTGGGTCTTTCAGACCTGTATACTTCCGGCTGCATGCTAATCATGGCGCCAGGTGTATAATCCATTGGTCCAACGGCGTTTCTTATAAAAGGAAAATACAAACTGTTGTCTGGTTTGCAGCCTTCCATTTGCTCCATACCTCTTACGCCTTCATAAGAAATTAAATTTGGATATTTATATTCTAGTCCGGAAGGTTTAAATGCACCATGAAAATCGACCAACAATTGATTTTTAGCCGCTTCTTTAACCACCTTTTCATAATAATTGACCATCACCTGATCGCTTCTGTCCATAAAATCAATTTTTACGCCTTCAATTCCCCATTCTTTAAAGGTTTTAAAAAGTGCCATATTTTTCTCTACAGTGAGCCAGGTAAGCCATAACACGATGCCTACTTTTTTTTCTTTTCCGTATCGGATAAGTTCATGAACGTTTACATTTGGATTTGGAGCATAAGGATCTTCTGTGCTGTTGGCCCATCCTTCATCCATAATAATATATTTAATACCAAATTTTGAGGCAAAATCAATAAAATATTTATAGGTATCCAGATTATAACCTGACACGAAATTTACATCAGGACCGTATGGCGTCGCTCCGTTCCACCATTCCCAGCTGGCTTGTCCAGGCTTTATCCATGACGCATCTTTTAGTTCATTTTTTGGAGCCAGTTTCAGCGTCATCGTGTTTTCTAAAAGCTGTTTGTCGTTTTTTGTAATGACAAAATAACGCCACGGAAAATGTCGTTTTCCTGAAGTTTTGGCAATATAATCTGCTTCTTTAAGAATTTTAAGGCTTCGGTCACCATCAGGACCAAAATCCAGCGGCACTTTTGGAAAAACCGCTGTAATTGCTGTTCCGGTTTTTTTTAGAAACATTCCCGGATAATCATTCAAATCAGATTCGCTGATTAATATTTTGTATTGTTTTTTTGAATCGGCTAAGATTGGAAGAGTCGACATTTTATCAGAAGATTTCCAATCACCTGAATTTACATGTGAATATTCTTCTTCATATGATGTTTTAAAACTTGCTGTCTGTTGCAAATGCAGCTGATAATCATCTGGGAAATTAATTTCAAATTCTTCGTTTAAAACTTCAATTTCTCCCTTTTTTACAGTTATAAACCGATAAGCAATTCCGTCGTCAAAAGCACGAAATTCTAATGAATATTGATTTTTAAAATGCAAAAGTAAATAATTATAACTATTAGAAACCGAAGAAAATTTAAGCGGAACAACCGGTTTAATTATTTCGTTTATTTGCCCTGTTTTTGTTCCGGTTAACTTCGGATTTTGTCCTAAAGTTTCGTTTTTCAACACTAAGCCTAGATGATTATTTGAAGTTAATATTTCATTTTCGATGCTTATCGAATAATAGATTTTATCTTCTAAAGCAATCGAAACCTTTATTTCTTTGTTTGGAGAAAGGAGTTCAAAATTTTTTTGCTGCGAAAAACTTTTAGGTAATCCAAGCAGAAAAAACAGGCAAGTCAAAAATTTAATTATTTTCATTTAAAATCAATTTTATATAAATAACGTCCCAAAAAAGGGACGTCATTTTAATTTATAATAAACCTATTTGGTTGTAACTTGTATGTCTCCACCATTTTTAAAGAGATCATGCGAAATAAAATAGTCATTTATCTTTGCGCCATTTACTTTTATTTCCTCAAGATTTCTTTTTTCATTCGGATTTTTAATGGTTAGTTTTTTACCTGTAGGTGTTGTCCATGATACTTCTTTAAAAATAGGAACCGTAACAATATATTCCGGGTCTGCAGGAGATAAAGGATAAAGTCCGAGTGCTCCAAATACGTACCAGGAAGACATTTCGCCTGCATCATCCATGCCCGACATTGCCAGTTTTTCCGGTCCGATGCCGTACATGGTTTCTAATATTTCGTCTATTCTTTTTTGTGATTTTTCGGGTTTATTTATAAAATAATACGAAAATGGCGCTTCATGATCAGGCTGGTTTCCATGGCAATATTGTCCGATAAAACCAGAAATATTCCAGGCAATGTATTCCGGATTCCAGGGTTTTGTAAAGAATTCGTCCAGTTTAGCTTCAAAAGGTTTATTTCCTCCGTACAATTTTACCAGTCCCGGCATATCATGTGGTACAAAAAAAGACAATTGCCACGCGTTAGCTTCTCTGTACATGTATTCATAGTAAGGAAACTCGGGATTAAATGGCGTAACCCATTTGCCGTCTGCCAGTTTTCCTCTCATAAAAGTGGTTGAGCTATCAAATACGTTTGCATAATTTTTAGAACGTTTTACCAAATCGTTGTAATGTTCTGTATCATTCATTTCCTTGGCCAATAACGAAAGTGCGTGATCATCATACGCATATTCCAGCGTTTTAGTTACGCCTGCATTTGCTTTGGTTTCTACCTTTGGATCTTTAATATCTTGTTCCGGTACATAACCTTTGGCAATATATTCTGCAATATGAGGTCTTGTTCCACCTTCTTTATACGCATTATTTAGTAATAATTCATAGGCTTTTTTGGCATCATAATTTCTGATTCCCCTCATATAAGATCCTGCAATAAACGATGCTGCGTGATCTCCGTGAAAGAATGTTGGCATAAAACCTTTTATTTCACCTTCGTTAATCATTGAACTAATAATATCGCTTGTAACATCCGGTGAAAAAATACTTAACAAAACCAATTTATTTCGGTAATCATCCCATAAAGAAGGAAGCGTGTAATAGCGGTAATTTTCTTTACGCACTTTTCCGGCTTCATCTGTAAATTGTCCGTTTGCATCACTTCGCAAAGCAGGCCATAAAAAAGATCGGTATAACATGCTGTAAAACATAACATTTTGCTGTTCGGTTCCGCCTTTTACCTGGATTTTAGAAAGCATATCTTCCCATTTTGTACTTCCTTCCTCAAAAACTTTGGTCAGGGTTTTATCTCCAACTTCTGTTTTTAAATTTTCAGCTGCATTTTCTACACTTACAAACGATAATGCAATTTTAACCGTAACGGGTTTGGTATCGCCGTCCTTAATTTGCACCAAAGTGTAACCGCCGCTTTTCGCCATTTCTTTGGTATCCAATTTTTCTATCGGACTGCTTAACGTTGCGTAGAAATAGATTTTTTCGCCTCCTGTTCTTTGAAAACCGCTAACGGTATTTGATCCTTGCTGCTTGATTTGCCAGTCGTCTACATGATTGTTGGCTTTTCCTAAATCAAAAAGCACTTTTCTGCCTTTATTATTTTTGAAGGCATATTCGTGAACGCCACAACGCAAAGTCGAGGTAAGTTTTACCTGTACATTATAGTCTTTTAAATACACTTCATAAGACGCCGGACTTGCTTTTTCCTGATCGTGGCTAAATGCTGATTTGTATGGAAAAGAAGCGCCATCTGAAACTGGCAAGAGCGGAATATGGCATAGATTCCAATGGCCTTTGTTGGTATGCGTGAAGCCCAGAATTTCGGTGTCTTCATATTCATAACCCGCTCCGGATCTGTATTTTGTCATGGGACTCAGTTGCACCATGGCATTTGGAACCGAAGAACCCGGAAAAACCAAACCTGCCCAAACACGCATATCTTTCGGTGGCGTATAGCCAATTATTTTGGTGTCTAATAAAGGTGCCGTGCCGATAAAAGGATTTACCAAAGCTGTATATTTTCCTTTTGAAAGACCTCCGCCTGATTTTTGGGCAATAGTACTCACACTCGCCAAAGACATTGCTGCTGCCGCGAGTATTATTTTCTTTCTTAATTTCATAATTTATAAAAATTAAAATCGGTTACATTTTATAACTCAAGTAATTTTGGATTGGTTTTATACGTGTCCCACAATAGTTCTCCAAACAAGGTATTTGTCCAGGCAAACCAAGATCTGGTAAAATTCTTAGCGTCATCTTTATGGAAAGATTCGTGCATAAAACCGGTATCACCGTGCGAAGCTTTAAGCATTTTGATACAGGATTTTATTTCATTTGGATCTGAAGTGGTGTAAGCTCTCATCACCAATGACATTGGCCAGATCATATCCATACCCACGTGCGGACCGCCTACCCCTTCGGCAACTTTTCCTTTAAAGAAAAACGGATTGTCTTCTGAAAGGATAAATTTTCTGGTATTTTGATAAATTGGATCTTTTACATCAATTGCATCTAAATATGGCAAGCTCAACAAACTTGGCACATTGGAATCATCCATTAATAAATGACCTCCAAAACCGTCTACTTCAAAGGCGAAAATAGCGCCGTATTTAGGATGTTTTACGATTCCGTATTCTTTGATTGCTTTTGCAACTTCTGCGCCTAAATCTCTCAGTTCTTTTGCCGTAGTATTGTCTTTTTTAATGGTTTCAAGCATTTCGGCCGCCTGATTCATACTGGCAACAATAAAGAAGTTTGACGGAATTAGGAATGAAAAAACAGTGGCATCGTCACTCGGTCTAAAAGCAGAGCAAACTAATCCGACAGGTTTTACCGGATAACCGTATCCTTTTAACGGTCTGGTATCAGTAGCAAATTGCGTTGTTCGCTGAAAAGTATATGGATTTTTACCGTCTTTTTGTTGTTGGTCTTTAAAAACTTTTAGAGTTGATTTAATTACTCTTACCCAATTTTCATCAAATGGAGAGACATCTCCGGTATTTTTCCAATAATTATAAGCCAGCCTTATTGGGTAGCAAAGCGAATCAATTTCGTATTTTCTTTCATGAACACCAGGTTTCATATCCGTATGATCGGTTGTCCACTCGCCTTTTTTGTTTGAATCATTGTAAAATGCATTTGCATACGGATCTTTCAAAATATATTCTGTCTGCCTGTTTATAACACCGGCAATCAGGTTTTTCAACTTTACATCTTTTCCGGCAAAAGCCATATATGGCCAAACCTGTGCAGAACTGTCTCTTAACCACATCGCATCAATATCTCCCGTGATTACATACGTATCTGGTTTTCCGTTTTTTTCAGAATAAGTTACTGTGGTATCAAGCGTGTTCGGAAAACAGTTGTTAAACAGCCATCCCAGTTCTTTATCTTTAACATTCTTTTGAAATTCTGCAATTGTTTTTTCAATAAAATCACTTTCAAAATTTCTTTTGTTTTTTGCTACTCTCACTATCGGAAAATCTGTAACCGCTTTTGTACCCGCAATTATTTCCATAGGATCGATAAGGGCTAAACTGCCAAATAAAGCAGCATTCTGGATAAATCTTCTTCTTTGCATTTTTTGTATATTTTAAAGTAAGGCAAAAGCCTTCGTATTATTTACTAATTATGAATGGCATTAATCACTTCTCTGTTGATCTTATTTACTTCAGAAAAATTCATTTTATCAACTTTGCGATCGTAGGTCATAAAGCCATTTACTTCTCCTTCAACATCTGTGGTTTGTGTATAAACTGCTGCTGAAAAGCCCACTTTTGCCAGTGTTTTTAACTGCTCGGCGTATTCTTTGTATTTGGCTGTTGTTTCGTCATTATTTTTAAATTGTGTGTAACCCCAATTTTTATCAGTTTGCCATAAATGCCCGGTAACCGGAAGTCCTATTCCGCCATATTCACCCAGAACAGTGATTCTGCGGGCGTCGTATAACTTCAGGTTAGGCTCAGGATAATGGTGAATGTCTAACATGTCTCCAGTCTGAAAATGATTGCCGCCACTTGATGAATTTACCAATCGGCTTGGATCATGATTTTTAGTCCATTCTGTTATTTCAACTGTTTTAAACTGTCCCCATGCTTCATTAAAAGGAACCCAAACCACAATACTAGGATACGAATACAAACAGTCCATGATTTCTCTCCACTCTTTTTTGTATGTTTCTTCAGATTGTGAGGTTCTTTTAAGTTCAGTACCATCAAAATATTTGTGCATTTGCCAAATTGGTCCTTCGTCTCCGCTTGGCATATCCTGCCACACTAAAATACCCATTTTATCGCAATGTGTATACCAACGGGCAGGTTCTACTTTTACGTGTTTACGAATCATATTAAAACCTAATTCTTTGGTTCTTATAAGGTCATATTGCAGCGCTTCGTCTGTGGGTGCAGTATATAATCCATCAGGCCACCATCCCTGATCCAGAGGTCCAAATTGAAAACAGTCTTTATTATTAAGCTGAATTCTAACAATGCCTTTTTCATTTCTTTTTGAAGAAATTTTACGCATTGCAAAATAACTTTTCACTTCGTCGGTTACTTTGCCTTTGCTTACTATTTTTACGCTGATATCATATAAAAACGGAGAATCAGGCGACCATAATTTCGGATTTTTAATTACAATTCCTAATGTCTCGCCCGCTGCTGCCTTTTCTAATGCAATTTTCTTATTTCCATCCAGTACGGTAATTTCAATAATGTCTTCCGGACTACTTTCAGAAATTTCTGTCGCTATGTTAATGGTGTTGCGATCAATATCAGGGGTTGTCCGCAGGTTTACGATATGTTTTTTATGTACCGGTTCTAACCAGACTGTCTGCCATATTCCGGTAACAGGTGTATACCAAATACTTTCAGGATTTTTAACTTGTTTGCCTCGTGGCTGCGTTCCATCATTTGTTGGATCCCATACTTTTACAATCAATTTTTGGGATTTTCCACTTAAGAATGGTGTTATATTAAAACTAAAAGGCGTAAAACCTCCCGTGTGTGTTCCGATTTTCATGTTGTTTAGCCAAACTTCAGTTTTCCAGTCTACTGCTCCAAAGTGCAGCAAAATATCTTTCCCTTTCCAGTTACTGTCGATTGTAAAATTGGTTTCGTACCAAAGTTCATTTTCTGATCCAGCCTTTTTCATTACGCCTGATAGGCTTGATTCTACAGCAAAAGGAACCAATATCTTTCCGTCATAGTTTTTTGGCGCAGTTTGCCCAGCGGGCTGAATGGCGTAGTTCCATAATCCATTGAGATTTTTCCATTGTTTCCTTTCCATTATAGGTCTTGGATATTGCGGCAACGGATTATTAGGATCGACCTGCTCTGCCCATTTCGTTTTTATTTTATCTCCCTGCTGTTTCCATTGGGCAAAAGAGGAGAAACTCGCCAGAATAAAAAGTATAATTGTGATTTTAATCTTCATTATAATTTGTTTTTAGAAATTGCAGAAAGTTTTTTGAAGTAATTTTTTATCTATTTTATTGAACATAAACAATATAAAACCTGAAGGCTGTTGATTTCCTTCAGGTAATACAAAAATTACTAAACAAACTACTTATTAATTAATCAAAAAGTCCAGATTTATCCAGCTTTGCGGCAGCTTCAATTAGCATAACGCCGCTTAATTGTGTCGTTAAATCTACGCTTGCACCTGATGAAGGAGCCGTTTTCCAGTTATTTCCAGAAAGCATAGCAGGTCTTAAAATACCTTTGCTATAAAAAGACTGCGCATTAAATTTCAAGAAAGCTATAAACTTTTCCTTATCAGTAGCGTTGATAGTTGGCTGCTCTATAAGTTCTGTAAAATAGCGAACCAAAATACCTTTAAACAAACCTCCATCTCCCTGACCCTCATCTCGAAGAAGACCTTCAGAAAGTAACTTCGGACTTGTTAAAACGGTTCTTCCCGATTTTACTGCATCGTCAAGATACGTTTGGTCATTGGTTACTTTGTACAATCTTAAACCGGCACCTATCCATGTTCCCATATTATAGGTAAAGACCCAGTCTTTATTGGTTGTAATAACGCCATTTGTTTCCGAGATATTATCCCAAACTGCTCCCGTAACCGGATCTACCAGATTGTTTTTCTGCCATGCATAAATTTTCTTAGCCCATTCCAGATCATCGGCATCATTATCGATTTCGTATAATCTTAGCGCTAAAATTGCTGCAGGAGCATTAGAAACTGCATTTTTTTGTCGTGGTGTATCTTGTTTCCACGTAATTCCACCACCAAAAACATCACTCCAGCTTAATTTTATTATTTCCCATAAAATGTCAGCTGTTTCTTTGTATTCTGGATCATTTGTTGCCTGATATGCGCGAAGGCAGGAATTGGCAAGCCAAAGCATATCATCATTAAAAACATTGTTGTAAGTATTTCCATTTTTTACTTTAATACCGTGCAATAAAGCTTTCATTTTGGTTTTATAATTCTCGTTTCCGGTTCTTAAATAACCGTCTACCAAAACATCAAGAACATGTGCGTTTGGCCAGTAATTAAATGTACTGTTTCCGTTATTGTTTTGCACAAAAGTTCCTTCAGATCCCAAATAATTATTGTACGTCGAATTTTGTAAGGAGTCGGCTGTTTGAGCCCAGGTGTATTTAAATTCAGGACCAGCTGTTTCATTTGGGTCACGAAGCGGAATCGCCTCATCATCACAAGAAGTCAATAACCCAAATCCGAATGCACAAATAAGCATGATGGCAAAACGTTTTGAAAATAATTTTTTCATAATATATCATTTAGTATACGTCTCTTAAAGATGTCTTTAAGAGACGCAATGGGTTATTTATAGAACTGTAAAACTGTGTGTATAAGCAGCTGCCGTTGCACTAAAATCGATTACTGCATTTACATTTTTGTTATCTACTGCAGAAGTGAATTTGAAAGAATTATTCCAAAAATCACTAGTTACAGGCACCATGTACCAGAATGAAGCTGGAGTAGTTTCAGTTGGTCTGTTTCCGTTATCCACATTAATACTTCCGTACCATTCTTCGCTGGTAGTGGCGCCATTTACAACAGTAAATTTAAATTTATAGCGTTCGTCTCTTCCCCATGATTCCTGTTTGAATTCAATCTTTTTATTATCTGCTTTCCAGATTCCTTTTCCGGCATAAGTATATTCAAAAAGGTATTCGCTGCGCGGAGGAAACCACAATTCGATTTTAGAAATTTCGGTCATCGTTGTTGAACCGTTACTAAAGTCAACACTAATTTTATAGACTTTGCTATCTCCTGCATACGTTGTAGTGCCATCTTGTTTTAAATCGCCTTCGTTGATGTAGAAAACTTCAGGAGTACCACTTTTTCTTGTAATAAACTGATACGTTCCCGCTTGCAGTTTTGTGTAAATTTCAAATTTTGCTGGACCTACTTTTTTGAATGCCTGTGCATCTGCTACAACTTCTCCGGTTTCAGAACCTGTTCCGGTAATAAACAACTGATCAGGAGTTGGGAATCCGCTTGGCGTTAAAACTTCGATAATTCCAGAAACTGCAGATTTTTGAATGTTTATCCCTTTTGATGAATGAACCGTCCATTTTAATTTCCCAACAGTTTCCGTTGCTATACCCGCCAGTTGGGCAATTTTAGCTAATTCTGTGAAAGAAAGATTGAGTGTTCTTTGAAATCCTTTTCCATCAGAAGGCATTGTATAAATAGGTTTTGAAAAATCTCCGTTTTCAACATCAAAAACTACGTCATAAAGCACTACTCCATTATCTTCTGCTTTAGCTGCTTCCCATTCAAAAACGGCAGAACTCTGTGCATTAAGATCATAAAATTTATTATTAGCCGGCGAATACAGTGCATTGACAGCAGTTACATTTGTATGGTTTAGTTCGTCATTATCGCAGCTTACCAGCAATACTGCACATATCATTAATACTAGTTTTGAATATATATTTTTCATGTTTTTATTTTTAGGTTAGTTAGTTTTACCAGTTTGGATTTTGAGATAAATTGGTATTAATCAAACGTTCATCTCTTGGTACCGGCCATAAATAATGTTTACCCGGATCGAAAGTTCTAAGGTTTACTCTCAAATAACCGTTATCGACAGAGGTTACGCCAAATTTTGCTCCGTGTGCATAACCGTTTAAAACATTTTCGGCAATTTTCCATCTTCTAATGTCAAATATTCTTAAACCTTCCATTGCAAATTCGGTACGGCGCTCGTTTCTAACTACTTCTTTAAGTTGTGTCTGGCTTAATGAAGTGTCAAATGATAATGCCGCTGCATCTGTAAAACCGGCACGAACTCTTAAAGGCCTGATCGTTTGATCCCAAACGCCGCTGCTCATCTGGCTCAATTCACTTTTCGCTTCGGCGTACATTAATAAGATATCAGCATAGCGAAACAGCATTAAATTGATGCCTGATTTTAGATCCGTTCCATGCGCTACATCATAATACTTGCGTGTAAAATATCCTGTTGGTGTCGACGAAGATCCTTGTACAAATTCATCAGGTTTATTATTTGTTGGCGATGAACCTGGTTTGATATAAATCGTACGTGTACTTCCGTCAGCTTCCTTCCAATTATATCTGTCGTAAACCACCGTATAAGTAAGTCTTGGATCTCTGTTTACATAAGGATCATTTTCATTGTAACCAGATCCAGCTTCGTTGATTCTTTTTCCGTTAAGCATCAAATAACTGTCTACCAATTCCTGTGTTGGCGCAAGTGCATTTAATCTTGAACCTGCAGAAATTGGTGCCATGTCAAAAAATTCGCCCCATGCTCTGTCGATAGGTACATATTGCAAACTCAAAATATCTTCGCTGCTGAATTCATTTTTGGCTTCAAACAAACCTTCGTACGAACCAAACAAACCGTATTGCCCGTAAGTCATCGCCATGAGTTGCTCTGTTACCTGAATAACTTCTTCCCATCTTCCTTCGTATAAAAGTACTCTGGCTTTTAATGCTGCTGCAGCGCCTTGCGTAATTTTTCCTCTTTCGGCTTGTAACAACTGCGTGTTTTTAGGCAATGCAGGCATTATCTCATTAAGTTCATTCAAAACAAACGTAATAACCTCTGCATGTGGAGCTCTGCTGATTGTTGCTGCTTCCGTCAAAGATGGATCTTTCGTTAAAAGCGGCACATCTCCATACCAGGTTGCTAATTGAAAATGCTGAAATGCTCTTAAAAAACGGGCTTCGGCTTTCATTCTTGCAATTATAGCAGGATCTGCGTTGGGCACTCTGTCAATATTTTCCAATAAAATATTGCAGGATTTAATTCCGCCGTAGCGATCGTTCCATTCCTGTTTTATTCTTCCTAAAGAAGGATCATAAAGTCCCGCACCAATTGAGGCTGCACCTGCGTTATCGCCTCTTCCGTTAAAGGCATTGTCAGAAAGTGCTTCATTATAAAAGAAAAACTGGCTGTTTTGCATTTGCGAATAGGCCGTATTCAGCATCATTTGTGCTTTTTCTGTACTGGTCCAGTAATTCGAATCTGTAAATCGATCCTCTGGCGCCTGGTCCAAATCTTCGCAGCTTACCAATAGTAAGAATACGAACGGTATGAATTTTATGTGTTTAAATATATTTTTCATTTTGATTTTTTTTTAAAAGCTAATATCTATACCCATTCCGTAATACACCTGCGTTGGAAACGCTCTTCCGCTATTAGCTCCTGTTGTAAATAAGCTGTTATTGAACTCAGAAAGCTCAGGATCAACAAATTTGACTTTAGATAACGTAAGTAAATTTTGTCCCGAAACATACACGCGAAACCTGCTCATACCAAATTTCTCCGCAGCTTCATTTGGCAATGAATATCCTATTTGGACATTTTTAAGTCGGGCGTATGCGCCATCGTACAAGTACATATCCGATCCGTTTCTGAAATTATTGTTATTTGATTGTGTACCATTGTTTGCCAGTCTTGGATATCTTGCATCCGGATTTTGCGGAGACCAGTAATCTAACTGATGCGTGTACATTGTCATACCATAATTATAGTGAAACGGTTCTACTAATTCACCACGAATCATCATGGTTCTTTTTCCTACTCCCTGCACAAATATGCTTAGATCAAAATTCTTATAATCAACATTATACGTTACACCAAAAGTATATCTTGGAAAAGGATTGCCAAAGATAAATTTATCCTTGTCATCGATTTTTCCGTCTTTATTGGCATCTACATAACGGTTGTCTCCTGGCTGAACGGTAATTCCTGATGGAACTGCTGCTCCTTTGATTTCTTCGACATTTTGAAAATAGCCGTCTCTTTTTAATCCTACATATGAATTAAACGGAAGTCCTTCACGAAGAATAACCTGAAGCTCTTCTACACCGGTTAACCTTTCTTGTCCGTTATTATAATCCAGTACTTTGTTTTTAGAATCACCAATGTTTAAAGTCAGGCTTTGATTTACAGCTTTTCCTCTATTTCTGTATGTTGCGCTCACTTCCCAGCCTTTGTTTTGTACTTTTGCTGAATTAAAATCAGGAAGAGTTGTACCATAAACACCCGGTACTTGTGGCGGAACCAAAATATCTGATGTGACTTTATGAAAATAATCGAATGAAAATGATAAAGATCCTTTAAAGAAATCAGCATCAATTCCGGCATTAAAAGTGGCTGCTCTTTCCCACTGAATATTTGCATTTGCAAAATTAAATCCGGTACCACTTACTGCTTTATTGTCAAACCCATAGGTATTTGGCATAGAAAAATAGGTAGTCTGATACTGGTAATTATTTACATTTTGATTTCCAAGAATTCCGTAAGAAGATCTAAATTTGATGTTACCCACATTATTACTGTAACCTTCCATAAAACTTTCCTTTGTCAGGGCGTAACCGACCGTTGCAGAAGGGAAAAATCCCCAGCGTACCTCGTCTCTAAATTTTGAAGAACCATCATATCTAAAACTGAATTCGGCAAAATATTTATCATTATAATCGTAAGTCGCACGACCAAATAAAGAGTTAAGACTATTGGTTGGTGAGGCCGGATTTCTATTAGGATCGCTTCCGTTAGAATTGTATGAATCCTGCCCAATCACTGATTCGCTTGTTGGCGTTCCAAGATCTTCATCAGTGAATTTTTTATAAATACCAATTCTGCGTTCAGAATGATTTTCGTGAGAAAAACCTGCTAAAACCCCTACATTATGATTCCCGAAACCTTTATTATATTCTAACATAAACTGCATGTTCAGGTCAAGACTTTTTGTAGTTTCATCTCGGGTATCACGGTCTGCACCATAAACGCCCTGTGGTGAAAACTGCACTTTTTTCACTCGGCTAAACATACTTCCATTCCATATACGTCCTCCAAAAACCCCTTTTACTTTAAAGGCATTTGTAAGCTTTAATTCTGCATTTAAAGATCCGAAAAGATCATCATTATCATATTTTCTAAAACCTCCCTGCTCTAAAATCCCCAATGAATTAAATTGCTGTAATACATCATTTGTCAGGTAGTTACCATCTTTATCTTTTTGCTCGTAATACAACGGAACCCTGAACGCATCGACCATTAATGTACTTGTGTTTGAGGAATGATCGTTGATTATCTGCTTCGAATAAGCCAATGAAGATGTTAATTTAAATTTACCATATTCGTTGGTCAGGTTAATTCTGAAGTTGTAACGCTCCATCCCTTTTGTCGGGCCCACAAATGAACTTCCCTGATCCAGATATCCTAATGATACTAAATAGGTTGAGTTTTCGTTTCCGCCAGAAATCGAAAGGTTTTGATTTAACTGCAAAGCCGGTTTTACAATTTCTTCGGCAAACCATTTTGTATCGCCCTTTGCTTTCAAATCTGCTATTTGCTGTGCTGTAAATACGCCGGTATTTTCTCCTGAATTATACGCTGCTTCATTTCGCAAAATCGCATTTTCATAACCATGAACCGGTTTTGTGAAAAATTTTGGCGTATTAAATCCGGTAAGACTGCTGTATTGAATCGACATCGGTTTGCCTTTACTTCCTTTTTTGGTTGTAATCAGAACAACTCCGTTACTTGATCTCGAGCCGTAAATGGCCGCACTACCCGCATCTTTTAATACCGATACGCTTTCGATATCTGCAGGATTCAGCGCATTAATGTCACCTCCTACTATACCGTCTATCACGATCAGCGGACTATTACTTCCTAAAGTACTGACACCTCTAATGTTAAGGCTAATGCCTGCACCCGGCTCTGAATTGGTTTGCTGAATCGTTAAACTTGGCGCTTTACCTTGCAAAGCCAATGTTGCGTTAACATTTGGCCTTCCTTCAAAAGCGTCATTTCCAACCTGATCGATTGCACTAACGACTTTTCTTCTTTTTTGGGTACCGTAACCTACAACGACAACTTCATCTAAAGCTGAAACATCCAGATCCATGGCAACATTAATTACACTTCGATTGTTCACTTTTACTTCTACAGGCTTGTAACCTATCATTGTAAATCGCAAAGTAGCATTTCCGTTTTGTAACGCTATCGAATAATGTCCGTCAAAATCAGCATTAACGGCACTTCTTGGATCACTTACATCAATTATGGAAACTCCCGGCAGCGATAGGTTATCTGAAAGTGAAGTAACAACTCCTGTAACTTGATTTTTTTGCTGGGCAGCGACTTGGTTGTAGCTCCCGAAAATGAGAATAATTGTGAGAAAAAAATGCATGCAGAGCACTCTTTTCTTTCTGCAATTTGCTTGTTTCATCATGAGATTATTTTGGTTAGTTAGTTTTCTGAATTAATACTGAAGATTAAAGAAGATCTTAATTTTAAAACTTCGAATTGTGATTTGGTGGTAAAGTATTTTGTAGGTCATAAGATTCCGGTATTCTTAATCACTAAACCAAATAACTAAATCAGGTATTAATTCTTAACAAACATACTAAAACGTTTTAGTAAAAAAAAATATTTTTTGCTAAATGTAATTTTAATGTTAATTTTATAAGCTATACGTTTATTTGACATGTATAATTAAATATAATGCAATAAAAAACTACGAAATCGATATAAAATTACAGCAAAAAGAAAGGCTTTGAAAAGGGTGTAGAAACACAATTACAAGGTGTTTCTGAATAAAATGGTATAAAAAAAACTAATCTGGCGAAATCAACGAAAACATTGACAATCAGATTAGTTAATTAATATTGAAAAGAAAAAATTTTTATTTTGCCAATGATGATTCCCGAATGATTAATTCTGTTTTTAAAATAATCTGATGATTTGTTTCGGTTACATCTTTTTTCTTTAAAAGGGGAAGCATCACTTCCATTAATTTGGTACTTATTTCGAGCAAAGGCTGTGCGACAGATGTAATTGCAGGATCGTAAATTTTGAACATATCATTATCATCAAATGCAATTATACCAAGATCTTTAATCAATTTTGGATTTGTTTCTTTTAAAACTTCAAGACCACTCTGTGCAAGATAATTGGTCGCAAAAAAAACAGCATCTAAATCCGGATATTCAATTAGAAATTTTTTAATAAAATCTTTACCTCGCCCCTTAATAATTTCATAGAATGGAATTTGCAGTGTGTGTGGAATTAGCTTATTTTTTTCTACTGCATTTTCGTACCCTAATAATCGCCCGCCCATTTGGCTTTGATCTGAAGCTGTTGTGATGAATCCAATATTTTTAAATTTATTATCTATCAAATGCTGTGTCGCGTCAAAAGAAGCACCTTCATTATCAATGACCACGCTATTGCATTCTAATCCGTCAAAAACCCTGTCTAATAAAACAACTGGTATATTATCTTTTATTAAGTTTTCGATAGTATCTTTTATTCCGGGAGACGGAACGATAATAAAACCATCAACCTGACGAAAATTAAACAAGGTAATTAGTTCATTCGCTTTTTCATCATCATTTTCATTGCTGCAAAAAATAACTTTATATCCTTTTTCGTAAGCTATATCTTCAAATATCCGTGCAAGTTTAGAAAAGAAATTATTTGAAATGTCCTCAACCATAAATACCAGGATTTTAGATTTTCCGGTTCTAAGGCTTTGTGCAATTTGGTTAGGTCTGTAGTTTATTAATTTCGCATAATCTAAAACCTTTTTTGTAAGCTCTTTAGAAATGTGTTTTTCTTTTGCCTTACCATTCAATACAAAAGATACTGTTGTTACAGAAATCTTTAATTCATCGGCAATATTTCTAATAGAAACAGGTTTCTTCTTCATTTGAAAATTATTTTTTAATTTAAAAACCTTAAATTATTTTGTTCAAATATAATAAAGTTATTACTGTAGTCATTAGAAATAAGGAAGCTCCGCTTTAATTCGTTGCCAAAAAACTTCATTATACAAATAACTTGCACCTAATATACTGGTTTGCTCTGTATTTTCAATAATAGAAATCGATAATTCAATATTTTTATCTATCAATTTTTGATGAAGTTTAGATAAAAACAATCGGTTTGACTTTGCTATATTACCTCCAATTATCAATAAATCCGCATTAAAATCTTTTAGGTAACGAGCCAGAAATTCGCTTAAATTGTCTGCGAAATCTTCAAATATTTTTGCTGTAGCATAATTTTCAATTGCGGCAATTTCCTTTACTCCATTTGTTAATTTATTTCCGGTACTATTTTCATATTGATTTAAAAACCATCGTGTCGAGAAATAGTTATCAGCAATACTTTCCTTAAAAGGCTTATCCCATAAACAACCGTTATGAGGTACTTTATCTCCTTGGGTAATAGGTAATTTATGATCGAGAAAAGCAGCACCAAAACCAGTTCCGAGCGTAATTGCAACAATATTATTGTAGCCATCAGATTCTTGTTTCAGAGATCCGCCAACACCAAAGCAGCTGGCATCATTTAGAAATCTAAAACTCACATTTTCAGTGCTTAAATATTTTAAAAGCTCTGTTGAAACCGAAACACTATATAAGGATTCATATTTATCATTTCCTTCAAACATTGCAATTCCGGTTTCGTATTGAAACGGGCCTGGCATAGAAAAAGCAATTCCAATGGTATCAGTTAAGGAATACTCAAATTTTTTCTGAATTATGTGAATGGTCTGGTTAATTATATCGGCCCATTTTTTAAGTATAATTTCTTTAGAAGCCTTGCAGTCGACAGTTCCGCTAAAATAAGTTCCCGGAATTATTACAAAATCATTAGCATTTACGGCTGCACTGCTTATATGGCTTCCGCCTATATCTACACCTATTGTTATTGACATTTTTTATTCATTTTAATATTTTTACTTGCAATTAAATTAGCAGCTATGCCTGATTTATATTACTTTATCAATAAGCTTATTTTTAGATTTAAAACGCTATTCAAACCTATAAATAAAGATGCTTACTGCACGATACTATATTATCAAAAAACAATATTATTCTATTGAATTCTATTTGTTCATTATTCTCTAATCGAAGGTAATGTCAACTCTTGTTGTTTTTATTGTAACGCAGTTCAACTATAATTTCTAGCTTTATTATGAAAACTAAAATATTTAGCCTCTAAAAAACTTTAGTCAATTGTGCTTGCAGTAAATTTCTCAAAGTTCAAAATAATAAAAACATAATGCTGCTTTTGTTGTAAAAATAAAATATCTGTAATTACATAATAAATCGAAGCACCATTATCGCTATGAAATATTAACTAATAAATAACAATATGAACAACATTTTAACATCAGGGATTGAGATTAAAAATCAAAAGAGCAAATATCGATTAATAAATAAAAAAAAATATAGCTGCAACAAATATACTAAAACGTTTTAGCAAAAAAAATATTTTTAAATAAATTACAGTCTAATGGTTAATACATAGCATTATAAAAGATGAGTATCATTGAGATTGAGCTCCATTTGTATATTACAGCGCTCATATGGCGTAGTGCGTCCAACTACTTTTCTAAATCCTAGTTTGTGATACAGATTTATTGCCGGTTTAAGAATAGTATTACTTTCCAGATATAATTTGGATGCTCCCATGTCTTTCGCAGCGTTCACAACTGTTTGCCCTAGTAGCCAACCAATACTTTTTCCTTGAATTTTAGGTGATACTGCCATCTTAGCAAGTTCAAAATCATATTCTTCATCCTCCATTTTAATTAGCGCACAAACACCTGCTGGTTCATCCTTATAAAGAGCCACAAATATCTTACCGCCCTTTTTTAAAATATAGCTTTCCGGATTATCCAAAGCTTTGTAATCGGCTTCCTCCATTTTAAAGTATGTCGAAATCCATTGCTCATTTAATTGTTTAAATGCTTCCTGATATTTTGGTTCATAAGAAACAATCGTAACCGCTTTACTTTCGCGAAGTTTTTTTTGATCACTTACCCTCCTAAATAGTGATTTTTTGTTAAGGAGGAACTCCCACTCTTCAAGGGCCGCCCATAAATTATGATTGGATTCTTTAATAAGATTTTCAACAGCGGTTTCCACATCTTTGCACTGCAGTTCAATTACTTCGGCAATAACGTTTCCCTTTTTAGTTAGTTCAACAACATTTCTACGTTTATCCTGCTTTTTCTCAGTCTCATTCACCAAATCGCACGAGATCATTTCTTGAATAATTTTACTTACTGAAGGCTGGGAATGACCTATTTCGATAGCGATCTCCGTTATTGTCATTTCTCTTTTTTCAGTTAGTATAAAAAATACAGGAAACCACTTTGGTACAAAATCTACACCATATAAGTCATAAATTTTGGATGCATCATCCGTAATTATTGCTGTCATTAAACGCAATCTACTACCGAGAGCTACTTTACCAACCTTATCAAAAAAATTCATACTATAATCAATTACATAATTAGTTATGTAAATATAATAAAAATTACTTAGATAATATTTACCAATTAAAATTAATTTTTCATTATAAACTTCTTTTAAAGATTTTGATGATATGTTTTATAAAAACATTCGAAAATTAGATTGCAGCGGTAAAAGCATTACCTGTATTTCAATTGCGAAACAGTATTAAAAAGAAGAAAACTAAGAGGAAGTACTAATGGGTTAATACAAAACAATTAAATATTATAGGTAAGATGGATAGTTAGGTAAAGCTTCAAAAGCAATCTGTAGAACTGTTATAAATCTTTATCAAACAATATTAAACATCATAAAAACCGATAGAATTTTTCCTTTTAAGTATGCTTAAATCTATGCTTAATTTTGTTCATTCCATACGTTTTAGGATTGATCCATTGATTTTGTATTAAAAATTAAAGCAAAAAAAAACTTCAACCAGCATAGCTAATTGAAGTTTTTTAGTACTCAGAGCGGGACTTGAACCCGCACGAACATTGCTGTTCACTGGATTTTAAGTCCAGCGTGTCTACCAATTTCACCATCCGAGCATTATGTGGTACCTCCAGGGATCGAACCAGGGACACATGGATTTTCAGTCCATTGCTCTACCATCTGAGCTAAGGTACCATTTATATTTATTTATATTTCTACAAATAAATAGAATAAGAATTAAAAACCCCGTTCTTGCAAACAGGGTTTTTAAAAAGAAAGGCGACGACATACTCTCCCACATAACTGCAGTACCATCTGCGCAGGCGGGCTTAACTACTCTGTTCGGGATGGGAAGAGGTGAGCCCCGCCGCAATAACCACCTT
>Ga0247806_10000108_pt1 | contig 53068 bp, 32 predicted proteins | sample UWRJL059202B1_FD_179935 | JGI IMG/M metagenome (GOLD analysis project Ga0247806, IMG submission 179935) | Plant litter microbial communities from Arlington Agricultural Research Station in Wisconsin, United States - UWRJ-L059-202B-1 | ecosystem: Environmental > Terrestrial > Plant litter >... | reverse complement strand
TACGATGGAGTTATACCCGATGGCCGTTGCATTGGTCAGGGAAGCCGTCGATACATCCGAGTTATTACCGATCAGTGTATTGTTGGCGCCGTTAGTGAGCGTGTTGCCCGCAAATTTTCCCAAAGCGGTATTGCCGCTGGCCGTGGTATTGTTGAACAGGGCTGAATCGCCGATGGCCACGTTCCCCGTTCCGGTACTGTTGTTGAAAAGCGAGTAAACCCCGTGGGCCGTATTGGAATAACCGGAAGTATTTTTATTCATCGACATAAAACCAACGCCGGTATTGAAGGTGCCGGTACTGGTGTTGACCACGCCCACACCGGAGAAAGCGCCTATATAAGTATTGGCGCCGGTGGCGTTGCTGCCGGTAGCATAATAACCCGCGTTCATGCCCAGCGCCGTGTTGTTGTTGGATCTTAAATTGAAACGGAGCGCCGAAGTGCCGTAAGCTGTATTCTGCAAACCCGATGTATCCTGTTCCATCGCAAATAGGCCCATGGCCGTATTCCAGATGCCCGATTGTTTGCTGCTCATGGCCCAGGTACCCACGGCGGTATTTTGTTCAGCCCTGCCAAAACTGTTCATGGCGCCGCGACCAATGGCAACGCTCCATACGCTGCTGTCGCCGAATTCCATGGCACCGGCACCTATGGCCACCGATTCTTCCATTTTAATAGGATTGCGCATGGCACGAAAACCTACGGCGGCATTCATATAAGCAGACGTGTCATATTCCATCGCCTGCGAACCCATTACCGCATTGTACCTGCCTTCGCCAACGCCGCGGTACCGGATCGATTTCAATGCATTGGAGCCGATGGCTTCATTATAACTGCCGTTGATGCTTTTGCCCATGGCAGAATCGCCGACCGCGGTATTGTACGCGCCGCCTTCGTTGATGCTCATGCTTGCATGTCCTACCGATGTATTGTTATAGCCAAATGCATAGGCCTGTGAAGAATCGCCCACGGCGGTATTGCGACTGATGACCGTGCCATCGGAACCTGACCAGTAAAAATTATCCTGGTTCATGGCCAGTGCCCTGAAGCCTACGGCTGTATTCTTCCTGCCTGTAGCATTGGCCTGCAGCGCGCGATAGCCGACGGCTGTATTTTCTGTGCCCATATAGGCATCATCGCCCACAATATTGTTGAAACGCCCGGCATAAAAGCCGAGCCCGGTGTTGTTGTCGCGTTTATTATAACGCAGTGCGCCGGCGCCGATGCCGGTATTGTAACTGCCCGTATCCAACCGCAAGGTATTGGTACCCATCGCTACGTTGTTGGTGCCGGTTTTATTCTGGTATAAGGTAAAACTGCCTACTGCGGTATTGCTAAAGCCGGTGGTGGTACTGTCGAGGCTCGACTGCCCAACGGCTGTGTTGATGCCAGTGGCTATATTTTGCGCGAGGGCGCGGCTGCCGATGGCCACGTTGCCGCTAACGCCTGTATTGTTGGCATTGCTTAAGGCCCTGTAACCGATGGCTACATTATCATCACCGCGGTTGGCATTCAGGGCCGAATCGCCCACGGCTATGTTACGGGAAGGCGCGGCGCCGGAAAAGAAAGTATAAGGATCAAAGATGGACATGGCCTTGTAACCAACGGCCGTATTCTGGCTGCCGAATGCATTGCCCGTTAATGTTGCGTAGCCGATGGCCGTATTCTCCGCTCCCTGCTGCAGGTTGATACTGGTAGCTGAATTGTGATAAGCTGCCGCCGTTCCTACGGCAACAACGCCATCGCGGTTGTTGAAATGAGCGGACCGGGTGCCGACGGCCACCACGTCTCTTACCGAATCGCCGTAAGCCTGTGCATAAAAGCCTACCGCCACGTTATCGGAAACATTGTGATGAATGATGTTCTCCCGCCCGATCATAGCGCCCCGTCCAACGGCGGTGTTCCTTTCGGTGCTGTCGAAAAATTCAAGTGTACCCACACCAATCGCGGCATTGTTGGCCCCTCTTATATTGTACCGCAGGGAACGCCAGCCGATGGCGGTATTTACTTCGCCGGCCGTATCAGATACCATCGATTCGAAACCAACGGCGGTATTGTTATTGCCCCTGTTGGCATTGTACATGGCGTTGGTACCTACGGCTGTATTGCCCGTCCCGTTCCTGTTCAGGCGCAGCGCACTTACACCGATGCCGGTATTGTAATAGCCTGTTGTATCCTGTTCCAGGGAAGAGGCCCCCACGGCTGTATTATAGGAGAAGAAACCCCTGCGGTGGTTCAGCAGGCTGCTGGCACCCACCGCGGTATTATAACCACCCCCGTTACTGTTGGCAAGGGAATTATAACCAATGGCTACATTGCCTTCACCTGCATTGGAACTATTGCTGAGCGTGTACATACCCACACCCGTATTGGCAATACCATTGACACTGTTCCTTCCCGACACGGTGCCTACGTAAGTATTAAAGTAACCGTTGTTATTATTTTCGCCTGCCCACGCACCTACAAAGCTGTTGTTGGCTTCCGTATTCCTGAGGCCTGCGCGGTTGCCGATCGCAATGCCCGGAAAATTATTGGCCGATACTGCCCCGGCAGAATCACCCATGGCAACGTACCCGTTACTGCTGTTGGCGCCCGCGCCCCTGCCGATAAAATAAGAACGTGTTGCCCCGTCGAACCTGCCGATCTTTAAATTGTTCGACCTGAAATTAATGGGCTTCAGGTCCCGGTGGCCGATGAAGCTGGTATCGTTCAACCCTGTGTTGCCCGTGGTAAGCCAGGCCGTGGTATCCAACGATGTATTGGCATTGGACAACCAAACCCATACAGTGCCGTTGAAATAATGAAAGCCAATGCTGTCCGGCGTTTCCTGGAATACGAGCAGTCCCGTTGCCGGCGCCGCGATGGCATTTTTTTGCGCCTTGCTCATCCGCGGCAGCAGTACGCCCTTGTCGGTACTTTTTGCATCGAGGATGGAGGAAGCATGGGCCGGACTGCCGTCTGTATTCACGGCAATATTCTGGGCAATCAATACATTATTAAGCAGGCACGAGGCTGAAATGACAAATAGCAGGCGTAACATTTTAGTCATGATAAAGGTGTTTATATAATCATATCTACGTTTTTCTTCCAGATGCGAAAGAAAACCGCTGCCAGCGAAAGTTTTAAGGGAGAGGATAAATGTAAACGTTTTTTAAAATAAATGCAATACCCCCTGTGATTTTTTAGGTCACCGCATCCATTTAGAAAAAATTACACGTAAAAATAAGGAGCAGAAAGCTCAGGGGAAATACCACAAAGGGGTAAGAAGAAAGTAAGAAATGTGATATTGAATAGGTAATAGGTAATATTTCTTTCGGTTTAAAGCATCTTGTTTTTTCGCAATAATTCTTCCTCACGAAGAAGTATTTTATTGACCGCAATGCTCAATATTAAATATTACCTATTACTTATTCATTCACTATAGTTCCGGGTACAGCGGAAACTGCTGCATAAACCCGTTCACTTCTTTGGCAAGAGCGGCCAGCAGGTTTTCGTCATCGGCGTTCATCAAAGCACGGTCGATCAGTTCCACAACGGCTGCCATGTCGGCTTCTTTCATGCCGCGGGTAGTGATGGCCGGTACGCCAATGCGGATGCCCGAAGTAATGAAGGCGCTTTTATCGTCGAAGGGAACCATGTTCTTGTTTACGGTGATATCGGCCAGTCCCAACACCCGCTCGGCTTTTTTGCCGCTGATGTTCTTGTTGCGCAGGTCGATCAGCATCAGGTGGTTATCGGTTCCGCCGCTGATGATGTTGTAGCCTTTGTCAACAAAAGCCTTCGCCATGGCCTGTGCGTTGGCGATCACCTGTTTGGCATACACGGTAAATTCATCGGTGAGTATTTCGCCGAAGGCGATGGCCTTCGCGGCGATCACGTGCTCCAGCGGGCCGCCCTGCGTGCCCGGGAATACCGCCATGTCCAGCAAATTGCTCATCATGCGCGTATTGCCTTTTACATCCAGCAATCCGAAAGGATTTTCAAAATCCTTCTTCATCAGTATGATGCCGCCGCGCGGTCCACGTAATGTTTTGTGGGTAGTGCTCGTTACGAAATGGCAATATTCAAAGGGGGAGCTGAGCAATCCTTTAGCGATCAGGCCGGCCGGGTGCGCCATATCGCACCATACAAAGGCATTGATCTCGTCGGCTACTTTCCTTATGCGCGCGTAGTCGATGTCGCGGCTGTAAGCGCTGGCGCCGCAAACGATCACTTTCGGTTTTTCGGTGCGGGCTTTTTCTTCCAGCATTTCATAATCGATCAGGCCGGTATCGGGTTTTACACCGTAAAAATGAGGTTCGTATAATTTGCCGGAGAAATTTACCGGCGATCCATGGGTAAGGTGACCGCCCATGCTCAGGTCGAGTCCCAGTAATTTATCGCCGGGTTGTAAGATGGCCAGCAGCAAGGCAGCATTGGCCTGTGCGCCACTGTGGGGTTGTACATTGGCGTATTCGCAATCGAAGATCTGTTTCAACCGATCGATCGCCAGTTGCTCCACCTGGTCTACTATTTCGCAGCCGCCATAATAGCGGCGGCCCGGGTAACCTTCCGCGTACTTGTTGGTAAGCGAAGTGCCCATGGCTTCCATCACCTGCAGGCTGGTAAAATTTTCAGAAGCGATCAGTTCAATACCGTGGCGCTGGCGTTCCAGTTCCTTATCGATCAGGTCGAAAACCAATGTATCTCTTTGCATGAGGTTAATTTGACGCAAATATAAAGACTATTGTAAGTCAAAAGTAAAAAGGCAAAACCCAAAAGCAGGATAGGATGAAGTAAAAAGTAATTGCGCCCGGGAAGTTTTTGGTTTTAGACTTTTAACTTTTGAGTTTAAGAATTTTAAGCAAATCTTAAAACAGCTGTAAAGCCTATTTATTTAAAAAAAGCCTACTTTCACACCCGTTTAAGCATACGATTTTCATAATTGTAAACTAAATGCGCTGTCCAGGACAGCTACAGTAGTTCAATGAAGGCAATAATTCCCGTGGCCGGCGCCGGTACCAAGCTAAGGCCGCATACCTATACACAACCCAAAGCGCTCATCCCCTTAGCCGGAAAAACGATCCTGAGCATCATCGTGGACCAGCTGCACGAAGCGGGCATCAAAGATTTTATTTTCATCATCGGTTACCTTGGCGAGAAGATCCAGGATTACGTGAAGGCGCAATACCCCAGCCTCAACTGTCATTTTATACAACAGAACGAACGCTTCGGCACCGGCCATGCCATCGACCTTACCCGCGAACTGGTAGGTACCGACGAAGTGCTGATCGTGCTGGGCGATACTATAGCCGAATACGATGTGCGCGAAGTGATCGCATCGCCTCATTCCATGCTCGGTGTAAAAAAAGTAGACGATCCCCGCAACTTCGGCGTGGCAGAGATCGAAGACGACGGCTTCATCAGCCGGGTAGTGGAAAAACCTTCCATCCCCAAAAGCAACATGGCGCTGGTAGGCGTTTACAAAATAAGGGAAACGAATTTTTTATTTTCCTGCATCGAAAAGATCATCAGCACCGACATTAAAAGTTACGACGAATTCAACCTCACCGATGCACTCGAATGCATGATACAAAGCGGCGCAAAATTCAAATCTTTCAAAGTACAGAACTGGTTCGACTGCGGCAAAAAAGAAACCCTGCTTCAATCCAATGCCACGCTGCTTAAAAAGTTTGGTGGCAATGTAGCCACCACGCACGGTTTTGAAAATACCATCATTATTCCACCCGTGAGCATTGCCGAAGGGTGCGACATCAAAAATTCGGTGATCGGCCCACACGTTACCATCGGGGAACATGTGTCCGTGAACCACGCCATCATCAAAGAATCCATCATTGGTTCCTATTCCCATTTGCAGGAGATCGTACTCAGCAATTCGCTCATCGGCAGCGATGCGGAAGTACGCGGCGTTAACCGCAGCCTCAACATCGGCGACAATACCGCCATCGACCTGAGCGGGGGCAGCAAGGAAGGGTAGGGAGTTGTAAAACAATCTTTTCCCAAAGAAGGCAGAACGCTTTTTTACCAGTAGCATCACTGGCATATCGTCATGTTTTTTGATGGGTTGGAGTGCAGATAAAACAACTTTGGCAAAGTTTAAAACTTTGGCAAAGTTATACGTAATTGACCCCAGGTTTCCGTATAAAAACGGCAAATCATTTAAAATCTCATCCCGCTCCAATTTTCTGCCATATTTACCGGGAAAGTAAAAAATGATTTTATGGCTTTGGGTTTATAAAAGGAATACCAAACGCTTCATACCGTGTCATTCACCAGCCCTTTTTCGTACATTTGCATCGAATAATTTCGATATGAGTAAAAGGGGTAAAGTGTTAATGGCCATGAGTGGCGGTATCGACAGTACCGTGGCGGCCCTCATGCTCCACAAGGAAGGTTACGAAGTGGTGGGCATCACCATGAAAACCTGGGATTACGCCGCCAGCGTAGGCAGTACCGGTAAAAAAGAAACGGGCTGTTGCAACCTGGATAGTTTCAATGATGCACGCCAGGCAGCCGTACAACATGGGTTCCCTCATTTTATTTTAGACATCCGCGACGAGTTCGGTGATTTCGTGATCGATAATTTTATTGAAGAATACATCGCAGGCCGCACGCCGAACCCCTGCGTGATGTGCAATACCCACATTAAATGGAAGGCGCTGATGAAAAGGGCTGATGCGCTGAATTGCGATTTCATTTCCACCGGGCATTACGCACAGGTGCACCAGCATGATAACGGAAGGTATTTTATCCGCAAGGGACTGGATGAAACCAAAGACCAAAGCTACGCCCTGTGGGGATTGCAGCAGGATCTGTTGAGTCGTACTATCCTGCCACTGGGCACCTACCGCAAAACGGAGATCCGCCAAATGGCGCATGACTTCGGCTACCCCGAACTGGCCAAAAAGAACGAGAGCTACGAGATCTGTTTCGTGCCCGACAACGACTACCGCGGCTTTTTAAAACGCAAGGTGGAAGGACTGGAAGAACGCGTGAATGGTGGCAATTTCATCGACAAGAACGGCAATATCCTGGGCAAACATAAGGGCTATCCTTTTTATACCGTAGGGCAACGAAAGGGGCTGGACATCGCCCTGGGCAAACCCGCCTTCGTGACCGAAATACTGCCCGAAACCAATACCATCGTGCTCGGCGAAGAAGACGACCTCAACCGCACCGAAATGAAAGTGACGAAACTGAACTGGATGAAATACGAAGGCGTTTCGGAAGGCATGGAAGCCATCACAAAGATCAGGTATAAAGATAAAGGCGCGCTTTCCAACCTTTATACATACGAAAACGGCATCAACGTGCGTTTTTATGAAGACGTAAAGGGCATAGCGCCCGGCCAGAGCGCCGTTTTTTATGAAGGCAACGACGTGATCGGCGGCGGCGTTATCCAGCGCAGCTAAGTTGCCGGCATGGTGCAGGCAGCATTTTATTACAGCAAAGCGTCTATTTTGTAACTTACACCACTTATGAGAAAAATATTATTATTCGCGATCATTCCATCCGTACTCCTGCTCGCGTCCTGTAAAAAAGATCCTGAAACTTTCCAATCGCCCCCGGTAAGCGAATATTACCCGCTGGTGGTTGGCAAATACATTACCTATCAGCTGGATTCATTGCGGTACATTAATTTCGGTACCCGCGATACCACCATCAGCTACCAGGTAAAGCATACAGTAGATGCACTGACCACTGACGCGTTGGGGCGACCGGCCTACCGCATCATCCGTTCCATCCGTAAAACTCCGGCCAATCCCTGGACACCCGACAATACTTTTATGGCTGTGCCTACCGATTTTGCCATGGAGTTTATCGAGAACAACCTGCGCTTTCTGAAGATGAAAGCCCCGATCCGCAACGGCTCTTCGTGGAAAGGCAACACGTACATCGATACCTATTCTTTTGGTTCCGACCTTAAATACCTGGCGGGATGGGATTATACCTTCGACAGCGTGGATGCACCCATTACGCTGGGCGCCTTTACGCTCGACAGTACGCTGAAGATCAACCAGCGCGATGAAGTGATCGGCAATCCCGGCATACCTACCGCTTACAGCGAAAGAAATTTAGGCATTGAAAAATACGCCAAAGGCATCGGCATGATCTACCGCAGGTTCCTGCACCAGGAATACCAGCCGCCTACAACACCCGGCGGCTCCGGCAAATACTCCGACTTTAGTTACGGGGTTACGATGACGATGATTGATCACAATTAATTTGAAAATGTGACAATATGAAGATGTGAAAATGAAATAAGATTTTTTGTAGGCCGGCTCTTTTAAAGTGCCGGTTTTTTTTATTCATGCACTTCCATTGAGCAATTTTCAAATTTTCACATCTTCAAATTTTGCCTTGCGTATGCCGAAAAATCCGTATTCGGAATGATAGTCACCCCCAACTGCCACAGCATGGTGATGAGTTGCCCACGGTGATAGGTAGCATGGTTGACGACGTGCAGCAGCGTTTGGTAAACGGGACTTTTGAAATATTCTTTTTTGGGATTGTGGTAGGCAAACACATGCTGCAGTTGTGCTTCGGAAGCACTGTCCACCCACTCTTTCCACTGTTTTGACTGATCCAGTAAGGCGGCAAACAATTCGGCCGGCATCCCCGAAAAATGTTCCGAAGGCCTTACCGGGTGTTCCACCAGTTTTACGCGTTGCCACCACATCGACTCTGCATCGCGCATATGGCTTACCGTTAGTAATACCGAAGGGAAGCTGCTGCCGATCTCCCGGTTGAGTTGTTCGGGTGTTAATTTGCCGATCTCTGCCAAAATCTTTTGGTTGGCCCAAAGGTTATAGGAGGCGTATTGGGTAAGGATTTGTTTCATAACATAAAGATACTTGATACTTGATACTTGATACTTGATACTTGATACTTGATACTTGATACTTTCAGTGCCGCAAGATGCATTAATATCAGCCAACTTTCATAAACCTGCACAATTCGTGTAATTCGTTTTTTAAAATTCGTGTTGTCGTTTTCAAAAAATTCGTGCGATCACCGGTAATTCGTAATTTGTCATTCGTAATTAAAAAAGATGGTAACCATAAGAAAAGCTATAAAAGAAGATTGTCCACGCATGATGGAACTCATACACGAGCTGGCGGTATATGAAAAAGAGCCGGACGCGGTAACGGTTAGTTTCGATCATTTTGTGGAAAGCGGTTTTGGCGTCAATCCCGTATGGTGGGCGCTGGTAGCGGAGCTGGACGAAAATGGAGAGCAAAACATCGCCGGTTTTGCCCTTTGCTATATCCGCTACAGCACCTGGAAAGGGCAACGCCTGTACCTCGAAGATTTTATCGTGGATGAAAAAATGCGCGGCCATGGCATCGGCAAATTATTGTTCGACGCATTGATAGAAGTGTGCAAGGAAAAAAATTACAGCGGCATGGTATGGCAGGTGCTGGACTGGAACGAACCGGCCATTAATTTTTATAAGAAATACAAGGAAGTAAACATCGACAGCGGCTGGCTGAACTGCTCGATTAACTTTTAAAGCAAATTTGAGTGAGTAACTCCGGGAGAGTGCCTCATTCAAATTTGACCATTACTTTAACCATTCCGGTTGTAACTTTGCCACCTTAAATAAGTTCAATAAAGATATACTGTACAAGAGTGCGACGCCTGTGAAGCTGGAAATTGCTTTACAGCCCGGCTCAAAAAATAACTATATGGCAGAGAAAATAACAATGGGTGCAGATGGTAAACTACAGGTGCCCGCTAACCCCGTTATACCGTTTATTGAAGGTGATGGCATTGGCCCGGAGATATGGAAAGTAGCAGCCAAAGTTTTTGATACGGCCGTGGAAAAAGCGTATGGCGGGAGCCGGAAAATCGAATGGAAAGAAATGCTGGCGGGTGAAAAAGCCTTTAACCAAACCGGAGAATGGCTGCCGGCCGAAACCCTGCAGACGGCAAAGGATTATATCGTGTCCATTAAAGGTCCGCTGACGACGCCCATTGGTGGCGGCATCCGCTCCCTGAACGTGGCCATGCGGCAGGACCTTGACCTGTATGCCTGTGTGCGCCCTGTGAAATGGTTCAAAGGCGTTCCTTCACCGGTAGTACACCCGGAAGACGTGGATATGGTGATCTTCAGGGAAAATACGGAAGATATTTATGCAGGTATTGAATGGAAGGCAGGATCGGCAGAAGCACAGAAATTCGAAAAATTCCTCATTGAAGAAATGGGCGTACAACAAATACGTTTCCCGGGCGACTCGAGCTATGGTGTAAAGCCGGTATCGCAGGAAGGCAGTAAAAGACTGGTGCGCGCCGCCATTAAACATGCGCTGGAGCATAACCTGCCTTCGGTGTCGCTGGTGCACAAAGGCAATATCATGAAGTTTACCGAAGGGGGCTTTAAAAGCTGGGGATATGAAGTGGCGCGGCAGGAATACGGCGATAAAACCTTTACCTGGGACGAATGGGATGAACTGAAAAAACAACACGGCGAAGCGCATGCCAACGAAGTGCAACGCAAAGCGCTGAATGAAGGAAAGTTGCTGGTGAAAGACATCATTGCGGATAATTTCTTACAACAGATACTGATCGCGCCGAAAGACTTTTCGGTAGTGGCAACTTTAAACCTGAACGGCGATTATATTTCCGATGCACTGGCTGCCGAAGTAGGCGGTATCGGCATTGCACCGGGTGCGAACATTAATTACAAAACAGGCTACGCGGTATTTGAAGCAACGCATGGTACGGCACCGAAATTTGCCGGTACCAACAGCATGAATCCTTCCTCGGTGATATTGAGCGGTTGCATGCTGCTGGAATACATCGGCTGGAAAGAGGCGGCAGACCTGATCACCACGGCGCTGCAGGCAACGATCATGCGGAAGACGGTGACCATCGACTTTTATAATTTAATGACCGGCGCCACTTTGTTGAAAACCACTGAGTTTGGCGACGAGATCATTACCAATATGGGCGTGGTAACCGGCGATGCGCAGTTGAAGAAAAGTTCGAGCCTGTAAGAGCGCGCTATAATTTTTCCCGTTTTTAAAATGCAGGTAAGCATTTTAGTAATACCTTAGTTCTTTACCTACCGGTCCTTTGAAAAAGCATCCGTCATTTCCTATAAACCAGGATAGCCTTACATCATTCAATTGCCAGGTATGAAAATTTTTCTTTTAAGCTGCTTTTGCGCCTGTCTTTTCGGCCAGGCTTACGGCCAGGCATTGGTTTGGGAAAAAAAGCTAAACAGCACCGCCAACAACCTCGTAACAGACCCCAACGGCAATATTATTTTGCTGGGCGGGAACGGAACTGCCACGCAGCTGGATAAATACACGAAAGACGGCTTGCTTCTCTGGAGTAACCTCCTTACCAAATCAACCAGCTTTACAACTTCAGGTTCCGTGGTGTCGGATAAAAGCGGGAATATTTACATTTATTCAGAAGGATTCGACAGCCTTAACCATGTTTTTACCGGTGTTAGAACAAGGGGCATTACAAAATTTAACCCACAGGGAAATATTTTGTGGCACACGAAATTTTATGCATCAGGTCCTCTTAACAGTACTCCGGAGCCGGAGACCAAGCTGCCTATCCAGCTTGACGAGCAGGGTAATGTATATGCCGGTTATTTCACCTCCGGATCGTCTTCTGATATTTATACTATACGGCTGGGCAATTTAGATACCGCGGTTAGCGCTAATAATTATTACATGGCAATAGGAAGCCTTGCTCCCGACGGAACGCCACGTTGGGTACGGGGTTTCAAGTTCGTGATAAATCAATTCGGGCTGGCAGGTACAAGCGGGTTTTCGATAGCAGGCAACAGGCTTTTTATTACCGGCTACATGGGAAAATACGCAATTGTAATGGATAATGGCATGTCGTTTTCTACCAACAGGTGTACGGCATGGATGGCAGCTTTCAGCACTGATAACGGGCAGACTTTATGGCGAATATCCCACAGCCTTTTTATTTATTGTACCGGATCGTTGTGCGCCTGCAGCACGCCTTCGCTGAATGCCAACCCGGTTAGCGGGAAGGTAACGCTTACCAACAGCCTGAACGGTGCATTTGTTTTTAAGCCCCTCGATACCATTGCTTCCATCAAGTTATTCGGGGAAACGGCTACCAAATCCTACTATACTATTTACGATACACTGGGTAATCCTATAAAAGGAAAGATCATAGAAACTGCCGACATGTATAATGATAATGAAACGCTGCATGGCAGCCGGGGCAATGCGCTCTTTGTACAGTTCAGGGATACGTTGAGAAAGGTGGATACCGGCTTTAACCTGCTTTGGAAAGTTACATTGCCAGCCATTGAAAAAGTTCATGTGCCCGCCAATGGCAATGACCTGTATGCCATTTATACAAGGTCGGGTACAAGGTACCTGGCGAAGATGGCCGACAGTGCCGGCATTATTTCGGGAAAGGTGTATGCAGATTGGGATAACAACGGTATTTATAATTCGGCTGATAGCCTGCTCAGCAATATTCTTATTACCACCAACGGCGCGCCCAATGCAGCCAGCGGAACCGACAGCGGTAAATATTACCTGTATGCTGCGCCGGGAACCTACAATTTAACCGCGCATTTCAATCATCCTTATTACGAATTTTTACCGGCGGTGCAAACGGCTACGGTTGCCCAGCTTTCGCAAACCGTTGCCGGTAAGGATTTCAGGCTGAGGCCAACTTTTAATTTTACCGATGTCAGCGTAAATTTTTCATCGCTTAATATCGCACGGCCGGGCCGTACGGCTTACTATGCTGTAACGGTAAAGAATTTTGGCGCTGCCACGTTGCCCGTGGAGGTATCGCTTAAGTTGCCTGCTTTAACTTCTTACAATAGTATCGCCGGCGGAACTGTAACCGTACATGCCATCGATTCAATTACTATTGCCGCGGGGATGATAAACCCCTTTGAAACAAAGCAGGTACTGCTGTACCTGGACGTGGCCACCACCGCTACTTTGCAGGATACGCTTAAATTTTACCCGGTCGCCTATCCTTTTGTAACGGATACGGTGAAGACGAATAACCGCGATACGCTTTTACAAATGGTAAGAACTTCTTTCGATCCCAATGAAAAAGAAGTGTCGAAAAACGGACAGCCCATTGCAGAAGCCGGCAAATCTTTATTGTACACGGTCCGTTTTCAGAATACAGGGAACGATACTGCTTTTTATGTGCGCATCGCCGACACGCTTTCCGCAAAGCTGGATCTTAAAACCTTCAGCTTTGTCGATGCCAGTCATCCCGTTGTCACAGACATACGCGGTAATGTCGTGAACTTTATTTTCAACCCGATCGAGCTGCCCGATTCCAACATCAATGAGCCGCTGAGCCACGGGTTTGTGAAGTTTAAGATCAACCCGGCGCAACCTGCAAGTGTAAACGATACGATCTACAATGCGGCCGCTATTTATTTCGATTACAATACACCCGTTGCTACCAACTCGGTGAAAAGCTGGTTCAACCCGCTGCCCGTGTTGCCGGTAATATTGAAATCATTTGTCGCGGAGAAAAAGGCGACGGCTGTATTACTGAAATTCGTAACGGCTTCGGAAGCCGATTTTACGCATTTTGTTATTGAACGCAGCTTTGACGGCACGAGCTTCAGCCCGGTGGGAACGGTTGCGGCAACGGGTACGCCTTCTTCCGGTGCTGCCTACTTCTTTGAAGATAAATCGCCTGCCCGCGGAACGAATTTTTACCGGTTGAAAATGGTGGACAGGAATACGAGGCCCGCCTATAGCTGGATACTGGTGGTAAACTTCCGGGAAGATCCCCGCCCGGCGATCACGGTCTTCCCAAATCCTGCCCATGATAACCTGTACATCAGCTTCCGGGAATTTAATGGCCCGAAAACATTTACCTGTACCATCGCCGATGCGGGTGGTAAAGTGGTGTGGACAGCCAGCATCAATACCGGTACGCGGGATACTTACAATGTAAATACTTCCCGCCTGGCCAATGGTATTTATTTTATAAAAGTTGCAGGCAGGGATATGAACTACCAGCGCAAATTCACCGTGCAGCATTAGGCGAATAATTTTGTAATAACTAATGCCCTTTCTTTATTTTTGCGTCACAATAAAAATCTATGAGCAAAATACAAGTAACCAACCCCGTTGTGGAACTGGATGGCGACGAGATGACAAGGATCATCTGGAAATTCATTAAAGACAAACTGATATTACCTTACCTCGAAGTACCCATTCAATATTATGACCTGGGTATGGAGTACCGCGATGAAACGAACGACCAGGTAACCATCGATGCCGCCAATGCCATCAAGGCCTGCGGTGTGGGCATCAAATGCGCTACCATTACACCCGACGAAGCAAGGGTAAAAGAATTCAACCTGAAACAGATGTGGAAGAGCCCGAACGGCACAATCCGCAATATTTTGGATGGTACCGTTTTCCGCGAGCCGATCGTGATGCAGAACGTACCACGGCTGGTGACGAACTGGACGGCCCCGATCATTGTTGGCCGCCATGCTTTCGGCGACCAGTATCGTGCAACCGATACCGTTATCAAGGGCAAGGGAAAACTCACCATGACCTTTACACCCGAAGATGGCGGCGAAGCACAGGTTTTTGAAGTGTACAATTACAAAGGCGATGGCGTGGCCATGACGATGTACAACACCGACGAAAGCATTTACGGTTTTGCGCGCAGTTGCTTTAACATGGCGCTCAGCAAAAAATGGCCCTTGTACCTTTCTACAAAAAATACGATCCTTAAAAAATACGATGGCCGCTTCAAGGATATTTTTGAAGAAGTATATCAAAATGAATTCAAGACCGCTTATGATGCAGCCGGCATCACTTACGAACACCGCCTCATCGATGATATGGTGGCCAGTGCATTGAAATGGAACGGCAATTTTGTATGGGCCTGTAAAAATTACGATGGCGATGTACAAAGCGATACCGTAGCACAGGGTTTTGGCTCTCTTGGATTGATGACTTCTGTATTGGTGACGCCGGATGGCAGCACCATGGAAGCGGAAGCGGCACACGGTACCGTTACCCGCCACTACCGCGATCACCAGGCGGGCAAACCTACTTCCACCAATCCCATCGCTTCTATCTTTGCCTGGACAAGGGGCCTCGCCTTCCGCGGGAAACTCGACAATAACCAGCCGCTGATCGACTTCTGCCTAGCACTGGAAGCGGTTTGTATAGAAACGGTGGAAAGCGGCAAGATGACGAAAGACCTGGCCGTTTGTATCCATGGCAATAAAGTAACCCACGGCGAACATTACCTGTACACCGAGGAATTCCTGGATGCCATCGACGAAAATTTAAAAAAGAAAATGGGGATATAATCCCGCTAAATAAAAAGCGCTTCAAAACGAAGCGCTTTTTTTATGTTGTATTTCTTTTGATCACTGCGATCTTCAATTTCTCATTTCTGATGACTAATTCATTAATTTTGAAAAAAGTTCACCATGAAAAAAATCATTGCCGCATTTTTAATAGCTACCACTTTTATCGCCTGTAATTCCAACGACACGACTTCCCCGGCAGTGCCCGCCAGCGGCGTCGGCAGCAAAGAGCCCGTAACCCTGGCGATGCGCCTGCAGCCGGGCGACCGCTTTGGTTATAATTCAAATATGGATATGGACCTGACGAGCGCCGGCATGGGCATAAAGATAAAGATGGACATGGGTTCTGTTTTTGAAGTGATGAGCGCAACCCCGCAGGGTAAGGAACTGAAACTGACCTACACGCGCGCCAACCTGAGCACCAACTTCGGGCTGTTGAATACGCCCACCATGGACAGCATGATGAAGAAGGCCGGCGATGCGGTGATGGGTCGTTCGGTGACGATCGTATTGTCGCCCGACAACAAGATCCTCGAAGTGAAAGGCGTCGATTCGGCCTACATTGCTGCTGCGGATGAGCAAACAAAACAGGTATTGAAAAGCCTGTATTCCAAAGAACAGATGAACAGTACCTATGGCATGATCTTTAACCTGTATCCCGGCAAACCGGTGAAGGCAGGCGACAGTTGGGATACGGAAAGCAGCATCGCCCTTTCTGCCGTGCAGATGAAAGTAAAAGCAAAATATACGTTGAAGGAAGTAAAGGACGGTATCGCCAGCGTGGAGATCGCCGGTGTGATCGACGGCCAGGCCACCATGAACCGCGGCAATAAAGTAACGGAAATGCCCATCAATGGTACGCAGAACGGCATCATGAATGTGAAGCTGGACGATGGTTATTTAAAGGATGGTAAAATAGAGATGGATGTAAAAGCTGAAATTGAAACCGGCGGCGGCATGAAACTACCCATGACCATTAAGATGAATACGGTGTTGAGTGGTAATAAGCAGTAACCCCTCACCCTCAACCCCTCTCCCCATGGGGAGAGGGATGTTAGCAACATCCGTTTCCAAACCACCGTCGCCCCGTTTCGTGTCCCCACGAAAGGGTTTCCATCATTAAACCTCTAAACAATTAAATAGCTCTTTTCAAACTTTCAACTTTCAACCTCCCCATGACCACCGCAATACTCATCACCCTCTGCCTGTTATTGCTCGTGGCTTATGTATTCGACCTTACGGCTTCCAAAACCCGCATACCATCGGTCATCTTATTGTTGCTGCTCGGCTGGGGCGTAAAGCAATTGTCGCCGTTGCTGAACATCAGTATCCCGGATCTTACGCCTTTGTTGCCGGTACTGGGTACCATCGGTTTGATCCTCATTGTACTCGAAGGTTCGCTGGAACTGGAACTCAACGGCTCGAAGAAAAACATCATCCGCAAATCGCTGGCAGTATCGCTGCTGCCCATGCTGGCACTGGCTTTCGGGCTGGCGGGACTCTTCGTGTATTTCGCCCAGGTGCCGTTCAGGGATGCACTCACCAACGCCGTGCCGCTTTGCGTGATCAGCAGTTCCATTGCTATACCGAGCGTAAAATACCTGGTGAGCAGTAACAAGGAATTCATCACTTATGAAAGCAGTCTCTCTGATATTTTCGGCGTGATCTTTTTTAATTTCGTGGCGCTTACCGGCAACAGTCAATCGCATACCCTGCTTGAGTCGCTTGGCCAACTCGGTGTTATGATCGGTGTGTCGTTCATTGCCACCGTATTGCTTGCTTTTATGATGAGCAAGATCGATCACCACATTAAATTCGCGCCCATTGTTTTGCTGGTAGTGCTGATCTATTTTATTTCGAAGATCTACCACCTGCCCGCACTCATCTTCATTCTTTTATTCGGCCTCTTCCTCGGCAACCTGGATGAACTGAAAAGATTTAAATGGATACACAAACTAAAACCCGATGAACTCAACAAGGAAGTACATAAATTTCATGAGCTGATCGTGGAAGCCACCTTTCTTACCCGTTCGCTTTTTTTCCTGTTGTTCGGTTTCCTGATAGAAACGGAAGAAATATTGAATACGCAAACGCTGCTGTGGGCAACGGTAATCACCGCCCTTATATTTTTGATACGCGCAATACAATTTAAATTATCCGGTATACCACTGAAGCCAATGCTGTTCATCGCGCCGCGGGGGCTTATCAACATCCTGCTTTTCCTGTCCATCATACCCGCGCAGGCCATACCAATGGTGAACAAACCATTGATGGTGCAGGTAATATTGCTGACCGCGCTGGTGATGATGTTTGGATTGATGGCCACCCAAAAGAGTGACCCGGAGCTGGAGATAGAAAAAAAGCCGATCACGCTGAAAGACGGATCGGCTGAACCGGGATGTAGATTTTTTAGCTGAAGCTTTTCGCAAATTCTTTAGCGAAGTCTTCCAGGCTTATTTTGCCGTTTACAACAGCACCTTCTTTGCGGAACAGTTCAAACATTTTGCCGCTGCGTGCCGCCGTGCCCATCTCTACATAATTGGCCGCGATCTCTTTCGGTAAACCTGCCTGTTCCATACCCGCGAGCGCTTCTTCGTCGGAAAATTCAACCCATGGTAAATCGGGTTTGCCGATGGCCTTGCCCAGTATGCCCGCCACTTCGGCATTGGTATGCAGGGCACTGGCAACAAAGCGAACGGATTTGCCGGTGAAGTCCAGGTTGATCAATGCATCCGCGGCAACCGCAGCAATATCGGCAGGCGATACCAGCACCAACTGATCGTTGCTGCCGTAATTGGCGCCGAGGATGTTCGCGTGTTTGATCATGTCAACATTGCCATAAAAATTGTTATAAAAAAAGCCCGGCTGTAAGTGCAATACGTTCACGCCTTCCAATGCATTCATCGCCTGTTCTGCTTTGTATAAGCCCGATACCGGTCCCACGCCGTCCGGCAAATGTGCGCCCATGCTGCTGAGGTTCACCACGTATTTAATGCCCGCGTTGCGGATAGCTGCCGCATAACCGGCACCGGTTTCACCGATGTAGGCCTTCCAGTCGGCAGCTTTGAAATTAGGCGGCACCATGGTATAAACCGCATCCGCGCCGGCGAAGGCAGATTGTAAGAAGCTGGCGTCTTCAACGGAACCGATGGCAGGGATGGCGCCCAGCGCTTCGATGGCGGTAGCTTTAGCCGGGTCGCTGCTGATGACTGTTACGGTGTGACCTGCCGCTACCAGTTTTTCCGTTAGTGGTTTGCTGATGTTGCCCAAAGATCCTGTTACTGTAATTTTCATATTGTTTGTTTTTTAGAAATACAAAGGTATATTTGTACTTACTTTTATACCAGTACTTACCCCAAAGTATGTATTATGACAGCGATCAAAGAAAGTTCAACCCGCAATGAGAATAAACGGAATGCGCAACTGGCCTGCCCGGTCACCTATATCATGGATAAGATCGGCGGCTACTGGAAACCCATTATTTTATACCAGTTGATGAGTGGCGAAAAAAGATACAGCGAGCTGCGCCGCGGCATCCCGCCGGTAACGGAAAAAATGCTGATCCAGCATTTAAAGCAACTGGAAGCGGACGGTATCGTGGTACGCAAATCGAGGCCGGTGGTGCCGCCGTATGTCACCTATGCACTGAGCGCTTCGGGGAAAAAACTGGTGCCGGTAATGGAAGCCATGGCGCTGTGGGCGGTGCAGGATCACAAACAAAAAAGTAAAATGAACGCTGTTTAAATGATCCCTTTTTCGTAGGCCAGCATCAGCGCCTGTGCGCGGTTGTTTACGTGCAGCTTGTTGTAGATGTTGATGACGTGTTTCTTGGCGGTGTTGGGACTGATCGTCAACCGCTGGCCGATCTCTTTGTAACCCAGTCCCTGTACAAGCAGTTGCAATATTTCTTTTTCCCGCTGGGTAAGATCGAATAATTCTTTTCCTGCAGGCGCTGCTTTCTTTTCACCAATCTTCAGTTCGTTGTTTTGCACCAGTTGCAATATGGTATAAGCGATGCCGGGAGAGATGGGTCCCACGCCGCTTTCATGCATCTGCCACAGCATGTCGGTAATGTTCTCTGCGCTTTCATCTTTCAATAAATAACCGAAGGCACCGGCCTTGATGGCTTTGAAGATCTTGTCCTCATCGTCGAAGATCGTAAGTACCACGAATTTTACAGAAGGGTAGAGGGAAGAGCCGACAGCAATCGCATCCACGCCATCCATCTGCGGCATTTCCAGGTCCATCAGCGCTACATCGGGCAATTCACCGGCGGGCAATGCCTTCATTTTTTCCATGAAATCTTTGCCGTCTTCTGCAACAAGCGTCACTTCAAAATGGCCATGCCGCAACAGTTTATCTTTTAAGATATGACGGTTGCTTGCTTTGTCGTCGATGATCGCAATTTTTACAGGCATGTTGATCGTTGTTGCTTTGTTATTGATTTACCGTGATGCTTACAATGGTGCCTTGGTGTTGCATAGTATCGATCGTTAATTGAAAATGACTGTCGGCCGCTCTTTGTTTCATGTTGTTCAATCCATTACCACCTTCCGATGATAGGTCCTGCTGCTGGTTGAACCCGCTACCGTCATCGGATACCCGCAACTGCCAGTATTCGGCGGTGAAGCTGCTCTCTACCTTAACGTGTTTTGCGCCACTGTGCTTGATGGCATTGGCCACCGCTTCCTGCACCATGCGTACCAGGTCGAGCGCGCGGGTGGAGTGCAATTGCATGTTAGCGGGCGCTTCGCCTTCCACCATAAAATTTATGTGCGCATAGTAGCGGTTAAAAGGGTGAATAAAATTGCGGATCCGCAGCAGGCAGTCCTGCGCACTGTATTGTTCCTTCTTCAATGCCCACACCGTTTCGCGCAACGCGGTGATGATGTCTTTCGATGCAAAGCGCAGGTCGTTCATCAGCCCGCTGCGCTCGGTAGGATCGTTTTCTTTTTGCAGCAGTTCGGTGTTGTACAGCACGGCATTGGCATAGGCGCCGATGTTGTCGTGCAGGTCGCGCGAGATGCGTTGCCTTTCCATCTGAAGTTTATATTCCGCTTCCATACTTTGGAGTTTGCGGCGGTATTTGTTGCGGTTGTACCGGTTGATGCTGAAGATGAGGATACCACTGAACAGCAACGCGATCAACGAAAGGAACCACCAGGTTTTCCAGAAAGGCGGGTGAATGCTGATCTTTATTTCTTTCATGGCTTTGGCATCCTTGTCGAAGAAACGCGAGGCATAGATCTTAAACGTGTAATCGCCGGGGGGCAGCAGGTAACGAACGGTTTGCAGGCCGCTGTTGAGGATCCATTCCTTATCGATGCCTTCCATTTGATACTGGTAAATGTATTGATCGGGATTGTTGCCCGCCATCGCCACGAAATCGAAGGACAAGGAATTTTCATCGTAGGGCAGGTCCAGTTTTTTTACATCCCAGGGCGCGGTATGGTGTTGCCATTCCCTGTTGTTCACCCTGATGTTGGTGAACAACAGGTTTATTTTATCATCCACGCTATTGATGGCCGAAGGATAAAAACTGCTGACACCATTGATGCCCCCGAAAAACAATTCACCATCGGCGGAACGGGCCACCACGTTGGTATTGAATTCGCTTTCCTGCAGGCCGTCTTCCCTGGTGAGTTGCAGGATGCTTTTGTCTTTATTGAGTTTGAAAATGCCCTTGTTGGTACTGCACCACAAGGCTCCATCGCCGTCGAACGCAAGCGCATAAATGCATTCGTCGGGCAGGCCGGTGGTTTTATCAAAATGCTCCAGTACATTACCGCTACTGTCGATCCTGAAAATGCCCTTGTTGCTGCCCATCAATATATTGCCTGCCTCATCATTAATAAAACAACGCACACCGCCCGTATTTTTAAATGGTATCCTTCGCACTTCCCTGAAGGTAGCGGTGTCGATAACATACAATTCATTGTTGACGTGGGTAACGAACCTGTTGCTGTACAACATGCCGCCCATCGGGCTGTTGTTGTTGATACGGTGTTCCGTAATGCTGTTGGTTTTATAATCGGTTTTATAAATAAAGGATTGTGTTTGCGCAATGGCAGAAGTTGCACCGGCATAAACTGTATTGCTGAAATAGCTTACACCGGTATTTTTTTCGGGTAGCAAACGGATGTTGATGTACCCGGCCGGGTTGAGGTTGCTGTCCAGCTTCCAGGCTCTTTCCGAGCTGATAAAAAACAGGATATATTCGCCTTTGTCGTTTTTGAGAATCATGTTGCAGGATTGGTTTCCCGTAAATCCCGGCATGCCCCCCATGTGTTTTACCAGCCGCTGCAGGGTGTCGAATACGAGCAGGCCGCTTCCGTACGTACCCGCCAATACCCTGTTCTTTTCCTTGTCGGGAAAAACATTAAGGATGTAATTGTCTTTTTTATTGCTTGCCCCGAAATATTTTAAAGGGTAATTGTTGCGGATCATTTTTCGGAAGCCATCGTTGATGGTTACCAGGTACAGGTTGCCGTAATTGTCTTCCCGGATGGCCGCAACCGGTTTTTCCCCGGTTATGTGCTGGTTTTGAAAGGTTACCATTTTTGAGCGGGTGTTAAGGCTGCCCGGCAGGGTTTCATACAATTCGTCGAGCGCAAGGAGTGTTTTGTCCTGCCATTGGAACAAATGCGCACGGAACGATTTACTGCTGCTGTATTGCTTGTCCAGGAGCAGGCTGCTGTTGCCGGATATAAAATCGTACTTCCATATTTTTACGTAACCATCCTCGTAAGTGCAATAAAGGCAGGTGTTCCCGGTATCGGCGGCAATGAAATAAGGAGAAAGCGTGGGTATGTTTTTTGAAACCGCTACTGCTTTTTGTAACCTGAAATCCCACAGGTACAACTTTTCACCCATGTTGATGGTTGTTCTGTGGTTGACGATGCTGCCGGATACTTTCGGCCTGTAGAAATTGATGACCGAATTGAATGCTTCGGCATTGGCGCGCTTTTTTACTTTAAAGTCTTTATTGTCAATGCCTGTCACTACCCCTTTTTCGCTGCTGAAATAAATGAGGCCTTCTTCTTCGCCCATAAAAACAGGCGAGTTTACTTTATAGGCCTCCTCATTTTTATGGACGAGTGTAAAGGTATTGCTGCCGATATTGTATTTGCTGATGCCCAGGGAATGGCTGAGGAGCAGGTCGCCGGTAGAAGATTTGAAAAAGTACACCCATTTATCGTCGGGCAGCCCGGGCTGCAGCGGCACTTCATAAAATTTTTTGCCATCGAATTTTTGTATGCCGTTGGCAAAACTGATCCAGCAAAAGTTGTTGCTATCGAACTGCATGTCGATGATGTTGCTTTGCAGCAGTCCTTCGTTTACGCTGTAGCTAAAGGTATTGTAGCGGCTGAGGGGTTGCGCCCGCCCGGCCTGCGGGTACGCAAACAGGATCAGTAGAAAGTAAAAGATCAGCCGGTGGGTCAAAGCAGGTTTTTTTTATGTACTCAAATTACGATATCGGGCGGAATAGGAGAATACTCCAAACGGATTATTGTTCAACGGGTTACACTCCGATACATTCGTGCCCGACAATAACGAAACCTAACTGCCGGCATGAAAAAGTTTTTCCTTTGCGCATTCCTCCTTTTTATACAGGTGATGGTATGGGCCCAGCATACTGAAACGGAGCCCAACAACGACTTTCCCGTTGCCAATGATTTTCCTTACCATTCGGAGCTTACCGGTACGTTAAGCGCCGCGGACGTTGTTGATATTCATAAAATGGATTTCCCGTGGAATGGTAACATCACCATCTACCTCGAAGTAACCAATACGGGCAGTAACGGTGTGCAGCAATTCGATCTGAATATGTACAACGGGCTGGAACTTAACGGCGAACATGTAGGCAACTTTTTAAGCAGGGGTTACCAGTTGCCCGAAGGCGATACCTTTTACGATACCCTGGTTTTATGTGGTAAAGCGGCGGATGACTATTTTTTTAAACTGGAGAGCCAGGGAGATTTTGAGTACAGGATCAGGTGGTACCCAACCAATATTGCCACCAATGATACCTATAATGACGAACTGCAGTATGCTACTCCATTTTTCTACGATAACTATATCGATGGAGGTATAGGCTTTGAATTCTGGGGCAACAGCGGCTACGACCTAGTGGATTTTTATAAGTCGGTGCTGCCGGCAGGGAATTATACTGAACGAAGACTGAGCATCCGCGCCATCAACAACAGTTGTTCCGGCGGCAAATGGATCAAATATTACGTGTATAAAAACGACCTGTCAACCCTGGTTGATTCCGGTTATGTAGGCAACAATAGTTCGGCGTACCCCTATGAAGAACTCTTCACCAATGTTTTCCTCGGTAGTTTTAGCGAAAACGATCAGTTGATCGTGAAGTTCATTTCCGATGGCGCTTTCTTTTATGAAATGCGTTACCACATCATCGATGATTTTGAGCAGGATCATGAAGACAACTGCTGTTACTACAACGCCATTCCAATTGCGCCTAACGAGGTGAAAAGTGGCAACGTAGGCGAATATGATTACAATGAAGGTCAATGGATCGATGAGTTCGATACCTACCGCATCATTCTTCCCCAGGATGGCGCATTTCGGTTATTCGTGACCGGCAGGAATGATGAATGCCTTGGTTACGACAATGCATTAGGTGTAAATGTGCTCGATAAATATGGCAATTTACTGGATCAAAAGCAATTGCTGCTTTGGGAGAACAACCCTGGTTGCGGCGACCTCCGCACAGACAGTTTTAAATTTCGCGCTTTTGCCGCAGATACTTTTTACCTGCAACTTGGCGGATGGTATAAACTGAGTTACAATATCCGCTACGAACTGGCGGACAGTACCGGTGGCGACCCGAATGAATCATACGGCAATACGGTGACAACGGTGCACCCGATCACTGCGGGCGAAACGAAAAAAGGTCACCTGCGTTTCAAAAAAAATCAATTCCGGGTGGATGGTTCTGATATCTATCAAACCAGTTTGCCGGTAGATGGAAGGTTGCGGTTTTATATCAAAACCAAATTCCGTACGGATTTCGACGGCGCAAACAACAATAACGGCGCAAGGCTCACCATTTCCAGTTCCAACTTTACGGGCCGTGTGCCCTCTAACCCGCCGGTAACCCATTATTCGCCTGACGGGGTATATTACGATACCCTGGATATATGTGGTGTGGGCGCCGGGGATGTATTTTTTACCCTGGCTGCAAACGTGGCGTACGAGTATGAATTCCGTTACGAGATAGCGGATACCAACAGCCTGCAAATGGATGTGGAACCCAACAACACCTTTGCCCAGTCAACATTGGTGGGTGGTGGCGTTACCAAAAAAGGACATATTGGTTATGTGGCCAACGTGGTTCGCGACGAGTACGATTATTACAGGATGATTTTCACGCACAACGATACGTTGAAGATCAACATGCAGGGCACCAGTGCCAGTTGTAGCGGCGGCAACCGCATCAGTTTCTATGGTTATGATAAGAACCGCAGTCCCCTGTTCAGCGGAACAATGGGCAACAACAGCAATGTAGAAGCAGGTGAAACGGTTTATGACAGCATTAAAAGATTCATCACCGCGCCGGATACGATCTATTTCCAGGTGATCGGGTTCAATGCTTTCGACTACCAGTTCACCACCAACCCGAGAATGCCCACCTCGCAGTTTACCATCAAAGGCGATACATCCGTATGTTACGGAACTAAAATATACAAGGCTGGTAATATCCTTGATGCCCTGACCTATCATTGGAGCCTGCCCGACGGCGGGGGCACGATCACCTGGGCAGACAGTATCGCTACCATTCAATGGAACAGCAGCGGCATAAAACGGGTGCGGCTTTACCTGTCGAATGCAGCAGGTATTTCCCAAACCAAAAATTTAACCGTGGTGGTACATGCCGCCGCGCCGGCTGAAGTACCCGTGATCTATAATTTTGCGCGTACTTTAAGCACCAACCTTATTCCCATTGGTTCGGTTTGCCAATGGTACCGCAACGGCAACCCCATTCCCGGCGCAACAGATTCGTCTTATTACGCCGCTGATGCCGGTAGCTACACCGTTCTTTTTGTAAATGGTTGTGGCAACGGTCCTTTCTCTGCGCCCTGGACTTTCGCCGCCGCCGCACTGCCGCAAACCATCAGTTTCCCGCATGTTGGCCCGCTGACCATGGCGCCGGGATTGAAGGTGAAATTAAATGCCGGCAGCAGCGCAGGCCTGCCTGTTTTCTATCAAAAAGTCAGCGGCCCGGGATCCATCCTTAATGACAGCTTAACCATCACCGGGGCAGGCACTTTTATTGTGAGGGCCACACAACCCGGCGACGACAACTACCAGCCGGCAACTCCCAAACTCGATACCATCATCATATTAAAAGGAAATGCCGTGATCAGCTTTGGGCCGGTTGCCAACCAGGTATTCAGTGCCACCCCGTTGTTATTGACCGGCACCTCCACTTCCCAACAGCCGGTAAGTTACCAGGTTGTTTCGGGTAATGCTGTTGTTGGAGGTACCTACCTGTCCATGACCGGTGCCGGTATGATCACAGTGAGGGCTTACCAAAACGCCAATGCCAATTACAATGCCGCCACGCCGGTTGACCAAAGTTTCTGCGTAGGTGTACGCACCCTCGGGCCGATCAGCGGGCAGGTAAATCCATGCTTGTCCACTTACACTTATACAACACAAAAAATTCCTGGTGCTAATTATGTATGGACATTAAGCAGCGGCGGCATACTCACCACGCACAACGATACCGCCATCGTGCAATGGCAAACTGCCGGAACACATACGCTGACCGTAAAAGCCAACAGTGGTTGCGATGCGGTGTTCAGCGAAACAGCAAGCCTTGCCATCAGTACTTCCCCGGATGCACCTGCAGCGGTAACCAATATGCTCCCGGCCAATGGCGCTGCCAACCAGCAGTTGCCGTTACAGCTTTCGTGGATACCCGGCGGCAACACCGTGAACTATAATCTTTTTGTTTGGGAATCCACGCTTGCGCAGCCGCCGGTGCCTTTTGCCGCTAACATCAATACCATCACCTACACGCTGCCCTTGAATTCGCTGGCTTACAATAAAACGTATAAATGGCGCATCATCGCCAAAAATCCATGTACACAAACTGCGGGACCTGTACAGGAATTCAGCATCGTGCCTCTGGCGGATCTTGTTATCAGCGATATCATTGCACCTGCTGCGGCTAATTCAGGGCAAACCATCACCATCAGCTGGAAAGTCAGCAACACAGGCCCGGGCCGTACGGGTACCGACAAGCAATGGAATGATGCCGTATTCCTGTCGTATGATACGATGCCGAATTTTGTAAGGCCCCCGGAACTCCGCGGCCCGAGCTGGTCATCCACCACTATTCCGGTGCGACCACTGTTGCTGGGTACGAAGCCCAATGTAACCGCGTTGGAACCCGGCCAGCAATATACCAACAGCATCAGTTATACCTTACCGCTGAACTGGAGCCAGCCCTTATATGTTTATGTGATCACCGATTACCAGCGGAATGGGGCTTCCCCTTTACAACTCACGCGGGTAAATGATACGGCCCGGGCAACACAGGTGATCGATGTAAGCCTTTCGCCTACACCAGACCTGCGGGTAGATACGGTGCTGATGCCGGCAGTTTCTTATTCAGGCAGCACCGTGAGTATAAACTATAAAGTAAAGAACTATGGCGTGGTAACGCCTGCGGGCGCCGGCTGGTTAGACGCCGTGTATATGTCTCAAAACCCGCTCTTCGACAAAGCCAACGCGATCCGCCTGCATGCACCAAAACCTAACGGTACCTATTATGCCAATGCTGCCAGTGCCGGTTATTACAATAATCAACAGGTACAAACCGATAGCAGCTATAGCCGCACCATCAATGCCGTGATCCCCAATTTCATATTCGGTACCTGGTTTATTTACGTGGAAGCCAATTCCGATGAAAGCCTGCACGAAGGCGCACTCGTGAATAATAATGCCGGTAAGGCGCAGATGCAGGTGTACCTTACGCCTACACCCAGGCTTACCGTAAGTGATTTATTGGTACCGGTTACCACGGCGAGTACCACGCAATCCATCGGGGTGAACTGGAAGATCATCAACGAAGGATTTTACGACAACCGGGAAAAGCATAAAGGCAGGTTCCCCAGGTCTTCCGGTAACTGTAACTGTTATCCTGTAGGCAACAATCAATATGCCTGTTCGGTATTGTACGCAGACAGCCTGGGTTATGGCTCCAGCTACTGGATCGATAAAGTTTTCCTCAGCACCGATGCTGCGAACTTCAACCCGGCTACTTCGCGCCTGGTCATGCAGGTGCCGCACGGAACGGAGAATTCAGGCTTACTGATCCCCGATGAACTCCAGCATTGTGGCGGGGAAGCGCGTCCCTACAATATTGCGACGGCTATCAAACCTGGAAGTACTTTCCCCGAAATGCAACAATTCAACATCCCGGCCGACCTGGTACCGGGCGACTATTATGTATACGTGACCACCAACGATACGAAGACGGTATTTGAATACCCGGGTGTATTGCAATACAAGAGAAGTACTTTGCCCATCACGGTAAGCCGGCCCGACCTGGTGGTGGCTTCCGTATCTGCACCGGCCAACGTATCCGGGGCGCAAAGTTTCAACATCGAATACAGCATCCTTAACAACGGGCCGGGCGCTGTGTACAACCGCCAGCGTAACGACCGCATCTATGTAAGCAATTTCCCATCCTTTGATGGTTCAGCGCAACTGATCGCTACCAAAACCTTTACATCGGATTTACCGGTGGGAACAGCCGTACCTTTTTCTGTTCCTTATACATTCGCGCCCAATACTTCCGGCGCAAGGTATTTCTATGTACATACCAATTTCGACAGCAGCTTCAGGGAAACCAACAACAACAATAACAGGAGCGTAGCTTCTGCTGGAACCATCGTAAGCGCTGCCAACCCGGCCGACCTGTTTGTATCCAACCTGCTGATGGCGGATACCACCAGTACTATCTTAGCACGGTCGATCCAATACACCGTCATCAACAACGGGCCTGGTGTGGCCGGCGGCACCTGGGTAGATAGTTTTTACGTGAGTTGCAGCCCGGGCTTTACGGCGCTCAACAGCTATTATGTAGCGCGCAAAACACAAACCCGTACCCTGGCAGTTGGAGAAACCTATACCGACACGATTTTTTATAACATGCCGCAGATGTCCTATGACCTCAACGCCTGCTTCCCCCGCAACACTGCTTCCAATGCTTATTTCTTTTTGAAGACCAATGCCGGTAACAGTGTGTACGAGGCAGCCGCCACTGCGAATAACGTGAAGTCTTCAGGGGTGAAAACGTTGGTCAATCCCCTGGTAGACCATATCGTTTCCCATGTTAGCGGTGCCGACACGGCGATTGCTGCAAGTCCCTATACCATTACCTGGACGGACAAGAACATAGGCGACCGGCCTGTTTATGGAAATAATTACAGTTATTATAACCGCTACATCGATGCCGTATATTTTTCTTCCGATTCTATACTGAACAACCAGGACGCTGAAGCAGGCAATTATCAATCGGATAAGCGACTGCAGCACAACGAAAGCATGAGCTACCAGAAATCGCCGCTGACACCCAATGTACCTACCGGGGATTATTATGTTTTCGTGGAATCCAATTACAGCAATTTTATCCCGGGCGAACTTAACCTGGCCAACAATGCCAACCTCATCCGCAACGGGGCCGGCGTGGCAAAGAAGATACATGTGATCCGTCCTGTATTGGCCGACCTGGGGGATTCTATACTCAGTGCGCCCACGGCTGTGGCGAGCGGCCAGCCGGCTACCATCATCAGGCGGATCCGCAATTATGGTGCGGGCGCGAGTTATGCTGCGGGCATGACAAACCAGCTTTGGTTGTCGAATGACTTTGCGCTGTCGCCTTACCATGATAAGTTATTATCCGAAAAATCAAGGTCTAAGGTTTTGGCACCAGGCGCCTATTTCGATGATACGCTTACGGTAAACATCCCGGCTTATACAGTGGAAGGAAATTATGTACTCATTGCAGCTGCCAACAGTACCCGCAGTGTGTACGAAAGCAATTATGATAACAACCTGGCCTACAGGCTTATTTCGGTGTACAATCCCCCGGTCAGCGACCTGGTGGCAGACAGTATCCTTGCACCGGATACCGTTTACCTGGGCTATACGCTGGACACCGTGAAATGGCAGGTCCGCAATGTATCCGCCAACCCAGCCTCAGGACATAGCAGCGACGGCGTGTATTTGTCGGCCTCGCCTGTCTTTGATTCTTCGGCTGTGTTGCTGGGCATCAGGCAAAAAACGATCAACATAGCAGGTTTGCAAACTGCTGCAGAAAAGCTGGCGCCATTGGTGAACAGTGTTACAGAAGGTAATTATCATTTGTTCGTAAAAACCGACCTGCTGAATAATATCCCGGAATCCGACAAGGAGAATAATGTAGCGGTGGCGGATAAGCAGTTGCATGTTAAGGTAAAGCAACTGGAGATGAATGTGCTTACGCCGAATACCTTGCACCGGGTAGCGCGGTATTACAAATTACTGGTGCCGGATTCACTGATCGGTTCTACGATACGCATCTCTTTAAAAACAAGAGATTCGCTGACGTTGCGCAACGAAATGTTTGTAGCCAGCCGTTATATTCCTTCACCATCCAGGTTTGATTATCGCTTCGAAGTGCCGAATTATGGTAACCAGCAGATCATCCTTACCTCGGTAACGGATACGGTGTATTACATCGCTTTCAACTGTGTATCACCGAATGCGCCGGTACAGGATGTAACCATTAAAGCCGAAAAATTACCCTTTGCCTTATTGAGCGTTAATGCTTCATCAGGCGGCAATATTGGTAATGTTACGGTGAAACTCGCTGGTTCCCTGTTCCGCGACAGCATGAGGGCGAAGCTCAGTAATGGCAGCACAACGATCAATGCTTCGGCGGTTTATTTCACCAACAGTACCACGGCTTATGCCACGTTTAACCTGCAGGGCAAACCGCTGGGCGTATACGATATTACATTGACGAAGCCGGATAATACAACGGCGGTATTGCCCAACAGCTTCTCGGTGGTGCCGGCCAATAATGGAGGCATCATCACCGGCGGCGGCGTAAATACCGGCGCAGGCAATGGCAATGAACCCGGCTGTGATCCAGGCGCGGCGGCAGGTTTAAACTCGCAACTGGTGGTGCAACTGGTGGTACCCGATAAGGTAGTGACCAACTGGCCGTTTATCATCCAGGTCAATTATAACAACCCGACGAATTTCGATATCCCGGTTCAAACCCGGACCTTATACAGCGAGGCAGGGCTGAAACTGGCGCTGAGTGCGGCCGGCGTAAGCAATGGTACCACGGCGCTTTACCTGGAACTTTCGGAACCCGGCGGGCCTCCGGGTATCATAAGGGCAGGTGGCAGCGGAACCATTACGATTTACACCAGGTCACCCATAGCAGTTCCTGTTCCGGCAGCCGTGCTGTTTAAATTGAAATAAAGCGTTACTCAAAAAATAAAGTTATGTACCAGTTGATAAATCAGAACCGTGTTTTCTGCATCCTGAAACGTACCTGCCTGCTATCGGTATTTTGTGTAGCTACAGGCTGGATGACCTCGTATGCGCAGAACATCAACAATCCCAATAAAACAGGACCGCTGGGTACGCAGGTGAATACCTATACGGGTAATTTCTTTTTGCCCCGTACAGATTTTTTTATCGAAGCCAGGGCATTTGATATAAATGTGACCTTCTACTATAACAGTTTCCTCTTTCGGGAGTCATCAGCATTTGGCAGGGGATGGAGTTTTCATTATGATATCAAATGTATACCGGATACAGGCGGCACAAAAAGGATTCAATGGGGTGACGGAAGAGAAGATCGATACGATTCCTTACCCGGGAATAATTTTAAAGCACCACGTGGTTTTTACAGTAAACTGGTCCAGCCTGCACCCGGCCAGTTTATCCTAACAAAACCAGACAGTACAAAATACATTTTTGCCAACGCTGTGCACAGGCACTTAACCCGCATGGAAGAACCTAATGGTAACTTCATCAACTTTATATATACCGATACTTTATTGACCAGCCTGGTAAACAGCGACGGTCAAACCATCGGCTTCACGTACAATGCGGCGGGGCGACTGGTTGCAATGACAGACATGGCCTCCACTCCGCAACGCTCTTATACTTACACGTATGATGCCACCGGTAACCTGCTTGAAGTAAAAGATCCATTGAACAATAAGCAGCGGTATAACTACCTGGTGAATGGACCCATGAAAACACTGGCCGATAAGAATAACAATGTGGTAGATATTGTGTATTTCCCCGATTTTACTACGAGCGAACTGATCGGTTGTAATAAAAGGATCAGTTACTCTTACGACAGCGCCAGTAATATAACCGTTGTTACCGATCACATGGCTGAAGGCAACCAGGTGACCAAATACAGCTATAAAAAACTGGACAATCTTTTTTGGGTTACTTCCATAACTGGTAATTGCTGTGGCTTTAATGTGACTTTTGATTACGATGATAACGGTAACAAAATCCGGGAAACAGATGCCAATGGAAACAGCTACACCTATACCTACGACTCCCGGGGTAATATGCTGACTGCAACAGATCCCTTAGGTAACGTGAATACGTACACTTACAGTACTGTATTCAACCGCATAGCAAGCTACCGGGATGCTAAAGGTAATTTGTACACTTTCTCACATGACGCTGCCGGCAATATGACCGAACTGGTTGCGCCGGGCAATAAAATCTTTGCAGCTACCTACAATGCAAAGGGTGACATCGTTTCAAGTACTGACCCGGCTGGAAATAAATTTACCTACAGTTATGATGTTTTTGGACGACCCGGTTATGTAAGCGGGCCAGGTGGATATACCGCACTGCTGCAGTACGATACCCGCGGAAACCTGCTGGCTTTCACCGACGCACGCGGGAATACAAAAACACAGGAATACGACATCCTGGATCGCCTGAAAAAGATCACCGATCCTATTAACAATGTTCGCCAGTTCAGTTATGATGCGGAAGGCAATATTATTGCGATGGTAAATGAGAATAACGAGACCGCTACATTTGGATATGATGCTTCGAACCGCCGGGTAAAAGCTGTGGGGCCGACAGGAATAACAGGAACCGCCAGCTACGATGCCATGAACAATATTACGTCGATCAAAGATCCGCTGGGCGCTGAAACCAAATTCAGCTACGATACCCGCAACCGTTTGAAACGCCTGGAAGATCCGTTGGGAAATATTTTAACTTATGAGCATGATGCGAACGGGAACATTGTAACTGCGCTTTTGCCGAACGGGCAACGGGTAAATTATACATATGATAAACGCAACCGGATCACTGCTTTAAAAGATGCATCGGGAACGCTGGCTGCATTTACCTATGACGCTAATGGTAATATCATGCGCTACACCAACGCTTCGGGATCAACCACGGATTTTGTGTACGATCCGCTTAACCGCATCAGCAAAGTCACCGATCCGTTAGGTAACAGTAGGGAATATACCTACGATCCCAATAACAATGTCCACTCCGTAAAAGACAGGAACGGGTTTACCAGCTACTATACATACGACAGCATGAGCCGTATAAAAACATTTACCGATAACAATGGATTTGTTACTGCGGCTACCTACGATGCACAGGGAAATATTGCTACCCTCAAAGATCAGAATAATAATGTTACAAGCTATACATACGACCATATGAACCGCTTAAAAAGGATGCTGTATGCAGACAACCGGTATTCCGAATTGAGTTACGACAGCCGCGGTAATATCACCGGCAAGCGGCAAACCGATGGAACCAGTATAACTTACCAGTATGATGCAATGAGCAGGATGATTTCCAAAACATTGCCGGATGGCCAGGTGTACAGTTACAGCTATGATGCGAAAGGAAGGGTGATCACCGCTGCCAATAACAATGGAGTGGTGACGCTCACGTATGACCCGCTCGACAGGATTAGCAGCGAGACCTTTGAGGGACGAACCACTAGGTATAGTTTTAACACAAGCGGCCGCACGCAATCAACCACATACCCCGACAGTACCGTAGTGGTGAAGTTTTTCGACACGCGTGGGCGCCTCGTCAAAATTACCAGCAATGGCAGCAACGTGGTTGAATACGTATATAACAACGCCGGCCAGCCTGTTGAAAAAAATTTTTCCAATGGTATCAAAACCGGTTTCCAGTATGATTTTGCCAACAGGCTCAGTAACATCAGCAGCATTGGTACTGCCATGCAACAAAGCCAGTTTACCTATGATAAAGAAAGAAACAGGATCGGCATAACCAGGAATGATCATCCTGAACGTTCAGAACAATTTACTTATGATAATAATTACCGGCTGCTTAGTTACAGGAAGGGCAATACGCTGCAAAATACTTACGCTTATGATGCGGTAGGTAACAGAACTGCGGCTAACCTGGCAGGTAATAGCATTACCTATAGCACCAATAACCTTAACCAGCTAACCGTAAGCAGCAATGCATCGCAAACCATCAACTTCACTTTTGACAACAGGGGTAACCTCACTTTTGATGGGAAATATTATAAGTCTTACGATCCCGAAAACAGGTTGATTAAAGATTCTGCTTCCCCACTGAACGTATTTACCTATGGCTACGATGCGTTCAACAGGCGTATCCGGAAAAATGGTACCGCCGGCGCCAGCCATTTTTTTTACAGTGGCCTGGCGCAGATTGAAGAAAGGGATCAAAACAATAACCTGCTCGATCGAACTATATTTTCCGACTTCCTCACACCGGTATTGAGCGAAAAAAATAACAACGCTTACTACTATCACCAGAATGATTTAAATTCAGTTGAACTGGTTACCGATGCTGCAGGAAGACTGGTGGAACGCTACGAATACGATGCCTATGGAAAACCTACACGCTACGACAGTTTGAATAATGTGTTGGCAGTTTCAGCGGCCGGGAACCGGTTTGGATTTACAGGACAGGAATATGATACTGCTTCCGGAAGCTACAGGTTTTTTTACCGCAATTATTCTCCCGAAACCGGGACTTTCAATCAACGCGACCTGATAGGTTATGAGGATGGTATGGGAATGTATCAATATCTCGGTAATAACCCGGCAAATGGAATAGACGTATTGGGCCTGGCAGATTGCGGCGACGGATGGATGACCTGGAATAAATTTACTTATACCAGCATTACCCTTTCAACCGTGAATGGGGTGACTAATTACCTTTCTCCCACTTACCTTAAGAATGTGGGCGACCCGATTATGACCAGGGCTTTATTACCCTTGAATGTTGTAGGTACGGCAAAGGAAGGATATGATTATGTAGATGGGTTCGGCGACAGGTCCGGCGGGCAGAACCTGGAGAAAGGCATAGACCTTGGCGTAAGCCTCACAGGGCTTGGCGCTGCAGGTGTTGTAGCCGTTGCCGGCAGCGCTGCGGCGGCTCCCGTTGCAGCAGCAGTAGGAACCGTGGTGGTTACCTACAAAATTGTAGACGGTGTTTCGCAGGCAGTATTTACCTATGTAATGGATGAAAGCCTGGCTGTGGAAAATGCTGCGATGCTGAACAGTTATGATCCCGCTAAATGGCGGGAAGTGGAAAGACTGAAAGAGGAGTATCAGCGCCAATACCGGGAATGGAAAGAAAAATGTCCTGAAGGAGGCACCCAGAAAAAACCGGAATTTATTGATCCCGTTACAGGTAAAACAATAGTACTCGGCTCTTACGATCCCAACCTCATCATCGGCCCCGAAGGAGAACCTGGCAAACATTGGGTGAGCGTAAAAGATCGACTGCCGTATACCATTCTTTATGAGAACGACAGTACCGCCAGCGCACCGGCAAAATTTGTAAGGGTAACCACACCCATCGAACCAAAGCAGGATGCCAATACACTCGAACTCGGCAGCTTTGGTTTCAACAACCAAACCTTTACCGTACCCGATCATACGGCTTCTTATTACCAGCGCCTCGATTGCCGCGATTCGATGGGATTGTACGTGGACGTGGTGGCAGGTTATGACCAGATCAGCAACGTTGTCTTCTGGGAATTTCAAAGCATCGACCCGGTAACGCTGGTAACACCTGAAGATCCGCTGAAAGGTTTCCTTTTCCTGCGCGACAGCATTCAGCAGAACTATGGGCATGGCTTCGTGAACTTCAGCATCAGGCCCAAACAAACGGCCGTTACCCTGGATACCATCGGTGCCAGGGCACAGATCGTTTTCGACAGCAACGATACCATTCCTACCAATGTGCACCTGAATACGATCGATGCCTTTGCGCCCACCAGCCACATGAATGCTTTACCGGCGAATCCTGTGAACCCGCTTCCCCTCAGTTGGGGTGGCAGCGATGATCCTGGCGGCTGCGGCATACGCTATTATACTTTGTATGTATCCGCCGATGGGGTGAATTATAACATCGTAAGAAGCGGCATTACCCGCACCGATACTACATTTACCGGGATGCCCAACACCACGTATTCGTTTTTTGTACTGGCAACAGACAGTGTAGGCAATACTGAAATACTGCGGCCGGGCGAAATAAAAACCGTGACGTTCGGCACCGTGCTGCCGGTAACCTGGCTGTATTTTAAAGGGGTAACGCAGGATAAGAACAACCTGCTCGACTGGGCCACTGCAAGCGAACAGAACAGCAAACATTTTGAAATAGAGCGTTCTGTGAACGGCATCGACTACAGGCGCATCGGCATCGTGGCGGCGGCAGGCAACAGCAGCACGCGTTCCACGTATCGCTATATCGACCGTGACATTGACCGGCTCAACAGCAACGTTTTCTTTTACCGGCTGCAGCAGGTGGATATCGATAACCATGCAAGGCAGTCGAACATTGTACGGCTGCTGTACAACCAAACCGGAAAGTCGCAAACGATCGTATATCCCAACCCTACCAACCGCATGATAACGATTACCGTGGGCGATGAAAAACTGGTGGGCACCATGGCAGCTTTGTACGACGAAGCCGGCCGCCTGCTGGAAACATTTAAAATTCAAAATACTTCCCAGCAGTTGCTGCTGGATAAATACATGAACGGTGTTTACTACATCCGCTTAAGCAATAATGAAACGCTTCGGGTGATCAAACAACAATAACGTTTATCCACCGAATAAAAGAGTGATCTCCCGGTGCAGGCCGGGAGATTTTTATTAGCGGGCAGGTTGTACATTTGGATGGTGAACCACGCACGGCATCTTAAAGGCACAATAGCATGAAGCAGTTATTCCTGGTAATGATTGCCGTGGCTTTTTTTCAAAGTGCCGATGCTCAGAAAATAAAACCCATCAGCCGTTATTATTTTAAAACCCCCGGTAGCGCTCCCCTGCATTATTTTAGGATCGGCAAGGGTATTTATGTGGCAGATAATCACAACAGGTTGTATAAAGATGGGGCGCTGCTGTTGCAATACCCGTCAGATAGTTTTGTAACTTACGAAGTGTACGCGGAAACATTGGGTGCAGGTGCCAGGATGAAAGGCCGCTTTGATTTTATTTCGTTGACCGATCCTTCCCGCAAATGGGAATTTAATTTTTATTATCGCCAAAATACGGGGAGCATAAAAAAATCCGATGATAAAAAAAATATACTGCTGGCGGCGGACACGATTGTAAAGCAACCGGTACGAAATGTATTTTGGAAAAGCGAAACCGATTAACTATGGAACCCCTGCACAAAGACCCGCTTCATGGAAAAACGCTGGAATTCATCCTCGGCCAACTGGTAGATCATTATGGCTGGGAAGGACTGGGCCAGCGCATCCGCATCAAATGCTTTACGGATAACCCGAGCATCTCTTCGAGCCTTAAATTTTTACGCAAAACCTTGTGGGCACGGATGAAGGTGGAGGAATTGTATGTGAAGAATATTAAAAGGTTACCGAAAGCGTAAATGTGATGATGTGAAAATATGAGAATTTGAAAATGGAGATCAACACCGGCCTGCTATGCCCCCACGAAACGGAATGATGACGCGGTTGCTTTTTAAGGATCGCTTATTCCCGGCCTACGCCCGATAGGAGTGGAAAACCCACAGCCGCCGGTTCACCGCCCCGGTTCGTGTCCTCACGAAACGGAATGATGATCCCATGCACTTTTTGGCGGCGAGGATTTGTAACGGATAGCGGGACTATTGCTGAAGAGAAATGAATGCGGGTTCGTACACATTCTAAAAAACCGAATAAATTGTAATGTGACAATTTGAAAATAGTTCAAAATGAAAATGGGCGGGGGCAAATGCCGGATTCATTTTCACATTTTCATATCTTCACATTTCGAGATTATTTTTTATGCAACAATACCTGCACCTCCTCCAACACATTATAAAAACCGGCAATGATAAAAGTGACCGCACCGGTACCGGCACCCGCAGTGTATTCGGCTACCAGATGCGGTTTGACCTGCAGGAAGGATTTCCGCTGGTGACGACAAAAAAAACGCATTTAAAAAGCATCATCCACGAATTGCTTTGGTTTTTAAAAGGCGAAACGAATATTGCTTACCTGAAAGAGCACAACGTAAAAATATGGGACGAATGGGCCGACGAAAACGGCGACCTGGGCCCGGTGTACGGTAAGCAATGGCGCAGTTGGGAAGGGGCCGATAAAACGGAAGTGGACCAGGTGGGCGAACTGATCAAGCAATTGAAAAGTAACCCCGACAGCCGCCGCCTCATCATCAGCGCGTGGAATGTGGCCGACCTGCCAAAGATGAAACTGATGCCCTGCCATTGCCTGTTCCAGTTTTATACCTCGGCGCCGGGTGCAAATGGCAAAAGAAAATTATCGTGCCAGTTGTACCAGCGCAGCGCGGATGTATTTTTGGGCGTACCGTTCAACATTGCTTCCTACGCCTTGCTGACGCTGATGATTGCGCAGGTGGTGGACATGGAGCCGGGCGATTTCATTCATTCTTTTGGCGACGTGCACTTGTACAACAACCATTTTGAACAGGCCGAACTGCAATTAACACGCAAGCCTTTTCCTTTGCCGCAAATGAAGATCAACCCGGCGGTGAACAACATCTTCGATTTTAAGTTTGAAGATTTTGAACTGCTGCATTATGAAAGTCACCCCGCGATAAAAGCGCCCGTTGCGGTTTAGAATGATAGCCGGGAAGACGGTAAGGCGTTTTAAGGTTGGCTCACGGTTCCGCCGTTTGGTCTCCCGACCAACGGCTTATTAACCGGTAAGTGTGTAGGTGGTAAGCTATTCGCTTCGCGAATTTAAGGTTGCAGGAAAGTCGGAAAGACGATAATGATTTATTTGCATTTCACTAATTAGGATAGGGAGATTCCACAATTGAGATCCTGCCATTTCTAATTTCTAATTACTAATTTCTAATTAAGATGACCATCTCGCTCATTGTTGCCGCATCTGAAAACAACGCCATCGGCAAAAACAACCAGTTGCTGTGGAAGCTGCCCAACGATTTTAAATTTTTCAAGAATACCACCTGGGGCATGCCGGTAGTGATGGGCAGGCGCACCTACGATTCGCTGGGCAAGGCCTTGCCGGGGCGGCTGAACGTGGTGATCACCCGGCAGCAGGACTGGGCCGTGGAAGATGCGGTAACAACCGCCGACCTGGACGCAGCGATTAAAAAAGCGACCGAAGCCAATGCCAACGAAATCTTCATCATTGGCGGCGGTGAGATATACAAGCAGGCGATCGACACAATTGCCAATAAAATTTACCTGACGCGGGTACATACCGTAATAGAAGGCGACACGTATTTTCCCGTGATCGACGAAAGCAAATGGGAACGCACGCGGGCGGACCGGTTTGAAGCAGATGATAAGAATGAGTATGCGTACACTTTTGAGACATGGATTAAGAAATAATTACTAATTACAAATTACTAATTAGAAATGCATGACCTTCCGCCGCCGTCTGGGCTTTAACCAACGGCTTCAATAAGAAGGAGTTAATTTCATCGCCACCGTTTGGACTGCTGACCAACGACATCAAAAGAGAAGAAGATACGAATGGACATATTGAGAATGTATATAAACGGGCTGGGTTATGTTTTTGGATTTTGCTACCTGTTTCTTATAGTCCCTTTAATGATTGGTTATAGCTTTCTGCACGCCCGTTATAAAAACGAATCTTACAACCTGCTTTACATCTTCAATACATTAAAAGCATGGATTTGCCTGGCAGGTATTATCATATTTGCGGGCATATTGTATACGGCGTGGAGGGGACAAAATGCTTATGAGCAATGGATCTTTTTTAAAGAAGATTTTGCCAGGAATGACTACCATATCCAGTTATTTTTTGTAATAAGTACCACGATCGCGAACCTTTTATTCTTTTTCCGGAAGCTCAGAACCAACCTGGTTTATATTTGTTTTTATCTTGGTATTATTTTATTGCCGCTCATCAGGACTTTATTTTTTCCTTCTGCAGATGAAAAAGAAGCTAAATTTATTTTCAGCTATTTTGATATGTCGGGAACCGATCTTTTAAAATCTGGTTTATTGATGGTTTTGCTGCTTTTTATTATTTATTGGGCAGCAAGGAAAAATGGCAAGCTGTTATCACCCTCTATATTCATTAAATAGATGTACAACGCCTTTCAGCTTGCTAAAAAATACCTTCGCTATTGGTTCACGGCTTCCAATGGAAAAGGCCATGGCATTCATTCTCCCTTTGTTTTTGATTTTGTTAAACAGGTGCTCAATGATAAAAACGAGTATCCTGCATATAAAAAAATAGAAAAAAGAAGAAAGGAATTATTACACGACAAAAGCAGCATAGAAGTACAGGATTTTGGCGCCGGGTCAGCCGTGATAAAAACAAGGTTGAGGAAAATTAATGCCATCGCAGCTTCTTCGCTCAAGCAAAAAAAGTTTGCCCAACTGTTGTACCGCATGTCGGCTTATTATAAGCCGGCGGTGATCGTGGAACTCGGTACTTCATTTGGTACCAGCACCGCTTACCTTGCTACCGGTAACCGGTATGCGAAAGTATATAGTTGCGAAGGGGCACCTGCCATTGCTGCCATTGCGCGGCAAACCTTTGAGCAATTACAGGTTGAGAATATCGAACTAACGGAAGGCGACTTTGCTGTAACATTGCCGCCATTGCTTGGCCGCATTCCACCGCCAGGACTGGTTTTCATCGACGGTAACCACCAGCAGCAGGCGACCCTTGATTACTTTCAGCAGTTCCTGCAACACAGCAATGAAGCAACGATATTGATCTTCGACGACATTCACTGGAGCGCCGGCATGGAGGCCGCCTGGGAACAAATAAAAGCCGACCCGGCCGTTACGCTCAGCATCGATCTGTTTTTCATCGGCATCGTATTGCTCCGCAAAGATTTTAAAGCGAAGCAACATTTTACGATCCGGTTCTAACGAAATTTTACCGGGAAGGAATGAAGGCGGGAAGAAAAATCATTTAATGAAATATTTAAACAGGGCGCCACTTATAGCCTTGCGATCTTTGCTCCTTTGCATCTTTGCGTGAAACAATTTCCTTATCTTAGTTGCAATAATTGCATTTATGATCATTGGCGTACTAAAAGAACCGGCTCCCGAAACCAGGGTATCCATTTTACCGGAACACGTAACGGTATTGAAGAAATGGAATGTAACCGTTTACATCGAAAGCCAGGCGGGCCTGACCGCTTTTGCCAACGACGACAAATACCAGGAAGCCGGGGCCGAAACTGCCAATCGCGCCGATATTTATGAGAAAGCAGATATTATTCTTTCCATCAGTACGCCGGCCGATATAGCCGGCAAAAAATCAAAAATTTTACTAGGTATTTTCCAGCCTTTGTTCAACCCCCAACTGATCAAAACCTGGGCGGGCGACAACCATACGATCTTCAGCATGGACATGTTGCCCCGCACCACCCGCGCGCAAAGCATGGACGTACTCAGCAGCCAGGCCAACATCGCCGGTTATAAAGCGGTGCTGGAAGCGGCCAATCGTTTCCCGCGGTATTTCCCCATGTTCATGACGGCGGCCGGTAGCATTCCGCCCGCAAAAATGCTGATCCTCGGTGCAGGCGTTGCCGGCTTACAGGCCATCGCTACTGCCAAGCGACTTGGTGCCGTAGTGGAAGTATTCGACACCCGCCCCGCCGTGAAAGAAGAAGTGATGAGCCTCGGCGCCAAATTCGTGGAAGTGGAAGGCGCTGCCGATGCCAGCAAGGCCGGTGGTTATGCCGTGGAGCAATCCGAAGAATTTATGCAACGGCAAAAAGCAAAGATTGCGGAAAGCGTGGCCAAGGCCGACATCGTGATCAGCACCGCGCAGATCCCCGGCAAAAAAGCACCCATCCTAATCACCACCGAAATGATCAACGCCATGAAAAATGGCTCGGTGATCATCGACCTGGCCGCCGCCACCGGTGGTAATACGGAACTGACACAGAACGACAAAACCATAACGCACAACGGCGTGAGCATCGTAGGTAATTCGGCCCTCGCTGCCGGTATGCCCAGCGATGCCAGCAAATTGTACGGAAAAAACGTGCTGAACTTTTTACAACTCATCATCACCAAAGAAGGCGCATTGAATTTAAATTTTGAAGATGATCTCGTAAAAGGAACCTGTATTGCATACGGCGGAGTGATTACAAATGAGCGGATAGCGGCGCTGATTTAAGAATAACTGCAACATGGGTTTGACCTGAATTCAAAATTCAAAAGTCAAAACCACAACAGCAGGTGTTGCTCACTTTTTACTTTTGAATTTTAACTTTTGACTTTATATAAACATGGAATCAGCATTAAACTGGATCACCGAAAACCAACAGATCATCTACATCGTCATCCTCATGATCTTCGTTGGCATTGAAGTCATCGGCCGCGTGCCGAGCGTGTTGCATACGCCGCTCATGAGTGGTGCGAATGCGATCCATGGCGTGGTGATCATCGGCGCTATCATTGTAATGGGCAAGGCGGAAACGGACAATTACCTCGCGCTGATCCTCGGTTTTTTGGCCGTGATCCTCGGCACCCTCAACGTGGTGGGCGGTTTCGTGGTAACGGACCGTATGCTGGAAATGTTTAAAAAGAAAAAATAATACGACCTCTTTAGCCCTTATAAAATATTGAAGATGGAATTGAATTTACTCACGCTTTGTTACCTCATCGGCTCGATCACTTTTATCGTGGGACTGAAAATGTTGTCGAATCCCGCGGCGGCCCGCAAGGGCAACCTGGTTGCAGCCGCGGGCATGACGATCGCCATTATTGGTACCATCTTTTTGTATGAAGAGAACGGCGAAAAGCTGCACAATTATTTATGGATATTCGGTGGACTCGCGATCGGTGGTATCATCGGCACCTTATCAGCTAAAAAAGTGAAGATGACGGCCATGCCGGAAATGGTGAGTCTTTTCAACGGTATGGGCGGTGCCTGTGCGATGCTTATTTCCATTGTAGAATTCGATCATCTTTCCACTTTCATACATGCCACCGGCATCACGGAAGGACATACGGGTAAAGTACTCATCATCGTACTCGGTCTCATCATCGGCAGCGTATCCTTTGCCGGCAGTATGATTGCCTGGGGTAAGTTGAATGGAAAAGTAAAAGACTTCAGCTTCAAAGGACAGAACATCCTCAACCTGGTTTTTCTTGGACTGGCTTTGTGCCTCGGTGGTTACCTCGTTGCACATCCTGAACAAACGATTTTATTATACGTGATTCTCGCGTTATCGCTTTTATACGGCGTGTTGTTCGTGATGCCTATTGGCGGTGCAGACATGCCCGTTGTGATTTCATTACTCAATTCCTTCACCGGTGTGGCTGCGGCCTGCGGTGGTTTCCTGTACGATAATAAAGTAATGCTCACCGGCGGTATCCTCGTTGGTGCGGCCGGTACACTGCTCACCATATTAATGTGCAAGGCCATGAACCGTTCGTTGAAGAACGTGTTGATCGGTTCTTTTGGTGGCAACAAAACCGGCGCTGCGGCGGCTTCCGGCGAACAAGGCAGTTACCGCGAGATCAGCCTCAGCGATACTGCCATGCTCATGAGCTATGCCAACAAAGTGATGATCGTTCCCGGTTACGGTTTGGCCGTAGCGCAGGCGCAACATATATGCCACGAACTGGAAAAACTGCTTGAAGAAAAAGGTGTGGAAGTAAAGTATGCCATTCATCCCGTTGCCGGTCGCATGCCGGGCCACATGAACGTATTATTGGCCGAAGCCGATGTGAATTACGAGAAGCTGCTCGAAATGGAACAAGCCAACGACGAATTTAAAACGACGGATGTAGTGTTGATCCTCGGTGCCAACGATGTGGTGAACCCCGCTGCCAAAAAAGATCCCGCGTCGCCCATCTACGGGATGCCCATTCTGGAAGTAGAGCAAGCAAAAAACACGATCGTAAACAAGCGCAGCATGAAACCCGGTTATGCCGGTATAGAAAACGATCTTTTCTTCCAGCCCAAAACCAGCATGCTCTTCGGCGATGCAAAAAAAGTATTGCAGGATCTGGTGGCGGAGATTAAGAATGTGTAATCAATATGAAAATTTGAAGATTTGAAAATGTGAAAATGGTTGCAACGACTTGCTGTTTAAATTCCCGATCCAAAGCTTTCGACTTAGTATCCTTTTCAAGGAAGGCTAAATTGGTTTCCTGTTTTTTACTTTTTACTTTTGAATTTTTACTTTCTCCCAAATTATCCGCACAAAATCTATTGCCCAATCCCGGTTTCGAAGACATCAACCGCTGCGTGGAATACCATGCGGAATGCGCACCCGAAGCCTGGTTCAATGTATCGGCTACCAATTACCTCGTGAAAGGAAGGATCGCGCCCCGGCCGGTGATCGGGCAAATGGTATTGCTGTTGCCAGTTGGAAATGTATTGCCTTCATTTAAAAAACCGCGCTTCACTTATACCATGTTGCTGTGCCCGCTGGTAAAAGGTGCCGAGTATGAGTTGTCTTTTTTCATCCATACCGGCGGCAAGCCGTTCGGTGGGCTGGAACTTTTCTTTATGGACAAAGAACCAACGCTGTTTTCTTTGTCGATCCTCCACCGGAATTTTTCCGTACCCCTTACAACCGCCGATGTGGATGATGAATTGAAAGGATGGAAGCACATCAGCAAAAAATTTACTGCTACCGGTAATGAAAGTTTTTTATTGTTGCCCAATAAACCCATCGATGCCGAAGCGTATGCCATCAAGGATGCGATGAACAGCGGTGGCGATGTTTTTTATTTTTTGGATGAAGTGATCTTAAAGCCTGTAACCCCCATGTCCCTGTGTGAACAGGCCGGTGAAAATAAACTGCTGTTGTACGCGCACAATTACCGGCACATGGACATTCCCTTGCTCAAGGAAGTTGTACCGCGGGCACCCGAACCGGTGATCACGCGCGATACGATCACCATACCTTCCGTGTTGTTTGATGTAAACAGCGCTGTGTTGAAGCCTGCCGTTAAAAAAATACTGGACAGCGTAGTGAAGTTAATAGCGGGATATAACAGCACCCAGGTAGACATCAACGGTCATACGGACAATACAGGCTCTGTAGAAAAGAACGAACAGCTCGCGCTTAACCGGGCTGCATCGGTACGTACTTACCTTGCAGAAAAATTGCCTGCATTGGCCGCCGGTATATCTGCGACGGGTAAAGGACAGTCGGTGCCCATTGCCGATAACAATACCGTGGAGGGCCGTGCCCGCAACCGGCGCGTGGAAGTTATTATTTCGCGTTTTGTTACTGTACTTCAGTAGGTTTAAATCCCCCGTAGATTTTCGCGGATTGAAGTTTATTTAGCTTTACGGGTATGTTTTTAATCATCTTTGACAAGCGGTTATATTTTCCCCGCAGATAAGCGCGGATTTTTCAATTTCTTGAACTCTATTTTTGCGTCATCGCGTGTATTTAAATCACCCTTAATCAGCGGGGGTTATATTTCCGGTTAATTGGCGAACTTGCATAAAACAAAAAATTTTTGCCTTTACCTGCAGCCTTACTCAACTCATTGGAAAATGCGCCCGGCTTTGACAAGTCGGCTTTTGAAGCCGTGCATGCAACCGGGCCGGTACTTACTTCTGTAAGAATAAATCCTGCGAAGCTTAACAATGTAGATGGTTTCAATCCAGCCTGGCCAAAAGAAAAAATTCCCTGGAGCAGTTATGGTTTTTATTTGGAAGAACGGCCCTCTTTTACGCTCGACCCTCTTTTTCATGCCGGCGCTTATTATGTACAAGAAGCCAGCAGTATGTTTTTGGAAGAAGCGTTGAATCAAACCGCCGACCTTACACAAACGCTGCGCGTGCTCGACCTCTGTGCGGCGCCGGGCGGTAAGTCAACACTGATACAATCGCTGATCAGCGCGGAAAGTTTACTGGTGAGCAACGAAGTAATCAAAACCCGCGTCAACATCCTTTCGGAGAACATGAGCAAATGGGGCGGCATGAACGTAATCGTTACCAACAACGACCCGCGTGATTTTCAACGCCTGCCGGGTTATTTCGATGTAATAGTAGCAGACGCGCCCTGCAGCGGCAGCGGCATTTTTCGCAAAGACCCCCGGGCTGTAAAGGAATGGAGCGAAAATAACGTATTGCTCTGCAGCGAGCGCCAGCAGCGCATCCTGGCCGATGCAATGCCCGCACTCCGCGAAGGCGGCATCCTTATCTATTCCACCTGCTCTTACTCTTTGCAGGAAGACGAGCAGATCATGGAATGGCTGTTGAACGAATTTAAAATGGAAGGCATTCCTTTGCCCGTAGCCGGTGAATGGAATATTGTTGAAACCGTAACGAACAGCGGCAAAGGGTATGGTTATCGTTTCTATCCCGATAAATTAAAAGGCGAAGGATTTTTCATCGCGGCCTTTAAAAAAACAGGTGATGCAGGCAATAAAAACAACAATCGAAAGGCGCAGAAAATAGACAAGCCCACTGCAAAAGAAATTCCGGCCCTGCAACCTTACCTGCTTTCAAACGAATTGCTTTATTTCAAACAGCAGGACGAAGTAATTGCTTTCCCGCAAAGCCTGGAAGAAGACCTGGCTTTCCTCAAATCAAACCTCTACATAAAAAAAGCTGGTGTAAAAATGGGCACGCTGATCCGCGGCGAACTGGTGCCTGATCATGAACTGGCATTGAGCACGCTCCTCCATCCCGCACTGCTAGGCATCGATGTGGATTTGGAAACAGCCCTGCAATATTTGCGCAAGGAAACTTTCCCTGTGGATTCAACAGGGAAGGGCCGGGCATTGATAAAATACAAAGGCATTGCCCTCGGATGGGTAAAGATCCTGCCCGGCCGCATCAATAATTATTACCCGGCCAACTGGCGCATCCTTAACAAATGATATGCCTTCCAACCAACTTATTTTCGCATCTTTGTCGGCGAAAAAGGATCGTGTATGAAACTCATTTTTTTATTGCTTTGCTGCCTGCCGCTTGCCTTGAATGCACAGGATAAACAATTGATTGCAGAAGGAATCTCCCCTTCGCTTTACCTTACGCATACGGTGCAGCCCAAAGAAAATTATTACAGCATCGGCAGGTTGTACAACATCAGTCCGAAAGAAATTGCGCCTTTCAACAGGCTCGAACTGGAAAAAGGTTTGAGTGTTGGACAGGTGATCAGGATACCGCTTACGGAAACCAATTTTTTGCAAACCGGCAAAGCTGCCGCCGATGAATCTACCGTTGCGGTACTGCACATCGTGAAGGATAAAGAAGGACTGTACAGGATAGCACAGAATCACAATAAGATGTCGCTCGCTACTTTAAAATCGCTGAACAACCTTAAAGCCGATGCGGTTTCCAACGGTACCAAACTGGTAGTGGGTTATTTAAAAGTAAAAACAGACCAGTCGCCCCTGGCGGCACGCGGCGTTGCGCCGAAAATTATTACACCAGCTCCTGAAACGGTGAAAGCAGAACCTGCACCGCCGAAGCCAACAGAAAAAGTTACAGCGCCCCCGCCTGCACCTGAGCCTGCTAATGTGATCACCAAGGTTGTGCCGGTACCTGGCGAAGAGAAATCGCAGGCAGTGCCCGGTCAGCCCATCAATTTTAAAGGCGGCGCTTTTAAAAAACAATACGGTAAACAGGATGATGATGACGCTAACAAAGCGGAAGGCATGGCTGGTGTATTTAAGAGTACCAGCGGCTGGACGGATGGGAAATACTATTGCCTGCACAACAGCGCAGCGCCCAATACCATCATCAAAATAACGAGTACGGTTACCGGCAAATCGGTGTATGCAAAAGTGCTCGACGCCATGCCCGACCTGAAACAAAATGTGGGCCTGCAGATTCGCATCAGCAATGCCGCGGCCGATGAACTGGGCATGACGGAAACCAATTTCAGTTGCACGATCGATTACCTGAAGTAAAAGTATTGACAACCGCAAACTACAAACAACATGTGGGTATCAGCATTAAATACAAACAGGAAGGTTGTTTTTAAGCTGGCATTGATTGTGGCGGCTTTTGTTGTACTGGCGCTGGCTCAGGATCTTTTAACCGCCCGGTTGAACAATTCGGCCTTTTATTTTTCCGAAGCCTTTATGTTCAGTTCATTCTGGTGGATTTTCGTGCCTTTGATATTTGTACAATACCTCGTTTTTAAAAAGCAATATCCAGGAGTGGTGGGTTCGTTGTTATTGATCGTTGTGCCTTCGGTCCTCCATCTTTTTGCTTTCCCCTTTTTGGTATGGATACTTTCAAAGTTATTTTATTACCATACGTACCGTTTTCAGCAAACCTTCAATTATACTTTATCGGAATATACATACCTGCTGATCTTATTTTACGCGCTGCCTGTTGTAGCCTACCCGTTTTTTATAAAGAAGACAAAACTGCAGGAAGCGGTAGCCGAAGTGCAAAAGCAGGAAGTTTCGCTTCTCCATTCCATCCTCGTATCCGAAGGCAATAAAAAACTGGCCATCAATGTTGCCGGCATTCAATTTTTTTCGGCCAACCCGCCTTACATTAATGTTTATCACAATGATAAGCGATACCTATATGCCGGTGCGTTGAAGACCATTTCAGGCAAACTGGACCCGGAGCAATTCATAAGGATACACCGCTCTGCCATCGTCAACATAAAAATGGTGGCTTCTTACACTACGCGGCTCAACGGCGACTACGACCTTTTGCTGCACAACAATACCCAACTCCGCGTAAGCAGGAATTATGCGGCTGATTTTAAGGAAGCGTTCAGCAAAACTCATCGTTTCGCAGCAAAATAACCTCCACTCGCTACATCCCGCTTGAATTTTTATCTTTTGCTGGTGAGATTTGTAAAAAAATCTACGATGCGTACAAAAGCAAATTTCATGATGGCGGCTTTAATGGCCTTTTTGTTCATAAGCTGCAACGGCCAGTCAAAACAAAACCCGGCGGGTGTTCAAAAACCTGGCAACAAGGGCACGGTGGGCGGCCCTTTTGAAAACGGTGAGTTTATATATATTGGTATGCCGGGAAAGATCGAGTCGGTCGATACCAGCGCCGGGTGGACACAAAGCGGTCAAAAATTGTTGATCACCGGCACCATTTACAAACCGGGTGGCAAAACGCCCGCGCCCGGTGTTATCCTTTATTATTATCACACGGATATAAAAGGTTTGTATGCCAATAAACCGGGCTTAGATCCACGCGTGGTGCAACACGGGTACATCCGCGGTTGGGTACAATCGGATTCAAATGGAAAATATGCCATCTATACGGTGCGGCCCGCGCCTTACCCCAACAGGGATTTTGAAGCGCATATACATCCAACCATTAAAGAGCCGGGCATCAACGAATATTACATCGATGAATTTGTGTTCGACGATGATAAACTGTTGACAGGTGCAAAAAGAAAGCGCTTACAAAACCGGGGCGGCAGTGGTGTTTTAAGATTGTTGAAAAAGGGCGACCTGCACATTGCAGAACATGATATTATTTTAGGACTGAACATTCCCAACTACCCCCGAACGGTAGAAAGCGGTAAACAGTCGGGCCTGCACATTGGCGAAGACCAGCCTTCCTTTATACCGTTTCATGCGTATGGTCCCGACAAAGGTTCCAGGGCCTGCCCGGTTTGTAAATACGGCCGCTACCAGGGCGTTGTTTATTTTGTGGGCAATGATCCCAACTGGGCAGATATAAAAAAGTGGCTGGTCTTTTTAGACAGGCAAAATACAACAAAGGGTAAATACCTGAAAGCTTATTTCGTTTACGGCAATGAAAAAGGATACGATGAAAATAAAAGGCGACGGGAGTTGGAAAACCTGGGCGCTGAGTTGCAGTTGAAAAGCATGGCGTTGACCTTTGTCCCTTCGTTTGAAGATGTGGAAAGCGAAGCCAACTTAAATAAGATCAATCCTTCGGTGAGCAATACGTTCATCATTTACCGTAACCGCACGATCATCAGCAAGTTCATCGATCTTGCCGCAACGGAAGAAAATTTTAAGCGGATGATCAAATCACTGGACGAAACGAAGGGCGATTACTTCGACCTTGAACCGGCCCAGGGGCATGATAACTGAAACGAAAATGTTGTTTATTGTTTGGAAAAGCGATGCCCGCGCAGGAAATCGGCCACCGGCATTTTTTTCTTCCCTTCCAGTTGTAGTTCCAACAGGTTGATGTAACCATCGGCAGCAGCGAATCTTAAAAAAGTTTTGCCATCCGTTTCAAATCCGCCTGTTGGTATCGAGGGTTTAGCTTCCAGCTTTTCAGCTTTGAATAGCTTTAGTTTTTTTCCTTCTAGAGAAGTGAAGGCAGCAGGGTAGGGCGCCAGCCCGCGGATAAGATTATATACTTCAGCGGTTGTTTTGTTCCAGTCGACCTGCGCGGTTTCCGTAAAAATTTTCGGCGCGTGTTTTAATGGTTCGGTAATGTGCGGGCCTGTCCATTCGGATTGCGGCGTTTCTTTTAAGATTCCTTCCGCCAGTCCTTCCACTGTCTTTAATAACAAAGCGGCGCCGATTGCTTTCATACGGTCGTGGACTTCACCCGCCGTTTCATTTTCACCGATGGAAAAACTTTCCTGCAACAAAATATCGCCGGTATCTATTTCCTGTTTTAATTTAAAACTGGTAACGCCCGTTTGTTGTTCGCCGTTGATCACGGCCCAGTTGATAGGCGCCGCACCACGGTATTGCGGCAACAAGGATCCATGCAGGTTGATGGTACCCATGGGCGGCATGGACCAAACCATTTCGGGCAGCATGCGAAAAGCAACCACCACCTGCAGGTCGGCTTTCAACGCCTGCAATGTTTCGATAAAGGAAGGGGTTTTTAATTTTTCAGGTTGCAATACATTCAACCCTTTGGCTACCGCGTATTGTTTAACAGCGCTTTGCTGTAATTGCAACCCTCGCCCCGCGGCCTTATCCGGCGCCGTTATCACGCCCACGATATTACAACCGGCATCTACCAACGCTGATAAAGAAGCGACTGCAAATTCGGGTGTGCCCATAAAAACGATGCGTAAGGAAAGAAGTTTTGACATAAGAACGAAGGTAGATACAATTGCACGAATTTTTAAGGCACGAATTACACGAATTAATTTAAGGCATCACTAACAAGAGTTAATTCGTTACCTGGTTGTAAGCCATAGTAATTAGTAATTGGTAATTAGTAATTATTTATCTTCTATCTTTCTTTTCAATTCATTAATCTCCACCTGTTGTGCTTTAATGGATTCAATCAGCAAAGGAACCAGTTTTGCATAATCAACGCCCTTGTATCCTTCGGCAGTGATGTTGTACACCGCGGAAGGCATTACTTTTTCAACTTCCTGCGCCAGCAAACCCACCTGCAGGTCGCTGCTGAAATGCAGGTCAGGAAAAGCTTCTGTACGGAGATTGTATTGCACACCGTTCAGCGACATTAATTTTTGAAGCGGGTTGTCGAGTGGTTGTATATCTCTTTTAAAACGTTCGTCCGATGGATAGGCAGTAGCCGCCACCGTTAGTACGCCGGAAGTATTGTTGAGCCACATTCTTTCAGTGAATGTGCCGCCGGTATAGTAACCAAAGCTGATCCTTGCCGCCGCCGCATCGGTGTAAATCTGCAATTGCCCGCCCTGTACAGCAAAACCATAATGCGAATTGGAAGCGCCTTCGTACAAGGTTATTTTCCTGCCCAGGCTATTGGAAAACTGCAGCGGCGAATGTGGCACCAGCACGTTGCCCAGGCCCATATTCCCATTCCTTAAAACAGTAACCGCATTTTGTAAAGTTGCAGCATTGCCGTTGCCTATTTGAAATACCCGGTCTGCAGGATCTTCATTTAAAGGATCGGGCGTATCGGTATCATCGTTGTAAGTACCGGTTGTAAAACCACCGCGTGCTTTCGCATAGGTATAAGCACCGAACGAAAAAGCATGGTCAGCGGTGGCCTGTGCATGATCACCACCTGCAAAGGCATTGGCGCCACCGGCCCGTGTAGAAAGTCCGCTGGCAAAGGCATTGGAACCGGTAGCCCATGCAGAAACACCGGTAGCAAAAGCATGCGGCGCATTGGCTAAAAGACTTTCGCCAATGGCAACTGCATAATCGGCCGAAGCCGTATTGTTTCTCCCAAACACAGTTGAGTACAAGCCACTTGCGGTAAGCTGGTTTCCATGTGCAAAAGCCCAGTTGCCCATGGCGGTAACGTTATCACCCTTTGCAAAGGAACCGAAACCGCCTGCCGTGGATTGAAAACCCATGGCAAAGGAACCGTTGCCGCTGGCGGTTGTGGTAATGCCTGCAGAAAAGGAATTCATTCCCGAAGCAATGGCATACTGCCCGTTTGCAAATGCAAAGTCTGCGGTAGCATTGCTGTTAACACCAAAAGCCGTTGCATAATTGGCAGGCGCCGTTACATTGTTGCCCCTGGCCATCGCGTAATTACCACCTGCGAAGGATTGTTGTCCCATGGCCAGCGCATGTAAACCTCCAGAGCCCGCAGACGATCCCATTGCAAAAGAATAATCACCACCGGGGGCCAGGTTTATATTTTCCCCAAATGAAAAACTGTGCTTGCCAGTGGCATAACTATCTGAACCTCCGGCAAAGGAATACATGCCGGAAGCGAAACTGTTCTTTCCAAAAACAACAGCACCCGATCCTATTGCCGTATTGTTTTCACCTGTAACAAAAGCGTAGTTGCCTATGGCCTGGTTCTGACTGCCGCCAACAAAAGAATAATTACCCGAAGCGGCATTGTTCTTCCCAAAAACAAGAGCACCCATGCCTGCGGAATTATTCTCGCCGATGGCAAAAGCATAGTCGCCTAAGGCATTGGTGAGCCTGCCCATGGATACGGCGTATTCTCCCAAAGCATGTGTTTGAAATCCAAAAGAGGCGGAAGCTGTTCCTTCTGCCGAAGTTTCCCGGCCGAAAGAAACGGAGTGTAAACCCAGCGACCTGTTGGACAGTCCGAATGCTGCCGAAGTTTCTCCGGATGCTTGGTTGCTTCTTCCAAAAGCATTGGAAAAATCACCATAGGCGATCGTTTCCCAACCAATGGCAATGGCACCTACGCCGGTGGCAATGGAAGCCGTGCCGATGGCCGTGCTGTTGTCGCCGGTGGCATGTGTATTCGCGCCCAATGCAACGGATGAATAGCCTTTCGCTTTCGAGTTGTAGCTGGTGGCAAAAGAGTAAAGCCCGATCGAATCATTGTCCCAGTTCACATCCTGTACATAACCTGCCCTGAATGCCGCTTTATCGGCATACCAGGTCATGCGCCTGCCTT